>JAESGW010000337.1_pt1 | contig 62055 bp, 39 predicted proteins | sample 9269791 | NCBI WGS metagenome assembly JAESGW01 (sample SAMN16773120, study PRJNA677053) | algae metagenome | isolation source: Aphanocapsa lilacina HA4352-LM1 and co-occurring heterotrophs from near cave... | place: USA: Maniniholo cave, near Haena, Kauai, HI | collected 2009-07-28
TAATGAGCAGCTGACGAACAGCGCGACGGGCAATGTCATCCGGTTTGAATATCGCGCCGTCAGCACGTCCAGCGGCAGCCCGGCCGTCGGCAATTTCGTCGATGGCATCCAGACAGCAGAGGGCAAGGCTGATTTCGATACGATCAACATCACCGTCACGCCCGTTGCCGATATCGTCAACGACGCCGCGACCACCAATGAGGACACGCCGGTCACGATCAGCGCGCTGGCCAACGACAATTTCGAGAATGCCGGCCGTGCGATCACCGCGATCAACGGCAGCGCGATAACGGCGGGGGGCGCGGCGGTCACGGTGGCCAACGGCACGGTCAGCCTGAACGCCTCCGGCCAGCTGATCTTCTCACCCAATGCCAATTACAACGGCACCACCAGCTTCAGCTATACCGTGACGTCGAACGGCACGACCGAGACGGCCAGTGTTTCGGTGATCGTCAACCCGGTCAACGATGCGCCGACGCCGGTGGGCGCCGCGCCCGCGCAGGCCAATCTGGACGGCGCCGCGGTCTCGGTTGCCACGGCATCGCGATTCAGTGACATCGACGGCGATGCGCTGACCTATTCGGCGACCGGGCTCCCTGCCGGACTCACCATCAACGCCACCACCGGCGTGATCGGCGGCACGATCGACCGGTCCGCCAGTCAGGGCGGCGCGGGCGGGGTCTATTCGGTGATCGTCACCGCGCGCGACCCGAGCGGAGCGGCAGTGACGCAAGCCTTCAGCTGGACCGTCAGCAATCCTGGCCCGACCGCGGTGAACGACACCGCGACGACGGCGGAGGACACGCCGGTCGCGATTTCCGTGCTGGCGAACGACGCCGATCCCGACGGCGATCCCCTGACGGTCACCGCGGCCAGCGCCAACAACGGCACGGTGGTGCGCAACGCCAATGGCACGATCACCTATACGCCGAACGCCAATTTCAGCGGCACCGACACGATCACCTACACGATCAGCGACGGGCAGGGCGGGACGGCAACCGCGACGGTCGCGATCACCGTCACCGCGGTCAACGACGCGCCGGCGACGGTCGGCAGCCTGCCCGCGCAGTCGCATGCCGATGCGGCGACGGTGTCGGTCGCGACGGCGGGCGGGTTCAGCGACGTCGACAATGCGACGCTGACCTACAGCGCTACCGCTCTCCCCGCCGGACTCAGCATCAATGCGGCGACGGGCGTCATTTCGGGCACTATCGACCGCAGCGCGAGCCAGGGGAATGGCGGGGTTTACACCGTTCAGGTCACCGCCACCGACGCGAGCGGCCTGTCGGCGACCCAGACCTTCTCCTGGACGGTAACCAATCCCGCGCCCGCGGCGGCGAACGATACGGTCACCACGCCAGAGGATACGCCGGTCACGATTCCCGTGCTGGCGAACGACAGCGATCCCGACGGCGATCCGCTGAGCGTGGTCGCGGCGGTGGCGTCGATCGGCCAGGCCACGATCAACCCTAACAACACGATCACCTACACACCGCCCGCCAATTTCAACGGCACGGTGACGATCACCTATACGATCAGCGATGGCCAGGGCGGCACGACCAACGCCCAGGTGACGATCAACGTGACCGCGGTACAGGATGCGCCAACGGTCACGACCCCGCTCGCTAACCGCGCCAATGTCGATGCGCAGGCGGGGATCAGCGTGGCGACCGCGGGCAGCTTCACCGATCCGGACGGCGACACGCTGAGCTACAGCGCCAGCGGCCTTCCCGCCGGCCTCAGTATCGATGCCGCCACCGGCGTCATCACCGGCACGATCGACCGCAGCGCGAGCCAGGTGAATGGCGGCGTCTATTCGGTGACGGTCACCGCCACCGATCCGGGCGGCCGCACTGTCTCCACCAGCTTCACCTGGGCGGTGACCAACCCCGCGCCGACGGCGGTGAACGACAGCGTCACGACCACCGAGGACATGCCGGTCACGATTTCCGTGCTGGCGAACGACGGTGATCCCGACGGCGATCCGCTGACCGTAACGACAGCAAGCGCGATCAACGGCACGGTGGCGGTCAACCCCGACGGCACGCTGGCCTATTCGCCGGGCGCCAACTTCAACGGCACCGACACGATCACCTACACGATCAGCGACGGGCAGGGCGGCACGTCGACCGCGACGGTGACGGTGACCGTCAATTCGGTCAACGACGTCCCCGTCGCGGGCACGATCGGCGACCGTGCCGATGCGGACAATGAAGGCATCAGCTTCTCGGTTGTCGGCTCGTTCAGCGATGTCGAGGGCGACGCGCTGACCTATGGCGCGACGGGCTTGCCCGCCGGCATCACCATCGATCCCGCGACAGGGGTCATCTCCGGCACCGTCGACAACAGCGCCAGCCAGGTGAATGGCGGGATCTATACGGTCACCGTCACCGCCAATGACGGGCGCGGCGGCGTGGCGAGCACGAGCTTCACCTGGACCATCACCAATCCCGCACCCAGAGCGGCGAACGACAGCGTCACGACCAACGAGGATGTCCCGGTCCGCATTCCGGTGCTGGCGAACGACAGCGATCCCGACGGTGACCCGCTGACCGTCACGGCGGTAAGCGCCAGCGTGGGAAGCGTTTCGATCAATCCGGACGGATCGCTGCAATATGCGCCGCCCGCCAATTTCAGCGGCACGGCGACGATCAGCTACACGATCAGCGATGGTGAGGGCGGTCAGTCGACCGCGGTCGTCACCGTCAATGTGGTGCCGATCAACGATGCCCCGGTCACCACGGGGATCATCCGGCAGGCCGATGTCGATGGCGAAACCATCTCGCTGCCGACCGCGCAGGCCTTTTCCGACCCGGATGGCGACACGCTGCGCTTTGCCGTCGCCGGCCTGCCGCCGGGCCTGTCGATCGATCCCGCGACCGGGCTGATCAGCGGCACGCTCTCGCCCGACGCGTCGGACGGCACCCCGTTCACCGTCACCGTCTTCGCGACCGACCCGAGCGGCGCCACGGTTTCGACCGTTTTCCTCTGGGATGTCGCCAATGTCGGTCCGACCGCGGCCAACGACGCCGCGACGACGCCCGAGGATATGCCGGTCATCGTCAACGTGCTGGCGAACGATATCGATCCGGACGGCGATCCGCTGACCGTCATCGACGCGAGCGCGACCAACGGCACGGTCGTGATCAATCCCGACAATACGCTGACCTTCACGCCCAACGCCGATTTCAGCGGCGCGGCGACGATCAGCTACACCGTTCGCGACGCCGACGGCACGCCGGCGACGGCCACCGTCACCGTCACGGTGACGCCGGTGAACGACGCACCGGTGGCGGGCATCGCCCTGCCGCCACGAGCCAATCTGGACGCCGACGCGGTGTCCGTGACGATTGCCGGCAGTTTCAATGACATCGATGGCGATACGCTGAGCTACAGCGCCGCCGGCTTGCCCCCCGGCCTCAGCATCGATGCGGCGACCGGCCTGATCAGCGGCACGATCGACCGGAGCGCGAGCCAGGCGAACGGCGGCGTCTACACTGTGGTGATCACCGCGCGAGACCCGAGCGGCGCGGCGGCGACGCAGAGCTTCGCCTGGACGGTGACAAATCCTCCCCCAACCGCGGCCGGCGACAGCGCGAGCACGCCGGAGGACACGCCCGTCACCCTCGACGTGCTGGCGAACGACAGCGATCCCGACAGGGATCCGCTGACCGTCACAGGCGCGAGCGCGGCCAACGGCACCGTTGCGATCAACCCGGACGGCACGCTGAGCTATACGCCGAACGCCAATTTCAGCGGCACCGACACCGTCACCTACATGATAAGCGACGGGCAGGGCGGTACGTCGGTCGCGTCGGTCACGGTCACGGTCACGCCGGTCAACGACCCGCCGGTCGCGGCGAACGACACGGCCTCGACCAATGAGGATATGCCGGTCACGATCGGGGTGCTGGGCAACGATACCGATCTCGATGGCGATCCCCTGACCGTCACCGCCGCGACGGCTTCGAACGGCATGGTGACGATCAACCCCGACGGGACGATCAGCTACACGCCGGGCGCCAATTTCAACGGCACCGACACGATCACCTACACGGTCAGCGACGGCAGGGGCGGCACCTCTACCGCGACCGTCACGGTGACGGTCGCGGCGGTCAACGATGCGCCGGTGGCGGTGAACGACACGGCCTCGACCAACGAAGATACGCCGATCACGATCGGGGTGCTCGCCAATGACAGCGATCCGGACGGCGATCCGCTGACGGTCACGGCCGCTAGCGCAGGCAATGGCAGGGTGACGGTCAATCCGGACGGGACGCTGAGCTACACGCCGAACGCCAACTTCAACGGCACCGACACGGTCGCCTATACGGTCAGCGACGGCAATGGCGGCTTTTCGACCGCGACGGTCACGGTCACCGTCGTCCCGGTCAATGACGGCCCGATCGCGACACCGCCACTCAACGGCCAGGTCAGCGTGGACAATGCCGCCGTCTCGGTACCCACCGCGGGAAATTTCATCGACCGCGACGGCGATGCACTGACCTACACCGCGACCGGGCTGCCGCCTGGCCTGACGATCAATGCCGCGACCGGCGTGATCAGCGGCACGATCGATCCGTCGGCGAGCCAGGCCAATGGCGGCACCTACAATGTCGTCGTTACCGGGACCGATCCGAGCGGCGCCAGCGCGACGTCGCCCTTCACCTGGACCGTCACCAACCCCGCGCCGACGGCGAACAACGATACCGCAACGACTGGCGAGGACACGCCGATCACCATCAGCGTATTGGCGAATGATGTCGACCCCGACGGGGATACGCTGCGGGTAACCTCGGCGAGCGCCGCCAACGGCACGGTCGTGATCAACCCCGACGGGACGATCAGCTACACGCCGGGCGCCAATTTCAACGGCACCGATACGATCAGCTACACGATCACCGACGATCAGGGCGGCAGCTCGACCGCGACCGTCACGATGACGGTCACACCCGTGCAGGATGCACCTGTGGTCGTCTCGCCGCCTGCGGACCGCACCGGTTTCGACGCGCAGGCAGGGATCAGCGTGCCGACCGCGGCCAGCTTCGCCGATGCGGACGGCGATACGCTGACCTACAGCGTCGCGGGCCTGCCCGCCGGCCTGACGATCGACGCGGCGACCGGCGTGATCAGCGGCACGATCGACCGGTCTGCAAGCCAGGTGGGCGGCGGCGCTTATTCGGTCCAGGTGACGGCGTCCGATCCGGGCGGACGGAGCGTAACGACCAGCTTTGTCTGGACGGTCAGCAACCCCGTGCCGACCGCGGCGAACGACGTCGTCACGACGATCGAGGATACCCCCGTCACCGTCGCGGTACTGACGAACGACACCGATCCGGATGGCGATCAGCTGACCGTCACGGCGGCGAGCGCCAGCAACGGAACGGTCGTGATCAACCCTGACGGGACGCTGAGCTACACGCCGAACGCCAACTTCAACGGCAGCGACACGATCAGCTATACGGTCAGCGATGGACAGGGCGGCACCGCGACCGCCACGGTCGCGGTCACGGTGACGCCAGTCAACGATGCACCCGTTGCGGTCGGTACCCTGCCATCGCGGATCAGTCCCGATGCCGGCGTGATTTCGGCGCCGATCGCGGGCGCGTTCAGCGACGTCGATAATATCGCGCTGACCTACAGCGCGACGGGGCTGCCGCCCGGCCTGACGATCGACGCGGCGACCGGCGTGATCAGCGGCACGATCGGCAACGGCGCGAGCCAGCAGAATGGCGGCGTCTACAATGTCGTCATCACCGCGCGCGACCCGAGCGGCGCGGCGGCGACACAAGGCTTTTCGTGGACGGTGACCAATCCCGCGCCAACGGCGACCAACGATGTCGCGGCGACCAGCGAGGACATACCCGTCACCATCGACGTGCGCGTCAACGATACCGATCCCGATGGCGACGCGCTCCGTGTCGCGACGGCATCGGCGGCGAACGGCGCGGTGACAGTCAACCCAGACGGCACGATCACCTATACGCCGAACGCCAATTTCAACGGCACCGACACGATCACCTACACCATCACCGATGACCAGGGCGGCTCCTCCACTGCACAGGTGACCGTCACCGTCGCCGCGGTCAACGACGGGCCCATCGCGACCCCGCCGCTGAATGGCCAGCTCGATCGTGATGGGACCGCGGTGTCGGTGCCCACTGCGCTCAACTTCCGTGACCCCGATGGCGACACGCTGACCTATGGCGCGACCGGCCTGCCGCCGGGGCTGACGATCGATCCGGCGACGGGGGTCATCTCTGGCACCATTGCAGGCAATGCCAGTCAGGTGAGCGGCGGCGTCTACAACGTCGTTGTCACCGCCACCGATCCTGGCGGCGCGAGCGCGACATCGCCCTTCATCTGGACCATCACCAACCCCGCGCCCACGGCCGCTGTCGATACGGCCATCACGAACGAGGATGTGCCCGTCAGCATCGCGGTGTTGGTCAACGACAATGATCCGGATGGCGACGCGCTGACGGTTACCGCCGCATCGGCCGCCCACGGCACCGTGACGATCAACCCCAACGGCACGATCACCTATACCCCCAATACCAATTTCAACGGCACCGACACGATCAACTATACGGTCAGCGACGGGCAGGACGGTACGGCAACTACGTCGGTGACGGTGACGGTCGCGCCGGTCAACGACGTGCCGACCACGGACGGCCTATCCGATTTGTTCGACCTCGATTCAGGGACGGTGTCGATGCCGTTCGCGCTCGAATTCCAGGACGCGGACGGGGATACGCTGACCTACGACGCGGCCGGCCTGCCCCCGGGCCTGGCCATCGATACGGCAACGGGCCTGATCAGCGGCACGATCGACGCCAACGCCTCGACCGGCGGTCCGACCGCCAACGGCGTCTATACGGTGACCATTACCGCCAGCGACGGCAATGGCGGCTCGGTGCTGGCCACATTCACCTGGACTATCCGCAACGTTGGCCCGGTGGCGAACGACGACAGCCTGTCCACGCCGGAGGATACGCCGGTCACCGTGAACGTCCTCGGCAACGACGTGGACGACGATGGCGATCCGCTCACCGTGATCGAGGCGACCGCCAGCAACGGAACGGTGCAGGTGAACGGCGATGGGACGATCACCTATACGCCGCCCGCGAATTTCACCGGAACGGCGACGATCACCTATCGGATCGCCGATACCGACGGCGCTTTCTCGACGGCCATCGTCACCATTACCGTCACGGCGGGGAATGACGCGCCGGCCGGCAATCCGCTGTCCAATCAGTCCTCGAACGATGGGGAAGCGATCGCGCCAGTGCCGGTCGCCACCTTCTTCTCGGATATCGATGGCGACACGCTGGCGTTCAGTGCCGTGGGCCTGCCTGCCGGGCTGACGATCGACCAGGCGACCGGTGTGATCAGCGGCACGATCGACCGCAATGCCAGCCAGCTGGGTGGCGGCAATTATTCGGTCACCATCACCGCGACGGATCCGGGCGGCCTGACGACCAGCCAGACCTTTACCTGGACGATCGCCAACCCGCCGCCGGCGGCGGACAATGATGCCGCCACGACCGCCGAGGATACGACCGTCACCATCAACGTGCTCGACGGCGACAACGATCCTGATGGCGACGCGCTCAGCGTGACGAGCGCGTCGGCGACGCGCGGCGCCGTCGTGATCAATGCTGACGGTACGATCAGCTATACGCCGGACCCCGATTTCTCGGGTCCGGACATCATCACCTATACGATCAGCGACGGCAATGGCGGCACCGCCACCGCGACCGTTGCGGTTACCGTCACCCCGGGCAACGACGCGCCAGTCACCACCGGCCTGCCCAACCGCTTCGACACCAATTCCGATCCGGTGAATGTCTCGATCGCAGGCGCATTCAGCGATCTCGATCGCGACACCTTGACCTACACCGCAACCGGACTGCCCGCGGGGCTGACGCTCGATTTGGCGACCGGCGTGATTTCGGGCACGACAGCGCCCAACGGATCGATCGGCGGCCCCAACGGCGACGGCATCTATCCGGTGACGGTGACCGTCAGCGACGGCAATGGCGGCACGGTCACGGCCACCTTCACCTGGACAATCAGCAACGTCGCGCCGCGCGCGGCCAATGACAGCTACATCACCACCGAGGACACGCCGATCCCGCTCAACGTGCTGGCGAACGACGTCGATGCGAGCCCGCTGACGATCGTCTCGGCCAGTGCGACAAACGGGACGGCGGCGATCAACCCCGACGGGACGATCGCCTTCACGCCCGATCCCGACTTCCACGGCATCGCGACGGTCAACTACACCGTGAGCGACGGCCTCGGCGGCTTTGCAACCGCCACCGCCACGATCACGGTCCTCCCGGCCAATGATGCGCCTACCGCCTCGCCGCTGCCGCAGCAAAGCAATGCGGATGCTGCGATCGCCGACGTGCCGACCGCAGGCGCATTCAATGATCGCGATGGCGACACGCTGACCTATGGCGTTACGGGCCTGCCTGCGGGTCTGTCGATCGACACCGCCACAGGACGGATCACCGGCACGATCGCCGCGAATGCGAGCCAGGTGAATGGCGGTGTCTATACCGTGACGGTTACCGCGACCGATCCGTCCGGTGTGTCGGTGAGCAGCAGCTTCGCCTGGACGGTGAGCAATCCGTCACCCGTTGCGGCGAACGATATTGCGACGACTGCCGAGGATACGCCGGTCACGATCGATTTGCAGAGCAACGACGCCGACCCGGATGGAGACCCGCTGGCCGTTACCGCCGCGACGGCGCCCAACGGCGCGGTGACGATCAACGCGAACGGCACCATAACCTACACACCCAACACCAACTTCGCCGGCACCGATACCATCACCTATACCATCAGTGACGGGCAGGGCGGCTTCGCGACCGCCGCGGTCACCGTGACGGTCGCGCCGACCAACGATCCGCCGGTCGCCGCCGACGACAATGCGTCGACGAACGAGGATACGCCGGTGACGATCGGCGTGCTCGCCAATGACAGCGACGTGGACGGAGACCCGCTGACGGTGAGTGCCGCAACGGCGGCGAACGGCACGGTGACGATCAACCCGGACGGGACGATCGTCTATACGCCGAACGCAAACTTCAACGGCACCGACACGATCATCTACACGATCAGCGACGGGCAGGGCGGCACGTCGACCGCGACCGTCTCGGTAGTGGTGGCACCGGCCAATGATCCGCCGGTGGCGGTGAACGACACGGCATCGACGGGCGAAGATACGCCGGTGACGATCGGCGTGCTCGCCAACGACAGCGACGTGGATGGTGACCCGCTAACGGTCACCGCCGCCAGCGCCACAAGCGGCATAGTAACGATCAATCCCGACGGCACCATTACCTACACGCCGAACGCGAACTTCAACGGCACCGACACGATCACCTACACCATCAGCGATGGGCGGGGCGGCATCTCGACTGCGTCAGTCACCGTGACGGTCGCGCCGGCCAACGATCCGCCGGTGGCGGTCAATGACAACGCGTCGACGAGCGAAGATACGCTGGTGACGATCGGCGTGCTCACCAACGACAGCGATGTTGACGGCGATGCGCTGACCATTGCAGCTGCGAGCGCCGCCAACGGCACGGTGACGATCAATCCCGACGGCACGATCGGCTACACGCCCAATGCCAATTTCAATGGTACGGACACGATCACCTATACCATCAGCGATGGGCGGGGCGGCATCTCGACTGCGACGGTCACCGTGACGGTCGCGCCCGTCAACGACCCGCCGGTGGCGGTGGGCGACAGCATCACCACCGCGGAAGACGTGCCGGCGACGATCCCCGTTCTCGCCAACGACAACGATCCCGAAGGCGATCCGCTGACCGTCACGGCCGCCACGGCTCCGAACGGCACGGTGACGATCAACCCCGACGGCACCATCATCTACACGCCGAACGCCAACTTCAGCGGCGCCGACACGATCACCTATACCATCAGCGACGGCAATGGCGGCACCACCACCGCCACGGTCACGGTGACGGTCACGCCCGTCAACGATCCGCCGGCAGCCGCCAATGATATGGCGGTGACCGACGAAGACGTGACGGCGACGATCGCGGTGCTCGGCAACGACAGCGACCCCGAGGGCGATCCGCTGACCGTCACGACCGCGAATGCGGCGAACGGTTCGGTAACGATCAACCCGGACGGGACGCTCAGCTATACGCCGAACGCCAATTTCAACGGTACGGATACGGTCACCTATACCATCAGCGACGGGCAGGGCGGCTTTGCGACCGCCACGGTCGCCGTCACGGTGAACCCGGTCAACGATGCGCCGGTTGCGATCGGCAATGCCATCACGACCGAAGAGGATATGCCGGTCACCATCCCGGTGCTGGGCAACGATTTCGACGTCGACGGCGATCCGCTGACGGTGGTCTCGGGCAGCGCCGCCAACGGTACGGTAACGATCAATCCGGACGGCACGGTCACCTACACGCCAAACCTGAACTTCAACGGCAACGACACCATCACCTACACGATCAGCGACGGCAGGGGCGGCTTCTCGACGGCGATGATCGGCGTCACCGTCACGGTCACCGCGTCTAACGATCCGCCCCAGCCAACCGATGACAATGCTGCCACGAACGAAGAAGCGCCGGTCACGATCGCGGTACTTGGGAACGACATCGATCCCGAAGGTAACCCGCTGACCGTCACCGCCGCCAGCGCCGCGAACGGGACCGTGACGATCAACCCTGACGGCACGATCACCTACACCCCGAATACGAACTTCAATGGCACCGACACGATCAGCTACACTATCAGCGACGGACAGGGCGGCACCTCCACGGCGACCGTTGCGGTGACGGTCGTGCCGGTCAACGATGCGCCAATCGACGCGCCCGAGGTCCGAACCACCCCTGTCGATGTCCCCGTGACCGTTCCGGTGCTCGCGAACGCTTCCGATCCGGACGGCGACGCGCTGACCTTGATCTCGGCAACCCCGTCGATCGGCATGGCGACGATCAACGCCGACGGCACCATCACCTACACGCCGCCGCTGGGGTTCCGCGGCGAGGCGACGGTCACCTATGTCATATCCGACGGGCAGGGAGGGACGGTGACGTCGAGCTTCACCGTGTCGGTGCTCGACGCGGGCGTCGATGTAGACGCGCTGCTGGGCGACGATGGCATCGGCCCCAATGATGCAACGCCGTTCGCGCGCGAAGATGCCACCGGCGAACGGCCATTCGATACGCGGCTCATCATCCTTGACGCAGTCGACGATATCCGCGGACTCAATGGCACCCCCGATCTCAATATCGGCCGCCCGCTGCTGACGGCGGTCAACGGGCTGGGCTGGCTGAGGGGTACCGAGGAATTCGACGTCGATGGCCACCCCATTGGAGATGTCGTCGCCTATCTCGATCGCCTGCGCGAACTGCGGACGCCAGGCGAGGACATGTGGGACAGCCGTTTCGGCACCTTCGATATCGAGACCCTGACGGGGTTCTCGGTCCGCCAGACCGGGGATGGCGGCCAGGTCATGATCGAGTCGGTCTCGCGCGGGCAGGTCCTGTATGTCGAGATGCGCGATATTGGCGGCGAGAGCAGTCCGCCGATCGTCGAATATCAGCTGCGGATGCGGGACGGCCGGCCGCTGCCCGACTGGATCCGGATGGATTCACGGGGACTGGCGATCATCGAGCGTCCGCTCAATGCGGATGAAATCCGCCTGATCATTCGCGCGATCCGCGCCGATGGTTCGACGGTGGAAGTCCCGGTGGTGATCCAGGGCGAGACGGGTGAAGTCCAGATTGATTCGAAGATCGAGCCGAACACGCGTGTCAGCGATGCGTCGCCGCTCGGCCGGCTGATCGCCGCGCAGCAATCGGCGGCCGGCGATGAAGCCGCGCGATTGCTGGGTGCGTTCGGTGGGCACGCGTAAAAAGGGGACCGTGAATGCGATATCAGCTTCTGTTGGCAACCTCGGCGGCGGCGGTCCTGGCCGGCTGCACCGTCACGCCGAAGCCGCTGACGCCGAGTGAGATCACCACCACGGCTGATCGGAATTTCCAGACCGTGGACGCCAATCAGGAGCCGGTTTCCGGCCCGATCGACATGTATGAGGCGATGGCGCGCGCGCTGAAATACAATCTCGATTACAAGGTCGAGATGATGGAGGAGGCGCTCAAGGGGCGCGAGCTCGATGTATCGCGTTACGACATGCTGCCGCAGCTGGTCGCCAGTGCGGGCTATGCGAGCCGCAATAATTTTTCGGGCGCCAGCTCGCTCTCGCTGCTCAGCGGCCGGCAATCGCTGGAGCCTTCGACCTCGGCGGAAAAGAACATCTTCACCGCCGATCTGGGCTTCACCTGGGACATACTCGACTTTGGCCTGTCCTATGTCCGCGCGCAGCAGAAGGCGGACGAGTATCTGATCTCGCAGGAGCGCCGCCGCAAGGTTGCCAACCGCATCATCGAAGACGTCCGCACTTCCTATTGGCGCGCGGTGAGCGCCGAGCGGCTGCTCACCAAGCTCGGGCAGCTCGAGGGTTCGGTGAGCACCACGCTCGCCAATTCCGAGCGGCTCGCCGAACGGCGGCTTTCGGCGCCGCTGACCGCGCTCACCTATCAGCGCGAGCTGGTCGACATCCAGTCGAACATCCGCCAGCTCCAGCGCGAGCTGGTGATCGCGAAGGCGCAGCTTGCCGCGCTGATGAACCTGAAGCCGGGGACCCAGTTCGCGCTCGTCCTGCCCGATCGCGCCGAAACGCTGCCGACGATCAGCATGTCGGGCGAGGATATGATGATGACCGCGCTGCGCAATCGCGCGGAGCTGCGCGAGGTCAGCTATCGCCAGCGGATCAGCGCGAAGGAGCTCGACGCCGCGTTGCTCAGCGCGCTGCCGAGCTTCCGCGCGGTGCTGGGCGTCAATTATGATTCCAATGACTTCCTCTACAATAACGACTGGCTGAACGTCGGTGCGCGGGCCAGCTGGAACGTGCTCAATGTGTTCAAATATCCCGCGCAGAAGAAGGCGGTGCGGGCGCAGCAGGATCTGCTCCGTCAGCGCGAACTCGCGCTGACCATGGCGGTCATCACGCAGATGAACGTCTCGCGCGCGCGCTTCGGGCACCTCAAGGACGAGCTGGAAATCGCCGCGCATCAGCACCGGGTGCAGGACAAGATCATGTACCAGATCCGTTCGGGCCACAGCGCGGGCGCGATGAGCCAGCAGACGCTGCTGCGTGAGGAGATGAACACGCTGGTCAGCGAGGCGAAGTACGACATCGCCTTCGCCGGCGCCCAGAACGCCTACGCCAATCTCTTCGGATCGATGGGGATCGACGATTTCGCGCCCGAAGTGACGGGCAGTGAAGACGTGAAGACGCTGGCGGCCTCGCTCCGGCAGCTCTGGCAGGCTCGGCAGACCGCCCTGAAGGTGGACTGACGCGCATGAGCGACGAACCCGACAACGACGCAGCGCCGACCAAGGGCGGAAAAGCGCTATGGATCGGCGGCGGGGCAGCGCTGCTGGCGCTGGTGGCCGCCGGGGCGCTGATCAACAGGGAAACCGACGCGGACGCCAAATGGTCGGTCGAGCAGCAACCGGCCACGCCTGCGGAGCCGGCGAAGGCAGAGTCTAAAGCCGAGACCGCTACGCCCGCCGATTCCGCCAATCTGGTGCGCGGCATCGTGAAATCGAAGCAGGAGGCGACGATCGCCTCGCGCATGACCGCGCGGATCACTGCCATGCCTTACGGCGAGGGCGATGCCTTCCCCAAGGGGGCGCTGCTCGCGCGCTTCGATTGCTCGCAGATCCAGGCGCAGCTGAATGCCGCACAGGCCGCGACGGCCGCCTATCGCACGACCTATGAGACCAATGTCGAGCTGGATCAGTACAAGGCGATCGGCAGGAACGAGGTCGCGGTGTCGCACGCCAATCTCGGCAAGGCGGATGCCGAGGCCAAGGCGGTCGCGGCGCAGCTTTCCGATTGCGCTGTCTACGCGTCCTTTTCGGGCAAGGTGGTCGAAGAGATCGCGCATGTCCGCGAGGTCGCGGCGAGCGGGCAGCCGCTGCTCAAGGTCCAGAGCGGCGGCAATCTGGAGATCGAGCTGATCGTGCCGAGCCGCTGGCTCACCTGGTTGCGTCCGGGCGCGACGTTCGGGTTCAGGATCGATGAAACCGGTCAGGAGGCCAAGGGCATCGTCACGCGGCTCGGCGCTTCGGTCGACGCCGTCAGCAAGACCATCCGGATCACCGGCGACATCACCGAATCCGCCGGATTGGTGCTGCCCGGCATGAGTGGCGCGGCGAGCTTCCCCGATGCGGCCAAGGCCGCGGCTACAGGCACGGCCGTCGATGGCAAGTCTTCCTGATCCGGCGCCGCCGGTCCGGCGTCCCGCGGCGCCTGATGCAGCGGGCCTTGCGGCATTGCTGCAGTTCGAGGGAGAGGTGCGGCGGTGGCTCACCGTGCCCGAGCTCGTCTATCACGTCGCCAACGAGACGCGGCGGATCGTTGGCTATGACCAGATGTTCGTGCTGCGGCAGGCGCGGATCGGTTCGGGTTTCCGCGTCATCGCGGCGTCCAGCATCGCGACGGTTGATCGCAACGCGCCGCTGATCCAGGCGATCGAGAAAGCGGTCGGGGAGCTTGGGCGAACGCAGGGGCTCGATCGCGCGCATGATTTTGCGGCGGCCGCGCTCGTGTCCGATGCGGCGCTCGACGAGTATCCTTTCATCCATTGGCGCTGGCAGCCGCTGCTGGACGGTGAGGGCAGGGCATTTGCAGGATTGCTGGCGGCGCGGGGCGAGACGATGCGCGAGGCCGATGCCTTTCGTTTCGATCGCGTCGCGGAAACCGTCGGGCATAGCTGGCGTGCGCTGACCCGGGACAAGCCGGTGCAACGGATCAGGGGTTTCAGCGGCAGGGAAAAGCGCGCGGCGCTGATCGGGATCGGCATCCTCGCCCTGTTTCCGGTCCAGCTGACGGCGTTGGCGCCGGTCGAGGTGGTCGCGGCGCGCCCCTTCGTCGTCGCGGCGCCCTTTTCCGGGGTTATCGACCGTATCCTGGTGCCGCCCAACGGGCCGGTCAGGGCGGGGCAGCCGGTGCTTCGCTTCGACGATACCAAGCTGCGCAACGATCTGGATGTCGCCGCGGAGAAGCTGCAGGTCGCGCGCGCGCGGGTCGAGCGTTCGACCAATCTTGCCATCGACGTGCGGGAGGAGACACGAGAGATCACGCTGATGCGCGCCGAATATGAGCTCGCCCAGGCCGATCATGATTATGCGCGCGATCTGCTCGCGCGGGCGCAGGTCGCGGCGCCCCAGGCCGGCATGGCGCTCTACAGCGATCGCCGGGACTGGGAGGGGCGAGCGGTCAATGTCGGCGATCCGATCCTGCAGATCGTCGATCCGAAAGATGTCGAGTTCCGGATCGACCTGCCGACGCGCGAGCAGATGTCGCTTTCGGCCGGCAGCCGGGTCAAGGTCTGGCTCGACGCCCAGCCGCTATGGGCAGTCGATGGGCGCCTGGAGACGGTCAGCTATCAGGCGCGGCCGACGGCGGACGGGATCCTGTCCTTCGCGGTGGTGGCCCGCCCGGTTGGCGCGGCGCCGCGTGTCGGGTCGCGCGGAACCGCGAAGGTCTATGGCCGCTGGGTGCCGCTGATCTACTCTCTTCTGCGCCGGCCGATTTCCAGCTTCCGGCAGTTCGCCGGGATATGACCGCGGCGGCGATCCCCCTGGCGCTGCCCCTCGCGTCTCCCCAGGCGCCCCCGCCGCTTCGGCAGGAACTGCGGATCGAGCCCGGCGCGCCGCTGGTGACGGGCGCGCCGAGCTGGACCTTGTTCGATCCCTTGCGGCACGCCTTCTTCCAGCTCGGCCAGATCGAGTTTTCCGTCTTTTCGCGCTGGGCTAACGGGCGGATCCACGAAGCCGCCGCCGAACTGGTCGCGAAAGGGCTGGACCAGGACGAGGCGAATGCCGAAATTACCCGCGTCGTCGAATTTTCACTGGCGAACAATCTTACCGTGGCACCGGCCGGCGACAGCGTCGGGACCTTCGAGCGTATTCGGCGCCATGGCGACAAGGCCTGGTGGCGCTGGCTGGTGGATCACTATCTGTTTTTCCGCGTCCCGCTCGTCCGTCCGGCCGCGTTTCTCGAACGGACGCTGCCACGCGTCGCACCGCTCTGGTCCCCACTCGCCTTGTGGTTCTTCGCCGCGCTTGCCGCGACCGGCCTGCTGCTCGTTTCGCGCCAATGGGACGCCTTCCTGGCCTCGTTCCTCCATTTCTTCAGCTGGGAGGGCTTCGTCGCCTATGCGATCGGCCTTTCGGTGGTGAAGGTCGCGCATGAACTGGGGCACGCCTACACCGCGACGCGCTTCGGCTGCCGCGTGCCGAGCATGGGCGCCAGCTTCCTCGTCATGATGCCGGTGCTTTATACCGACACGACCGGCGCGTGGCGGCTGACCTCGCGCCGCAAGCGGCTGCTGATCGATTGCGCGGGCGTCAGCGCCGAACTGATGATCGCGAGCGTCGCCACCTTCGCCTGGGCGTTGTTGCCCGAAGGCACTTTGCGCAGCGTCGCGTTCATCCTCGCGACCACCAGCTGGGTGATGAGCCTCGCGATCAACCTCAACCCCTTCATGCGCTTCGACGGCTATTACCTGCTGTCCGATCTGCTCGGCGTGCCCAACCTCCAGCCGCGCGCATTCGCGCTCGGGCGGTGGCGGCTGCGGGAGCTGCTGTTCGATCTCGGCGAACCCGCGCCGGAGGCGCAGCCGCAGGGGATGCGGCGGACGATGATCGTCTATGCGTGGATGACGTGGATCTACCGCCTGATCCTGTTCATCGGCATCGCCTTGCTGGTCTATCACCTGTTCTTCAAGCTGCTCGGCATCATCCTGTTCGTGGTCGAGATGACCGTATTCGTCGCGCGGCCGATCTGGATGGAGCTCAAGGAATGGGGCGAGCGGCGTGACCGCATCCTCGGCTCGCGGCGCGGACGGATCCTGTTCGCCGGGCTCGGCGTGCTGTTGCTGCTGGGCCTGCTGCCGCTCGATCGCCATGTCAGCGCCCCGGCGGTGATGGGGCCGATCGCGGCGGTGCCGATCGTGGCCGGCGATCCCGCACGTGTCGAACGCGTCCTTGTCCGCAACGGTCAGGATGTGAAAGCGGGCACGCCGATCGCCGAGCTCGTCGCGCTCGACGTTGATGCCGCGGCTGCACGATCGCGCCTGCGCATCCTGGGTCTCGAGGGGCAGCTGGGCCGCGGCGCTGCAGATACCGAGGATTTGTCCGAACGCGCGGTGCTGGAACGCGAGCTGGCCGCTGAACGCGGCGCGCTGGCCGGGTTCGAGCGCCGCCGCACGCGCATGGTCCTGCGCGCGCCGATCAGCGGCGTCGTCGCCGATCTCGACGGACACGTCCATCGCGGCCGCTGGCTCGGCGGATCGGAAGTCATTGCCCGCATCGTGACGCCCCGCGACTATGACGTGCAGGCCTTTGTCCGCGAGAATGATGTGGAACGCATCGCGCCGGGCGCGCTGGCGCGCTTCGTCCCCGACGATCCGGTCCTCGCCTCGCGCATCGCCAAGCTCAAGGAGGCCTCGGCCAGCGCAATCCAGCACATGGATCAGCCGATCCTGGCGTCGACGCAGGGCGGGCCCGTCGCGGTCAACGAAGACGCCTCGAAATCGCTGCGACCGCGCGAGGCCCTGTACCGCCTGCGCCTGATCGCGACGCCGGGGCCGGGTTTGCTCCACCCGGTACGCGGCACGGTGAATATCGATGCGCGGGCCCAGAGCATGTTGGGGCGGATGTTCGGTTCCGCAGCGCGCACCGTACGAGCCGAAGCATCGATGACGAGCGGGTAGGCGGCGGCCGCGATCCTGCCCGAAGCGATGATGCGCAGGCGCGATTTTGCTTCACTGGTTCGCGATTCTGGTGGAACGTGGCGGCGCAGTGGAAACGGACAAGCTTTGGGAGAGACAGGATGCGTAGATTGGCGAGTGCGGGCCTTTGCCTTTTGGCACTGGTGATGACTCCGGCGCTGGCCGACCAACAAGACGCTGCACCCAACACGCTCACCGCGCAGGAGCGCGCCGAAGGCTGGCAGCTGTTGTTCAACGGCGACGACCTAGCCGGCTGGCAATCCTTCGGCGGCGGTGCCCCGCCGTCTTCATGGACGGTGCGCGACGGAACGCTGGCGCTGACGAAGGACGACGGCCGGATGAGCGGGACCGATCTCGTCACCGCCGAAAGCTACGGCGCGTTCGAACTGACGCTCGACTGGAAGGTCGAGCGCGGCGGTAACAGCGGCGTCTTCTACCTCGCGCGAAACGCGCCGCAGACCAAAAACATCTACGAGACGGGCCTGGAGATGCAGATCCTGGACGATGCCGGGCATCCCGACGGCAAGATCCCGTCGCATCGCGCCGGCGCGCTCTATGACATGACGGTACCGCCGCCAGGCGCGGCGCAACCCGCCGGGAGCTGGAACCATGCGCGGCTGCGCGTCGAACCGGGGCGTATCCGGCAATGGCTGAACGGCAAACTGACCGCTGACGTCTCCTATGGCGATGCCGCATGGCGAACGCGGGTGGCGGCGTCGAAGTTCGCCAAGATGCCGTTGTTCGGTACTTTCCCCAGCGGCGTGATCGGCCTGCAGGATCATGGCGAGCCGGTCGTGTTTCGCAACATCAAGCTCCGCCAGCTTGAGGCGGGCGCCCAATGACGCCCGGCGCGATCGACCCGGCGGACACCACCGCCGACGTCATCATCGTCGGCTCGGGGGCTGCGGGGGGCATGGCGGCCTACAGCCTGACCAAGGCAGGCCTGCGCTGCCTGATGCTGGAGGCGGGCCGCGACTATGATCCCCAGGCCGAGGTCAACATGTACGCGCCCGAGAGCGACGGACCGTTGCGCGGGGCCGCCACGCCCGACAAGCCGTTCGGCTATTTCGATGCGACGGTCGGCGGCGGATGGCAGGTCGATGGCGAGCCCTACACCATGCGCGAAGGCACCGACTTTCGCTGGTATCGTTCGCGGATGCTGGGCGGGCGGACCAACCATTGGGGCCGGCACGTGCCGCGCTGGGGGCCATACGACTTCAAGCCCTTTTCGCGTGACGGGCTGGGGGTCGACTGGCCGATCGGCTATGATGACATCGCGCCCTTCTACGACCGCGTCGAGCGGATGATCGGCGTCAACGGCGGGCGGATCGACCTGGAGAACCATCCTGACTCTTCGCCGGGCTGCCTGATGCCGCCACCCAAGCCGCGCATCCCGGAAATGCTCCTCAAGGCGACATGCGAAAGCATGGGAATCCCGGTGCGGACGGCGCACACGGCGGTGCTGACGCGCGATATGCCCGACGAAGTCGCGCCGCGCATCGCCTGCTTCAACGCGACGCCCTGCACGCGCGGCTGCACGATCGGTGCGATGTTCCAGACCACCACCTCGTTCCTGCCGATGGCGAAGGCGACGGGCAAGCTGACGATCGTGACCGACGCGATGGTGTCGCGCGTGGTGATGGCGGCTAAGGGTCGCGCTGCCGGTGTCGAATATGTCGATCGCAAGACGGGCGCGCGCCATCAGGTGAAGGCGCGCGCGGTGGTGGTGGCCGGGGGGACATGTGAAACCACGCGGCTGCTGCTCAATTCGGGCGACAGCGAGCAGCCCGGCGGCCTCGCCAATTCGTCCGGCGAGCTCGGGCGCAACCTTACCGATTCGACCGGCGCATCCTTCCGCGCCTATATCCCGGGGCTCGCCGATCGCCCGCGCTACAATGAGGACGGGATCGGCGGCCAGCACGTCTATATCCCCTTCTGGCTGTACAAGGAGCAGCAGCGCGGCGAGCTGGACTTCGCGCGCGGCTATCATTTCGAAATCGGCGGCCGTTTCGGCATCCCGCCGGCCGCCGCGCTGCCCCGCATGTGGGGGGCGGGGCTGAAAAAGGCGGTGCGCAGCACCTCGGGCGCGACGATCGGGATGACGCTGCGCGGCGAAATGATCCCCAACAAGGACACGTTCTGCGAGATCGATCCCGCGGTGAAGGACCGGTTCGGCATCCCGGTGCTGCGCTTCGCCTTCCGCTGGTCACAGCATGAAGTGAACCAGGTCGCGCACGGGCAAAAAACCGCGCACGCCGTCTTCAAACGGATGAACGGCACGATCCTCGATCCCGAACTGCCCCCCGAAAAGATCATGACCGCCGGTGGCGAGATCATCCACGAACTGGGCACCGCGCGAATGGGCGCCGATGCGCGATCGTCGGTGGTCGACAGCTATGGCCAGACCTGGGACGTCGGCAATCTGGTGCTGATGGACGGCGCGATCTTCGCCTCCGGCGCGCACAAGAACCCGACGCTGACCATCCTCGCGCTGGCGCTGCGCGCGTCCGAGCGGCTTGCCGCCCGTTTCAAGTCGGGAGCCTTCGCATGACGCTGTCGCGCCGTACCACCCTGCAGTGGATGATGGCTGCCGCGACGCTGCCGCTCGCCCGCTGGTCGTCGCCGGCGATGGCGGCCGGGCAGGGCACCGCTCCCCCGTTCGCGGTCATCGCGGACTGGCCCGAGGCACCGCCGCCGCCGCCGGCCAAGGGCTATGGCCGTGATCCGGACCTGATGACGCCCGCGGTTCCCTGGCCGCTGACGCTGAGCAAGGCGCAACGCGCGACGGTCGATCTGCTGGGCGACCTGATCCTTCCTGCCGACGAGCGGTCGCCTGGCGCAGGCACGCTCGGCGTCGGGGCGTTCATCGATGAATGGATCAGCGCGCCCTATCCGGTCCAGCAGGCCGACAGGGCGCAGGTGATCGCCGGGCTGATCTGGCTCGACGCGCAGAGCCGGGCCCTGCACGGGCACGCGTTCGATGCGATCACGCCGCCGCAGCGCGCCGGACTGCTCGATGCGCTGACCGTCGCGGCGCCTGTCGCCAGGATGGCCACGCCCGTCGCGTTCATGGACACGCTGCGTTATCTCTTCGTGCTCGGCTTCTACAGCCTGCCCGAAGGCAAGGCGGACATGGGCTATATCGGCGACCAGCCGACACCGGGCGACTATCCCGGGCCAACGCCCGAGGCGCTGGCACATTTCACAAATATGCTTGATCGGATGGGTCTGAGGAGGACACCGTGAGCGAACTGACCGTCTGGACTTATGATTGGGTTCCCCAGGGTCCCCGTGGCTTTGTCCGCGATCTGAGGCTGAGATGGGCGTGCGAGGAGGCCGGACTTGCCTATTCGGTGCGGACAGTCCCGTTCGACGGACGCGAGACCAACCACCTGTCGCAACAGCCCTTCGGCCAGGTTCCATTCCTGAGTGACGGCGAACTGGAAATGTTCGAGAGCGGCGCCGGGCTGCTGCACCTGGCCCGGAAGACCGAAAAGCTGATGCCGCGCGATCCGGTCGGGGAAGCGGAAACGGTCGAGTGGATGATCGCCGCGCTCAACTCGATCGAGATGGTTTCCGTTGCCTGGTGGTTCCTCGAAATATCCGGCGAGGAGGACAACAAGCTTGCCGGCTGGATGGGAAGCCGCCTCGCGCAGATCGAGAACGTCCTGAACGAGCGGGAATGGCTGGCGGCCGATCGCTTCACCGCCGCCGATCTACTGATGGCGGATGTGCTTCGTGTCGCGAAGGTACGCGCTTTCGGCAATCGACCCGCGACCGAGGCCTATGTGATCCGCGTGACCGACCGCCCCGCGTTCAAGAAGGCGCGCGCCGATCAATTGGCGCATTTCGCCGCAGGCGATGAGAGCAGATCGGCGGCTGCCTAGGTATCGACGCGCTGTTTGGAATCGATGTTCCGGCAGCTAGCGCGTTCCGCTATCCACCCACGGCAGCTAATTCGCCGAAGTGCGGACGGGTGGACGGGCATCGACCGGCCACTCGCCGTCCTCCAACCCTATACGCCACCCAAGGAACATTGATGTCGCCTCGCGTCTGTCTGCTCGCCTCCGCCGCCCTGCTCGTTCCCGCTGCCGCGCACGCGCAAGAGGTGGTGCGTGACGACGATATCGTCGTCACCGGGCGCGGGCTGGAAGATGCGCCGGGCGAGCGGGTGTACGATTTCGTCACGCTCGACCGTGAACGCATCCAGGCATCGGCCAGCGAGCGGCTGGAGGATGTGCTGCGCGACGTCGCCGGGCTGCAGCAATTCCGCCGGTCGGATTCGCGATCGGCCAACCCGACCAGCCAGGGCATCACCCTGCGCGGAATCGGCGGCAATGCGTCCAGCCGCGCGCTGCTGCTGCTCGACGGCGTGCCACAGGCCGATCCGTTCGGCGGCTGGGTCGCCTTTCCCGCCTATGCGACTGATCGTATCGGCCGCATCCGCGTCACGCGCGGCGGCGGCAGCGGCTATCGCGGCCCCGGCGCGCTGACCGGCACGATCGAGATCGACAGCGCCACGCCCGACCAGCTTTCTCCGCTCGCCGGCTCGTTCGCCTATGGCAGCCGCGAGGCCTATGACGCACGCGCCTCCGCCTCGCTGGTTGCCGGGGCGGGCTTCGCCACCATCTCGGGCGCCTATGCCCGCGGCGACGGCTTCTTCCCTATCGTCGAGGAGGATCGCGGCCCCGCCGACCGCGCCGCGCCCTATGAGCAGGCCTCGGGCGCGGTGCGCGGCGTCATCGGTATCGGTGGAGCGACGGAGTTGCAGGCCAATGTCTCCGCCTTCACCGACAGCCGCGACCGCGGTCTGGATTTCACTGAGAACAAAAGCGAGGGCGCCGATGCCTCGCTCCGCCTGGTCGGCAAGGGCGATACCGCGTGGTCGCTGCTCGGCTATGTCCAGACGCGCGCCTTCGCCAGCCGCTTCGCCAGCGTCGGCGCGGGGCGGGCGAGCACCGCGCTGACGCTCGACCAGTATAATGTCCCTGCCACCGGGCTCGGTGCGCGCGGGGAGATCGCACCGTCGCTGGGCGTGATCGATCTGCGGCTCGGTGCGGACATCCGCGCGGTGAGCGGTGAGACGCAGGAGCTGTTCACCTATGTCGCCGGCCAGCCGACGCGCATCCGCGAGGCGGGCGGGCGTTCGCTCACCACCGGCGCGTTCCTCGACGCCAGCGCCGAGCTTGGCGCGGTCACCCTCAGTGCGGGCGGCCGGATCGATCGCTGGACGATCACCGACGGCCAGCTCTACGAACGCGCGCTGGCGGGACCGGTCCTCAACGATATCCGGTTCGCCGATCGCGACGGGTGGGAGCCGACCGGACGCGTCGGCATCGCACTGCGCGCCAGCGACGCCCTGTCGCTGCGCGCGGCGGGCTATCGCGGCTGGCGCTTGCCGACGCTCAATGAGCTTTACCGTCCCTTCCGCGTCGGCGCGGAGGTCACCGCCGCTAATGCCGCTCTTGACCCAGAGACATCGCTGGGCGCGGAAATCGGCATCGACCTTATTCCTGCGCCTCTTATTCGATTGTCTGCCACGGCCTTTATCAGCCGGCTCGACGATGCCATCGCCAACGTCACCATCGCGACAAATCAGCGCCGCCGGGAGAATCTCGAATCGATCGAGGCCAAGGGCGTCGAGTTCGACGCGACCGCCACCTTCGGCCCGATCAGCGCGCGCGCCTCCTACGCCTATACCGATGCCGAGGTGACCGCCTCCGGCGTCGCCGCGGGCCTCAACGGCCTCCAGCCCGCTCAGTCGCCCGAACACCAGGCCTCAGCGACTATCGGCTGGGCCAACAAGGCGGGCGCGGCGCTGTCGGTCACAGGCCGCTATGTGTCCGATCAGTTCGAGGATGACGGCAATGCTCGCAGCCTGGCCGACGCCTTCACCATCGATGCGCGCGCCGCCTTCCCGGTCGCCGCGGGTTTCAGCATAGAGGCGCGCGCCGAGAACCTCGCCAACCAGCGCATCGAGGCGGGCATCAGCGGCGACGGCATAGTCGAGCAGGCCACCCCGCGCACGTTGTGGGTCGGGCTGCGTTACCGGCGGTGACTGTGTCTTCGGCAAACGAGCACCCCGGGGGACCCGGCCACATCTTCGATCAGAGCTGAATAGGATTTTGGTGGACGCACTAGGGCTCGAACCTAGGACCCGCTGATTAAGAGCGCGGCTTGCAATGCGCGACTCGAGTCGTTCTTTGAGGTTCGAGTTTGTCCAGAGACGTCCAGATAAATTGTAGTTTTATCATTGTCATATGTGTAGGGATGCCAAGTGAAACTATCCCAGCTCGTTCGCTGCCGTTCGTAGGCGTTCAAGTTCGATCGCCGACTTTTGGAGCCTATACTGAGCCTATGCATCGGCGTATAATGTCCACATGACGGTAGGTTTGACGAAAGCAGAAATTGAGGCCGCGATTGCGGAAGCTCGCAGTGGAAACCGGGGGCAAGTTGAGCTCCGGGATATCCGCGAACCGGGATTGCGTTTTCGAGCGGGCGAGCGAACCGCGAGATGGTCGCTCGTGATCCGCCTTCGAAATGGGAAACGAAGTCGCGTCGGCCTTGGCTCTTGGCCAGCGTTGGGCATTTCTCAAGCGCGTGCCGTTGCGCGTGACGTCAGGCTTTCGGTTGAGCAGGGCGGAGATCCCAATGACGAAAAACGCAATCACACCCGCGAGGCCAAGGCGGCCGTGCGTGCTCGACGATCTGTCGCCGACTTACTCGGCGACTATGAAGCGGCCGTTCTTTCCTACCATCGTCGCGGTGCTCAGACCCGCCGTGCACTCGATGGGGAGATGGGCTTACTGAAAAAAATCCGTTCGCGCGCCGTCCAGGACATTACACGTGCAGATCTGAACGAGCTTGTAAAACGCAGGGCGAATGTATCGCCGATTTCGGCAAATCGTCAGCTTGCTTATGCAAAGGCATTCTTCAACTGGTGCGTGGCGGACTGCGTTATCGAGACCAATCCGGCCGCAAATGTTCGTAAGCCCGTTCCTGAGCGAGCGCGAGATCGTTATCATTCGCTCGACGAGCTACGAGACATTTGGGCGGCCGCGGATACTTTGGGCTACCCATTTGCTCATCTGTATAAGCTGCTGATTGTGCTACCAATGCGCCGCGAGGAGATTGCGGGCATCCGGATCAGCGAACTGGAGTTGAGGAGCAAAGAGGCGGTATGGATATTGCCAGCTTCCCGGACAAAGCGGAGCAATGCCCTTCGCGTTCCACTCCTCCCGCTAGCAAAATCAATCCTTGAGGCGGCAATCGCGGATCGACCAAGCGATTGTAAAGAAGACTATGTATTCACGACCACGGGTGAAACGTCGGTCAGCGGGTTTACAAAGGGACGCCGCCGGCTCGATGCAGCGGTCAAGGAGCGCCGCGAGAAGCTTGCCGAGAAATCAGGCTTCGAAGCCGATCCGATGCTTCCCTGGACGGTCCACGATCTGAGAACGACCTTTGCTACGCTTGCCTGCGATCGGCTGAAAATCAGCGCACCGGTTGCTGATCGCATTCTCAATCACGTGGCGACCGCCACCACGTCGAAGATCATGCGCGTCTACAATCGCTCTGAGATGTTCGACGAGCGCAAACAGGCTCTGCGTCTCTGGGAGCAGCTTATCAAAGAGCAGATCGTCGCCAAAATTGTGCAAGAGGACGTCATCTGATTGGGCCGTAGCGTCAAGGCCGAAACAGACAAACGAGAACTGAGCGATCGTTCGGAGCAGGCCGGACATTTCGTACATTATGGACAAGTTGAACGATTGTCGTTATTCTCCCCAGCGGGAATGACGGCAGCGGTAGGGCAGCTAGCATCATGGTCAGCGCGCCTCCTCTGATGGCAAGAAAGCTGGCCGAAGCGCTTACGCGGGAGCTGGGAATCACTAAGTCGGCGGCAGCCGCGATGGCACAGATCTTCGGTGCTGCGGCTGCTGTGGTTGTGGACCTTTCTCCTGCGCAGCGGCAGCGCCTGAAGAGCAAGAGCGCCGATTTGGCGGACATAATCACTATGTGGGCTCGGGCCGACGAACGGATCGAAATTCCCACTCCGACCGAGGTGGAGGTCAGCAAGGGTTCCGGTTTCGGCGAACTCATCGATATAGAGGAAGGCCGCCGCCGACTTCGTGCGCTCGTGGTCGACGTTCCGCTCGAGGAATGGGCCGGGTCGGTTGCGGGGTCGAGCAGGTTAATGCGTGATTTTGGCATTGCCCGCTCGACGCTTCACGACTGGCAGAAGCGCGGCGAGGTGATCTCGTTGCTCAAGGGATCGCGCAAGCACGCCTTTCCGCTGGAGCAATTCGTTGACGGAAGGCCGGCGCAGGGGATTGGCGAGGTGCTGAAGATCGTCGGCAACCCGCGCCGTGCATGGTTTTGGCTGGTTCAACGGAGTCCGCTGCTCGGCAACAAGAAGCCGATCGACCTGCTCAAGCAGGATCGTACGGGCGAGGTCCTCGAGGCGGCTCGGATCGTGTTTGAATACCCGTGATCTTGGATAAGGCGATCTTGGACGGGTTGGACCAATCTGCAGAGCGGCGCCGGACGCGCGGATTTATCTATGTTGCGGCTGCTCTTTGTTCCCTATATGTTCAAATCTCGAAGCCGTTGATCAATCGGTTGAGTCGATCGCTTACAACCCTAAGGTGCAGGCAATGACCGATGCTGATTCTCCTGAATTTTCGCAGAAGCGATCCGGGGCCTATTTTACGCCCGGCGATGTCGCGTCGGCATTGGTGAACTGGGCGGTTCGTCGCACGCACGACCGTTTGCTCGATCCCTCATGTGGGGACGGCCAGTTTCTGATGGCGCACCGCAATTGTGTTGGCATCGAGCAGAATCCGACCTCGGCACATGTCGCTATTTCCCGCGCACCTTGGGCTTTGGTCCATGAAGGCGATTTCTTCGCTTGGGCAGGCGAGACCGCCGAACGCTTCGAATGCGCGGCCGGCAATCCGCCGTTTATCCGCTACCAGACGTTCAAGGGCGAGATGCGCCGCCGGGCGCTGGATCTTTGTTTCCGCCTAGGTGCGGAGTTCAGTGGGCTGACCTCATCCTGGGCACCGTTCTTGGTGGCCACCGCCGGCTTATTGAAGCCGGGTGGGCGAATGGCGTTCGTGGTACCCGCAGAAATTGGCCATGCGCCTTACGCCGCACCTCTGCTTGAGTATCTCGTCCAATCATTCGCTCAGGTGCAGATCGTAGCAGTCCGAAACAAGCTGTTCCCGACCCTGTCAGAGGATTGCTGGCTTCTCTACGCCAACGGTCATGGGGGCAGGGCGGACCACATCGATTTTACGGTTGTCGACCGCTTCAAACCAACGAAGAATCCTCCCAAGGCGACCGTTCGTGTCGATCTTGAGGAATGGCGCTCGGTCTGGGGGAGGCGGCTCCGGCCTTATGTTCTGCCTTCCGCGGTCCGTACACTATACGGATCCGTCGCTCTCGATGAAGCCAGCCGTAGGTTCGGCGATTTCGCCAATGTCGGCATCGGCTATGTGAGCGGCGACAATGATTTCTTCCACCTGCGTCCATCGGACGCTGAGCGTTGGAAGATTCCTGCTGCGGTCTTGCATCCGAGCCTACGCAACGGTCGCGCGATGCCGAACCAGCAGATTACCAAAGCCACGGTCGAAAGCTGGAAACGCAGCGATGACCAGGTGATGCTGCTCCGATTGACACGGGGCCAGGAACTGCCCGCGGCGGTTCGCCGGTATCTCGACAGCAGCGCCGGACGTGAAGCCAGGCTCGGGTATAAATGCCGGAATCGGACCCCTTGGTATGCCGTGCCGGACGTCCAGGTCCCGGACTACATCATGAGCTACATGTCAGGACGTTCGGCCAATCTGGTCCGCAATGCGGCCGGCGTCACCTGCACCAACAGTGTCCACTCGGTTCGCATTCGTGATCAGGCTCTAGCCGCGAAGTTTTTGCCGCGCTGGTCGACCCCCTTCGTGCGCTTGAGCTGCGAGCTTGAAGGCCATGCGCTTGGCGGAGGCATGCTCAAGCTTGAGCCGCGAGAAGCAACGCGGGTCCTTTTTCCGGCGGCTGGAACAGCGGTCGGCCGTCATGATGAAGCGCTGGAGGACGCGATAGGAACGCTCCAGCGCTGGAGACACTATGCCTGATTTGAACGCGAAAACCTGTCAGTGGACAACACAAGCTCAAGCCCTGGCGGTTTTTGCCGAATTCGCAGGCAAGACCCAAAGCGCCCAACATATCAAGCCGCTCCACTGGTACGTCGCGTGTCGGCTGGTGATCGAAGGCGGTTTCGATCCCGATGACATTGTGCCGCGGCCGCCTTTCAAGGTGACGCGGCGACCGGGCAGGGCGCCGGTCCTCAGCTACGATCCCGCATGGGGGCAGGGCGGCGAGCGTACTGTACTCGGCGGCCTGAAAACCAAGAATGTCGATGTGGTCGTTACGCGCGAGGGGATCGGCCCGGTCGTTGCTGTATCCTGCAAGGGCGTGACGGGAGCGTTCCGTAATCTGACCAACCGGATGGAAGAAACGATCGGCGAATGCACCAATCTTCACATCACCTACCCGGCGCTCGTTCTCGGCTACCTGGTGCTGCTCCGCGCCAATAAGCAGACTGAAGACGCGCTCGATGACGCGGCCGATTTTACGGCTGAGATCGATGACGCTGCGGAAGGTACCCGAACACTGGTCGCGAATGACATCGCGCTGACGGAGGGCGGCGAGCCCGTCGCTGCCATCGTACGTTTCCATAACGCATTGCGTGAACTGGTGGGACGTCGAGGTATCCGCGACGATGTGAGCCGTTATGAGGCGATCGGCTTCGGCCTTGTCGAGATGCAGGGTGAGACACGGAACGGGTTGCTGGCGAGCTTCCCGATGCCTGATAGTCCACTCAAGTTATCTGGCTTCTTCGACACATTATACGCTCGTTACGATGAGCGTTTCGTTGTGAGCGCGCCGGATCTGGCGAAGACGACGCGCCGCCTCGAATGGGATCCAAGCTCGCCTGCCCTGAATGTCGAAGGTCTCGACTATCGGGCGCGAACCGTCTTGTAGCATCCCGCGATTTCGAGCGTGAGATAACGTCTGCCTTGGCGAGTGGACGAGCTGGGGAAGTCCGAATGGCATTGGCACGCGCGGCACTGTCTGAAGCCGACCGCCGCTTCATCATCGCGCGCTCGGGCGGCTGCTGCAACAAATGCAGAACCGCTGTTTTCCTGGAAAATGAATTCGCCGAAAGGGCGCGTATCGGGGATGATGCGCATATCTATGCATATTCCGATAAGGGCCCTCGGGGCAGCGATGCCGGCGCGCCAGCTAACCGCAATGCGCGCGAGAACATCATCCTGCTGTGCAAGAATTGCCACGCGGAGGTCGACCAGCAGCCACTGAAGTTCACGCCGCACCTGCTAACCGAGATGCGCCAAGCCCACTATGCCTGGGTGGAAGAGTGCTTTGGCCAGAGCCGGGTGGACAAGCCTCGGTTTCACTACCTCCTCTATCTCAACATGCCTCGGCTCGACATGTATGCCGTCGCAAACGCAATCCCGCTGCCGCGGTTGGACCTAGAACCGGCCCAACGCTTCCGAGATCTCGGTTTCAAGGCAGGAAGGACGATGGCTGCTTACACCCACGTTCTAAATGCCGATGAAATGTATGCTCGCCAGACCGGGAAGGACGAAGACCTGTCGACTTTGAGTGTCGGGCAATATTGTTTTCTCGAACCAGCAAATTTCCGCACCGTTGCGATCGACGAGGGCCGCGATCTGGAGGCAGCTTGGGAAGCGGAGAAGAGCATTCTGTATCGCATCTATGGCGGTTGGAAGCTCATCTGCCAGATCGATCCGAGATGGATTACCACCTCGACAGCGGGCTCGACCCTTCGCTCCGGGCGTGCACGGCTTTGCGGCGTCGTAAGGATTAGCCGGATCGATCCGGAAACGCGCAGAGCCCATGCATCGCCATTGTTTCTTGCAGAGCCGGAAGGAGCCGCAGGTGCCTTTTGATCAGGCTGCAGCGGAAGCCCATTTTGCAGCGCTCGACATCATCGGGCCGGTCGATGAAGACGGGCAAACTTGGCATGGTCCAATCGACAACTGCGATGTTTGTTCTCGGCCCATGGGAGATGAGACCTATATGATCGACGGACCCGCGGGGCCGGGGCCGTCACCCCTATGGGGCAATCTTTGTGTCGGTTGTGCCTTCAAACATAGTCCGAGAATCGGTTGGGGATCGGCGCAGCTCTATCGGCGCCAGGGTGACCAATGGTATTTGGTCGCTGGCGGCCCACTGCCCGAGGATAGCGGAGAGACTGAAAGGGACGAATAATGACCGACATCATTGTCTTTCATACGGCGTGGATGGCCAAATACGATGGGGATCGGGCAAGCTTCAGCGCAGGCGGCTTCAAGTACGCTGTAGAGCACGGCTACGGCCATGAGATGTTCAATTTTCGGAAGATCGACGGCACGTATTACGGGTACGTTCCGCCGACTGGTAATTTGCATCTGGAAAGCACTTCAATGTCGCCCGGGATGCCGAGAAGCTGGACGGCGTGACCGTTGTGTGGACCGCACCGCATCCCGAACAAGGCGGACGCGCTGTCGTCGGCGTATGGAAGAACGCGACAGTCTACAGAGCGGATCAGAAGCCAAAAGGCGAAATTGCGCGGCGCCGTGAAGTCGGGCTCAAAGACTTTGCCGGCTATCGGTGCACAGCAAAGGCCCAAGACTGTGTGCTCTTAAATCCTGATGCCCGTCCAATTTTCATGCGGCCAGGCCAGCCGCGTAAAGGTGGTACGTGGCCGGGCCAGCAAAAGGTCTTTTACCCTAAAGTGGGATCGTCCGCATTGAGGCGCCTCGAAACCATCCTCGCTGATATTGCATCCGCCAATGCATCCCCCGGGAAGGCGTCGGGAAGAAAAACGAAACCCAATCGATCCAGCTGGCAGGCAGACGTAGAACAGCGAAAGAAGATTGAGGTGGCCGCGATTATGGCGGTAGGTTCAAAGTTGGAAGGCATGGGATATACCGTAAGGTCTGTCGAAAAGAACAATGTTGGGTATGATCTAATCGCCAAGCGGGAAGAGGAAGTATTGCACTTCGAAGTAAAAGGGCGGTCGGGCGGCGATGTCTGTGCCGACTTGTCCGCCAACGAGTTTGATTGCCTCAAACAGTACGAGCGCGAGCGAACGCCAGGCGCGCATTACCGGATTGCGATCGTCACAGGCGCTCTTGTCAATCCCGTGATCAACGAGTTTGCTTTGATGAACGGACAAAAGTCACAATGGTGCACGCTCGACGGCGGTTGGCGTTTGAAATTTGAAGACCGAACGGCGGCAAGGCTGACAGCAGTTTCGTTGACCTAGATTTCCATATGGAAGCCGCCGAAAAGAGTTCATTCATACGCGTACCGCGCAAATTTCTAGTGAGACCTTCCGCCGTCGGTAGCTTTACCCACGAAGTTTCAAAATCAGCTAGGCAGAAAACTGCCCTGTAGCCGCTGGGCAGATGCTGCTTGAACTTGGGGTCCGAAATGCGCGCCATTGGCGGTCGTTCGGCTTGGCTTGGCGCGATCCCGAAACCCGCCGTTCATTCATCTTGCGTAGTACGACGACGTGAATGGCCTGCATTGGGGGATATGCCCGACTCGTCGATGAGTGGGTCGGCTCTGTCGGACTTCGTCGTGCCGAGCATGGCACGCACTCGCTCCGGCGCACAAAGGCATTGATGATCTACGAGGTTGCCAGCCATCCTCGGGCAATCCAGATTCTGTTGATCCGTAGAAAAGCACTATTTGGCTAAATCGTGAATAGCATTGCATACTATCCCTAACGAGCAATAGCCGACTTATGGGGGAGGGTAATCATGGCGGACGGCGTCGAGCGCGAACTCGCGCAAATTTCGATCTATCTTACGAAGCCGGAGACGCATTTCGAGGAAGCGCTAGACTGGGATAAGGTGGTCAAGAAGGCGAAGTTCACTCGAGCTGATTTCGACGTCTCAGGAACACCGTGCAGGTTCGTCTATTTTGAGAGCGAGGCGCCCAAGGCCAATCCACCGTGGCTGGATTTCGCGAACGAGCAGCTCGAAGCGCCAATCGTATTCGCTGGGATGAGCAGGAACGCGAATGCCCTCCTTGGCCTGACTATCGATGATCGGCAGCTTATCGCGGCATTCGGGCGTAGCGCTTCGGCTTTGCTCCAACGTAAGCAGCTTGAGCGTGACTTTGGCATTCGAACCGCAATGAACCTGTGCGGGAACGAGGGCATTCGCCAAACCCGCACACAGAGTCACTCGCTCACGCCTACGCTGATCGACCGCCAGGTGGGGCAGCCAACCAACAGTTTTGTCTTTGGTCTCAGCGAGGCCGAGGACCTCAAGTCGATGGCTGCACATCTGAAGGACAACCCATTGATCACCCTCCAAGGTCGCGATCACCTGACATTCAAGGGCATGGGAAGCGAGAAGCTGACTTGGGACAAGTTGATCGAGCATTGCGAGAGCTTCCTCACTGCCTATGCGAAGGACGACTTCGCCAAGCTCTTTCCCAACTACCGAAACTTCAAACCCGCCGCTGACGAAGACGTCGAGCTGCTCGACGCGGAGCTCCTGAAAGTCCTCCAAGCAGGTGATGTCGGTCAGATTATGCTTTGGATCCCGGAGTTCTTGGCTGCGGAGGAATTCAGCTTTTCCTACAGCGACCATGAGATCACCGAAAACCATATCTATGCGCATCTGGATCCCGTCCAGCTCAAGACGGTCCTGAAGCTCGGCCAGCTCACCATCAAGAAGCTGCATAGCAAGCGGATTTGGGCATATTCGCATGTCGATGAGCGTGTGCTCTCGAACAAATGGTGGTCCCTGTACGATTGCATCATCTTCGAGCACAAGCTCGATAAGCGGTACTTCATCCTGACAGATGGTGAGTGGAAGGTTGTCGCCGGCGATTTCTACAAGAGCGTAGTCGACTTCGTTGCCAAGGAGGTCCACCAGGAACCAGCCGAGGCCCTCTATATCGACATTCCCATATTTGATCCCAAGCAAGGGAAGAACCGGGAAGGTATCTTCAACGACGAGGCGTGTAAGCGGCGACCACGGAGTATCAAATTCGATACGGCTAAATTGCGGATTGGTAGCAGCCGGAAGGACAAGGAGTTTTGTGACATCCTCGACCTCACCGACGACGGGGTGATGCGAATCATCAACTGCAAGCCCTATGGCGGCTCGTCATCGATCAGTTACCTATTCGCGCAGACCCGATTTTATTGTGAAAGTTTCGTGCGCGATCAGGCTTTCCTCAGCGAGATTCGCAAGCACATCGACACATCCGCTTCGCCTACCAAGCAAAGCTACTTGGATCATATCCCGGAGCATATGAAGGATAACTCCGGAGATGGATATCGCGTGTGTCTGTGGATCCTGTGCGACAAAAAGAAAAAGCTGCCAACTGCCTCCGACCTCCCCTTCATGGCCCAGTATGAGCTGAAACTGCTGCACGATCAGCTCCAGCACATCTGCAAGTACCAGGATATTGTCCTGCGCTTCGTACCGGTCGAGACGAAGCCGTATATGAAGGCTGTCGCGGCGACCAAGCCGAAGAAGCCGCCAGCGTCCAATCTAGGCCTTCAGCTTTGATTCAAATTAGGCCGCAACATGCCGATAGCTCGGCTGAGATGCTCGGTGCGCGCTGGCGGGAACGACGGAATCTGGCGAAAGCAAGGTTCATGCATCAAGCACCTTCAGGATGACGCGGAAGCGTTGGGCAAAGTCATAGCGCTCATATTGCCCGAGCGTCGCCACGGCGGCTCGTACCGCTCCCAGTACGCGCTTCGGAATGATCGCGCGACCTTGCGAGTCGATCAAAAAGCCGAGGCTGCGATGATGAAACCCGCCCTCGATATCGTCGCGATCGCGCTTGGTGTAGCATCGAGCCTTGACCATACCCGCCAGCGTCATCCCACTAGCCTGAAGATGCCGGTCGAGCCAGGCACGCTTCGCCCACAGCCGTTCACCCCGATCTCCCTTTCGGTCGAGCCGTCCGTCGGGCCCGCCCCAAGCCTCGCCGCGTAGGATCGGCTGGCCGGCCTGGGTCCAAAGGCGCGCCGCCAGATCTGCACGCACCAGCGTTTCGGCGTCTTGTAGCCACTGTGCCGGGCGTGGACGGCCCTGCGCCGTGAGCGCGGCATAGGGATCGAAGCGATCGAGCTCGCGGTCAGAGACGTGATCCTGCTCAATCCAGCCGCGTATCTTCTTGGCCGACTTGCCGAACTCGTCCCCACGCTCGTCGTCCTGACTTGGCAAGCCCTGGTGAAAGGCTTCGGTCAGCAGACCTGCGTAGAGCGCTGCGCGGGCAATCCGCTCGGGAGCGAAGATCGTAACGACGCTCAAATCGATATCTTCCGACGTTTCCCAGTTTCCGGCGACCGCAAGCTCGGCACGTCCCGGATCGAGTCCGATCAACGGGGCGAGCAGGCGTTCGCTTGCCGGATCGTAGAAGCGGCCATGATCGCGGCTCGGCATGGGTATTTGCGCGCTGGCGTCGATCGGCGTAAGATCGCTCCATTCAGCCAGCCAGGTCCCGTCCGTGCGGCTGATCCCGGCATCGGCGAGGAAATCGCACCAGCTATCGCTATCCCCCTTCCAGGCCGGCTCAGTGCAGGCGCGTTGGCGCATCAATTCCCCAGCAGCCAACTGCAGGCCGTGCCAGACGAGATAGCCGCCGTAGCGGAACTTCTCGGGAATATAGCCGCCCGACCAGCTATCCGAACGATCGCCGGAATAGTGCGGACGTGGGTCGGAGAACATGCTGTCGAGGGTCGCATCGCTACGCCGCACCCAAGCAGTGATCCGGTCCTCGACTTGCCACGCCTCGAGCCGAAACATGCGGATCAGCTTGGCGATGTGATATTTGTTGAAGTCATAATCGAGATAGATTTCGCGGCGCGGGGGCTTGGTGCCTTCGGGGCGCATGCCATGGGCATCGGCGTAGAAATTGTTACGTGCGACCGCCGCGAACGGCGAGCGATTGGCCCCCACCAGCCGGGCTTCGAGCGCATTCGCCAGATTGTCGGGCAGCGCCGGCAGGAGCCCACGCAGCACCTTGATCGCCGCCTCCTGTAGCCCCGCGTGCGGGAATGTGTCGTTAAAGACGATGCCCTCGAATATGGGCTGGTGTTCAAGCAATAGGTCGGGCGTCTCGCGTGCGATGCGGCCCAATGCCAGCAGCAGAAAGAGCTGCGCGTCCATGCAATGGAAGGGAATGGCGGGCGATGCAAATGGACCTGCATCCCGGTCATAGCGCGCGATAAGCGCTTCGATGACATCGCGGCGTCCAAACGCTGCCAGGCGCACAACCGCATGCGCCGCCCGCCACCGCATCCCGGCCGAGGGATTGCCAAGTCGGATCCAGATCAATCCGGCAGCCGCGTCCACGGCATTCTGAGGTGCGGCAAAACCTGTTTGCCACGCGCCGTCGCCGATCTCCTCGGGCAAGTCGCGATCGACCAGGGCGAGAAAGCGTTCGAGCCCTTGGCGTAGCGCCGGTTGAGACACTGCCGGGGAGAGTTCAGCTGCCAGCGATAGCCACGCATCGCCTGCGACGTCGAGCGCGCCCGCGTCGAACCCGATCACTGTCGCATGCGCGATACACGCGCGATCGAGGCCGAACTGGCGCTCAAGGATGCGCCAGCAACGCACGGTGTCCCAGCTGGTGCTTGCCAGATCGTCAGGATGCCGGCCGGCGAGACGTTCCCCGATAGCGGGCAGCGCCTCGCTAATCGCGGGCGATAGCGCTGCCCAACCGCTAAGGTACGGTTCGACCGCCTGGAGCTTGTCGTCGAGCGGTGCATCGACATCGACCAGCGCGTTCAAAAGCTGGAGGCGGCTGCCGGTGTCTTGCGCGCGCGGAGCCAATTGCCGTAGCACCCGCTCGGGGTAACGATGCCCCTCATGTGCCGCAGTGTCCTGTGCGATCGCCGCATCGATCGCGTCGGCATCCAAGTTGATTTCGCCGGTGGCAGCGTCGGCCGCCTCTCTGCCATAAGGCGGCGCGTCGTCGTTATCCCGGTAGGGCCGCTCGAGCGCCGCGAGCCGCGTGCGGATGGCATCCTTGGGGTCGAACCGTTCGGCCGCTAGCTCTATCAGGCCCGCGATCGTTCGGGGATTGGGCGTCAGGCCATCCTCGCGGTCGATTTCGACCAGTATATAGTCGAACAATGTGCGCTGCCCTCTAGCGTCGAGTTGGGGCAGGGCAGCGCGCGCGAAGCGGTCGAGCTTGAAATCACGGGACTCGCCGGCGCCACCGATGCCGATCAGGCTGGTCGCGATATCGGCTGGCAGGCAGCCGTCCTCGACCAACGCAGTGAGCATCGGCGGCAGCGTCAGCGACAGTTGCGCGGCCGATCGCTCGTCGAGGCGCGACAGCATGGCGAGTGCAGCCGCGCCGGCGGTGCCGCGCATGGCAGCCGCCCACTCGCCCCAAGGGTAACGGTCGTCGTCGCCAAGCTGGAGTTCGAAGATACGAGGCAGAGCATAGCTCGCGGCATCGCTAAGCGGCGGGCCGCGATAATTGCCGGCCAGCTGCAGAACCGAATTGGCGCGCTGGAAATCGTCCGATCCCATCGCTTCGGCCAAGTCGAGCGCCTTGCGAAACAGCGCCGCGGCATCCTGCGGGGATGCGCGCCACACTGCACGTGCGAGCCTGCCATAATCGGTCAGCTTGACAGCGGTATCGGAGCCGCTTCGGATCTGGGTTTCGATATGCCTGGCAAGTTGCATGATCGCGGCCTGCGCGCCTAGTACGCGCGATAGCCGCTCACACGCCCAAAGCAGAGGGGCGGTGGGAACATGCTTGGCTGAGATCAGCAAGGCGGCGATACGTTCGGCAAGCGGCCCATCGAGCGCGCCGAGCGTCGTTCCTGCAAAGATCAGAGCAAGCCCGCCAATCCGTGCGAGATAGGCCCGCTCGTCGCGAAACTCATAATTGCGGGCGCCACGGATATCGCTTTCGATCGCATCGATCCATGCGGCGACCAGCGCTGCTCGTGCCGACGGCGCAGCCTTGATCATCCCGGCGATGTGAGCTGCGTAGGGCAGAATCGGCTTGAGCCGATGATCGACCAACTTGCGTTGCTGGTCGAGACGTTCCTGCTGCCACCCATCCTCCTCGCGACGCTTAGTTTTGCGCTTGGCTCGCTGTTGCCCCTGTCCCCTGATCCGCTTCTCCAACTCCGCCGCGAAGCCGGCCGGTCCGCGCTTGCGGATGCTTGGCGGGACAAGCTCGAGCAGTTCGGACGGCGCGAGATCAATCAAAGCGGGTGCGCGCCGCGCGAGCGGTCCGGCGACGCCCGCGGCGACCAGTGCGAAGATCGGGTCGAGATCCTTGCCGCGATAGTCGTCAAAGGCATAGGCCGTGCGGGTGCGTGCCTCGAACCGCGCGAAGATCGTTCGCGCTTCACTGCGGCATTTGAGATCCGCGGCGCGTAGCGCCGCCTGAAGCAACGCCTCGACCGGCAAGCTTTCCGGATGCGAGGCCGCTTCCCCGCCATCGTCAGGCGCAGATCGTGGCGGTGCCGCGAGTTGTGTGACGAACCGCCGGTCGAGCACAGCGTCGCCATTGGAGCGTAGTAGCGCTGCGGCTGCCGCGCCAGGCAACGCGCTTGGGCAGCGGCTCAGCCGGCGCCGCAGCGTCGCTATGCCAGGCGGATCGATACCCCCGAGTGCATGGCAATCGCCGAGGTCGAGCACGCGGCGAACGATATTATAAGCAAAGGCATCGCTATTCCGCCCAAGCCAATCGAACATTCGCCGACTGTCATCGGCCAAGAGCCGGACATAGGCGAAGCCGGCGGCATCGAAGCGTCGCGAGGGTCCGCCGGAGCGATAATGTGGGCCCTCCTCCCGAAAGCCGTGGTTGAACCAGTCGATCGCCCGTTCCGCGTGGCGCTCTGCTTCACCGCGTTCGCCCGCGAGCGCATAGGCAATCGCCAGCGCGGAGTGACGGCCCTGCGGATTGCCAGTCCGGGTGGTGAATAGCCGCCGCAGCGCTTCGGGGTCACTGGCGATCGCCGTGAGGTCCGGATGCTCGTAGAGAAAGCGGTCTGCGCGTTCGTGGCCGGCGGCGACCAGCGATGCTTCGAGCGCGAGCCGCAAGATATCGTCACTGCGGGTCGCATGTGCGCAGGCATGAAGCGCCGCGGTAATCCGGGCAATCCGGATCTCGCGACGGCCAATGTCGCTTGTGCCGGCTGGCACTGTGGCGCTGAACGCCAACTCGGTAAGCGCATCGACCCGCCCTGCTTTCGCCAGCACCATCGGCAGCGCGCGTGCCGCATAGCTCGACCGGGATTGCTGGTCGGTCAGGCGCGTGATCACCGCATCGCGCGCCGTGGGGTCGGCTTGCGCCATTTTGATGATCAGGGTTTCGGTTGGTTCGTCCCGAAACATCAAGCCATGCCGGGTCCGCTCAAGCAACGGCGCGAGATCGGCAGCGAAACTCTCGATATCGTTAGCGTTTAACCCTTGCGCGACGGCGAGTTCGATTGCCGGGACCGGAGGCGGCAGCATCGCCAGCCCGGCCAGAAGCGCATCGACTGCCGGGGCGCTGGTCCCGCGGCGCATCGCCTCGCGCTTGGCCTCGGCAATCCGCTCTTCGATCAGAGTATCGAGAATTTTATGGGGATCGCCTTCGATCGCGGCATGGCTTTCATAGGGCCGTCCTGCGGTCAAAAAGGCATCTAGGCAGCGCGGATTCGCTCCCGAGCGCGTGGTCAGCGCGGCAATCTCGGCTGGTGTCGCACTCGGGTCACGCGCCAGCACAAGTGCAGCGACTTCAGCGTCGCTGAACGCGGGGATGCGGAAGTCGTCATGTTCAGCGCCACCGACGGATAGGTTGCGCCGTTCGGTGCGGCAGGATGCCACGACCAGCACGCCGTCGATCGGATCGACCGCGAGACTATGCAGCAGCAGTTGAGCGAAGGAGCGTTGGCCAGGCTGGACGGCGAGGGCCGCATGATCGATCGCGTCGAGCACCAGCGCAACCCCGGCCGCCGCGGCGCGCTGGCGGATCCCCGTGACGGCATCGGCGAGGCGCAAGCGAAAGGCACGAAGCAAGCCATCTTCTTGATGGGCAGGCAAGAGCAGGTCCGACAGACCCTGCGCCGCAAACAGATTGGCGAGATGGACTAGAGTGCGGCTGGCGAGATGGCGCGGATTGGACGGATCGCGCCAATTGCCGGCGCCATAGCCATCGAACAACACGACCGCATGGGTCGTGGATAGGCGCTCGGCCAGCGCCTGCATCAGCACGGTTTTCCCCATGCCTCCTTCGCCATGCACGACCAGTGGCAACCGGATCATGCGGGTTTTGGCGAGTATATCATCCAAGACCTTACGCTCGATCCGCGTTTCGACCGGTGGAAACACGTCAGGCGCGGGATAGAGATCATTTTCGTGATCGACCTTGAGTTCGTCGAGTACCGCCACCCGGTCGATTAACTTGTTCCGCAGCCCGGCAAAGCCCGCCTTTTCGCGAACGAGATGTTCGAGTTCGCGCAGTCGCAGGCGAGTCTGGGTGTCGCCCGGCGCACTCCAGCTCGCCAGCGTCCGAGCTAGTCCGCGACGCGCTTCGGAGAGATCGCCAAGCTGTCCGAGTAGGACGAGGCGGCGCAAAAATGCGGGGAGGTCGACGTCATAGTCGGCCAAAGCGGCGACGATCTGCGCGGCCTGGCCCGCGGCATCGCCGGGCGGCAAGGTGCCGCCGCCGAGCATGGCGACGGCTTGATCGAGTTCGGGATGAATTGGCCGATTGGTGGCATATTCGTACGAAACGCGGTCTGCGATCGCATCTCCGTGCCGCCTCCGCCGCTCAGCTTCGCCCTTTGCAAATTTGATCAGCGTCGGAATGAGGTCCGCGGCTCGAACAGGGAGCGCCGCTCGCGCCGTCGAATATTTGAACTGAACGACTTCGACGCGCGTCGCCTGGACTAAGTTTCTGCCCCCATAGTAGCGGGTGAGATCGGCAATTTCGATCGCCGGCGGGCTTAGTCCCTCTTCGTCCTCGAGGCTTAGCCCCTCCATTGCCAAAGCGGTCAGTTCGGTATCTGGGGGCAGCAGAGCCAGCGCGCTGCGTGCAGCCCAGGCTTCATGGAAGCGGTGCCCGGCATGACTCGCGCGCATTGGATCGAGCGGAATCGCCTGCGATTGATCGTTCAGGGGGCGCTTACGAACCATCGTTACGGCTTAGCATCGCGACTTTGCCGACGTCAGCCAAGAATGGCTGAATGTCTGTAGACGCTTGCGACCGGCCTAATCGGCGTGACCGCTTTCGAATTCGGCTAAGTTCGCTCGGTGCGCCTGAAACAGCCAAGCCGGTTGCGCTCACAACCAGAGGTCCCGGGCCCTCATAATTTCAGAAGTTGACGGGACAGCTTGAGAGATCATCTAAAATTAGCCGTGCGACTTGTTGCTCGCGATTGACGATCGCCATGACGACCTCGTCCAACATGGCTTCGAAGAAGGCGGAATCGCGGCATAGGCGATCTCTTAAGGTGTCATGGAATTCGCAGGTCAGCGCCACTTATAGTTCTCTCGTAAAATAGAGTACTCTTGGAGCCTAATAACAGACCCTCTGATCCACGAGGCCACCTTGTGAAAAGCGCAGCGCTTTCCATGCTATCTATTTGTTATGATTGGAGAAAATGGTAGACGCACTAGGGCTCGAACCTAGGACCCGCTGATTAAGAGTTTTGGAATCACGCCATTGCGCTAGATTGCGCTACGTTGTTCTAGCCACAATAACATTGAAAGTTCAGTAACTTACTCGCTTGCATGATTGTGGGCCGTTGTCGTAGCTTGTGCTTCGTTGTTACATATCCGCTAGATTCTAGCAGCCAAGGAGCGGCATGGCTAAGATTACGAAGACCTTCGTGGACAAGGTCGCAGCGCCCGCCTCGGGCTATGAGATACATTGGGACGACAGCGTGAAGGGCTATGGCCTCCGCGTTTCTGCACAGGCCAAGCGCGTTTTCATCGTAATGGGAAGGGTGAACAAGAAGCTCGTTCAGTTTACTCTTGGCCCGTATGGCGTGCTGACCGAGGCCAAGGCGCGGGAGCGGGCGCAGAAGGTATTGCAGGACATGCACGAAGGGATCGACCCGCGCGCTGTGGTCAAGGCTGACGCCGCCGCGAAGGTCTCGCTGCAAGATGTGCTAGAGTCGTATGTCGGTCGCCCCGGCAAGATGAAGGCCAGCACGGCAGCGGAGTATCGCCGCCATATTGAGAAGACCTTCGCCAAGTGGGCACCGCTGCCCATCGCCAGCATCACCCGCGACATGGTGAAGGAGCGTCACGCCGCGCTGGTGAAGGGCGGTCTGGACGGCAAGAAAGCTGCGCCTGCCAGCGCCAACGCGGCGTTCGTCACGCTGCGCATCCTGATCCGCTTCGCGACGGACGAACATCGGCAGTCGGATGGCTCTCCGCTGATCCGCGACAATCCGGTCGATGCGCTCAAGCACCATTGGGCGAAGCTGGGCACCCGCACGGAGCGGTATATCGACCGTCGCAAGATCGGTGAGGTCTGGAACAAGCTGCACGACATGCGCGGCGAGGTGCAGGGTTATGAGGCGTTGGCGTCGGTAGACCTGACGATCTTCGCGCTGCTGACCGGCGCGCGTCGTGACGAGATGGCTACGCTGACATGGGACCGCGTGCATATTGATGACCACAACCCGGCCGAGTGCTGGTGGCATCTGGACGACCGCAAGCGTGGTGATCCGATATGGCTTCCGCTGTCGTCGCAAGCTGTGGCGCTGCTCAAGTCGCGCCCGCGCCTCAAGCTGGCCGATGGGACCGAAAGCCCGTTCGTGTTTCCGTCGTGGGGTAAGACCGGGCGCATTATGGATGCCCGTGCCCCGATGGTGGCGATTGGCGAGATAGCGGGCAAGCACCTGTCGCTCCACGACATGCGCCGGTCGTTCACGAACTACGCCATGCGCGAATGCCTCATTGAGAAGTTCCGCACCGATCTGCTGACTGGCCACAAGCCGAGCAGCGACGACGTTACCGCTCGCGCCTATCTCGACCTTGCGCACCTCGATTGGCTCCAGCCCGATGTGCAGAAGGTCGGCGACTGGATCGAACAGCAGGCGGCTATCGCTGCCAGCAAGAACGTGGTGCCGCTGCACGCCGCTGGGTGATGCACGCGCTGGGCCGCGCAGCCTCGCGCACAGCCCCGATCGCGCAGCGCCGCCGGGGTAGGGGCGAGCCAGCACCGATCGCGTTCCACGCCGCCTTCCAGCGGAGGTCGTTCGTCACCTCCCTCAAATCGAGGATTCGAGGCAGTTCAGTCGAAGCTGGCCGATACGCCAATCGCCCCCTGATCGGTTTTCGAAGAAAAAATTTAGCATGGCATTCGCTGTCGAATCGACATATCAGGAAGTCACACATCGTAGCTTTCGACCTCGGTCGTCCGTGCGAAGCGGTATTGCTGATCCGCTTAGCGCATATCTCGCTCACAGCGATTGATGTGTCACCAGCGAATAGTTGGAGACACGATATGATTACGGAATACGACCTAGATCACCTTGCATCTTTCGATAAACGGGAAGTGAAAGCGATCCTCAATCGCACACGCGACCATATTATCAAGCACATCGAAGAACAAGATGAAGCCAATGGGGAGGTAACGATGATTTCACCGTGCCAAATGAGAGAATGCCTAAAAAGGTTCACTGATGTATCCATCCGCCAAGATCTAGTGGCGGTGTGCGGCAGAATTAGTGCATAATTTTCTCAAACATTGAGCTTGTTGTTTAGTGTATAGCTACGTTACCGGCCCACCTTATCTGAGATAGGGTGGGCCAGCCATTCCTACCCGGCGCTTCCGCCGTAACTCCCGGAATGAGGCCAGGGCAGTGGCTGGGAGTTCGAGCCATGAGCGAAATGACTTTTGACCAGCTTTGCGAGCTGTTCGCCTACGAACCGAAGCGCCGCCCCCTGACCAGCGACGAGACCGCAGCGGTTCTTCAGGTTCATCCCAACACCATGAACCAATATCGCTTCCGTGGCGAAGGGCCGCGCTACTTCTCGCCGCCCGGCACCCGTCGCGTTTGGTATGCGGAACTCGATGTGCTGCGCTGGCTGGCATCCGGTGCCCGACACAGCACGAGCGAAGCCGCCTGATCCCCCATTCATGAACAGCGGCAGGGAGCCACCCCTGCCGCCGGAGTATCATCGTGAACAGCACATACATACCCGATCTCGCGGAGAGGTCGCAAACATCGACATGCCCCGAACATTGCGGGCAAAAACTTGCGCCGCGTAAAAATTTGCCGAGAGCGGACGGCGCTGCGCACAGATTGACTACTACCCCCACCGGCGGGGAGGTTGATCGTGGCTGAGCCTCAACATCCTCCTGTCACACTTGGCCCGGACTTCTTTGCGAAGGCGGACAAGGAGCGCGAGCAAGTGCGTGCCGCTATTCAGGCAGACCTCAAGGAGCAGCTTGCCCGCGCCACCGCACAAGCACCGAACGGCGGTGCGTATGTCGCTGACGGTCCCGCGCCACCCGCGCAAGGTGCGCTGCCTATGCCACCGGGGTTCGTCGGTGCGCTGGCGCAGTTCATTTATCAGCAGGCACCGCGCCCCGTCGCAGAAGTCGCCATCGTTGCGGCGCTAGGTCTGCTGGCGGGGATCACCGGGCGCGTTTGGCATATCCCCGGTTCGGGTCTGAACCTCTATGTCGTGCTGGTCGCCCGGTCTGCCATTGGGAAGGAGGCCATGCACAGCGGTATCGCGAAGCTGATTGCCGCCGCCGCCGAAAGCTATCCCGAGGTCGGCTTGCATGTCGATTTCTCGGATTTCGTATCTGGACCAGCATTGCAGAAGGCGTGCGCGTCGAACCCATGCTTTGTGAATGTCGCGGGAGAGATTGGACACAAGTTCTTGGCGATGGCGGTGGATAAGGACGCCAGTATGCGGTCGCTTCGGAAGGTGCTGACCACGCTGTATTCCAAGTCCGGTCCCGACAGCGTGGCGGGTGGCATCGTGTATAGCAGCCAGGAGAACAATGTCGCATCGACGCAGGGCGTGTCGTTCAGCCTCATTGGCGAAACCACGCCGAACACATTCTATGAGTCGATCACCGACGCCATGATGCGCGATGGGTTCATGTCGCGATTCTGCGTCATCGAATATACCGGCGACCGACCCGCGAAAAACCCGGCACTGGTCCAGCGCCCGCCGAAGCCCGTTATTGACCACATGCTACTGATCGTCCGCCAAGCGGGTTTGGCGGCAGCGACGAACCTGTTTCAGGAAGTGGCATTCAGCAGCGATGCCCGGGCGCTGCTAGACCGCTTCGAGGACGAATGCGATGCGGCGATCCACGCGGCGGGTGACGACGAGAACCTTCGCCAGCTATGGAACCGCGCTCACCTCAAGGCGCTTCGGGTCGCGGCGCTGCTGGCAGTCGGGGACCATTGCTTCAAGCCCGTAGTGTCCGCCGAGCAGGCGGCGTGGGCGATCACGCTGATGCGGCACGGCATCGCGACGTTCGACAAGCGCATCCGTCAAGGTGATGTGGGCGAGGGCAGCGACGGCGGGCGTGAGGCGAAGGTGTTGGACCTCTGCCGAGAGTTCCTGACCCTGCCTGCCGACAAACTGCCCGGTTGGTTGAGGCACGGCAAGGCGATGCAAGACGCAGGCATCGTGCCGCGCAAATACCTCCAACAGCGCACGCAGCGGTTCGCCGCATTCGAGAAGCATAAACTCGGGCATACGGCGGCGTTGAATATGGCGATCAAGACCGCCGTGACGAACAGTAACCTCATGGAAGTGCGCAAGGAGCCGCTGAGCGAGCAGTTCAGCTTCCACGGACAGGCTTACCGGGTGCTCTGCCTGACCTGAGTGACCACATGGGCAGGGCTACCGTGGCAGCGTGCGTTAGCGCGGGTAGCCCCATCACCGATCAGACGGAGGGCTACCGCTAGCCCCCATTAGCGCAACCGAGGCTACCGCCATTTCCCCAGCAAAACCAAGGGTTTCTATACAATATAGAGAGTAAGTTAGTGTGTTAGCCTGTATTGGTATCTTTGGCATCTTTTCAGCCGTTATGGGGTGGCTGTAGGGGGCCTCCCGAGGCTAACAGCTAACGCGCTACCGCCAGTCATGCCCGCCGCATGTGGTTATCACGCAAGGCCGTCGAGCTTCACTGCCATTTTCGGTCGGATGATATTCGCGACGTAATGGAACCCGGTCAACGTGGATGACCCCATAAGATACTGGATTTCCATGTTGAGATAACGGAGGTTCTGCATGACCTCCATGAAGAACCGGGCCTGATCTTTTACGGTATCCATGTCCAGATGGTAGAGTTGCATATTCTGCATATCGACCGGCGCATTGCTCTTCGCCAACTCCTCGATGTCGATGTAGCATAGTTTGTCAGACCCGGCGTGGAGCCAGTTCGCGTGGGCATACCTGTTACGGATGGTCAGACAGACCCGTATATGAGCTAGGGTCGTCTCGTATATCTGCTTCACCTTTGGGTCGATACGATTGCGAATTAGAGCGTCTGCAATGTCGATCCGCTGTGTCTCGCCGCGTGACCGATAAAGGGTCTTCACTGCAATATCCAAGTCCTCGATCACATGGCTGACCAGCAAGCACAGGTCCCATTCAAGGTCGCCATACTCAATCACCATTCGACCGATGATGTCACCTTCTTGCTTGAATCGGTCAAACGGTAACGGCATGTATAGTTTTACTGCCACTTTCACGGCCCCCGGTGTCGCTGACCTCACCATAGCGCGCCGCGCTAGGGCATGAAAGCGCGCTCGCCCTCGCTAGGATGGCGGCAACCCCGGCTCGCGCTGTGCGCGGCTTACAGCGGCCCGCGCCCGTGTGGTCATCACTCGCAAATCGCCGACCCACAAATATGCTGTTTCACAGCCCCGCCGTGTAAAACTGACCTAAGTGATTGTTAAATAACAAAAACAGGTTGCGGACCTTCGCGCGGCCTCCCTAGCTTGTAGCCAATGTCTAGCCGCATCCAGCTTGGGAGTTCGATAAATGGCCGATGAAGTTGACACCCGTATTTCGCCCACGCTGCATCCCGGCATCGCCGGTGAGATTGCAGACTACGACGACGATACTCGTCCGCTTCTCGGTCAGACCGAAACGGCAGTGCATGAGGCCTTTCAGGCGCTGCAATCTATCCATAACGCCAAAGAGGGCGTGAAGGGCAACTTGGCGCTCAACGAATATGCCCAGCTCATCGCGGTCGACAATCACGCCACGAAGGTGATGGGCAAGGTTTACGGATCGTGGTCACGCACGGTGGACACGCTGAACAACAACATCGCCGCGCTGGACAAGGAGCTGAACGCGCCGGTCGAACAGCGCGCCACCGCCTCGATGGCATCGGAAATCCGCTCCTACTTCCGTGGCCTGAAAGACGGTCCGCGCATGACCGCGCTGCGGCAGGCAATCGAGGCTGGCGATGAAGTGACCGTAACGGCGGTTCTCGGCGGTCGTCCTTACCTCTCCGGTCTCGAACCTGACCTTCACAAGGAATTCCTTCACGACTGGCACAAGGCGCAGCGCCCGCTTGAAGCCAAGCGGTTGGGAGCGATGCGCCAAGCGGCCGATATGCTCAACAACCGATACAAGCTGCTCACGAAGGCGGTCACCGATGCAGTCGGGGACATCAAGATCTACGAACCGTCGAAGGTCAACGGCGCCCCGGTCCTCGTGAAAACGATCACCCCGGCGCAGGTGCGCAAACAGGTGAAAGCGTCAAACGAAGCGTTCGCCGTCCCGGTCTGACCCTTCATCTAATCAAATTGAGGTAGTTCGATGACGACCGCAATCCAGCCCCCTTGGGGCACGGACTGGAAGCCTGCGCCTCCGCCACCTGCGCCGACCGTGCGCGGTGCGGGCAACCCCGCGTGGACTCCCGGCTGTCCGTCACCGAACCCGAAAGGGCGACCTGCTGGCGTGCCCGACAAGCGGTTGCTGGCCACACAGCAGATGCTCGATGAGATGCGGAACATCATCGCCGTGCTGGTCGGGAAGGCGCTTGAGGGCGACACGAACGCGGCGAGCATCGTGTTGGCGAAAATCCTGCCCTCGGTGAAGGCGCAGGCGGAGAAGGTGAACTTCTCGTTCGACGCCTCCCTGCCGATCAGCGAGCAGGTTGCCCAGGTGCTGGACGCCGTTGCCGCTGGCGTGGTCGCTCCTGATGTTGGCAGGCTCATCATCGACAGCATCAAATCGCTCGCTGATGTGCGGGCGACCGAGGAACTGGCCGCTCGGATCGAAGCTCTTGAGGAGGCGAACGGTGCTCGAGGGTAACGCGCAATTATTTGCACTTCGGTTGGAAAAGTCGGCGATGCGACCGACCGGACCCCGACGATTGACACATAGGGACACCGGCTCATGACGACGATAACCACAGTCAGGAACAAGGTCGTCACGGACGAGCCGGAACCCGCGGATGTGATGGTCTATGTGGGCTGGACGGGTCCAAGCGATACGCCCGGTGTGCGCCGTGCCATATCCACCCGCTACATGCCCATCACCGCCTACCGCGAGTGCTTGGATTGGGCTGTGGCCATCGCGGACCAGTTCTCACACCCGCTCTATGTCGTCCCGCTCAGCCATGACGACATTCTGCACACCGACCGCTGGAACCCATACGCGGAAATGCTCGCCGCCCTGACCGATCAGGAGCGCGGGGAACTGCGCCAGACGGCGGTTGCCAGCATGTGCGAACTGATGCGCGACTGCGACGACCGGGAGGTCCGCACCGAAGCCTACGACATTCTCACTCAACTGAAGGTGATACGACCATGACTGACAAGCACAACGAGACCGAAGAACGCTTCGCTGACATTCCCCTCGCGGAGCGCCAAGCTGCGGACGCCGCGAGCCAGAAGGAAATCCGGGAGGGGCTGGTTCGACGCCACTTCGAGAGCATGGGCGTGCCGCACTTGGCAGCGGACGCCGATAGCGAAGGCTGACCACAGTGGCGGGCATCCGGGCACTCCAACGCCGCGTGGCGAAACTGGAGACCGCTCGGAAGCCGCGACCGTCGCCCATCGTCATCATGTGCGGTTCGTTCGACCAGTTTGCCGACACCGCATATGCCGAGGTGGAGGCGGGCAAGCTGGCAGGGGACTTCCTGCCGATCCTCGACATCCTGCGCGATTGGGAAGCGGGCGGCGTATGGGTGCTGGCATATGCACGCTGACGGTCCCAAGCGCACGACCAGCGAGCTTGGCATAAGTGAGCCTCAGCCGTGGGACTATGACGGGTGCGTTCGCCGGGAGATGGTGTTCGACATTGTGCTTGTCCCTCCGCGCGTGGTCAGGAAGGTGGGCTGGCACCGCTGTCTCAAGTGCCGCCGTCCATTTTTCTCAGAGGACGTGCTTCGCCTGCGCATGTGCCATCCTTGTCGGGGAGACGAGGACCGATACACAGTTCTGAAATAGGGTTGCGCGGGCTTTTCGAGTCCTTTCCCCGCGCCGAGGACCAGCGGACGGTCCCTCGTTAATCGAACATCCGCAGCAGCGGGGCACATGGGCCTCCTTCCCGCCTGACGCTGCCAGCACCCCTGCGCCTTCTCGGTGCGGGGGTGCTGCTATGAGCAGCTAGAGCGGCTAGAAATACGCTAGAAAGCAAATTGCGCGGCGCATTCTGAGCGATCCCCGTGTGGGGTAAGTGGCTGTTTTTGCTTGGAAAATTTGGTGGACGCACTTGGGCTCGAACCAAGGACCCGCTGATTAAGAGTCAGCTGCTCTACCAACTGAGCTATGCGTCCACATGGCTTGGGAGGGACTGGGCTTGGCCCGGTCTTCCGTCGGCAGGGCGTGCCCGCTAGCATGGGGTTTGCCGCGATGCAAACCCTGTCGCGCAATAAAATGACCGGTCAGCTGGCAAAGCCGCGGCGGCCGCCGTCCGATCGGTCGATCGACATCATGATGCCTAAGCAGATCATCACCGTCATCATCGCCGATCCGCCATAGGAGACGAGCGGCAGCGGGATGCCGACGACAGGGGCGAGGCCCATCACCATCATCAGGTTGATCGCGAAATAGAAGAACACCGTCATGGAGAGCCCGGCGGCGACCAGCCGGGCAAAGCGCGTCTTGGCGCGCATCCCCACCCGCACGCCCCAGCGCACCACCAGCACGAAGCCCAGGATCAGGAACAGCCCGCCGATCAGCCCCCATTCCTCCGCCATCGTCGCGAAGACGAAGTCGGTATGGCCCTCCGGCAGATAGTCGAGATGGCTCTGCGTGCCCTGGAGGAAGCCCTTGCCGGTCAGCCCGCCCGATCCGATCGCGATCTTCGACTGGGTGATGTGATAGCCGGTGCCGAGCGGGTCATTCTCTGGATTGAGGAAGATGAGCACGCGGTTCTGCTGATATTCGTGCATCATGGCAAAGGCGACGGGCAGCATCGCGCCAAGCGCCAGGGCGCCGCCGATGAACAGGCGCAGCGGAATCCCGGCCAGGAACATCACCGACATGCCGCCTGCGACGATCATCAGCGCGGTGCCGAGATCGGGCTGGAGCATGACGAAGGCGGCGGGCGCGCCGATCAGCAGGCCGGCGGGCCATAGCGCGCTCCAGCTGCGCACCGCGGCGGCGGGCAGGCGATCGTAGAACCAGGCGCAGGCCAGCACGATCGCCGGTTTCATCAGTTCGGACGGCTGCAGGCGGATAAAGCCGAGATCGAGCCAGCGCTGGCTGCCGCCGCGCACCGCGCCGAGCAGCTCGACCATGATGACCAGCACCAGGATGACGAGATAGATCGGCAATGCGGTGTGCCGCCAAAATCCTTCGCTGAACCGCGACAGCACCAGCGCCATCAGCAGGAACGCGCCGAAGCGCACGCCCTGCAATCCGGCCCATGGCATCAGATTGCCGCCCGCCGCCGAATACAGCACGACCAGGCCGAAGCCGCCGATCGCGATGACGGTCAGCAGCAGCTTCCACGGCAATATCGCGAAGGGCTGGGGGATGATCGACGGGCGGCTCATTCGCCGGGCACCACGACGGGCGCGACGGTATTGTTGGATTGATCGAGGATCGGTGCGGGCGTTGGCGTGGTGGCGTTGGCGACGGTGCTGGCCGCTTCCGCGGGCGGTCTGGGGCTGGCCGGGGTGCCGGCCTTGGCCGCGGTGAACGCCGCCGCCTGGCGCGCCATGCGTTCCTCGATACCGCCGCCCCAGGAGGTTTCGAGCGTCTCGAGCTTGGCCAGCGCCTTTTCCCGGTCGAACAGATAGAGCAATGTATCGCTCGCGACCGGTGCGGCGGCGCCCGATCCGGACATGCCGTGCTCGATCACGACGCTTGCCGCGTAGCGCGGATTGTCGACCGGCGCGAAGCACACGAACAGGCCGTGGTCGCGATACTTCCACGGCACGTTCATGCCGCCGCGCGATCCGCCGGCGATGCGGCGGACCTGCGCGGTGCCGGTCTTGCCGGCCAGCCTGATGCCCTCAAGCGGCAGGCGGCTGCGCCCGGCGGTGCCGCGGCCATTGACCACCTCGTCCATGCCGGCACGCACCAGGGCGAGATGCTCGGCGGGGAAGGGCAGGAGGGGGGCGGGTGTGTTCTGGCCCATGATCAGGCTGGGCATCAGCGCGCGGCCGGATGCTACGCGCGCCGCCAGGATCGCCAGCTGCACCGGGTTCACCAGCAGATAACCCTGGCCGATCGCAGTGTTGAGCGTGTCCGACTGCGCCCAGGCCTGATCATAGCGGCGCTGCTTCCACGCCGGATCGGGCACGGTGCCGTAACGCTGCGACGGCAGCGGCAGGGGATATTCCAGACCCAGTCCCAGCTTGCGGGCCGAATCGGCGATCGCATCGATCCCGACGCGGCGGCCCATCGTGTAGAAATAGGTGTTGCAGCTGCGCGCGATGGCGGTGTTCAGATTCATCGGCCCGTGGCGGCCGAGGCAGCCGAAGCGGCGATTGCCGAGCTGGTAGCCGCCATTGCAGAACACCACTTCCTTGGGATCGACACCGCCCCCCAGCAGGGCGAGCGCCGAGGCGGGCTTGAAGGTGGAGCCCGGCGGATACAGCCCCTGCATCGCCTTGTTGACCAGCGGCAGATGATCGTCGCCCGACATCATGTCCCATTCGTCATGGCCGATGCCGTCGGAAAAGCTGTTGGGGTCGTAGGCGGGCATCGACGCCATGGTGAGCAGGCCGCCGGTCTGCAGATCGATCACCACCACCGATCCCGAATTGTCGCCCAGCCGCCGCGCGGCATAGCGCTGCAGTCCGGCGTCGATGGTCAGGCGGATGGTCTCGCCGGGGGTGTCGGGCCGCGTGGTCAGTTCGCGGACCAGCTTGCCGCGGGCGGTGACCTCGACCCGCTTCGCGCCCGGCTTGCCCGCCAGGCGCGGCTGGAGCGTCTTTTCCAGATTGTCCTTGCCCACCTTGAAGCCGGGGGTGAGGTACAGCGGATCGCGCGTCTGTTCATATTGTTCGGCGGACGCCGCGCCGACATAGCCCATCAGATGCGCCACCGCCGCGCCATCCGGATAGTTGCGGGTGAAGCCGCGCGCGGGCGCGACCCCGGGCATCTCGGGCAGGCGCACGCTGACCGCGGCGTAGCGTTGCCAATCGAGATTGGCGGCGACCTGCACCGGCTGGAACCCGCGGAACACCTTCAGATCCTCGCGGATGCGGACGAGATCCCGTTCCTGCAGCCCGAGCAGCTCGGTCAGCCTGGCCAGAGTCGCGTCGCGATCGATCAGCCGGCTGGGGATGAGGTCGACGCGGAAATCGGTGCGGTTGTTGGCGATGGGCTGGCCATGCCGGTCGACGATCCAGCCGCGCCGGGGCGGGATCAGCGTCAGGTTGATGCGGTTGCTGTCGGCCAGCGTCTTGTACCGGTCGCCATCGGCGATCGCGATATAGGCCATCCGGCCGGCCAGCAGCAGTCCGACACCGGCCTGCACCCCACCCAGCACCATCGCGCGACGGGTGAAGGTGAACCCCTGCGTCACGTCGGTCAGCCGCTTGGACTGCAATCCGAACATCAGGCGCGCCAGCTGTCGAGCCGCGCGACGATCCGGGTGACCAGCGGGAGCAGCGCGGCGGAAAGCGCCAGCTGGATGCCGAGCGCGATGAAGGGCGGGGCGGCCGATCCCGGCCAGGCGATCAGCACGCCGCCCGCGATCACCCCCGCGATCAGCGCGATGCCGATGATCCAGTCCTGTCCGAAATCACGCCACAACATGCGCCGGTCTACCATATCGAGCACCAGGAAACACAGCGTCCACAGCAACATCGCGCTGCCCAGCGGCTGGCCGCTCAGCAGATCGTCGAACAGGCCGAGCGGAACGGGCGCCCAGATGCGGAACAGCTCCGGCCGCAGCAATCGCCAGCCGAGCAGCATCAGCAGCCCGAATGGCGGCAGCAGCGGCGCGTTGAATATATGGGGCAGGATGGTGACGCACGATCCCGCCATGATCGAGACGGCGGGTATCCACAGCGAACGTCCCGGCGTCGCGCTCCGTGCGATCGCCGCGGCGACGGGGCGCCTCATGGTTCTTCGGGCGCCGCCGGATCGGGCAGCGGCGCGACGAAGACCGGCTGGACGATCGCGAAATCGAGGCGGTCGGGATCGGCGAAGGGGCGGGCGAGCGCGCTGTCGCCCTGCGGCCTTGTGACCCGCGCCACCGGGGTTCCCGGCGGAAACACGCCGCCCGCGCCCGAGGTGAGGAACCGGTCGCCGGCGCGGAAGGCGTTGATGCCCGTGCTGACCCCGCGGATCTCGACCAGCCCCTCGCCGTGGCCATAGGCGAAGGCGGGCAATCCGTCGCTCGCCCGGCGCACCGGGATGACGCTTTCGGGGTCGGTCACCAGCATCACCCGCGCGACGTTGAGCCCGGTTTCGATGACGCGGCCAACCTGTCCGTCGGGGCCGCGCACCGGCTGGCCGGGCAGCACGCCGTGCCGCCGCCCGGCATTGAGCGTGGCGAAGCGGCGCGCGCTCGACCCTGTCGAGCTGACCAGGCGGGCGGTGACGACGATCCCCGTCGCGCCCTCCTGCAGCCGCACCAGCCGGCGCAAGCGGGCATTCTCATAGGCGAGGCCGCGCGCCTGCCGCACCAGCCGCTGTTCGGCGGTCAGGCGGCGGCGGAGATCGTCATTCTGGCTGCCGGCGCGAATATAATCGCCGATCGCCTGCGGGATCGATCCGATGCCGCGCCGCGTCGAATCCGCGCCGGAGGACACGGGCGTCACGATTTCGGATACCGCGCTGCGCAGCGCGGCAAAGGCCGGCGGATCGAACACCGAAAGCGCGACGAGCACCGCCCCCAGCGTCGCCCCGCCGATCGCGAGCACATAGGCGGCGAACAGCGAATATTGCGCCCGCCGCGAATGGCCCGGACGCCGTTTTGTCGGCGGCGCCATCGCTCCGCCTGCCCTAGACGGTGATGAGGACGCCGCGGAACGCCGGGTCCTCGAGCGCACGGCCCGTGCCCAGCGCGACGCAGGTCAGCGGATCGTCGGCGACGGTCACGGGCAGGCCGGTCTCGTCGCGCAGCACCTCGTCCAGCCCGGTCAAGAGCGCGCCGCCGCCGGTCAGGACGATGCCCTGGTCGACGATGTCGGCGGCCAGCTCGGGCGCGGTGTTCTCCAGTGCGATGCGCACGCCCTCTACGATCGTACCGACGGGTTCGGAGAGCGCCTCGGCTATCTGCCCCTGGTTGATCTGGATCTCCTTGGGCACGCCATTGACCAGATCGCGCCCCTTGATGTGGATCGTCTGGCCGACGCCGTCGAGCGGCGGCTTGGCGATGCCGACATCCTTCTTGATCCGCTCCGCCGTCGCTTCGCCGATCAGCAGATTATGGTTGCGACGGACATAGCTGACGATCGCCTCGTCCATCTTGTCGCCGCCGACGCGCACCGACGTGGTATAGGCGAGACCGCGCAAGCTCAGCACCGCGACCTCGGTGGTCCCGCCGCCGATATCGACGACCATCGATCCGATCGGCTCGGTCACCGGCATGTTGGCGCCGATCGCCGCGGCCATCGGCTCCTCGATCAGGAACACCTCGCGCGCGCCGGCATTGCTCGCGGCATCGCGGATCGCGCGCTTCTCGACCGACGTGGAGCCGGACGGCACGCAGATCACGATCACCGGAAAGCGCCACGGCTTGGCCTTGCCGCCATGCACCTTGTGGATGAAATGCTTGATCATCTGCTCGGCGACGTCGATGTCGGCGATCACGCCGTCACGCAAGGGGCGGATCGCGGTGATGGTGTCCGGGGTCTTCCCCATCATCAGCTTGGCGTCGACGCCGACCGCCTTGACCCGCTTGACCCCGTTGATGTTCTCGATGGCGACCACCGACGGTTCGTTCAGCACCACGCCGCGTCCGCGGACATAGACCAAAGTGTTGGCGGTGCCGAGGTCGATCGCCATGTCGTGCGACATGAATTTGAAGAAGCGCTGAAAGATCATCGAAGGGGTTCAAATCCTGCCATGCACATGCAACCAGCTCCCTGCCCGAGCGGACCTTATGCGGTCGCTTAAGCAAGCGGGCTCGTCACGGGTCGCGGAAGCCCGTCGCTTGGGCTAGAGCGAAACCCATGTCAATACGCCGCCTGCCCGAACATCTGGTCAATCGCATCGCCGCGGGCGAGGTTGTCGAACGCCCGGCGAGCGCCCTGAAGGAGCTGGTCGAGAACGCCATAGACGCCGGCGCGCGCGAAATTTCGGTCCGACTCACCGGCGGGGGCGTCGACGGCATCGAAGTGATCGATGACGGCTGCGGGATGAGCCGTGGCGAAATCGCGTTGGCGTTCGAACGGCACGCCACCTCCAAGCTGCCGGACGACGCGATCGAAGCCGTTGTCACTTTGGGCTTTCGCGGCGAGGCGCTGCCGTCGATCGCCAGCGTCGCCACCGTCACCATCGAAAGCCGCGTGCGCGGCGAGGAAGGCTGGCGGCTGGAGATCGACAATGGCGTGGCGGCGGGCGAGGGGCCGGCGGCGATCCCGCCCGGCACCCGCGTCCGTGTCGCGGGGCTGTTCGAAAAGGTGCCGGCGCGGCGCAAGTTCCTCCGTTCGGCGCGCAGCGAATATGCCGCGTGCATCGATGTGGTCCGCCGCCTGGCGATGGCACGCCCCGATATCGCCTTCACGCTGGAGCATGACGGACGGCGCACCTTGTCCGTGCAGCGCGGCACCGATGATGTCGGGGCCAGGCCCGGCCGCGTCGCCGCGCTGACCGATCGCGCACTGATCGAAAACAGCGTGTCGGTCGATTTCGAACGCGAGGGGATCGCGCTAGGCGGCGTCGCCGGCTTGCCGACCTTCAATCGCGGCGTCGCCGATCACCAATATCTGTTCGTCAACGGCCGCCCGGTGAAGGACCGTCTGCTGATGGGCGCGATCCGCGGCGCCTATGCCGAGATGCTGGCGCGCGACCGGCATGCGGTGGTGGCGCTGTTCCTCGACGTGCCAAGCGACATGGTCGACGTGAACGTCCACCCCGCCAAGACCGAGGTCCGCTTCCGCGATCCGGGGCTCGTGCGCGGCCTGATCGTCTCCGGTCTCAGGCGCGCGCTCGACGAGGCCGGCCACCGCAGCGTCCAGCGGCCATCGGAGGCGGCATTGGGCGCATGGAGGAGCGAACCAGCGTCCCCCATCCCGTTTTCGAGTGACCCGCGCTATCCGGGTCGGGACGGGGGAGGGCCTGCCATCCATCGCCAGCCGGCCTTCTTCGAACACCACCCGAGCTTCACAGCGGCGCCGCTCGGCCGCGCCGAGATCGCCGAAGCCCCGGTGCCCGACACCATCGCCCACCCGATGGGCGTCGCGCGCGGGCAGGTGGCCAAGACCTATATCGTCGCCGAAGCCGAGGACGGCCTCGTCATCGTCGATCAGCACGCCGCGCACGAACGCCTCGTCCTCGAACGCATGCGCCGTGCGCTGGGCGAGGGCGGGGTGCGCAGCCAGGCGCTGCTGCTGCCCGAAGTCGTCGAGCTGGAAGAAACCGCCTGCGACCGGCTGGAGGCGCGGATCGCCGAATTCGCCGAGCTCGGCCTCGAACTCGAACGCTTCGGCGCCCGGGCGATGCTGGTGCGCGCCGTCCCCGCGCTGCTGGGCCAGGGGGAGGTCCAGGGTCTCGTCACCGACCTTGCCGACGAGATCGCCGCCTACGACCAATCACTGAGCCTCAGGGAACGCCTGAACCATGTCGCCGCGACGATGGCCTGCCACGGCTCGGTCCGCGCCGGCCGCGTGCTCTCGGTCACCGAAATGAACGCCCTGCTCCGCGAGATGGAAGTCACGCCCCATTCGGGCCAGTGCAATCACGGCCGGCCCACCTGGGTGAAGCTGGCGCACGGTGACATCGAGAAGCTGTTCGGGCGGAAATAGGCGCGTCTCATTCTTTTTCTCCGCGCCCTCTGCGCCTCCGCGCTAACCAACATTTTCTTTTCATTTGATATTTTCGTTCAGGACATCCCATCTTTTCTCCGTCAAGTTCGTTTTTTGTTCTTGACGTAGCGAACCAAATAGGATAACACTGGTCGCCGTCGCCACATCCGGGCCAGAGGCCTCGCTCGGATGGTTGACGGAAGCGGCTGCAAGGGGGTGGAAACACCGCCTGCGGCCATCGACCGGCGCGGAGCCATCCGGGAATTGAGACGGATGTCCGCAACTACCAGTCGCAAGGGCAATGATGAGCATGCAAGGGGCGGCCGTGAACACGGCGCTGCCCGACCGCTGAAGTCCATGGGGCGGGGCGATCCCCGGCTGCGGGGGATTCCCTTCATCCGGCCGTCCTGACCATGGGCGCTCTCAGAACGGCGGGAAGGCGGTGCCAAGTAACGGCCAATCCTTGGGCCGGCCGGTGGCCGGGCGCGCATATCCCGGCGGGGATGCGCCTGGTGGCCGATCGGTTCAGCCACAGTGATGCCGGCCTTGTGCCGGTAGCGTGCCGCGCCTTTACGACACCCAGAAAGCCTCGACGCTTTCGACCAATGCCGTTGCCAAAGTCGTCGAGCCCCGGGTGCCCGTGGCAGGACGCGCCGGTCGATTTTCCCTCCCTGCACCAGCGGGCGTACAGGCGCGCCCGACGCAGATGCGCCAAACTCCCGACGCTCCTCCGCAGGAGCGAAGGGCTTGATGCTGTTCTCTCAGCATGGCCACCACACACCCGTTCATCTCCGCGCAACCTTTCTCCCGCTGGCGCATTGTCGCCGGCATGAAACAGATCGTCCCGCTCCTTCTGGCACTCGTGCCGCTCGTCGCAGTCGTCAGCGCATGCGTCGTCGCGCCCTGACCGCGCGCTGAGCCTCTAGCGCCAACGAAAAAGGCCGCCCGGATCGCTCCGGACGGCCTTTTTCTTTGTCGTCGATCGAATGATCAGGCCTGTTCGGCTTCATCTTCGTTCGTGGTGGCAACCTCGGCTTCACCGTCTTCGCGCGCAGGCGCTTCGGCGGTCGCGCCGGGTTCGGCGTTGGGATCATAATCTTCGATGAAGCCCGCTTCGTCCTTTTCGAACATCGCGGCCATCACGTCGACGCCCTGTTCCTGCATCTCGGCCTCTTCAGGCGAGCGCGCGACATTGACCTTGATGGTCACCGACACTTCCGGGTGCAGCGAAACCTTGACCGTGTAGACACCGATCGCCTTGATCGGCTTGTCCAGCACGATCTGGCTCTTGTTCACCTTCTTGCCATCGGCTTCCAGCACCTCGATCAGATCGCGAACCGCGACCGAACCATAGAGCTGGCCGGTGTTGGATGCCTGACGGATCAGGGTCACCTGGGTGCCCTCGATCGTCTTGGCGTCCTTCTCGGCCTCGCCGCGGCGGTTGGCGTTGTCCGCCACGATCCGCTCGCGATTGGCTTCGAACACCTTCTTGTTGGCGTCGTTGGCGCGCAGCGCCTTCTTGTTGGGCAGCAGATAGTTGCGGGCGAAGCCGGGCTTCACCGAAACCACGTCGCCAATCGCGCCGAGCTTTTCGACACGTTCGAGCAGGATCACGTCCATGCGTGGTCTCCCTTACTTAACCAGGTAGGGCAGCAGGCCCAGATGACGCGCGCGCTTGATCGCCTGAGCGAGCTCGCGCTGCTTCTTGGCCGAAACGCTGGTGATGCGCGACGGCACGATCTTGCCACGCTCGGAGACGAAGCCCTGCAGCAGCCGGACGTCCTTATAGTCGATCCGGGGCGCGTCCTTCGCGGAGAAGGGGCAGCTCTTGCGGCGGCGGAAAAACGGGCGGGCCATCAGTTCATCTCCCCGTAGCTGTCATCGCGGTCGCGGCGCGGGCGCCCATCTCTATCGGCGCCACGATCACCGCGCGGGGCGCCGTCACGGCCGCCTTCGCGCCCGCCTTCGCGGTCGCCGCGGCGGCCTTCGCGCTCGTTCTTGCGCATCATCACCGACGGGCCGGTCTCATGCTCGTCGACGCGGACGGTCATGAAACGGATGATATCTTCGTTGATCAGCGTCTGGCGCTCCAGCTCGGCGATCACGTTGCCGGGGGCGTCGATCTCGAGCATCACGTAATGCGCCTTGCGGTTCTTGGCGATCTTGTACGCCAGGCCGCGCAGGCCCCAGGTCTCGGTCTTGACGACCTTGCCCTTGTTGTCCTCGATGATCTTGGTGGCGGTTTCCGCCAGCGTATCCACCTGCGCCTGTGCCAGATCCTGGCGCGCAAGGAACACATGCTCGTACAGAGCCATGCCTTGTCCTTCATTTTGGCCGATCGCTGACGCCGCACCATGCGAACGCCCCTCCGGCTGTCGTCTCGAAATAAGCGGGGCGGAAGGAACATGCCCTTCCACCCCGATGGGCGCGCCTATGCGTCAAACCGCGCGCGAAAGCAAGCCTCAGCCGAACGGCAGGTCCAGCGCCTCCGCCACCGCCTTGTGGCGGATCTTGCCGCCCGAGACGTTGAGACCCGCGGCGAGATGCGGGTCCGCCGCCATCGCCGCCTCCGCGCCCAGATTGGCGAGGCGCAGCGCGAAGGGCAGGGTGGCATTATTGAGCGCGAAAGTGCTGGTCCGCGCGACCGCGCCGGGCATGTTGGCGACGCAATAATGGATCACGCCATCGACCTCATAGACAGGGTCGTCATGCGTCGTCGCATGGCTGGTCTCGAAGCAGCCGCCCTGATCGATCGCGATATCGACCAGCACCGATCCGCGCTTCATCGTCGACAGCATGTCGCGGGTGACCAGCCGGGGCGCCGCGGCCCCCGGGATCAGCACCGCGCCGATCACCAGCGAGGCGCTGCGCACCGCCACGGCGATCGCCGCCTTCGATGCATAGGCGGTCTTGATCTGGCTGGAAAAGAACATGTCCAGCTCGGCCAGGCGATCATTGTTGATGTCGTAGATCGTCACGTCGGCGCGCATGCCGACCGCCATCTGCGCGGCGTTGACGCCCGCAATGCCGCCGCCCAGGATCGCCACCTTGGCCGGGGCGACGCCGGGGACGCCGCCCAGCAGCACGCCGCGTCCGCCCTGTTCCTTCTCCAGATAATGCGCGCCCACCTGCACCGACATGCGTCCGGCGACTTCGGACATCGGCTTGAGCAGCGGCAATCCGCCCTTGGCCGCGGTCACCGTTTCATAGGCGATGCACGTCGCACCGGATTTCATCAGCCCCTCCGCCTGCGGCTTGTCCGCGGCGAGGTGGAGATAGGTGAACAGCGTATGGCGCGATTCCAGCAGCGCGATCTCGCTCGCCTGTGGCTCCTTCACCTTCACGATCATATCGGATTCGGCGAACACCGCGCGCGCATCGGCGACGATCCGCGCGCCGACATCGATATAATCCTGATCGCTGAAATCGATGCCCGAGCCCGCCTTGGTCTCGACCATCACCTCATGTCCCGCGGCGACCAGTTCGGCCGCGGACGGCGGCGTCAGGCCGACGCGATATTCGTGGTTCTTGATTTCCTTGGGCACGCCGATTCGCATCTGGTCTCTCCTGAAACGATTTCGCCACCACATAGCACCATCGCCGCGCGCTGAATTTGCAATCTGATGCAGAGAATGGAGACGTGGCGCGTCGAATTTGCACACCATGCTATTCCTGTGCGAGATTTATGCGGATGGACCGCACCGACCGCAAGATACTCGATCTACTCGCCCGGGACTCGCGCATCACAGGCGAGCGGCTGGGCAGCCTTGTCGGCCTCTCGCCTTCAGCGGCGCACCGGCGCGTGCGCACGCTCGAGCAGACCGGGCACATCGCGGGGTATCGCGCCGTCCTGTCCCCGGAAGCGCGCGGACGGCCGTCGATGGTGTTCGTGTCGGTGACGCTGGTCGATCAGCGTCAGGCGACGATGCAGGTCTTCGAAGCCGCGCTTGCCGACACGCCCGAAGTCCGCGAGGCGCATCTGATGAGCGGCGAATCCGATTATCTGCTCAAAGTCGCGGTGCGGGCGGACGACAGCTACGAGCGCGTCCACCGCGAGATACTCTCGGCTTTGCCCGGGGTGCACCGGCTGGTCACCCAGTTCACCATCCGTACGCTGGCGGTCGACAGCTAGGCCCGTTGCGGGTGCGCAGGGGGGATGCTAAGGGCGCGCACCGGATATTCGGGGGTCTCGCAAGGGTCATCATGACCATATCGCAATTTCAGCCGTTGGGGCGCTCGCGCCCGTGACGGTAACCCCCAGCGGCGGGGCCGAGACTTACGAGTCGGACGCCCCCCACCAGCACAGCCGCGAGCAGGGCATCCTCAAGCTCTGCGCGGGTGCCATCGGCATCGTCTTCGGCGATATCGGCACCAGCCCGATCTACGCCTTTCGCGAAACCTTTGCGGGCCACCATCCGCTCGATCCCGATGCGCTGCACATCTACGGCGTGCTGAGCCTGGTGTTCTGGTCGATGATGCTGGTCGTCTCGATCAAATATGTCGGCATCATCATGCGCGCCGACAATCGCGGCGAGGGCGGCAGCCTGGCGCTGCTCGCGCTGATCAACCGCACGCGCGGAAACAAGCGCTGGACGGCGCCGATCGTGTTGCTCGGCGTGTTCGCGACCGCATTATTCTACGGCGATTCGATGATCACCCCGGCGATCTCGGTGCTGTCCGCGGTGGAAGGCCTGACCGTGGTGGAGGCCAGCTTCCAGCCCTGGGTGCTGCCGATCGCGATCGGCATCTTAGCCGGCCTGTTCGCTATCCAGTCGCGCGGAACGGCCAAGGTCGGTGCGCTGTTCGGCCCGATCATGCTGGTCTATTTCGCCACGATCTCGGCGCTCGGCATCTGGCATATCGCCGGCAATATCGCGATCCTCGAAGCGCTGAACCCGTGGTATGCGCTGCAGTTCTTCCTGAGCGACGGGTTCAGCGCGTTCCTTGCGCTCGGTTCGGTCGTGCTGGCGGTGACCGGCGCGGAAGCGCTGTACGCCGATATGGGCCATTTCGGCCGCAAGCCGATCGCCTTTTCCTGGCTGTTCTTCGTGCTGCCCGCGCTCATGCTCAACTATCTGGGGCAGGGCGCCATGATCCTCAGCCTGTCGCCCGAGACGGCGGCGGAGACGATCAAGAACCCGTTCTTCCTGCTCGCGCCCGAACAACTGCGCCTGCCGCTGGTGATCCTCGCGACCATGGCGACGGTGATCGCCTCTCAGGCCGTCATCTCTGGCGCATTCTCCGTCACCCAGCAGGCGATCCAGCTGGGCTTCATCCCGCGCCTGAGGATCACCCACACGTCGGCTAGCGCGGCCGGGCAGATCTATATCCCGGTGATCAACTGGGCGCTGATGTGGATGGTGATGCTGCTGGTGGTGACCTTCCAGTCCTCGTCCAACCTCGCCGCCGCTTACGGCATCGCGGTCACGGGCGCGATGCTGATCGACACCTGCCTGCTCGCGGTGGTGCTGTTCACGCTGTGGAAGTGGAACCGCGTCCTGGCCGGGGTCCTGCTGGCGATCTTCCTGCTGGTCGATCTGGCCTATTTCGGCGCGAACCTGACCAAGGTGCCCGATGGCGGCTGGTTCCCGCTGCTGGTCGGCGTCATCGCCTTCACGCTGCTGACGACCTGGGCCAAGGGCCGCAAGCTGATGATCGAGCGGATGCGCGAAGCCGCTATGCCGATCAAGATCTTCATCTCGTCCGCCGCCAATTCGGCGACGCGCGTGCCGGGCACGGCGGTGTTCATGACTTCGACGCCGGACGGCGTGCCGCACGCGCTGCT
>JAESGW010000338.1_pt1 | contig 61960 bp, 65 predicted proteins | sample 9269791 | NCBI WGS metagenome assembly JAESGW01 (sample SAMN16773120, study PRJNA677053) | algae metagenome | isolation source: Aphanocapsa lilacina HA4352-LM1 and co-occurring heterotrophs from near cave... | place: USA: Maniniholo cave, near Haena, Kauai, HI | collected 2009-07-28
GAGCAGGTGCAAAGGGCAATGGACATGATCAATGACCGCCCGCGAAAAGTGCTTGGTTATCGGACACCACGGGAGGTATTCTTAGCTCAGTCAGGTGCTGTTGCACTTCAAACTTGAATGGGCCACATGGAGAGTACTAGTTGGACGAATTGGCCTACCAGGCTCAGGAACTGGGTACGGGTTATTGAGAGTGACGACGTTCGCCGCTGTTTTCGACGCCTGTGGGTTTGGGCTGCCTCAGCATGGCACAACATCCGGACGGCTTTGATTTACCTTCCAACAACCAATACCCACAAACCGCCCGCTAGGGCCACTACCCCCAAATGCTGAAACAACAACTGACGCACTGGTAGGCGCGCAATTTTCTGGGTCAGCCAGATGCTGAGGGGCACCGAGGCGACGAGCAAAACTCCCTGCAAAAAAGTGATCACCGCCGGATGGGCGACCAGCACCGGCAACTGCACACCAGTAAGACCGAAAGTGGCCAGGGTCACCGGCATAATTTTTCCGGCTTCCCCAAGACCCAGATGCAAGTAATGGGCCAGGGTGCCCCCCAGCACCAGGGGCAAATAGCCATAGGCTAGTTCGACGAACGGCCGGGAGTTCTGCCCGCGCGCCACCAGGCGAAACAGGCCGTGGGCCACGAGTGGCACCAGAGCCGGGACGGCCAGGGCAATCAGCGCCAGCGCCAGATGTGCCCCGAACGCCTCGATCCCCCACGGCCAGCCGAGTCGGCTCTGCACCTCGGGTAAGCGGTGCAGAAAAACGCCGCCCAATAGCAACAGCAACAGCGCCACCTCGTAGCCGCGCGGGACGTGGGTTGTCCATAGTTCGATGCCGGGCGGGCGCAGGTTGAATTCGACCGAGCGGTGCGGGCAGGCTTTGAGACAGGTCATACAGAGCACACAGTCGCGGTTGTCCTCCAGTTGGGCGGGGTGGGAATACAAGGGACAGCCGCCGGTGGCCTGGCCTTCGTCCTTGGCGGGGCCGCCTTTGTAGCACTGGTAGGTGGTGCAGGTGGCCGAGCAGATGCCCTGCTGGGCGCGCAGTTCGGTGACGGCGAGCTTGGCGAATAGACCGTTCATGCCGCCAATCGGACACAGATACCGGCACCAGAAGCGCCGCTCGAAGATCAGCGAACAGACCACTGCTCCGCCGGTAATCAGTAACAGCAACCAGGCAGAAAGGTAAGCGGTGTTCTGCAGATCCCACAGTTCTTCCCACAGAAAAATCAGGACGAATAGGGCAAAGAGAAACCAACCGCCCCAGCGCTCGGCCTGCTCACGGGGCCAGCGCCCAAGGGTGCGCGGGAAGAGGATCAGCGAAACTTTTTGGACGATTTCTCCCCAGATCATGAAGGGACAGACCGCGCACCAGAGGCGGCCCACGAAGGGGAAACTGACCAGTACCAGCGGCCACCACCAAGCCCAGAACATATTGAGGGCAAAGTTCTCCTCGCGCCGTTGCGGTCCGACAAAGAGCACGGCGACGATGAAGACAAAAAAACCGGCCGTAAACCCGAAGTTGATCCGGTCGGGCCACCAGGGGCTGCGCAAAAAGTTCCTCAGCCACGGAGATCCATTCAACAAGTTGGCGCGAAAGCGTTTTTTGCGCCCCTGGGCGGGCCAGAAGACTTCTTCGCCCAGTTCGCGCGCCCCGGCCGCCTGGGCAACGGCGCGGCTGACCAGGGTGGCCAGTTCTGCAAGGTTGCCTGGAAAGTCGTAGCTCTGCAAACGCCTGAGCGCCTCGGGGCTCACGCGCGGTTTGAAGGGCAACCCCTCGGATCGGACCAGCAAATTGAGGTAGTAATCGACCTGCACGGCGATATCGCCTTTGCGCACCCGCAAGGGCGGCACCTTGATGACGTGGCCCACCAGCTTCTCCAGTCCCGAGAACGCCTTTTCGGAGATGAGCACGACGCGGGCGCGCAGGGGCCGGGCAGCCGGCAGGGTCGCTTCTATGCGGGCAACCGGTTGGTAAGTGCCGGTGGCAAGCATCCGCTCCAGCGCGGCAAACAGCTCCGCGCTCAGATCCTGGATGTTGTTGAGCACCAGCGTGCCCTCCCCCAACCATTCGATGAGGCCGGGCCGCCCGCCCGCGCGGCCGAACAGATCGGCGCCCCCCGGCTGGACGGTAGCGCAGTTGACCTGGATGATGGGTTCGCGGCGGGTGGGGGAGCCGAAGTGGATGAGGGCGGCGGCGTTGTCCTTTTCAAGCCCCGGTTCGCCAAAAAGGAGCACGGGCGTGCGATCGGCAGCGGCCGCTCGGATCTGGCGGCGCAGGGCGACGGCGTAGCGGCTTTTGCCCACGATGCCTCGCCGGGCGCGGGTAATCAGATAGGGCCTGAGGGCGGCGGAGCGCTCCTGCTCGTAGTTGAGTTGGGCCGCTAGTTGGGCCACTTCCGCCGCGAGCGCCTCCGGCAAAGCGCGGGCGATCTCGGGGTGGCGCTCGGCCAGCGCGCGAAAGCGCGCCGCCGCAACGGTCCAAATCCGGCACTCGGCAAGGGTGATGAGCGTCCTTTGCACAGGCCGCTCCATCAGCAGTTCGACTAGGTGCACCACCGAACCTGGAAGCAAACTGGTGGCTGCGGCCGGGCCGCTCGGAGTGGTGCGGTAACTTTCGAGGCGGCCTTCTTTGAGAATTATCAGTTCTTCAGCAGGGCTGTCTTCGAGTACCAGCCGCCGGTTGGCTTGGACTGGGCGCTCCACCAGTTGGTCCGCCAAATCGGCGAGGGCCGTCTCACCGAGCGCGGCGAAAAGGGTATTTTCACGAAGCCAGGGGATAGCCTCGGCGGCGGTCGGCTGCATACAGTAGAAGCACTCGCGCGTATTAATTATGGTGCACCGGATCTGTCGGCGCCATCACACCCTCATTCCGGCCGAGCGGTGATAATGTGCGGATGGTTGCGACGATCACTTTTCAGGAAACCTGAAGTGCCCTCGGATCGTCCAGCTGCGTAGATTCAAAGGTGGGTACCCATGCAAGGTTATACGCTGCCCCCGGAATTGAAACTGCCCGTCGCCGACAGCCCCGGCATCGGCGTCGTCCTTTTGCCCGAGTCGCTCGACTGGAACTTGATCCGCTCGCTGAGCGGCAAACTTGCAGAAGAACTGCGCTCCCTCGTGCCGCTCGCTTTCTATAATAAACAGCTGTATCTGGGTAGCTTCAGCACCCTCACGGAGGCCGATCTGCGCCGCCTGCGCGAGAAGCTCCCCTGCGACATCCGCGCACTGACCCTCGCCTCGTCCGAGGTCCGCCGCTGGTGGCAAATCGGGCGCGAGCGGCTGCCGGAATATTTTCAGAGCACCGGAGGCGGCGGTCTTGAGCCCCTCGCAGCGTCGGAGCCCTCGGTTGCCATCACCATCGGCTCCGACGGCACCCCCGAGGGCAAGCGCATCAGCGCCCAGCTGCAAAGGCTCCTCAACGAAGCACTCAAAAGCCGCGCCAGCGACATCCACCTCGAATCGCAGGAAGACGGCCTCAGGGTGCGCTTTCGCATCGACGGCCTCTTGCGCGAGATGGGCACTTTTCCGGTTGCCGAGAGCAAAGCACTCATCTCGCGGGTCAAAGTGCTTGCCGAACTCGATATCGCCAACCACAGAAGCCCCCAGGACGGCCGGGTCACCCAAGAAATCAACGGCCAGCTGGTCGATTTGCGCGTGAGCACCCTGCCCTGCCTGCACGGCGAAAAAGCCGTTCTGCGGCTGCTGCCCAAGAACAACACCTTCACGCTGCTGGAGGAACTGGGTTTCGACGCGGCGGATCTGGCCACCTACCGCGGTTGGCTCAGCCGCGCCCAAGGGTTGATTTTGATCACCGGCCCCACCGGTTCGGGCAAGACCAGCACGCTCTACACCAGCCTGCGCGGCATCCTCAAGCCCGAGTGCAACATTGTCACCATCGAAGATCCGATCGAATACCAGCTGGCCGGCATCAACCAGGTGCAGGTGCACCCGAAGGCGGGACTCACCTTCGCCAGCGGCCTGCGCTCGATTCTCCGGCAGGATCCCGACATCATCATGGTGGGCGAAATCCGCGACCTGGAGACCGCCCAGACGGTCTTTCAAGCGGCGATGACCGGCCACCTGGTGCTGTGCACGCTGCACACCAACGACGCGCCCAGTGCCGTGAGCCGCTTGCTCGACATGCAGGTGGAACCGTATTTGATCGCCGGGGCACTGGTGGGGGTGGTCGCCCAGCGGCTGGTGCGCCGGGTGTGCCGCCACTGCGGCGAACCGTACTGCCCCGACAGCGTCGATCTGCAGCGGCTCAAACTGGACGCCCATCCCGAGTACGCCAATGTTCCGCTCGAATGGAAGCGCGCCCGCGGCTGCCAGCACTGCTTCGGGTCGGGCTACTTCGGCCGCGAGGGCATCTTCGAGGTGATGGAAGTCGACAACCACCTGCAGGGACTCATCCACGCCCGCGCCTCCAACGCCGAAATCACCACCTACCTGCGCGCGCGCAACATCCGCTCGCTGCCCGAGGCCGGCATCGCCAAGGTCATGGAGGGCAGCACCACCATTGAGGAACTTCTGCGGGTTGTGTCAGTCTAGACGGGCGCCCATCGGAGAAAAATGCACGTGAAACCCTGGCTCAGCTGGCCCGCCGGACTCCTGCTCGCCGGTTACCTGGGGACTGCGGCCTGGGCCGCCCCCCTGGCGGGCATCGACGTCGAAGGCAACACCCTGCGCATTCGGACCACCGGGACGGTCGCCTTTCAAATCGAGCGCAACACCCCCAACGAGGTGGTGCTGTTTTTGCCCGGCACCGAACCGGGTACCGGGGCCGCCACCCAGGAGACAGCCGCCGGGACGGTGAGCGTGCAGGCGGTGGCCGGGGGTCTGCGCCTCTCCTTTAAGCCCCGCGCCCTGGGCAGTACCTACCAGGTCGTAGCGGGCCAGGCGGTGGCGGACAGCCAGACGATCGAAATTCGCGGATCGGGGGGACTGGCAACGGTGCCGCCTGCGCCGCCCACAGCTCAGACGCCGCAAGTTTCACCTGAAGAGCGGGTGAGCCTGAAGGTGCGCGACGGTGATGTCAAAGACACGCTCGCGCTACTCGGGCGGGTGGCCAGGGCCAACGTCGTCACCGAAAGCTCGGTCAGCGGCCGGGTCTCGCTCAACCTTGAGCAGGTCACCTTCAACGACGCCCTCACCGCCGTCGCCCAGGTGGCGGGCCTCACAATCAACAAATCCGAAGGCAATGTCTATGTGGTGAGCCAACCCAAAAGCGGCCTGTCCCAGCTGCCGGTACCTGCCACCCCCGGCGGCGCCGACCCGAGCAAGCGACCGGTCAGCTTCAGCGTCAAAAGTGCCGAACTGGGCACCGTGGTCGAGAACATCTCCAACCAGGCGGGGGCGCAGCTCATCATCAAAGGCCAACTCTCCGACCGGGTGACCGGCCGGGTCTCGGGGATCCCCTTCGAGGAGGCCCTCGGCCAACTGCTCAACGGCACCCGCTACGGATTTGTCCGCGAGGGCCGGACCTATCTCATCGGCGATGCCACCCCCGGTACTCCCACCAGCCGGGCCATCGAGCGCACGGAGGCGATCGCCCTCTCGTACACCCAGGCGAAGAACGTGCCCAAGCTCATTCCGGCGAGCCTCACCCAATTTGTCAAAATCGACGAGCCGCGCAACGCCGTGGTGGTGAGCGGCACCGACGTGTTGCGCACCCGGGTGCGCGACTTGTTGCAGCAGATCGACAAGCCCCTGCGCCAGGTGGTCTTCGAGGTGAAGATTGTCGAACTGAGCGACGCCGGTTCGCGCGAACTGAACGCCCTGCGCACCATTCAGTCCGGCAGCGCCGTCTCCCCCGGCAACACCGCTCCTTTGAGCCTGGCTGGTTTGTTCTCGCCGCCCACCTCTTTTGCCACCTTCAACGACATCGCCCGCGCCATCGTTGTGATCAACGGGCTGATCACCGAGAACAAAGCGCGGGTGGTCACCGACACCAAGCTCAACACGATCACTGGCCAAAAAGCGTCGATCGACGTCCAAACCGACATCAACTTGATTCTCAACCAGCTAACCAACGTCAGCGGCGCCACCGTCAACAACACCACCCTCAGCACCCTCCGCGCCGGCACCGTGGTCGAACTGACCCCCACCGTCCAGGCCGACGGCAACGTGCTGGCCGAATTGAGCGTCGAATCCTCCGTGCCCCAGGGCACCACCACGTTGACCTCGTCCGGCACGACCGTCCCTCCGAACATTGCCCGGCGCAAGGTCAAAAATATCATCCTGGTCAAAGACGGCCAGACCCTCGAAATCGGCGGGCTCATCCAGACCACCAACCGCGAGGTCATCACCCGCGTGCCGTTTTTTGGCTACATCCCGCTTATCGGTCAGCTGTTCAGCAACACCAATGTGAGCCTGGAGCAGAGCGAACTGGTGGTCTTCATCACCCCGCGCGTGCGCGATGTGCAGCCGTTACCCGACACCAAACTGCCCCTGGAGCCGCCGCGGTGAAACGCATCCGTAGTCGCCGGGGCTTCACCCTGGTGCTGGTGCTGCTTTTAGGAGCGATTTTGCTGGCGGTGGGGACGACCGTCTTCTCGGTCTCGGTCAACAACTCCCGCGCCACCACCGGCGAACGATCGCGCACCGAAGCGTACCTGTCGGCAGAATCGGCCCTCACCCACATCCGCAGCCGCATGGGCCGCCAGTTGCTCTCGATGAACGACCGGGGCGAAGCGGCCTTCGCCGAGGATACCGGCCCGTTTGGTCTCTACCACCGCGAGGGCAAATTTTATCTGGGGTACGCCAAGCTTTCCTTCGACGGCACTGTGCTCGGCATGCACGATCTGATGAGCCCCGAGCCCTTGCCCGATACCTTCGAAGCCACGGCCCTCAAAGAAGGCACCCCGAATCAGCGCTGGTGGGTGCATCAGCTGGGGGCGGTGCGCTGGATCCCGCTGTCGGTGGCCGAGGCGGTCGAGGGCGGCGGCCTGTTGCCGGTGGCGGCCCGCCAGGTGGAGGTCGTGGGCGAGAGCGGCGGCGACGGCAGCGACGGACGTCAGGCGGTGGCCCAGACGTTGCGCCTGGCGGTGGATTTGAACGCCCAAGCGGTCACCCGCCGCCCGGAAGTCGCCCTGGGAGTGGTCTCCGTCGCCAAGGTCAACCCGGAACCGCTGCCGCCTTTTAGCCTGAAAGTCGCCCAGGAGCAACCGAGCCGCATCCGCATCGAAGGGCCGGTGCTCGTCGATACGCCCAAAATCGAAGGGGACTGGGCGCGATTGGAGGGTCAGGCCAAATTCACCGTCACTGCACCGCGCAACCCCGACACCGGCTCCTCCTACGGCGAGAGCACCGACGGTACCCCCGCCCGGCCCCTCAACCCGGACTTGTTCAAGTTTGCCAACGACAAAGAAAAGACGATCCTCAGCCAGGGGGGCGACCGCCGCTTCGCCCGGCCGGGCAAAATCGATCTAGAAGCCGACTTCGAGAGCTTCGAGGAGTCCGAAAGCCCCGGCACCCTGCAACTCACCGTGCCGCTGGCAGAATTGATCGGCCAGGCGGGCACCACCTTCCGCAAAGATTTCAACGACGCCAACAATATCCTCAACCCGCGCGGCGAGACGATCTACGACGCCAAAAAAGCTGAATTCGATTTCAGCAAAGCCCGACGCGGCATATTTTATCTGCCCGACCGCACGCTGTTGTTGCGCGGCCAGCCGTTCAAAGTCTTCACCTACAAGGGCCGGGGCACCCTGGTGATCACCAGTAGCAGCAGTTGTTTGTCGCTGGAAAATGCCAGCCTGGTGCCGCTGGGGGCGGGGGACAGCCTGACGGTCGTCTGTGCCCTCAAGCCGCCGGATCCGAAGGCCCAGGCGGCTGCTGGGGCGGCAGGAACAGGCGCTTCCACCCCCGGCGGTTCGACAACCCCCTCCACTCCAGCCGGATCCACCCTGCCCGGTGCCCCGGTGCCCCCGGGCGGCGCCTCCGGCCCCGGCGGCTCTACCACCGGTCCTCCCGGCCAGCCGAATGTCCCCCCGGCGGGACCGCCCCCCAAGCCGCCCGCCATCAAGATGTCCTTCTCCAGCGGCATCCCGGTGACGGTACTGGCCAACGCCCGCGGCATTCCCCTGACCGTCGAGCGCAAGGATCTCGAGCGCGACATCGGTGCCCCGCCCAATTTGCCCACCACCCTCCGGCGGCTGATTAGCGGCGTCACCGTCGACGGCATCAGCATCCCGAGCGGCGCCAGGGCGGTCACCCTCGACCGGCGCAACTACGTCCTGGCGCGCCTTTCGGAGCGGGACGCGCCTGAGGTGCTCGTCTCCATCGGCGTCAACAGCCGCCGCCAGCAAGGCTCCCTCCAGCGCGAGAGCGTGCGCGGCGAAGCGCAGGTGGTGCCCCTGATGCGGTTGCAGGCCCAGGTCTTCAGCAATGGTCCCTTCTTGAGCGAAGGGAGTGCGCGGCTGGTCGGATCGCTGATTGCCCCGGCTGTCACCATCGCTGCGCCCCGCTACGCCCCCAATACCCAAAATCTGCTCTACGGGGATAATAGTTACGGCCTGCGGGTCCAGTTCGACGCCATTTACCGGCGCACCCCCCCGACTGTCGGCGCCCAACTGATGACCTTCCGGCCCCGGCAGCGCCCCGAACCGTTCGCACCGGTACCGGTGGCCCGCGTCGACGGCGCCCTCTGGCAGCGCTTCAACTTCGAGCGCTGGCGCACCCCCCCCGCCTCCACACCGGCCGAGACCACTGAGACCACCAGCTCAACGGGTACGCTTTGAAGAAAGTTGTTCTATGGACTGCCGTCGCTCTGCTGCTGACTACCGGCAGCGCCGACGCCTACCGCATCTTGCAGGGGATTGTCCTGCCGCCTGTCGCCGACAACCCGCCGGTACGCATCGACGGGATCTCCAGCAGTCTCCAGGACAAGGAGTATCAGGGCATCAATCTTATCTGGGATACGACCATCACCTACCGCAATACTTCCGCTAAGCCCATCGACCGCCTGGAAGTCGAAATCTCGATGGCCGATGTCCAGGGAACGATCATGGCCCGCCTCACCTGTCCGTTTGCAGCCAACCTACAGCCTGAGGCGGGCGACCGCTTGCGCCTGCGCGAACTGTACCTGGCCTGGCCGGGGGCGATCGTCGCCGCCCAACTCAAATTGGTCGTCTTTGCCGACGGCGAGCGCTGGCCGGCGGGCGACAAGCCTACCGCCGAGGCGATCCCCGCCCTCTCCGCCGGACCCAAACCGACACTTGCCCAAACCCCTATCTGCCGCAATGACATCCCCCGCCGTTAAGCTCGTCGTCATCGACGACGACCCGACCGGATCCCAGACGGTCCACGGCTGCCTGCTGCTGATGCAATGGGATGTCGAGACGCTCCAATTGGGCATCGCCGACGATTCGCCCCTGATGTTCATTTTGGCCAACACCCGCGCCCTCGACTCCGAGCGCGCCGCCCAGACGACGCGCGCCGTCTGCCGCAACCTCAAAACAGCCCTGGCCGAGGCGGGGGTGGCCGATTATCTGCTGGTGAGCCGCTCCGATTCGACCCTGCGGGGTCACTATCCCCTCGAGACCGATGTGATCGCCCAGGAGATGGGGCCGATCGACGCCCACTTTCTGGTGCCCGCCTTTCTCGAAGGGGGCCGGCTCACCCGCGACAGCGTCCATTACCTGAACGGCGTGCCGGTGCACGAGACCGAATTTGCCCGCGACTCGGTCTTCGCCTACCGCCACAGCTATCTGCCCGCCTACATCGAGGAGAAGACCGGTGGGCGCACCCCGGCTGAAGCCGTCGAGCGTCTGGTACTGGCCGATATCCGCGGGGAGTGTCTGCAGGAGCGGCTGATGGCGCTGCAGGACAACCGCAGCGTCGTCGTGGACGCGGAGGTTCAAGACGATCTCGACCGCTTCGCCCGGGTGCTGCTGCGCTCGGTGGAGCGGGGCAAACGGTTTTTGTTGCGCAGCGCCGCCAGTGTGCTGACGGCCCTCGCCGCTCTACCCCCCCAGCCGGTTCCCGCCGAGGCGATGGCGTCCTTCGTGCGCGGCGGCTGGCCGGGGGCGGTGATCGTGGGCTCGCACGTGCGCAAGACCACCGAGCAGCTCGAACGGTTGCTCCAGGAGCCCGGCACCGCCGGGATCGCCGTGGAGGTGGAACGGCTCCTGGCGGGGGGGGAAGCGGCGCGCGCCGAGGTGCTCACCGAGGTGCATGCCGCCGTGGCGGCGGCCCACGCCCGAGGCGAGACGCCCGTCGTCTACACCAGCCGTCGGGAGCTGACTTTTCCGGATGTGCAGACGCGCCTGGCCTTCGGCGAGACGGTCTCAGGTTTGCTCATGGCCGTGGAGCGCCACCTGCCTGAAACGATTGGCTATCTGGTGAGCAAAGGGGGCATCACCTCCAACGACACCCTCAGCGAGGGACTTGCCCTGCGCACCGCCCGGCTTTTGGGCCAAATCCTACCCGGATGTTCGGTGGTGCGCACCCCCGCCGAACATCCCCATTTTCCGGATCTGCCGGTGGTGCTCTTTCCGGGCAACGTCGGGGATAAAGAAGCCCTGGCGGTGGTCTATCGCCGGCTGTCCCGGCCTGCAAAAAAATAGGTGTCGGGGGATTTCCCCCGACACCCGGCTGGAGCGGAAGCAAATCAAGAAGGCATCGGCACCTGGGCTACGAGTGCGTCGATGTCGCCCAGTTGGTGATCCATGGCCCAGTAAGTCACTGGCAGGGGCTTACTCAAGGCGCAACCCACCGCCAGCATCAACCCCAGGGCGGTGCGTGGAAAGCTTCTGTACGCGTTGGTAAAGGCCACGTCAATGGCCACTGCCTGGACGATCACGCGGGTGTTGGCGACACCAAAATCGTTGGAGTTTTTCATCACAACCTCCTGGAATAAAAAGGGAAAAATAGTGGATGCAGGGGTGGATATTGCGTGTGTCTCTAACTGTCATCTATAAATAAATACGCGCGATAATGCACCGCAGTAGCTCAATTTGGACCCCCAGAAGGGCAAAAGTTTTGTAAACAGTTTGCCTTCGCAGAGCGCGACTTTGGAGCGATCGCCTTGCGGACTGGGGAGTATCGGGATTCCAGAGCACCGACAATTTGCCGGGCCACCTCCGTTTGATCGGCAAAGCCGGATTGCAGCGGCCGATCGAAGCTTTCGGACCACAGTTGCACACCGCTACGGGCATCGACAAGCTGGCTTATCACGCGGATGTGCTCGCCGGTGCGGCGCACACTGCCGCTGAGCACTGCCTCGGTACCGAAGGGTTGGCGCAGGTGGTGATGGCTCCCGCCTGTGGGCACCCGCCCGGCGATGACCGTAAAGCGACCGGTTTTGCCCAGCTGATCGGCAAGATCGACTGCGACGCCTTTGCTGAAGTAGGCGCTCCGGCCGTCGCCGCTCAAGTTCTCGAAGGGCAGTACAGCAATCGCTCGGCGGGCGGGGGGAACGGCGGCCTGCAGCGACCACCAGCCGAGACCCACCGCCAGACAGGCTGCAGCCAAGGCCGTTACCAGCCGCCGGTGGGCACAGATTGGCCGCAGCAGCGTACCCACCCGCGGCCAGGGGAGAGCCTGGCCCGCCAGGTGGCGCTCGATGGCCAGGGAAAATGCCGCCACCGATCCGAAGCGATCGAGGGGATCTTCAGAGAGCGCCTTGAGCACAAGACTTGCGAGCGGACCGGCCGGTTTTCCGGTGAGCCGCCGCGGGCTTATTTCCCCTGGCCGCCGGCCGCTCAGCATCTCCCACAGCACCACCGCCAGGGAATACTCGTCGCTGGCCGGGGTGATCGCTTCGCCTTTGATTTGCTCCGGCGAGGCGTACCGGGGAGTCAAAAGCCGCGTCATCGACTGGCTGAACACGGCGGTGGCCTCGGGGTCGGCGGGCAACAACTTGGCGATCCCAAAATCGAGCAGCCTGGGATTGCCCTCCGGGTCGATCAAAATATTGGCAGGCTTGAGATCGCGGTGGATCACCCGGTGGGCGTGGGCATAGTGCACTGCCTCGCAGACTTTGAGAAACAGCCGCAGCCGTTCGTCTACCTCCAGTTTCCGTTCGTTGCAGTAGAGATTGATGGGCTGCCCTTCGACGTAGTCCATCACCAGATAAGGCAGGCCCTGCTCGGTGGTGCCGCCGTCGAGCAGACGGGTGATGTACGGATGATCGAGGCTTGCGAGGATCTGTCGCTCGCCGATGAACCGTTCGCGCAAGCCCGGCCCGAGCAGTTGCGGTTGGAGAATTTTGACGGCGGCGCGCTTGTCGAACTGGCCGTCGTCGCGCTCCGCCAGGTAGACCGCCCCCATGCCGCCCCGGCCGACGGGTCGGATAATCCTGTACGCTCCCAGGCGTTGACCGGCGCTGAGCGGTTCCTCGCCCATCGATTGAGCGGCTGCGCACCGATATTCATCGTGCTCCGGCGGTGGTTCGACTGCCATGGTCCCCTCGATGCTCTGTACCCTGTACCGGTGTCCCCCGTACTTAGTACGCCGCCCGGCACCCCAGCGGGATCTACGATGGAGCAGTCGATCTCCGTGCCATGCCCATCCGTCCCGCCCGCCCCACCGACAGCCCCGCGATCGCCTACCTGGCCTACCTGGCGAATCGCTCCCACCTGACGGTGGCTCCCTACGATCTGTTTTTGCCCGGTGCTTTTGAGCAGCGGCTGGGGGTGATCGAGCAGTTGATACGCGCCCGCACGGTAACCTGGTTTCACTGGTCGCATTTTGTGGTGGCCGAGGAACAGCAACAGGTAGCGGCGGTACTCGCCGGTTACGACAGCCGGGCTGTGGGTCTGCACTGCCTGGGTGAAGCGCTCTACGAAATCGGTTGGGGCGAACGGCAAATCGCCGAGTTGAACGAGCGGGTGGAGCCATTTGAAGGTTGTACTCCAGGCGAAGGGGAACACGCCTGGAGCATTGACCATGTCGCTACCCTCCCTGCCTATCGCGATCGCGGCCTGGCAAGCGCGCTGCTGAATCACATGGTCGAAAAGGGCCGCGGCCTGGGTTTCTCAGCCGCCCAGCTCAATCTCTACATCGGCAACAACGCCGCGCAGCGGATCTACGAAAAAGCCGGCTTCCGGCTGGTCGAAAAGTGCACCGATCCCGGTTTCGAAGAGGCCCTCGGCTGTCCGGGGATTGCGCGCATGGTTCTGACGCTCACGTAGATGACCAGAGTTGCCTTGATTCAGTCCGCCAGTACCTGGCCACGCGTCTCGATCACCAGGGGAATAAACAGCAGCCCCACCAGCGGCACGAAGCCGACCCAAAAGAGGGTGTTCAGGGCGCTTTGCAGGCTGTTGGCCCCCTGGCTTGCGATATAGCCCACCAGAAACGGTCCCCCCGCCGCCACGATCCGCCCGACGTTATAACAAAAGCCCGCCCCGGTGGCCCGCAGGCGCGTCGGAAACAATTCCGGCAGATAGTAGGTAAAGCTGCCGAAGACGCCGAAGACCGTGAGGCCGATCGGAAAATACAGATAAAGCCGCACCTCCGGGGGTAGTTCGAGACCGAAGGTGACCAGCAGCGCCGCCGCCGACAACAAAAAATACAGCGCGAACATCGTCCGCCGCCCCAGATATTTGGCGGCGGGCACGGTGAGCAGGGTGCCAATCAGGCCGCCCAGGTTGAAACTGTTGGAGGCGACGGCTTTCCAGTTTTCGATGAGCCCCTGGGTCTCGGGCTTGGCGAGGCCGCGCAGGGCCGCCTCGCTGGCGGCCAGTCCCGTCGCCACCACCGGAATAAACGCCGAGCAGCTCCACCAGGTGAGTAGCGCCGTGACGGCCATCAAAAAGCCGCTCAGGGTCAAAGGCAGGTTCTGCCGCTCGAACAATTCGGCGATGGCAGGGGGCTTCTGCTTGCCCGCCACCTGCTGCCAACGCTCGGGTTCTTTGAGAAAAAGTCTGACAAACAGCGCCGCTGCCGCCGGGATGAGCCCGCAGAGAAACACGTAGCGCCAGCTGGTCTCGGGGCTCGATTTCAAGAAAACCCCCGCTACCTGCAGATTCAAAAAGGTCGCAAGCAGCAGACCGGCCGGGGCCGCCGTATAAAGAATCGCCCCCGCCTCGACGCGCTTGTTCTCGGGCACCACCTCCGCCACCATCGTCGCCCCCGCCGCCCACTCGCCGCCGATGCCCAGGCTCGCCACCAGCCGGCACAGCGCCAGCACCCAGATATTGGGGGCGAAGGCGCAACTGGCGGTGCCCACGGCGTACAGGATGATAGTCAACAGCAGCGTCTTGGTGCGGCCGATCTGATCGGCGATTTTGCCGAACAGGATGCCGCCTGCCGCCCAACCCAACAACAATAGCGAAGTGAGAATTCCCGTCCACTGCAATGTTGCTTCTTTGGCCTCCGGCGAACCGATAGTAAGCCCCAGCAGGGTCGGCACGCAGTTGGGGGCGACAAAGTTAAAAAGCAGACTGTCGAAAATGTCGAATCCCCAGCCGAGCCAGGCGGCGAAGAGGACTGTCCACTGATAGCGGTTGAGCGAGAGCATGGCGGCAAGAGCGATGTCGGGTGCAGTATAAGGTACATCGTTTACCCTGCCAACGGCACACCCGCAACTGCTAGATTGTTCGGCGCAGGCTGTGGAGAGTGCGCGTGTCGCGAAGCTGGTGGGTTGCGCTGTTGTGGTTGATCTGGCCCGTTGTGGTCCACGCTTCTCCGATCCCTGAGGGCACTGCTCAGATGATCCTGGTCACCAGTGCCGACTGGCGGGCTACCACCGGCCGGTTGCAGCGCTACGAGCGCACGGGCGTTACCTGGAAACCTGTGGGCGATCCCTGGCCCATCGTCCTCGGCAGCGGCGGCCTCGGGTGGGGGCAGGGTCTGGCGGCTCCGGCGGGGGGTGGACCTACCAAGCGCGAGGGCGACGGCCGCTCCCCGGCGGGGGTGTACCGGTTGAATGAGACCTACGGCTACAGCAGTGCCCCGCCTCCCGGAACAGCCGTGACTTACCGAGCGCTCACCGCTGCCGACCGCTGCGTGGACGACCCGCAAGCCCGCGAGTACAACCGGATCGTCTCCATCGGCCCCGACCGGCCCGAGACCTGGTCTTCCGCCGAGGTGATGCGCCGCGACGACGAACTGTACCGCTGGGTGATCGTGGTGGCCCACAACAGCGACCCGCCCCGACCCGCGGGCGGATCGTGCATTTTTCTGCACGTCTGGGCCGGTGCGGCCTCGCCCACCGCCGGCTGCACGGCGATGGCGCGCGGGCGAATTGAGACGTTGCTGTCCTGGTTGAGACCTGAGGCCGAGCCGGTCATCGTCCAGCTTCCCGAAGCTGCTTACAAAACCCTGCGCTCCAGTTGGAGGCTGCCTTAGCGGTCAAGCGGGTGACGATTGCCGATCTTTGCTACGTTTTGCGCAGGCGGCGGGAGCATTTTGGTTCCGAAGCGCATAATTTTGTGCAGGTGGACCTAGGTTGGGGTAATCCGCCAAGGAGATATTGACTGCTATGAATAATAATAAGTATTGCAGTCTCCTGCTCCTCGGTGGAGCGACAGCGGCATGTTCGGTTTTGGTGAGCACGGTCGTTCAATCTCCGGCAAGCCATTCTTCTGAGGATCTGCTGCGACCCGCTCCCATCCAGACTGTCGGGTATTTCGATTACTTCGGAAAATTGCTCAACCCCTCGCAGGCCGCTGAGTTGGTCCGCTCCCGGGGCCTCGATTCCAGTAATGCGCAGTCGTATCTGCGCATCGGGGCGGTTGAGATTACCCAGGCGTTGATCGACCAGGGAAAAGACATCTTCACCAACCGCAAGATTGGAGACGACTTCGGGTTGCAGAAGGTGTTCGGATTCCGGGCCGGTTTTTTGCTCATCCTGCCCGAGGTAAGGACCGCCATCGAAGAGCTTGGCGGAAAACCCACCGCCAATTTGCGCATCGTCCTGCAAAAAGACCTTATCCTGGGTAGCCGGATCTTTGCCAAGGGCAGCACTGTCGCTACGGGTCTCGACGTCGAGAAGGGCGGCAAATTTCCGGTGGGACTCAGCCTCGACGGCAATCTCACCTGTGCCATCTGCCACATCGCTGTCGACAAACAAAGCGGCACAGCCTTGCAGGGGTTGCCCAACGGCGATCTCAACATTCCCTTGCTGATCGCCCTCTCGCCGAATACCGCCGCCGGATTCGCGCGCCTGAATATCGCTCCGCTCGATCCGGTCTATCAGGGCAATGGAAAAACGATCATCGACAGCCAGGGCAGGCGCGTCGAGTTGCCGGACCCGCAAAAAATCGAACAAGCCTTCGATGACGCGGTGCTCGATGTGCCCTTCGGTCATTTCGAAAGTTCGCCGGACGGTATCAACAACACCACGCAGATCCCGAATTTGTTTACGTTCAGAAGCGGCCCCTACACCGCCGATGGTTCCTTCATCGCCGGTCCCTTCGGTGGGTTGAGTTCTGTAACCAACGGCGTCCACTCCTCGGAAGTCAACTTGCTGGCAGCCTCCCAGATCAGCGAGGCCACCCTCGGTATCGACCGCGAGGTGTACCTGGGAACGGTACTGCAAAACGCCAGCGATCCGCAGGTGCGCCTGCCGGAGGGCAAGCCGGTCAAACCTTCCGAGTGGCTGCGCAAGGTGGCACCCGACCCGGAGGCGGCCGAACTGGAAGATCAAGTTCCCGCCCCCGGCACCGGCAGCTACCCCAACCTCTCGCCGTCGCTGTTTACGTTCAACGGCCTGGTATTCAGCCCCAATACCGACAGGCGCAACGACAGCGCAAGCGGCCTGTTCCTGTTTGCCGCCAACGCGATGGCAGCCTTTCAAAATAGCCTGCTGCCGCCCGCCAACCGCTCCGAATCCAATCGGCGGGCGCTCGCCACCGGTGCAGTGCGCCGCGGCGCCCGGGTCTTCGAGCAGGCCAGCTGCACCGGTTGCCACCCGGCCCCGTTTTTTACTGACAATCGCATCCACCCGGTGGGCACCATCGGCACCGATCCGGCCCGCGCCCGCTCGCGCCTCGGTTTGGAGCCACTGCTGGTGCCGCCGCTGCTGTTTACCTTCGACACCCCGGTACCCATCCCACCCGGTGCCGAGATCCTGGCTGTGCCCACCACAGGAATCGCTGCGACGCCTACGTCATTGCCCACCGGCATCGCCCCCGACGGCGGCTACAAGTCCCCGGCTTTGCGCGGGTTATACTTATCCGCGCCCTACCTCCACGACGGCGGTGCGGCAGTACGTGCGGGCGCGCTGCAGTTTTTTGCCGACGGCAGCTTTGCTGTTGTCGATTCGAGTGGCCTTGGACTTGCCGGAACCCTCAGCCAGGGCCAGGAGGCAGACGCGGGCGGTAGTCTGCGCGCCCTGCTCGACCGGGACCTGCGCACCCGGGTGGTGGCGGCCAACCAGGGAAACCCGGCCCTGGTGCGCAGCAACCTCACGGGCGAAGGCCACGCCTTCTACGTCGATCCGGCCGCGGGTTTCACCTACGCCCAACAGAGGGACCTGGTCGATTTTTTGCTGTCGCTCGACGGCGATCCCGGTCGCTATTAGCAGTGCACCGGCAAAGTTAAACTGTGGAAGCGGCGTGGAGAGCAGGCCGATGGCGATGACGATCGCAGATGTCGAGAAAGTTCAGCGGCTTTTTCCGGATTACCGGATCGAACTGCGCGATGGGGTGATCACGATCATGAGTCCATCGGACGCGGTCTCGGGGATCGTGGGGGTGCGCCTTTCGACGCGCTTGAACCTGTGGGTCGAACAGCGGGCTCTGGGATATATCTTCGACGCCAGCACCGGTTTCCGTCCCCCCAACACCGATCTCACCGCCCCGGATGTGTCGTTCGTCTCGCGCGAGCGGCTCGGCCGCGCCCCGCGCACCTACGCCCAGGTGGTGCCGAATCTGGTGGCGGAGATCAAATCCAGCACCGATCGCCTTAAAGTGCTCGAAGAAAAGTTGCTGGCCTATCTGGCGATTGGCGCAGAGGTCGGCCTGCTGCTCGATCCGGACAAACGGACGGTGGGTGTGTACCGTCCCGGGCGACTGCCGGAGGTGCTGAGCGGTACCGACAGCCTGCGATTCGCGGACGTGTTGCCCGGCTGGGAAGTGCCGGTCAGTGAACTGTGGCCGCCGGTCTTCGACTGACGGCGGCACCAAAGCTGTGGATCGTGGAGGCGGTGCATGCGGACTGTGGGAATCGTGATTTTCGATAATGTCGAGGTGCTCGACCTGTGCGGCCCTTTCGAGGTCTTCTCGGCGGCCCGCACAGACCGCCTCCTGAAGACGATAGCCCGCCCGGCAACGCGCGCCGGGGTTTAGCGGCGCTCAACTTTTGAAATTCCCCGGCTACACTTTGGATGCGGTGTTTTTGGGGATGTGATGCCGGTCCAGACCCCCAGTTTCGAACAAGCCATCGCGCAGGCGACCCAACTGCTCGATGCCCAGGCGGCCGGAGCACTTGACGGCGAGCGACTCTACCGGGAATTGGCGCAACTGGTCTCGACGGCCAACGGCGCACGGGGCTTTTTTGTGACGTTTCTGCCTGGCCGGTGGGCCGCTGCCGATCAAGTGCCCGAGGAGGTGCTCGCGGCACTGCGCAGCGCACCGGAGTTGGTGGCCGAGTTGATGATCAAAAACCTCGCCATGTCCACGGCGATGATCTTGGCACACCGCGAGCGCGGCGACGAGCAGGCCGCTTTGGGTTCTGATCAGGTGGCGCGCCGTAGCGCGGCCTTGATCGGCCAACTAAAAATCGAGCCGCTCACCCGCCATCTGGAGCAACTGCGCCGGGCTTTGACCACTGGAGAAGGCGATTACGCCACCTTCTTGCAGCGCTGGGGCTACGGAAGCGAGCAGCGCGAGGCGATTTCCAGGGCTGTTGCAGAACTATCCATCCCCGGTCGTTAGCTGAAAATCCTTTGACACCCTTGTCTGTAGCCGTGTTCGGCAGACAGCAATTCTGCTGTGGGTGACCGTGCAGGTAGTGGTCATGCTGGCGAGCCAGATCCGCGATACCGGTCTCAACACCGCAATCCTGGATCAGCTGAGCAAGGGTGTCCCACTGACGGACGCCCGTCAGCCAGGCGATTCGGCACTGCGGGCGGCACTCGCGCCGCACAGGAGGTTCAGTTTTTCGCCGAGGGCGGCGGGCACCTGCCGGGCCACCTGAATGCTGCTGCGGCTCCAGCTCCACGGCCAACCCCAGACGAACAAATTGCCCTCAATCACCTCGAAGTGCCCGCTGCGCTGGATCTTGCCGGGGGGACGGCGGGCGTGAAAATCTTTGCCGTCCAGGATGGCGTTGATAGCCTCGATGAGCCAGACCGTCAGCGCCCAGGAGTCGGTCTGCACCACAGCAATACCCGTACGGGGCACAACCTGCGAGGTCGTGCCGACGCTCAGGGGCCAATCGCGGTGAGCAGCAAGATATACCATCTGAGGTCTGCGCTCCCCCAACGTCGCTCGGCTGAGCAGTTGTTGTGGCATGGCCGTATCTCTGCAGAATGTTGCAGAAAGGTAATGGGACAAGTTGCTGACCTCAGCTTAAATGCCCATACCCGACGCCACAGAAAAGCTTGCAAAAAGACATCAACAGGTGAGTATTCACTTTAAACACTGGCGTTCAGCCCACGGCACCCCGACCAGACAAGCAGTACTGCATTGCTGATCTGGAGGACGGACCCGCTGGTAGACTGAATCCACACCGGTTGCTCTCCTGCAGGTGGAACGCCTGTGAAACGTCTGCTGTACGAAAATTCGGTCTCGCACCGGGGCTTTTTGATGGTGCCGTTTCGCTACGGTGCCATGGTCGGCAAGGAGATTTATTCGTACTGGCTGCTTTCTGCTCTCGCCTATCGCAGTCGCTGGCACCGCACCGAAAATCCTGCCGGTCTTTACTCGTCTACCCTCGCAGGCATTGTCGAGATCGCCCGCGAGCACCTCGATCGCCACGGCGATACGCCGATTGCCGACGATCATTTTGCACAGCGCTACGTCTACTGCGACAACCTGATTGTCCTCTGTCGGATCGGAGAGAAGATTTTTTACGATCACTATCTGCCTGGCGGCCTCGACAATATTGCCGCCCCGAAGCTGTTTGCCTCGGAGGCGGAGTGCCTGGCCTGGATCAAAGCGGGCATCGATCGCCTGCAGGTCAAAACCGCCCAGGATAGTTTTTGAAGAGCCGGCCGACCTGCGGCTAGCGCGGTCCGCGGATTTGCCATTGCAAGTCGGAGACAGGGGGTAGAGCAGCGGAGACGCCCAGGACCGTACCGTTCATCAACCAGACGGTGTTGGCGCCGGTGGCGGTATTGCGCCAGAGAATGTCGGGACGGTTGTCGGCATTGTAGTCGCCCACCCCGCCCATCTGCCAGTCGAGTCCCACCACCGGCAGAGCGACGGTGCTCTTCAGGAGGGTCTGGTCCATCAACCAGAGACTATTGGCACCGGTCGCACTGTTGCGCCAGAGAATATCGGTGCGGCCGTCGCCATTGAAGTCGCCGGTGCCGGCGATTTGCCAGGCCAGATCGCCCACGGCCGGCAGCGCCACCGAAGCGACGAAAGTCGAGCGATTCATCAGCCAGACCGTGTTGGCACCGGTGGCGGTGTTGCGCCAGAGAACATCCGGCTTGCCATCAAAATCGAAATCGCCGGTGCCGGCGATTTGCCAGGCCAGATCGCCTACAGCAGGCAAAGCGACGGTCGAGGTGAGGAGTGCACCGTTCATCAGCCAAACGGTATTGGCTCCCGTGGCGGTATTGCGCCAGAGAATGTCTACTTTGGCATCGAAGTCAAAGTCGTTCGTGCCGACAATCTTCCAATGCAAGTCGCCAACTGCCGGCAAGGAGACCGCTTCAACGCTGGAGGGTGGGGTAGCCAGCAACTGCCAGAGGGTATTCGCACCCGTTCTGGCATTGCGCCAGAGAACATCCGACCAGCCGCTGCTCAGGAAGTTGGCGGCAGGAATCGGCCTTGCGTTGCGCACAATAAAGACGAGATCTTGAAAATCAAAACTGCTGGTAATCCCTTCGAGCGCTACGACAAACGCATTGGCTTCTACGGTGCCGTCACTTCTTTTGAGGGGATAGACGCGCATGTGGTGCGGCAGGGCGTCGGTGAACGTGTTCAGCTCATCTTCGAGGAATACTTCGCGGTTGCCCTGGAAGGGCAAAATCGCGTAGAAGCCGAAACTGCCCGCTCCCGGATCGAACTCGCGTTCGCCGCTCACCGGCGGGGCGAGCGACTGGTGAAATTCATTGGCTACGGTGAATAGTTCGTTTTTGGCGGTCGGGTTGCCCGATGGGTGGTACCCGACGCGAAAGACGAGCCCCGAATTGCTCTGGGGAGCAAAGGCTGCCAGGGGCTCGACGGTGACCGGCCCCGACCCGGCTTTGAGAAAGCGCTGAATACTGGTTTCCCCGCCCAGGGGGACCGTCGCCGCCAGGTCGGTCTCGGCCGGGTCGGTATCGCCCACATCGACGGCGATCGAATACGTGTCGAAAATCCACTGCAGCGAGGGTTCGAGGTTGCCGCCGATGCCAAGGGTACCCAGGCCCTGCAGCGATACCGAAGCTGTGGGGTTGTCCGGTGCATTGGTGGCAATGTTGAGCTGGGCGATGGCCGGACCGGCAATGGTCGGATTGAAGACCACCCCGACGCTCACAGAAGCGCCAGGGGCGACCGTGGCGGGCAACATCGGCTGTGAAGCGATCTGAAATTGGCCGGCGGCACCGGCGACCAAAACAAGGGTGATCCCCTGGACGCTCAGGTCGGTCGAACCGCTATTGGTGATGGTCACCGTCTGAGGGGCACTCGCGGCCCCGCCCAGCACATCGTTGAGGACGATCTGGGTAGGGGTGGCGCTAACTACCGGCTCGGCTTTGAGGGGCACGGCCCAGCCCAGCGACAGCCCACCCACCCAGGCGAGGGCTGCCGCAACGAGCCGGAGCGCTTTGATGGAAAACACAGGCCAACCCCAGATAACATTACCCGTTCTATGGGCAAGTCTTTCAGGCCTGGTACCCGTTGGCAAGATCCGGCGGGTCCTGCCACAGGCTAGCGGGGACCGCGAATCTGCCAGTTGAGATCGTCGAGGGCAGGAATGGCCACCGCAGAACCCAAAGTTGTGCCGTTCATCCTCCAGATGCTGTTGGCGCCGGTGGCGGTGTTGCGCCAGAGAATGTCCGGTTTGTTGTCGGAGTTGTAATCGCCCACCCCGCCGATTTGCCAACCCAGGTCGCTCACCGAGGGTATGGCCAGGGCGGCCCCAAAGGTGGTGCCGCTCATCCTCCAGACGGTGTTGGCGCCGGTGGCGGTGTTGCGCCAGAGAATGTCCGGACGGCTATCGCCGGTAAAATCACCCGCTCCGACGATCTGCCAGTTGAGATCGCCCACCGCCAACAGCGCCGCGGAGGAAACGAAGGCGGTGCCGTTCATCAGCCAGACGCTGTTGGCGCCGGTGGCCTTGTTGCGCCAGAGAATGTCCACCTTGCCGTCAAAATTGAAATCGCCCGTCCCGGCTATCTGCCAGTTGAGATCGCCCACCGCCAACAGCGCCGCGGAGGAAACGAAGGCGGTGCCGTTCATCAGCCAGACGCTGTTGGCGCCGGTGGCCTTGTTGCGCCAGAGAATGTCCACCTTGCCGTCAAAATTGAAATCGGCGGCACCGCCGATTTCCCAGTTGGGATCACCGACTGGGGCAATCTCGAACTCCTCCAAAAACGCCGCATCGTTCATCTGCCAGACCGTGTTTTCGCCTGTGGCCGGGTTGCGCAGCAAAATATCCGATTTGCCGACGGTGCCGTGGAAGTCGCCTGGGGGAACTGGCTTGACATTGCGCACGATAAAGACAATGTCCTGAAAGTCAAAGTTGATGGTGGTCTCCTCGACACTCACCACATAAGCGTTCGGTTCGCGCGAACCGTCGGCTCGTTTGAGCGGGTAGATGCGCGTCTGGTGCGGGATAGCCCCTGAAAACGTGTTGAGACGCTCTTCGCTGTAGACCGTCCGATTAGAAAGAAACGGCCAGACTGAGTAGAAACCAAAGCTGTTGTTTCCCGGATCGAAGCTCAAGGTGCCGTTGGTGGCCGGGGCGAGCGACTGGTAGTTTGGGTTGGGTACGGTAAACAGCTGGGTCTTGGCGTTCGGGTTGCCGGCGGTGTAGTAGCCGAGGCTCACCACGTAGCCGGGGGCACCCTGACCGCTGAATACAGCGAGCGCCTCGACGGTGACCGGCGAAGAACCGGCCTTGCGAAACTGCGGCGGGCTGATTTCTTCGCCCAGCGGGACAGTGGCCGGTAGTGCGTCGGTGGCCGGATTCGTATCTCCGATGTTGATGGGGATCAAGTAGGTGTCGAGGATCCACTGCAGCGACGGCTCTTTGCCGGTGCCGATGCCGAGCGTACCCAGCCCCTGCAGCGAGACGGAGACCGCATCGTTGTTGGCGGCGTCGCTGGTCAAACCCAGCCGGGCGATCACCGGCCCAGCCACCGTCGGGTTGAAGACCACCGCCACGGTGGTCGAGGCCCCAGGCGCCAAAACGAGCGGCAGGGGTTGGGCGGGAGTGAGCTGAAACTGGCTCTCCTCACCGCCGCTGACGCCGGTGAGCGTCAGACCGGAGAGGTTCAAAGCGGCACTGCCGTTGTTGGTGATGGTGACATTGCGGGGGGTGCCGGGCGCACCTCCGATAATGTCGTTGGTCACGACGCGGGTGGAGCCGAAGGCGACATTCGCCTGGGCGGCGGCGGGGGAGGCTGGGGTCAGGCTCAGCGCCAGTACAGCCACAGGGACGATGGCAGGAAGGTTGCGCAGCATGGTCGAGCTTCCGGAAAAAAGTGAAATGTGCTACAAAAAGCGTTCCAGTTTTCAGCTTTTGGAACAAGGGTGAAAAAGCCAATCGCTGTGCAGATTATTCGCAGATTTTCTGCGCAATTTACTGAGTCGCGCTTCGAGCAGGTTGCCGGGGGAGCAGATATGGCATACGTTGAACGAGAAGACATTCGACGACTATGGCCCCCGAAGTGCGTCCAAGCCTGCCCACCAGCCCGTCGGGCAGTATCCACACCCACGATCCCGCCCACACCAAGATGCTGCTCGACCGACTGGCGCGCATCGAGGGCCATGTGCGGGGCATTGGGAACATGGTGCGCGAGGATCGGCCCTGTCCGGACGTGTTAGTGCAGATCTCGGCGGTGCGCGCTGCCCTCAATCAGGTGGCCAAACTCGTTTTGAAAGAACACCTGAGCGACTGCGTCGTGCACGCGGTCGAAAACGGGGGTGCGCACGCAGAAATCCAGGCGCTCAACCAGGCCATCGACCGCTACATCGACTGACGGCAGTGCCCGCACCACTCGGTGCAGGCTCCAACAAATCGCCCTGATCGGACGGTGACGTTCAGCCCTCCGTCCGCAGCTTGTCGGCTCCGAGCTTTTTGACCCAACCCGGCGTCTCGGCCCCTTCCCAGCCTGCCGGCCGCTTGGAGGCATACCAAGCCACCGAACCAATCACTACACAGGCGGCAAACCCTACACCGATCAAGCTCAAGTACAGCAGCATGGCACATCCTTCATTAAGTGATCTTAAATATTTCTAAATAAAACTTAACATTAACGGCCACCCTCGTCAATAGCGGCGGTCCTGGGGCCAATTTAAATGAAGTTTTATAAAGTTAAGCAAAGAAAAATTGCGCATTTTCTGATTGTTCCGCGCAAGAGTGGTTATACGATGATGACAGGCGCGGTTGTGCGCCTCTCCCGAGCAAGCATCCCCTTGTTGGGCGTGCACCTTTTATTTCGCTCCCCTGTTTATCTGCAGGAGCATCCTGTTGCAGGCTGTTCTCCTTTGTCTTGATTCGCTGTGTCTGGATATTGCAATTTCAATACCGAATCACTCCGGAGGTTCTTCCATGGCGTTTACCCTTGAATCAGCCCAGGCGATATTTGCCGAGACCGACAAGCCCAGCTCCATTCCGGGCATCCTGAGCGATTTCAACCGGCTTAGCCTTGAAGATCGGCTCGCGTTGCTCTGGTACGCTTACACCGAGACTGGCCGCACGATCACCCGTGCCGCTCTGGGTGCGGCGAGCATGGCCCTAGTCGAAGGCATGCTCAACCAGATCAAGCAAATGCCCCCCGCCGAGCAGACGCGGGTGATGTTCGACCTCGCCCGCCGGGCCGACACGCCCATCAGCCGCTCCTACGGCTACTTCAGCGTCAACACCAAACTGGGATTCTGGTACCAGCTGGCCGAGTGGATGGCCCAGGGGACTGTCGCCCCTATCCCGACCAATTACCAGATGTCCACCGACGCGCAGCTGTTGTTTGAAAGCATCAAAAACCTGGATGGTGGCCAGCAGATCCAGGTGTTGCGCGACATTGTGCTCAACATGGGCTTTGACCCGTCGGTTGTTCCCGATGAGGCTCCGGAGAGCGAGGATTTCCAGTTCGAGCGCACCGAGCCCGTCTCCACCGAGCGCATCAAAGTCAAAGGGGTGGACGACCCGACGCCCCTGCGGTACTTCGAGGCGATGAACCGCGACGACTTCGAGGCGGCTGTCAACCTGTTCGAGCCCGAGGGCGCCCTGCAGCCGCCCTTTCAAAAACCGATCGTCGGCCGCGAGGCGATCACCGCCTACATGCGCGAGGAGGCCCAGGGGCTCACGATGATGCCGATCGAAGGCATCACCGAAGTGCTGCCGGACGGCTCCAAAAAGCTCAAGGTGACCGGCAAAGTCCAGACCCCCTGGTTTGGCGTCAACGTGGCGATGAATATCGCCTGGCGCTTCGCCCTCAACCCGAAGGGCGAGATCTTCTTCGTGGCTATCGACATGCTCGCTTCGCCCGAGGAACTGGTCAATCTGCGCCCTCCCAGCTACCGGTAGGATTCAGGTGTCAGGTGTCAGCCTGTGCGCTCTGACACCTGACACTTTTCAAACCACCGACTCGCGGTCGAAGATGCGCGTGGCAAGCCAGACAAGCCCCCCGCCCACCACCAAAGTCACCAGCGAACAGGCGGCGGCGAACCCCCAGTTCACCGCCTCACCTTTGATAATCTGGCTCATCAGCAGCAACTGGCTGTAGATAGGCACAAACGCCGCCCATCCTTCCGCTTTGAGCGGCAGCAGGGCCACCAGCAAACTCGGAAAGGTGGGCACCAGGATGAGCGGCGTCAGATAATTCTGGGCCTCTTTGAAGCTGCGGGCGTAGGAGGCGAGGAGCGTGAGGACCGCTCCAGCCAACAGCACTACCGGCAGACAGAACAGAAATAAGCCCGCAAACATCGACAGGTTGAAGCTGTAGCGCAATCCGAACTGTTCGAGAGGGACAACCGCGAGCACCACCGCCAGTCCCACGATCGTCTCGGCCACCACCACCAGCGCAAACAGCAGGGTGGCCGCCAGTTTGCCCAGGATCAACTCCCAGCGGGCGACGGGGTTGATCACCAGGGGTTCGAGTGAACCGCGCTCGCGCTCGCCGGTCGTGGTGTCGATGGCGACGTAGAAGCCGCCGATAAAGGCCGCGAACATCAGATAAAAGGGCATCAGCCCGAGAATAAAAGCCGCCCGCCCCTCGGAGGAGGCGACATCGACGCTCTCGACCACCACCGCCTGCTGGATGTCCGGGTTGATCCCCCGGGCCAAAAGCCGCAGCGAAGCGACCTGGCGGCTGTAGGCGGCAAGGAGCGTGCGCACCCGCGCCAGGGCACCGCGGGTCTGCTGGCGACCCGTGTCGACGATCAGGCGCACCTCGGCGGGTCGGCCGGCGCGCCACTCGCGGCCAAATTCCGGTGGGATCACCAGGGCAAAATCGTACCGACCGCTTCGCACCTGCGCTTCGTCCACGGCGGCGAGGGGGAGCACCGCGAGCCCGGGCTGGCCTTCCAGAAACGCCATCAGCCGCGGTGCGTTTTGGGTGCCGGCCACCGGCAGGATCACGGGCTTTTCGGCCTCCTGGGAAATCACCTGTCCAGCCAGGATCACGGTTGCCGCCAGGATCAGCGGGCCGGTTAGCGGCGTGAGGAGTGCCGTCAGCAGCGTGCGCCGGTCGCGCAGGTTGTCGATCACCTCTTTGAAAAACACAACACCGATGCGCTCGAGCCCCGCTTGCCAGCCATCAAAAGATTTCATAGAAGCAAGCCTTCTTCGCTGCCGATCACAGCCACAAAGGCGTCCTCGAGGCTCGCTTTGCCGGTGGCGGCGCGCAGTTGCTCCGCGGTGCCTTCTGCGGCAACCGCTCCGTCGGCGATAATCACGATCCGGTCGCACAGGGCGGCGATTTCCTGCATGATGTGGCTTGAAAACAGCACGCAGCAACCCTCGTCGCGCAACCGGCGCAGGACCTGGCGCAGGGCGCGGGTACTCATCACGTCGAGGCCGTTGGTGGGCTCGTCGAGCAGCAGGTTGCCGGGGGCATGGACCAGGGCGCGGGCAATGGCGACTTTGAGGCGCTGGCCCTGGTCTGTGACTTTGAGTTGTCCGAGCACCAGGCGATGCTCGCTGGCCCAAGCACTGACCATCTGCAAAGCTGAGGTGCGTGTCGGGCGGCCGTAGGAGCCTTTGAGGGTTTTGCCGTCGATGGCGATCACCTGGGCACCGAGGGAGGTGACCAGAGCCTGCACCCAATCGCGGAAGCTTTGCTCGAAAGCCACCGGGTCGATGCGCTCGAAGACGCGACGAAAAGTATCGGCGCAGGGAATACCGCCCGGCAGTTCCAGGAACTGCTCCAGCCAGGGAAGCTTGCGGTCGCCGTAATTTTCGATGTCTTCCCAACCCTTGGCCCCGGCGGTGACGGCGAGAATGGCAATCATCAGGACGTCCGTGAGGTGATGGGCGCGGGTGCGTTCGACGCGTGGGTCAGGGATGTTGCAGAAAAAGCCCTGCAAGTGTCTGCTCAGAGCAGCAGCGGAGGCGGTGGGCCTGGGAAGAGTTTTGCGGCGCAGGGGGCGGCGGGGTTGGAAGCCTTTGTCGTTCACGGGGATGGGTCTCAGCATAGTAGAGTTCACATCTACACCACCCCAGCACATTTCTCACCAAAATTTAGATGCGCTTTACCCTGCTACTTTATCTGGCGATGGCGCTACTTACGATGGCCCCAGCCTGTGGGCCGCTATTTACGGAGTCGAGCATCAGCCCACGGCGACCGGCGGCTATGTCGCGCCCTGGCAGCCTGTGAAGCCTTCCGATAGGGCGCAGCAGCGCTTTCCTCCCTTGGGGAGAGCCTGCCGCGCAGGGCTATCGCGACGATGGAAAGCATTGTCCCCAGGCCATACAGGAGGAAGTTATGGAGACACCCCGCGAGCCGTTGACTTCGTTGCCCCCCGATCTGGTGGAACGGGGCACGCTGGCCGGTTTGTTCGTGGACCGGCGCAGCGCTGAAGCCGCCATCGTCGATCTCGACGCGAACGGTTTCAACCTCGACACGCTTGGGGTAGCGCTCGCCGAGCGGCAGGAACAGCGCGAACTGATCAACGCGACCGGTACGCAGACGATCGAAGAAGCCGCCGAGGGCGGCAGCGGCGTCCTCGGCACCATCGTCAATCTGGTGAGTCCCCGCGAGCCCGCCCTCGCAGACAAGTTGGTGGAACTGCTCACAGGTATGGGCATTCCTGAGGCGGAGGCACAACATTTCGAGCAGGGAGTTGCCCGAGGTTCCACCCTGGTCACAGTGCAGGCGCTCGGGGTTCGCGTCACCGACGCACTGGCCATCTTGAACCGTCACGGTGCGGATGTGGGTTTTGCGGTAAGCTCGGAGGCGCTCTTGCCCTCCAGCAGCAACCCGCCCGACAGCACCGGGCTTGACCTGGCAGGCGGCTGAAACCTGGCCGCTCAGGGATCTTTCACACAGATGGCGTTGGCGGTGCAGACGTTTCGGGCGACGACGGTGGTCGTAAAGTCGAGGGCGTCGCCCGCATTCTCGCGCAAGTACGTCTGGGCCGTCGAATCGGTGGCAGCCAGATAGCGATCGGCCTGGCTACCTGCGAGGCTGCCCCGTAGGCTGATTTGCACTGTCTGGGCGCTCAGGTACCTTACCTCGATGCCCTTGTCGGCATCGAGAAAATCGGCGAGGGCGAAACTTGCCCCATCGGCCGGCGGCAGGTTGCGCAGGAACACGCCGTCCACCGGCGGAGCAGCGGTAGCATCGAAGGTGGCAAGGTCAAGGAAGCGGATGGAATTTTCTGCCTGGGCAAATTCGTCGTAGCGGATCGGTACAGGTTCCGATTCCCAGCGCTCGAGGATGCGCGGGCCATTCCAGGCGGAACCGGGCGGCGGGTCGGTGACGTAGTAGACGATCAGGTTGTAGGCCGGAATCGAATTGGCGGAGCCCCAGGCGGTGAGAGCACCGCCATCGAGGTTGAAAGCGAGCGGTGTTCCCCGGCCCGCGGCAGAGGCGCGCTCCCCGAGGCGGCCCGTGCCTGCCACTGTGGGCACCCAGAAGGCCAGCAAGATCCGAAAGCCGGGTGAGTCGGCCTGCACCAACCGGCTTTTGTCAAAATTCGCAGAAGCGAGCGTCGTCTCCTCGGTGGCAAGCGTCGGGCTGACCGGCTCAAGGCGCAAACGATCAGTGGCACTGCTCTCGGGGTCGGTGTTGTAGATATAGCGGGCCTGGCGCAATTCGTCGGTCATCAACCCGAGGGCGCTGTGCAGATCCATTTGCACGTCGCTCACGGCATTTTCGACCAGGGCATTTTTGCCGAAGTTAGTGAAAGTATAGGTCACAGCCCCCACCAGCAACAGACCAATCACCGCCGCAATCAACAGTTCGAGCAAGGTCAGGCCGCGGCGGTTGCGCATCAGAGCGTTCCCACCGAGACGACGCTGATCTTGCCCAGATAAGTATTCATGATCACCCCCCGGCTCGCGCCGTTGGGGTTGCTCGCGCGGCTGCGCAGGTAGCCGGGCAGATCTGTGGCTGCTTCGAGGCCAGTATCGAGCTTATCGCCGTCCTGAAGTACAACGGTGCCGATCTGGGAGGGGCTCACCGTGCCGCGCTCGTCGAAGGTCCAGCGGTAGGGCGGTCCCGGAACGCTGGTGCGGTAGATCCAGATGCGCTGGGGCAAAGGCCGCCAATCGGGTACAGCCGGACGCTCAGCGCCCCGGTAAAGCGCGTAGTGATCCGGCAGATCGTCAGGATCGGCGTTGCGGTCCGGGTCGTGCAGGGTGAATTCGAACGTGTAGGTCTCCGACGATTCGAGGGCGCGGGTGCGGGCCTTGCGGGCGGCCAGGGCCAATTCCTGCACGCCGCTGTCGAAGCGGCGCGACTGCAACAGGCCGTAGGCCGACACCGCTCCGAAACTCGCGAGCAAACCGACCAGGGCCATGACGATCACCAGTTCGAGCAGCGTAAAGCCGAGGGCTAGGCGTCTCACTGGTAGCTCCTGGCGATATCGGCGCTCAGAACAGCCAGCGGGGCGAGGGGGCTAAATACCGGCGGGGCCTCCGGGTCGTTGGCGGCAGAGCGGGTGTCGGCCACCTCCTCGCTGCGCGCGGTGATCAAAGGCTGCACCGCCCGGGTGAGCCGGGTCGGGTTGCCGTCGCCGTCCACCGGCAAATCGCCGTCCTTGCCCGCCAGATAGAGGCGCACCACCACCCGCACCACCTCCTGCCGGTACCACTGGGGATCGTCCAGGGCGACGGCGGGGGTGGCGGAGCCGGGAGCGTAGCCCCAGAAGACCTGCAACCGATAGGTTCTCGGGCCGCGCACCCCCGCCATGGTGAAGCCCGCCGAGCGCGGCGAGTCGGGCGGCTCGCGGTTGATGTCGTACAGATAGAGATCGTCCGCCCCTTCGCCGCTCGGGTCCGGACTGGTCACTTCGTAACCGTCGGAGTCGAAGGGGTAGTTCTGGGAGGCCGTGAGCGGCAGCGGTCCTGGGGGAACTGGTTCGGGGTACTTGCAGCCTTCGTACTCGACTTCGCTCAGTACACAGGGCCGCGGTAGCGGCACGAGCCGGTCGCGCATGGCGGTGGGCACCAGGCCGCCCACATTCTGACGGGAGCCCAGCCCACGGTTTTCGAGGGCCGACCAGGAGCGGCGAATTTCTTCGATTTCGAGTTGGGCGAGATTGGTGGCTTCTGCGATCAGTTCCTGTTGCCTGCGCAGCAGGGCGGCAGCTGAGAGCATCGGGGCGAGCGCCGCCAGAAACAGCGCCAGCAGCACCGTCGCCACCAGCACTTCCACGAGCGTAAAACCCTGCTGCCCGTGCGGGCGTCTAATTGCACTGCGCATTGCGGCAAACCTTACTGGTGAGGGCACCGCCGCTGCTGCTGCCAAACCGGATAGGTTCAGCGGTGTTGAGGCGGGAAACGTGGCGCAAGGCGGCTCCTCCATTGCGCAACCGGTAGTCGTAATTCAACGCTCCATATTTATAACTTGTTCCCGAAAAGGGATTGATCTGGTTGGACTTGGCCTCCAGCCGCGCCTTCAAAGCCGCATCGCTCGTCAGTTCACCCAGCCACCCCGTCCCCGGGGCGCTAATCGCCACCTGCGGCGCCACTGCCCCACCGTTGAGGGTGAAGTTGGTGCCGTTGATGTGTCCGACGATGCGCCTGGCGCTATACAGCAAAGCATCGACGCGCTGGATCTGGGTGGGACGGACCACAGCGTAAGGATCCGGGGCGTTCGGATCGCGGTGCACCAGGTCCAATATCCAGCTTTTGCGGTCGTATCCGCCTGCAGTGACCAGAGAAGCGACAGCATCGGCGCTCCAGCCGCTCCGGCCGCTTTGCAACTGGGCAATGACCGCTGCAGCGCGGTCTTGCGCTGCTTCCAGAGAGGCCGAGTCATCCGCGAGAGCCAGATTCTCGGCAAAAAAACGCCGGGCACTTTCGACTTTGGCAGGATCGGCGCTGGTGGCAAGGGCCAACAACGTCTCAGGAGGGCCGCTCTTGCCGTCCGATGGAATGCGGTAGTGCGAGACGGCCACCCGCCAACTGCTTAGCGATCCTTCCCCGCCCGGGATACTCTCCCCCAACAACGCACGGTAAGCATCGTCGGACAGCCAACTGCGCAGGGCTTTGCGGGTGCCGTCCCAGACCACCGGTCGGACGAGGGCGTCGTAGGCTTCGAGTGTCGTGACCTCACCGGCGGGGATCACCTGGCCGGCCAGGGTGCGCCACTGGCCGGCCCCTGCCGCTACCAACTCCTCAAGCCGCCCGTTCACCACCCGCAAAGCGGCCGTCTGACCTGGGGCGAAGCCGAAGCGCGAGCGGATATGGTGCTCACCGGTCCGATCGCGGTAGAGTCTGGGCGCATCGTCTGCTTCGCGCTCGGTGTAATCGCCCAGGATGATGCTGCCGCCCGCCGCCAAACGCAAACTGTCTTTGGTGGCGGCAATATCGCTCCGGGCTGCTGCATCCGGGTCGGTGGCGGCGGTGTAGTTGCCGAAATTCCCTGGTGGGTTGCCGTAGACCAAGTCGCCTGCCACATAGATGTTGCGGGCGCTGTAGATCTGGCCCTGGCCCCGGAGGCAGCCGCGCAGGACCACATCGCCTTCGACGAGTACATCCCCCTGCACAAGGAGCGGATTTTTGGCGCTGCGGCAGTAGCCGTTCGCCTCGGAGGGCACCTCCCCAAGCAGCACGGCCTGGCCCGCCACCACCGGTCCAAGGCGCGCGACCGGCCGGGCGGAATAAGTGCTTCCAAAGGTAATCACCTGCACATTGCCGCTCACCGAGCCCGCGGCGGTGCGCGCAAGCGCTTCGAGATCGAAGGGTGGAAAATCGTCCAGCCGTCCGTTGCCATCGACATCCGCGCCGCGCAACAAGTAGAACAGCGGTCCAAAGTACCGGGTCGTCACCCCGGCAGTCCCACCCGGCCGGTCGGACTCCAGGACAACACCGTTAAGGCGCGTCGCCCGTCCTGATCCGTAATCGAGGTCGCTTTTGTCGTTGGTGGCAAGCTGGTTGGTGTAGACCATCCCGCGGATGCGCGAAGCAAGGGCATTGTCCGCGGTGTTTCTGCCGCTGTCCTCGAGGATGCCTTCGCGGTTGCCGTCGCCCCAGGCGGAGGATGGTCCGGCGGCAGTAGCTCCGGTGCTCTCGTCGAAACCCGTATCGGCCAGGGCAGATTTGTCGGCGGCTTTGTGCTCAAAACCCGGACGCAGATGGGCCAGGGCTCCGACGTTGCCGTGGATCTGCAAGTGACAGAACTGGCAGTTGGGTTCGCGAGTGAGCAGCGCAAATTCGAAACTCTCGGGTGCTATGCCCTGCAGCGTGCGCGAGACGGTCTGGCTGGTGCCGCGCAGGTAGGCGGTAGCCAGGATCTCCAGATCCTTCGCGGTGCCGTCCGCCGCCGGCAGCATAAAGATGCGGGCGATCACCTCGGCCGGCGGCTGGCTTGCGGGGCGGATGGCTCCCGGCTCGGCAAACAGCGCCCCCGGATCCGCCGCCACCTGGGCGTTGCTCACCATTAAGCAGCAAGCCAACCCGGGATTGTCGCGGTTGGCGGCGTAGCGCGAAAGGGGATCGCCTGGGGGCAGCAGCAACCGACGAAGCCATTCGGCGCGCGGCAAACCGGCACGCCGGTAATCTTCGAGCAGTTTGCTGCGCACCAGTTCGCTTGCACCTTCGGCCAGGTGGCGCGCTTCGAGGGCACTGCGGCGGCCGGTGGTGCCGCCGGCGAGCTGGGCTCCCAACAGCAAAGCGGCACTGGCGATTGTGCCGACAATCAGACCAAGGGCCAGAACTATCACCAGGGTCACGCCGCGCCGCGAACGCAAATGCATGGGGTCTTCCTGGGCTGCGCCCCCATTCAAGTGGCAAGACCCCCGCCATGGCGAGCGTGCAGCCCTTGCCGCACACCGCCCGACATCAAGGCGGCAGGTACTTCTGAACGACCTGCCAGCCGGTGGCGAGCACCGCAGCGAATCCCACGAGCAACAGGCTACCTGCCCCCAGATGCAAAAGCTTTGCCCAACGGCGGCCCTGAAGCATCTGCAGGGCGGTCCAGGCGCAAGTTGACACCAGGGCAACCACGAAAAGCCCAGAACCCAGATGGGGAGAATGGCCGAGCGATCCGAAGCGGCCCAGGGTACCCACCACACCAATGCCGAGCAGCAGTAAAGTCAGGCTCACCAGGACCACCCCCGCCCCCAGGTGCAATCGGCGCACCGCCCGTCCGCCGCGCCCTCCAGGGCGCCGGGTCAATACCCACAGGCCACTCGCTGCCAGCACGGCGTACACCGCAAGCGACAGGCCCATCGACCAGGCCGCAATTTTCCAGAGCCAGAGAAACGAGGGCAGGTGCATCGATCAAGGGCTCGCACTACGGCGCTATCGTAGCAGCCGCCCGCCGTCTAGAACTCCTGGCGATCCCCGGGTCCCTGTTCGGTGCGGGTGTAGGCCACCGCCGCGTAGGCGGAATCTTCGGGAAGCTGCGACCAGGCCGCCGGGGCCAGCGACACATCCGCCACCAGCAAACGGCTACCCTCAGCGAGACTGCTGCGCAGCGCCGAGACGATCTGCTCGGGGGCGGCCTGCGACTGTACCTGCCAGACGTTGGCCAGCAGCGGCCGCACCTCGAAACCGGCGGCACTGGAGACGCTCGCGGCATCGAGGGGTTTGTCGAAGGCGACGGTCAACAGCCGGTCGCTGACGTCCTGCTCGACCGCCTCGGTAAAGCGACCGATAAAATCAGCCACTTCCGCCTCCAGCCCCGACCAGGCGACGATCGACTTGGAGACATCGACCATATAGAACTGCTCGTCCTCCCCAAGGCGCTCCTTGAGTCGGCGCTGCAAATTAAAGGGCAGATCGGAACTATTGAGCAACCAGACGTTCTCCATCGCGCGCGCCTGGGGCTTAAGCTCGTCGATGAAGCCCACCAGATCCGGATAAGCGCTGAGCGGCTGTTTGAGTTCGTAGGCAAATAAATACAGCATGATCCCTCCGGCATTCTGCGCGATACTCCATCGGAATCATCGTAAGCAGTTGCCTGCCCTCGCTCATCCTCACAAAGGCAGACCCCCCATTGGCCCTTCCCGACTTGCGCTTCTCCACAAAGGTAGACACACACCGATTCATCCAGCTGCTACAATGCCGCTGCGCTCAAGCGCAATGACTTGTTCGGCCTCGGCCCTGGGGGTACTTTCTTCAGTCGGGCATCATGCCTAGGTATCGCCCGATAGAGACCTGAAGTTCATGGAGTTGATTCTCATTGGCCTGGCCCTCGTCATTCTCGCCCTCGCCGACCGGCCCCGCACCCACAGCCGTCGCCCCAACAACGCCGATGGAAACGCCCGCAGTTGAAACCTATTTGCTCACCAATCGGCTTTTGACCGAGCCGCAACTGGTGCGCGCCCGCGAACTGGTGCAACTGTGGCAGGGCAGCCTCCCCATCGTGCTCTGGAAATTGGGCCTCATCGACCTCAACACTTTTGCCATCCTACTCGAACTCTAGCGGCAGCTGCGTCGGGCAATACCAGCCGGCCCCGGTGCGTCAGGCGCACCGGGGCCGCTCATTTGAGGCTCACGGCGACTCTTGTCGGGCACTGCGGCGATTGAGCCACCACAGACCGACTGCCCCCAGCACGATTCCGGCGAGGCTGACCAACTGGGCGGTGCGCAGTGGACCCACCATCAGCGAGTCGAGGCGCAACCCTTCGATCCAAAAGCGTCCGGCACTGTAGGCCAGGGCGTACAGACAGGCGATGCTGCCAGGGCGCAGATTTTTAAAGCGAAAGAACACAAACAGCAGCAGGGCCAGTACCCCCAGGTTCCAGAGCGATTCGTACAGAAACGTCGGGTGGTAATAGGCAAAGGCGGCCATCCCGGGCGGGCGGTTGGTCTCGGGAATCAACAATTTCCAGGGCAGATTGGTGGGGGCACCGTAGGCTTCGGAATTGAAAAAATTTCCCCAGCGGCCAATGACCTGGCCGAGGATGAGCCCCGGGGCGGCCAGATCCATCATCGTCAGAAGCGAATAGCCGTTGCGGCGGCAAAAGAGCCAACCGGCGAGCAGCCCCCCCAAGATGGCGCCGTGGATGGCGATGCCCCCTTCCCAGATGGCAAACACCTTCCACCAGGGTTCCCCGGCGAAGCGCTGCCACTCGAAGAGTACATAGTACAGCCGCGCCATCGGAATCGCCCCCACCACCAGCCAGACGACCAGATCCGAGAGCACCTCCGGGGCGACTTTGCGCTCGGGGGCCAGTCTCTGCGACAGCAGCGTACCGGCGATGATGCCTGCGAGAATGAGCAGGCTGTACCAGCGGACCGCAAAGCCGCCAATCTGAACGATGAGCGGTCCCGGGGAGGTGAAGCCGGTTTCCATGGGCACCGTCAGGTGGGAATCAGTTCACCGGGGCGCAGACGCGACCAGCGGCCGGGATCGCTCACGAAGCTTTCACAGCCGACTACGTCCCACTCCATGCCCTGGCCGTAATCGTAGATGTTGACGTTGATGACCGGATGAATCGGCTCGAAGGAAGGTTCCTCCGTCAGGTGCGGCTGCTGGTGGATTGTCTCGACCTGATGATAGGTCTGGCAACGATCCACGAGCGCGCAATTGATGCAGATGCACATAGGCGGATCCTGTGGAGAGCACGGGAGGGCGACAAGCCTCCCATCGCCTCAAGGCTAGCATCCCAAGCTGCAGGCGACCGATCCGGATCAACCTTCCGAGAGGTTGGGATCTTGCCGCTCGCGCTTGGGAGAGGGGATCAAAAAGCCCACCAGTCCCCCCGCCAGAAATCCGCCAAAATTCTGGGCAATTAGCGACCAATCGGAGCTGCGGGTGAGCACCGGGCCGAGGCCGAAGGCCACGAACAAAATGAACCACATCGGTGAGGAGACCAGAAAGCCCTTCCAGCTGAAGTAACCGCCCTTGTCGCGGCCGTGGCTGGCAAAACCGGCCACCAGACCGCCGCCAATCGAAAGCACAAAGGTGAACAGCCAGTGCTCGCGCGGAATGCCCGGTACCGAGGCGCGCCCACCCTGGCGGATCGACACGTCGATGGCGTTGACCGTCTCCATCAGCGCTTTGCTGCGGCCGTTCTCCTGGACGTAGAACAGATTGCCGTAGCGGCCCTGCAGTTCCTGCCAGAAAACCCGCGGCAGCTTCTCGCGCACCGCCATGCCGATGTTGAAATCGAGGGGGTTGTTCTCCAGGACATTGAGCACCACCAGGATCGATCGTTCGTCGAGTCCCCAGTAATCGCGCACCGCCCTGCCGGGCGACTCGATTTTTTGGGTCAAAACCCGCACCTTGAAACCGGAATTTTTCTCCAGTGCCGTCAGCTGCCGCCCCAGCAGTTGGCGCTGCTGCGGCGTCAATTGCTCGGCGATATCCAACACCGGCACCGGCGGCTGCGGGAGGTTCACCTCGGCCCGCACTGCCGGACACGCGATTACCAGCCCCAATAATCCACCGAGAAGCCAACCTATCCTGCCCATAGAACAACCCGCGTCCTTTCTTTTAAGTGTAATGGTGCTGGTGAGGATCGGCTCATCTGCTCATTTACAAAGGTTGCAGTGGGGGGAGCAGAAATTTGCGGACGACCCACTCTTTTTCGATAGCCGAACGGCTATGATTGTGGGCGATAAGGACGGCAGATGAGCGAAGTTCTCTAGAGTTGTTGGCAGTAGCCTATGGATCTGCAGGAAGCGCTAGAGAAGATATGGGAGAGCCAGCGCTACCAGACCAAGTCTCCCCTCGAAGCGCTCAAGTACCTTCAGCAGGAGGTGCTGGAGGCGCAACTCGCCTGGCTGCGCAGTAACCCAGACAAAGCCCGTCAAAAGATTTGTGAGGCCCTACCCCGCCTTCTAGTAACGATGCGGCTGTTGGGGCTCGATCCGCAGGGAGTGCTCGAGCAGAAGGCGGCCGGGGCTACCCAACGCCAGCGGATCATGTACATCATCGGCAACCGCGTCGAGGTGCGCGTCGGCGACGAGTTGCGCGGCAGTTGGACGATCTGGTCGGAGGAGGATCTGCGCGAGGTCCACAACCTGGCGCGGGAATTTGAATGTATCCTAGTGCACACCCCCCCCGAAGATGCCAACAGTTACCAGGTGGGTTTTTTCAACAGCGGCGGCAATGGGAGCAGCTATCCGTCTTCAAAAGCTTCTGGCTGAGCACGGTATCGCCTCCCGCCGTAGAGCGGAGGCGTTGATCGTCTCAGGTCAGGTGTGCGTCAACGGCACGGTCGTCGATCGGTTGGGCACTCGGGTCGATCCCCAAATTGATCTTATCGAAGTGTCCGGCAAGCCGTTGCACTGCGCGCCGCCGCTGCTCTATATCCTTTTGCACAAGCCGGTCGGTTGGCTTTCGACCTGTTTTGATCCGCGCGGGCGGCGCACGGTCCTCGATTTGGTACCGGCTGAATGGCGGACGGGCCAGGGTCTGCACCCGGTGGGCCGTCTCGATTGCGACAGTTCGGGGGCGTTGATTGTCAGCAACGATGGGGAGTTCACCTTCCGGCTGACCCATCCGCGCCACCAGTTGCCCAAAACCTATCGAGTCTGGGTGCGTGGCCGGCCGGCGGCGGCAGCACTCGGGCGCTGGCGCTCGGGCGTCGTGCTTGAGGGCCAAAGGACGTTGCCGGCGGCGGTCACGGTTGTGGGGCGGGCTGCTGAGGCGACGGAGCTGGAGATTGTCCTAGTTGAAGGCCGCAACCGCCAGATCCGCAAGGTGGCCGAGCTTCTGGGGCATCCGGTCGAGCGGCTGCACCGCACGGCTATCGGCCCTGTTGCCCTGGCGGGACTGCCCCTGGGCGCCCACCGTCTACTATCCGCTTCTCAAATCGAACGACTACTGCAAGCCACTGGAACCTTCGACTTATGACAACCGAGAGTTTTCAACCCGACTCGCTCAAATCGGTGGGCTCATTGCTTGCGAAAGGCCGCCAGCAACGCGGCTGGTCGGTTGACGACGTCTCGGAGCGTACGCGCATCCCGAGGCGCTACTTGCTGGCTATCGAAAGCGGCCAGACTGACCATCTGCCGGAGCCGGTGTACGTGCGCGCCTTTATCCGCAAGTACTCCGACCTCGTTGAACTAAATGGCACAGAACTGCTTAGAGAACTGCAACCCGCCGCCGCGATCGCTGAAGCGGTGGCGGCCGGTACCCCCATCGAGCGGGCCAGTGCCTCGCTCGACAAGCCGACTTTGCGGCCCTTTCACGCCTGGTTGCTCTATGGAGCCCTGGTAATCGTGGCCCTCGGAGGATTTTCGTACCTGCAGCGCTCGCAAGAACCCGAGGTAATCTCGGTGGTCAAACCCACCCAGCCCGCACCGGCCAAACCTGCGCAGGGCAAAGCCCAGAAGCCGCCCGCCAAACCGGCAAACCAGGGGGCGGGTGCTTTCGGCCCGTCCGCCCTCGCTTCTAAGGGATTGCAGATGCAACTTGCGATGACCCAGGCCTCCTGGGTACGGGTGATTGCCGACGGCCGCAAGGCCTTCGAAGGCGAATTGCCCGTGGGGGCAAAGCGCGACTGGCGGGCCGAAAAGCAATTTACCGTACGGGCCGGCAACGCCGGGGGGGTGCTCATCACCCTCAACGACCGCTCCCTTGGACAGCTGGGCAAATCCGGGGAAGTCGTCGAGCGTGTCTTTCGTCCAGAACCCTGAACAGACCGCAAATCTTCTCTGTGTTAGGATCCCCATCGAGTCATCCGTGTGAGGGTGTTGCGTGGGCCTTTTCAGTCGGTTTTCCCGAGACATGGGAATCGACCTGGGTACAGCCAATACGCTGATCTACGTCGCCGGTCGGGGCACGGTGCTCTTCGAGCCGAGTGTGGTCGCCCTCGATGAGCGCACCGGCAAAGCCCTGGCCTTCGGCGAAGCCGCCCGGCAGATGCTCGGGCGCACCCCCGGCAGCGTTGTCACGATCCGGCCTTTGCGCGATGGGGTGATAGCTAACTTCGACGTCACCGAGATGATGCTCAAGCACTTTATCCAGTGCGTGCACAATGGGCAGTACCTCGTCTCCCCGCTGATTGTGATCGGGATTCCAAGCGGGGTGACCAGCATCGAGCGGCGGGCGGTGATGGAGGCGGCAATTCGGGCGGGGGCGCGGGAGGTGCGCCTGGTGGACGAGCCGGTGGCGGCGGCCATCGGCGCCGGTCTGCCGGTGAGTGAACCGACCGGCACGATGATTGTCGATATCGGTGGCGGTACGACCGAGGTGGCGGTCCTCGCCCTCAAAGGCACGGTGCTCTCCGAGTCGGTGCGCGTCGCGGGCGACGAACTCACCGAATCGATCGGCACCTATCTCAAGAAAGTGCACAACCTGGTGATTGGCGAGCGCACCGCCGAGGGGATCAAGATGCAGTTGGGCACGGCCTATCCCCAGCGCGATGAGGCGGTCGGCAAAATGGAGGTGCGTGGCCTGCATCTGCTGTCGGGGTTACCGCGGACCGTGGTGGTCCGGGCGGCGGAGATTCGCGAAAGTATGCACGAACCGCTCTCGGCAATTGTGGAGGCGGTCAAGCGCACCCTGGAGCGCACGCCGCCGGAATTGGCCGCCGACATTGCCGATCGCGGCATCGTACTGGCGGGGGGCGGAGCCCTACTGCGCGGTCTGGACGATTTGATTTCCGATGAAACGGGGGTAGCGGTGCATGTTGCCGAAGAGCCGCTCGGTTGTGTGGCCCTTGGCATCGGCCGGGTACTCGAAGACTTCCAGCGTTTGGAGCGGGTGCTGAGCGGCAGCATCAAGCGGCTGAGCGATCGATAAAGGGGTGGAGCGGTGGTTGAGCGGCTCAGGCGGTGGTGGATACGGTTCGGGCTGGCCGCGGTGGCGGCGTTGCTGGCTTTGGGGTTAGGCTGGTGGATGCGCCAGTCGGGCGGCGCGCTCATCGCGGATCTATTTGGCCTGGCCGCTGCGCCTTTTGTCTACGCCGGTCCGACCCCCACTCAAAAGCGGGACGATCGCGCAAGCCAGATGCAGGGACGCCTGGAGGCGCTCTACTACGAAAACCGGGAACTGCGCAGCCTGCTTGAACTGGAGGAGAAGCTAGACCTCAAGACGATCACTGCCCAGGTGATCGGCCGCAGTGCCGACCACTGGTGGCAGGGCATGGTCGTCAACCGCGGCGGCGAGGACGGCGTGAAGGTGGGTTCCTCCGTGCTCAGCGACGGCGGCGCGGTAGTCGGCCAGGTCAGCGAGGTCTCGGCGCGCACCAGCCGCGTGCTGCTGCTGTCGGATCCCGGATCGCAAGTCGGGGTGATGGCGGTGCGCCCGCGGTTGATGGGTATTCTGCAGGGGCGGCGGCGCGAGCAGGCGACGGTCGAATTTTTTGAGCAGCAACCGCTCAAACCCGGCGAACTGATCGTCACCAGCGGCCTCAGTTCGCGCTTTCCCGCCGGTCTGCCGGTAGGCCGGGTGGTGGGCTTCGACAAGAACCAGGCCGTACCCCGCGTCAAGATCACATTTCTTGCCCCGATTGGTCGCCTCGAATGGGTCAAGATCTACCCCGGCGAGCCCGCCGTCAAGATCGAACCGCCCCCTCCACCTCCTCCACCCCCGGTTGCTGAGCCGGTTTCCCCCCAACCCGCGGCCAGTGCGCCCACCGGGGCAACGACCGTAAAACCGGCACCCCCCACCCCCAGCGCCCCCGCCGAAGTGACGATCGCCAAGCCCAAAGCGGCCGTGCCGCCCGCAAGCACACCGCTCGTTCCCAAACTTAAGCCCTCGCCCGCACCCGAACCGGAGGGACAAACCCCGCCAACCTTCCCGCTCAAACCGGCGGCCAGCCCGCGCCTTTTGACCCCCGAAACGGACACCGCACCGGGCGGTACCCCGAAGCCGGCTGTTCCCCGTCCCTCCGAAGCGCCCGCCCCTTCGACCACTCCCGAGTCGATTCCTGCCGAGGCGCCCGCTCCGCCTCCCGCCTCCAGCACCCCCGCAGGCGAAGGCGCCGTCAGTCCCGAAAATCGCAATGGAGCCCCCACCGATGCAACCCTCTCTGCTCCGCCAATGCATTAACGCGATCGGCACCCTGGTCTCGGCCGTCTGCGCGCTGCTGGCGCTATTTGCGCCGGTGCCGGGGTGGGCGATCGCGGGCATCGGCGTCGATTGGCCACTTATCTGGTTAATCTGTTTCAGTATCCGCCGGGCACCCCTGCCGGCGGGGATCGCAGGGCTGGCCATGGGCTGGGCGCAAGACGGCCTGACCATCGCCCGTCCCACCCACGCCCTGGGCCTCGCCCTTGCTGCGGTGCTCACCGCCCGCCTCGAAAAGCAGCGCTTCATCCAGGAGGACTTTATCTCGGTGGCCCTGATTACCTTCGCGATGGCCGTGCTCTCCGAGACCTGCATCGCGGTGCAGTATTCGCTGATGGGCGTGCTGCCCCTGGCTGAAATCTGGTCGCACCACCAGTCGGTGGCCCTCGGTTCGGCATTGATCAGCAGCCTGTGGGCGCCGATCGTCTACATGCCTCTACGCTGGTGGTGGCGCGAGCCGGTTCCTTTAAAATAAGTCCTATGAATGACAAGCTGATTGTCCGCGACTATTTCAACAACACCGGTTTTGAGCGCTGGCGGCGCATCTACGGAGACGAGGCGGTCAACCGCATCCAGCATTCTATCCGTGTCGGCCACCGGCGCACTTGTGAGCGCGTACTCGAATGGCTGGGCGATGTGCGCGACCAATCGATCTGCGATGCGGGCTGCGGATTGGGCAGCCTCAGCTTTCCGTTGGCTGAGCGCGGTGCCCGGGTATTTGCCACTGATATCTCCGAAAAGATGATCCTCGAAGCGCGCCGCAGGCAAAAGTCGCGGCTTCCCGACAGCGACAATCCCCGCTTCGCAGTGCTCGAACTGGAGCAGATCGACGGCCGCTACGACACCGTCGTCTGTCTGGACGTACTCATCCACTATCCCCTTGACCAGGTGGAGAAAATGCTCACCCACCTGAGCAACCGGGCGGGCGAGCACCTCATCCTCACCTACGCCCCCAAAACCTTGCTGTTTGCTGCCCTCAAAAAAGTCGGCGAATTTTTTCCGGGGGCGAACAAGACCACCCGCGCCTACCAGCACCGCAGCGAGGACATCGAGGCGATCCTGACACGGTTGGGCTGGAAGATCCTCAGGCGGGCGGCCATCGACGATAAGTTTTACTTTGCCCGCCTGGTGATGACGGCGCGCTCCGTGTCTGCAGGGGTGGCATAAGACCTACAAGTTGCAGGTCTTTGCCGTCCGATTCTAATGGTTTGCGACAGACGTCCACGGCCGCTGCTCACAACCGCAGGAGGAAAAAATCATGCCTATCCCCGTGTGGGTCTAGTTTCAGGTGAGAACCGACCCTCCCTTCCTGTCGACTACACTGAAAACCAAGTACAACGGTCATCCCGATGGTCCCCAACTCCCTGCGCTGGACAACCCGAGATCTTGGCGCCATGCCCGACGATGGCGGTTGGAAACGCTACGAAATCATCGATGGAGAACTGTTGGTGACCCGCGCCCCCCATATTCGCCATCAGGCCGCAGCGGGCAAACTGCACGTTCGCCTGGAGACCTGGTCAGAGGTGACTGGTTTGGGGAGCGCTTTCCAGGCGCCAGGAGTGATTTTCTCCCCGACCGATGCAGGGATACCTGATGTCGTTTGGATTGGCCGAGAGCGCCTCGCCGACGGCATCGATGGGGCAGGACATCTGACCCGTTGCTCCTGAACTGATGGTCGAAATCCTCTCTCCCGGCGAACTCAACGAACAGCAGGACAAAGAAGTCAAACTCAAACTTTACTCCCTACACGGGGTTCAGGAGTACTGGATTGTCAATTGGCAACTGAAAACCCTGGAAATTTATCGCCGAACAGACGCCCAGCTCCAACTTGCCGCCACTCTTCTTGAAAGCGATACCCTCACCTCACCCCTACTGCCGGGATTCAGCACCTCCATTGCTTAACTATTTCTCTAAGCCAAGGTGCCCTGCCCCACAACTTGCCTTCCGAATCTACCGTCTGGGGCTTTTTTTAAGGAGTCAAATAAGAAATGTATGGCTTGTCTTGCATATTTGGGGGTGTCGATCCGTCTTGTTGTCGCGCAGACTGAGGGAGGAGATAGGTGCGTGGGCCTCCTGTGCCCGTACCTTGAGCGAACCGAAACCGTACCCGGCGACATATCTCTTCAGACAAGTGGCCGCTGTTGGCGCCCGGTTCTATGATGAGTCGCATACACCCGGAGACAAGGCCTCACATGTCCCCCATCCGCGTAGTTCTGGTAGAAGATCACGACCTCACCCGCGCCGGGATGCGCATGACGCTTCAGCAGCACGACAGCGTACAGGTGGTGGGCGAGGCGGCGAACGGCCAAGACGGATTGAAGCTCATCTACAAAGAAAAACCCGACATCGCCATCGTTGATATTGGCCTGCCGGATATCGACGGTATCGAGGTGACCCGCCGCCTCAAAGCCGAAGACCCCGAGGTGCGGGTGCTGATTCTCACCCTGCGCGACAACGACCAGACGGTACTTGCCGCCTTTGCCGCCGGGGCCGATTCGTACTGCATGAAGGACATCGGCTCGGCGGACCTGTTCGCGGCTTTGCAGACCACCCGCGAGGGCCATTCCTGGATCGATCCATCCATCGCCCGCACGGTGCTGGGGCAGATCGGCAGCCAGCCCGCCGCTGGAACCAGTACCGTGCAGATCAACGCCGCCGAACCCGAGTTCACCCAGATCCTCGAAGCCTCGCCCCTGACTGAGCGCGAACTGGAGGTGCTGCAGCTGATTGTCGAGGGCCGCTCCAATCAGGATATTGCCGACCAGCTTTACATCACCGTGGGCACCGTCAAGACCCACGTGCGCAATATCCTCAGCAAGCTGTGCGCCGACGACCGCACCCAGGCGGCGGTGACCGCGCTGCGCGCCGGGCTGGTGCGTTAGAACCCCTTCCTGTAGTGCCAATTTGCCCGAGCACGCTACAATTAGCGGAACGTGAGCAGGTGGCCATGCAGGAACGCTTTCCCAATCAGTTTCCACAGCCGGGGGCGGCCAAGCCGATCGGTACTGTTGTACAGGGATCGCTCAGTGAAGGGCTCGAAGTCCGGCTCAGCCCGGAAGTTTCGGTCGAAGAGATGCGCGTGGGCAAGTTCTGCGTCGTCTACGGGCGACGGACGCGCTTTTTCTCGATGCTCACCGACGTCACCCTGGGCACCGCAAGCCCCAAGATTCTGATGAACCCCCCGGCCCCGGAGGACGATTTTCTCTTCGAGGTGCTCTCAGGAACAAGCACCTTCGGCACCGTGCAGCTCACGCCGATGCTGATGTTCGAGACTGTGAACGGCCAATCGGAACTGCGGCCGGTCAAGACGATCCCTTCGCACTTCTCGCAGGTGCACGAGGCGACTTCCTACGATTTTCAGATGGTCTTCGGCTCCGAGGAAAACCCCGACAAGAAAAACTTTTACGTCGGGATGCCCCTCGACATGGACGTGCCGGTCTGTCTTGATCTCGAGCGCTTTGTCGAGCGCTCCAACGGCATCTTCGGCAAATCGGGCACCGGCAAGTCATTTCTGACCCGTCTGATTCTTTCTGGGGTGATCAAGAAAAACGCCGCCGTCAATTTGATCTTCGACATGCACTCGGAATACGGCTGGGAAGCGGCCAAGGAAGGTAAGGAAGCTTCCACCGTCAAGGGCTTGCGCCAGCTGTTTCCGGGCCACGTGCAGATGTACACCCTCGATCCGGATTCCACCCGCAGGCGCGGCGTGCGCGACGCGCGGGAATTGTTTATTTCCTACGATCAGATCGAAGTCGAAGATCTCTCGCTCATCCGAGGAGAGCTGAACCTTTCGGAGGCGAGCATCGAGAACGCCAATATTCTTCGCCACGAGTTCCAGCGCGGCTGGATCGGTGCGCTTCTGTCGATGAGCGGCGGCGAGTTGCAGGAATTGTGCGAATCGAAAGGAGCGCACTACGGCTCGACAATTGCCCTGCAGCGCAAGCTGCTCAGGTTGCAGGATCTGCGCTACATCAAGCCGGTGTGTCCGGCCAACTATATTGGCGAGATTCTCGATCACCTCGCGGCGGGCAAGAACGTCGTCATCGAATTTGGTTCGCAAGGGTCACTGCTCAGTTACATGCTCGCCGCCAATATCCTCACCCGCCGCATCCACGAAGCTTATGTGCGCAAGGCCGAGCTTTATTTGCAGACCAAAAAGCCCACCGACAAGCCGCGCCAGCTCATCATCACCATCGAGGAAGCGCACAAATTTTTGGACCCCAAGACCGCCCGCCAGACAATCTTCGGAACAATCGCCCGCGAGATGCGCAAGTACTTCGTGACGCTGCTGGTGGTCGATCAGCGCCCTTCAGGCATCGACAACGAGGTGATGAGCCAGTTGGGTACCCGGATCACCGCTCTATTAAATGACGACAAGGACATCGACGCGGTCTTCACCGGTGTTTCCGGCGGCCAGACCTTGCGCACGGTGCTCGCCCAACTCGACCCGAAGCAGCAGGCCCTTGTGCTTGGCTACGCCGTGCCGATGCCGGTGGTGGTGCGCACCCGCAGCTACGACGAGCAATTTTATAAAGAAGTGGGTTCTCCAGACCCGGCTGAGATGGGCGATGAGGAGCTGTTTCGGGAAGCGGAACTGGCCAATCAAGATCTGGGGTTTTAAGCGCCCGTCTCTTCGGCGCGCTGACGTTTGCGAAAACGGCGCACCTTCATCAAATTGGCGCAACCGTCGTCACACCAGCGCTTGCCGCAACATTTGCTCTCGTCGAAGAAGACCCAGCGACAATCTGGATTCTCGCAAATCTTGATGCGCCGCAGGTCGCCCGTGCCCAACAGTTCAGCGAGCGACGAGGCGATCTCCGCCAGCACCCAGTGCCAATCCTGGCAGACAGGCGTCAACTGAAGCCGGTAGCCCTCCTCCCCGCAACAGACGAGCCGACGGCTGGTAGGGGCTCCCTGCAACACCCTATTGAGGGCATCGAGGTCGGCGGCGGTCGGCGGCTCTCCCGCCGCAACCGCATCGACAATCCGCCGTAGCAGATGCCTCAGCTGTACCAGCGACTCCAGTTCGCCGCCGTCGGGAGCTTCGACCGCTGCGAGGCCCCAGCGGTTGAGAAAGCGCGTCAGCCAATCGGGATCGCTCAGCCGATCCTCGCTGCGCCCACCGCCGCAGTGGTCGTGCCGCTCGCTGTTGATCAGCTCAAAACAGAGGACATCCATTCACAAGTAACGTGGTAAAATTAGGTTGACGGTTACGAGTTGAGCGTTTACGATGCTTGTGTAACCACCTTAGTATTTTTTGGGCGTTACGGCTAGCGGCCTTCGGTTTGACGCCCAACCCAGACTGCTACCCCGCGCCGCCTCGACGCTGCCTTGCGCGACGGTGCCGTTTGGCTGTTGTCCTTCTGGAGAATTGTGATGCATCTCAAGCTGGCGAAGCTGACCCATTACCTCACGCAGTGGACGATTTTCTTTTTGCTGGCCGTCGCCATCTGGATTTACCAGACCTTGTTTTTGCAGCCGGTGAAATTGCCCCCTGTGGCCCCGCAAAGCCAGGTGGTCACTCCTCCCGAGCGCGATAGCGACCTGCGCGATCCCGAATATGTGGTCACGCCGCGCGGTACCTTTGCCCGCTACCGCATCGGCAACGAGCACTTTTTCTACCGCGACGGCAAACTCGTGCGCCAGTCGCCCGTGTATTTGCCAAAGCTGTAGGGTGCCAGGAGGTTACATTGGACTGGCCGCGAGGGCCGCACGATGTCGCCTGTTCCCATCCAGATTTTTGCCTGCCAGAATCGCACCTGCCGTCGCGACGGCAGTTCCACCGTGCTCGCCGCGCTCCAGAGCGAACTGACCCGCTGCGGGTTGAGCGCCCAGGTGGAGTTGCAGGCCACCGGATGCCTCAGCCAGTGCGGCAACGGTCCGATGCTGCTGGTGGTGCAGACCGCCACCGGCCAGCAGATCTGGTACGACCGGGTGCGGCCCGAGGAAATACCGCTGGTCGTCCGCCGGCACCTCATCGAGGGCAAGCCGGTCACCGACATGCTCTACCGTGTCAAGCATCCAAAGCGTTCTTTTCCGGAGTGGTCGCCCCTACCACCCCCCTGGCATACCTCCCCTTGAGCTGGGGCAACCATAGAATGTTTTGATGTAATTTGGCTCAAAACATTTAACTTAGACAATGGACTTTTGATACCGTGGAGATGGCTGGGGAGTAGCCGCCCGCGCTTGCGGGGCAGTCGGTCGTCAACCCGAAGCGTTTGCTTCCGGTCGATTGCAAGTGCCGAGGCACGATTGGCGAGACCACCACGACGAAAACTGCCGTGGGGTCTGCCTGTCAGATTCGCTACCTGCGGTCACTGCTGGAGGTAAATGTGGATTCTTTGTGGATCTGGATTGGTTTCAACGCTTTTGTGCTGGCGATGCTTGCCCTCGACTTGGGGGTGTTTCACCGCAAATCCCATGCGGTTTCTTTCAAGGAGGCTCTCACCTGGAGCGGCGTCTGGGTCGCTCTGGCGATGGTCTTCAACGTCGGACTCTATTTCTGGTTGGGACCGGAGCCGGCGCTCGAATTTTTTACCGGATACCTGATCGAAAAATCGCTGAGCGTCGACAATATCTTTGTGTTCGTGCTCATCTTTTCGGCCTTCAGCGTACCGGCCATCTATCAGCATCGGGTGCTCTTTTGGGGAGTGCTGGGGGCGCTGGTGATGCGCGGCATCTTGATCTTCGCCGGTGCGGCGCTGCTGAAGGAGTTTCACTGGATCATCTACATCTTCGGGGCGTTTCTGGTGTTCACCGGCATCAAGATGGCCTTTCCCGAAAAAGAAGAAAAGGACATCACCCAGAACCCGGTGCTCAAGCTGGTGCGTCGGCTGATTCCGGTCAGCGACAACTACGTCGAAGATCGCTTTTTCATTCGCAGAGCGGGTCAGTGGGTGGCCACCCCGCTGTTTCTGGTGCTGCTGGTGGTGGAGACTACCGATCTTATCTTCGCGGTCGACTCGATCCCGGCCATCTTTGCAGTCACAACCGATCCGTTTATCGTTTACACCTCGAACGTGTTCGCCATCCTCGGTCTGCGCTCGCTGTACTTCGTGCTGGCCGATGTGGTGGGCAAGTTCCACTACTTGAAGCTGGCGCTGTCGGTCATTCTGACTTTTGTCGGCACCAAGATGCTGCTCATCGACATCTTCAAAATTCCGATTGCCGTCTCGCTGTTGGTGATCGTGAGCGTGCTGGCCGTTGCGGTTGTCGCTTCGATCATGCGCGCCCGCCTGCTCGACAAGGAGCGCGAGCGCCAGGAGCGCGAACTGGCGCTTGACCGGCGCGAGTAGGCGCCTGCAGATTGCTATGCGGCCAGGAGATTTTGCTTCTGGCCGCTTGTTATTCGGGAAAGATGCCGGTGTTGGACACTCCAGGGTCGCTCAGGACACGGGCATTCATACCGACGCGCTCCAGTTCGCCCACCAGGCGGTGGGCCTGGTGGCGGTAGAGGGGGCAGGGCAGCGGACCCGGAAGCATCTCCAGCCAGTGGGTGGCCTCCGGGATGCTGCAACCGCAGATGCGCACCAGCATGTAGGTCGCCTCGCGCCGGATGTCCTCGGCGCGAGGTGGGTTTGCCGACACGCGCCAGCTGGCCGGGTGGGGATCGCCCTGTTCGATGCGCCTGAGCGCTTCGAGGCTGGCAAGGACCACCAGCCGGTCGCCCGGGTCGAGGCGGGCGTCAAACGGCGGCATCCATTCCGCTGGTTGCGCCGGTTTCTGGTGCAACAGCGCCACGACGTCGTAGCCGAAAGCAATCCGCGAAAGGATCTGGCCCGCCAGTGTGTCGCTTGTTTCGATGCGGTATTCGGTCACCAGCACCGTCTGCTCTCCCAGCCGGAACAAATCGAGCACCTTTTCACCGAAGGCCGCACCCACGAATGCCTCGGCGGCAAGATTGTAAGCATTTAAGATCTTTGCCCCCGGCAATAGTTCGGTGAGGTTGGCGCTGAAGCGTGGGTCGGAGGTGTCCAGCACCAGCCTCGCCCCTGGGTTGTGCTCCTGGGCCATCAGTCCCACTTCGAGATTGACCAGTTCATCTTCGGTGGCGACTACAACGCTGCGGGCGCTCTCCAGGCCCAATTCACCCAGCACCGCCATCGGCTCGCCCACCACCACCGGCAGCTGGGGCAGGTCCGCGGCATCGAGGCCATCGCTGTCCACACCGACCACGGGTTGCCCCAGTTCGAGCAGATAGCGGGCGATGCGGCGGCCGATGGCCCCCAGGCCGATGACGACGATGTGATCGCGCCGGGGAGCGGCGGGGCGGCGGGAGGCAAACTGAAAGCGCGAGACCAACAAGCTCTGGGTGATCAGCGCGTAGAGCACCCCTACGAAGGCAGCCCCAGCCAGGGTGAGCAGGAGGCTGAACAGCCGCAGCCACCAGGGAAATACTTCTTTGGGCTGGATCTCACCAAACAGATCGCCGTAGCCGCCCAACAGAAGGATCGCCGTGGTGTAGAAGCTGTTTTCGGGGCCAATCGCCGGGTCTGCCAGCCAGAAAAGCCCCGATCCCAAAGCGAGCAGTACCAGGACCGTCAGGACGCTGACCAACACGACTCTGGTGGCCTGCCGCCGCTCCGAGCGCCACAGTTTCTCGGCGGCAGTTTTGAGCTTGCGGACCACCACACCAAACGTCACTTCCAGGCGCCTCGCCGCGGCCATCGAGCGAAAATCCGGGCCTTCCGCCTCCGCCACCTCGACCCAGGTGACCATTTTTTCGGCTTCGAGCATTGCCTGCGGATCCCAGTCGTAAAAGTTGGGGGTCGACCCGTAATCGAGGACCCGCCGCAGGCGGCTGTTGAGCTGATGGACATAGCGGTATCCGGCCCAGTACGGCTCGGCGGGCCGGTAGAGACGGCGCACCACCCGCAACAGCTGGCCGTCAAGGGAGAATAGTCCCGCCGTGCCGTCGTCCATTGCCGCAAGGGCAAAGGCCGGTGCCGGCAACTGGTTGGCTTCGAAGGCGGCAAAATTACCTAGACGCTCTGCCAACAGCGCGTTGAGGTTCTGCTTGCCCGAGCGCAGTACCAGGCGTACGCGGGGGTTGAGCCTGCGGGCTGCGAAAGCTGCTTCAATGTTGACTTTCTCGTCGCTAGTCACCAACAGCACGCTGCGGCAGCGGTGGATGCCAGCCTTCTCGAGCACCGTCGGCTGCAGACAATCACCTACCACCAGTGCTTCGAAAGCCTCCGGCAATCCGGGCACTTCCCAAGATCCCGGCGCGGCACGATCGATAGCCACGACCCGCACGCCAAAATCTTTGAAGGCCGCCGCGCACTGCTGCCCAAAGCTGCCCAGGCCGCAAACCAAAAATCGATCCAACCCGGGGGGATCGTCGTGATAGTGGCGATTGTCGTCCGCCTGTCCACTCATCGCCCGTTGCCGTCGGGGGTGACCGCTTCAGCCTAGCAGCGAGCGGGGAAGCAAGAACTGCTAAGTGGTGGCCCGACAGCGCTCCGAGCGGTGCCCCAGGTTCGCCACCAGGGCGACCAGTTCGATAGGCTCGGCGGGTTTGTTCAAAAAAGCATCGATCCCGCTTAAAAAGGCACGCGCGCGGTCCCTGGCAGTGGCGCAGGCGGTGACCGCGAGCACCGGCAGCGTCTGATTTTGGGCGTGCAACGCTGCAAGCAGCGCGTAACCTTCCTTGCCGCCCACGCCCAGATCGACAATCAGTACATCCGGCCTGAGCCGTTCGAGCAGTCCAAGGGCTGCACTCGCCGATTCGGCAGTCATCACTTCGGCCTTGCAGCCATGGAGCACTTGCTGAATGGCCCGGCGGGCCTGGAGGTCGTTGTCCACCACCAGCACGCGCAGGCCCGCAAGCCAGTCGGCCGCCTCCGGGGGCAACTCCTCGGTGGAGAACACTTCGGCAGCATCGCGCGGCGATTCGCTGATGCCAATGCGCACCGGCATCAGCGGCAGGCGCACGGTGAAGGTTGCCCCCTGGCTCTGGCCGAGGCTCTGGACCTGCACGGAGCCGCCGTGGATCTCGACGATGTGGCGCACCAGCGACAGGCCCAACCCCAGTCCGCCGTGCAGGCGGGTGCTGCTGCCGTCCGCCTGGCGAAAGCGCTCGAAGATGTAGGGCAAAAATTCGGGGCCGATGCCGATACCGGTATCGGCCACGGCGATTTCAACGGCGTTGGCGACGCAGCGCATCGACACTTCGATGCGGCCATCGGGTGGTGTAAATTTGACAGCGTTCGAGAGCAAGTTAACTACTGCCTGCAGCAGACGCCTGCGATCGCCCGACACCAGTTCCGCACTCGGATCGAGCCTCAGATCGAGACGGATGCGTTTGGCCTCCGCGGCCGTGCGCTGGCCGGCTATGGCCGTCGAGATCACCTCGGCCATCTCAACCGGCTGGACATCAAGGTTGAAGGTGCCCGCAGCGATGCTCGACATGTCAAGGAGGTCTTCGATGAGCTGGGCCTGGGCCAGGGCGTTGCGCTCGATAATCTCGACGGCGCGCCGGGCGGTCTCGGTGTCGAGGCGACCCCGGCGCAACAACGCGGCAAATCCGAGGATGCCGTTGAGCGGTGTGCGCAACTCGTGGCTCAAGGTGGCCAGAAACTCGTCTTTGAGGCGGTTGTTCTGCTCGGCCAGCTCGCGGGCGCGCTGCTCGCGCTCGAGCAACGCCTGACGCTCCTGCCCGGCGCGCCGCTGCTCGGTGACATTTCTCTGGACCGCAATAAAGTGGGTGAGCTTGCCTATCCCATCGCGCACCGGCTGGACCTCGATCGCAAGCCAGTACTGATCGCCGTTTTTGCTGTAGTTGAGAATTTCGACGGTATAGCCCTCGCCCTTTTGAAGGCGCTCGCGCATATACGCCACCGTTGCCGGGTCGGTCTGTGGTCCCTGTAGCAGCGCCCCCGGGTTGCGACCGCGGACTTCATCGAGGGTAAAGCCCGTCAGGGCGGTGAACCCTGCGTTCACCCAGACGACGCGGCGCTCGACATCGGTGATCACCACGGAGTTGTTGGTGAGCTGGGCAACGGCTGCCAGCGTCGGCAGGTCGGCATCGCCGCCGCTGAGCAGTTGTTCGAGGCGCTGTCGCTCCTGCTCAAGGCCAGCCAGCCGCTCCTCGACGAGCCGGCCTGCGGTCACGTCGTGGGTGACCATGGCGTAGCCGGACACCTGTCCATGGGGGTTGCGCAGGGCGCTGAGCACCACCTCGGCCCAGAAGCGGCTACCGTCGGGCCGCACTCGCCAACCCGTCAGCGCGATGCGGCCCTGGAGGCGCGCTTCTTCGAGGTCCTGCGTGGGCCGTCCCCGCTCGCCCTCCTCGCGCGGATACAGACAGCTGAAGTGTCGGCCAAGGGGAGTCCCTGCGCACAAGCGCTCGGCTCCGGCGCTGCAACCGACGATCAGACCTTCTCCATCGAGAGTCAAGATCGTGTAATCCTCGATATCGTCGATGAGCAGACGCAAACACTCCGACAGACTGATGCTTTCCTCGTCGCTTGGGGCTTCGGCGGTTGTGTCGTGGCATGGTTGCTCCTGCGGGCCTGCCATCGCTTCCCCCTGGTGTCAAGGTCTTGAGCAGCTGTTACTTCGCTCCATTTCTATTGAGCTGGAGGCGAAGCAAAATGGGCTCTAGAAACTGAAAGATTTTTAGTCTATTGCAGGCCACTCGGAGTCTGCCTTGCGGTAGATAGACGGCAGCAACACCCTCACCGGTCGCGAAGAAAACCAGCAAAATTGTCCGCGGTTCATATGACGGAAACTATGACAACTATCCTGGCTGCAGAAGACGCTCCCTCGGCGGTGGACAATCCCGCGGTGCCAGCCCTTTAGCTGCGCAGGACGGGCTGGGCGGCCGGGGGGGTAAGGCGCTCGCGCAGGCGGTCGAGGGCCTGATCGACGAACTTGCGCGGTTGGATGGCCGGGCGGACCAGATTCCAGAGACGCCCCAGTTCATGGGTGTGCAGGCGGTCGCCCTCGGTGAGGGCCAGGACCAACCGCTCGCGGACAAAGGCCCCGTCCTTGGAAAACAGCGATTCAAGACCGTATTGAGCCGCGGGCAGCAGGTCGAAACCGCCGCCGGTGCCTGCAATCTGGATGAGGTTTTCGAGGCGGTGCCACTGGAAGCGGCCGTCTTTAAAAAGAATATCCAGCAGACGCTGGCGCAGCCGGGGCGATTCGCCGGTGAGCAGGCGGCGGGCCACGTAAGGGTAAGCCACCTGGATAATCTTAAAATCGGGGGTCAGCGAGAGGGCGATTCCCTCCTGGGTGATCAGCGAACGGATGATGAGCGCGAACTTGGCGGGCACCCGGAAGGGGTACTCGTACACCAGGTCCGAAAAACGGTCGGTGATCGTCTTGAAGTTAAAATCCTGGACCCTCTGGCCGATGATGTCCCCCAGAACCGATTCCAGGGCGGGTACGATGGGAGCTACATCGGTGCCGGGGGCGAGAAAGCCCAGTTTGACGTAATCGTGGGCAAGCGCCTTGTACTCGCGGTTAATCAGGTGCACCAGCGAATCGACCAGGTTTTCTTTGGTTTCCTCCGAAAGCTGGTCCATCATCCCGAAGTCGATGTAGGCCATGCGGCCGTCGCGCATCGCAAACAGGTTGCCCGGGTGCGGGTCGGCATGAAAAAATCCGTACTCCAACAGCTGCTTGAGGCCTGCCTCGACGCCGATGCGCACCAGCGATTCGATGTCGAGTCCGGCGGCTTTGACCGCGGCGACATCGGTGAGCTTGATGCCGTCGATCCACTCCAGGGTGAGCACTTTGCGGCTGCTGTAGTCGCGGTAGATCCTGGGCACGTAGACGGTCGGGTCGTTCTCGAAGTAGCGGGCGAAGCGCTCGGCGTTGGTCGCTTCGTTTTCGTAGTCGATTTCCTCAAAAAGCTTGTTGCCGAATTCATCGACGATGCTCGCCAGGTCGTGGCCCAAATTCAACGGTAGCCAGCCTGCGAAGCGCGCGCAAAACCAGCGCAACAGGGTCAGGTCGAGGGTGAGCTTGCCCACCAGGTCGGGGCGCTGCACTTTGACGGCCACCTTCTCGCCGGTGTGCAGTTGGGCACGGTACACCTGTCCCAGCGAGGCGGCGGCCACCGGCGTCGGATCGATGCGGGCGAAAACTTCTTGGGCGGGGAGGCCCAGTTCGCTTTTGATGTACTCGAAGGCGACCGCATTATCGAAAGGCGGCAGCTGATCCTGCAGCCGGGTCATCTCCTCCATGTAGTCCTTGGGCAGCAGATCCGGCCGCGTTGAAAGCGCCTGACCCACCTTGATGCTGCCGGGACCGAGGTCGGTGAGCAACTGCCGCAGCTGCGACGCCCGCTTGCGCCGGTTGCGCTCGACAGCGCCGCTCAGCTTGTCCCCCCAGAGCTGTAGGCCAAAAATCAAAAAGGCAAAGCCCACAGCGAGGGCACGGCGTAAAATCACCAGCGGACGTCTGCGGTAGTAGGCGCCTATGAGTTGGGGATCGTAGCTGCGCAGATCCTGAATGCTTGCGAGGTGGGTGCTGCTCACGCCGGTACGGGTTTAAACGAAAGTTAACTTCTTGTTACCATTGTCACCGATTCTTCACCGCGGATCAACGTGCGGGCGGTAAAATGTTCGCCCAGCTACACTTGCACACAGCGACAGTTGCTTTAGTATGAAAAAGTTCCGGGTGAGGCAATTGCAAGGAGCAGTGCGGCGATGCGGATAAGCGTCCTGTGGCAAGGCCTGTTGGCGTCTGCACTGCTGATGCCTGTCCTGCTGCCGGCGCAGACGGTTTTTGCCATGGCGATGGTTCAGGTGCACTTCGACGATGCGAGCGGTGAACTGAAGCGCATCTCGGGTGACCTCGGTCCGGCACAGACCCCCGAGATGCTGCGCACGACAATCGATAAATACCGCGCCTTATTTCTGGATCCCGAGGCGCTGACGGGGTTGCGTTTCACCCGGCTGTCGTTTATCGACAACAGCGAAATTTATCAATTTCAGCAAACCTACGAGGGACTCGAAGTCTTTGGTTCCTCGCTGATTGTGAGTGTGTCCAACGGCCGGCTCAAGACGCTCATCAACGACTTGCGGCCCAATTTGCAGCTGGACACCCGCCCGGGCATTGAGCGCGAGGAAGCCGAGCGCGTCGCCCGCGCCGCCCTGCACTCGCAGAAGGAACAGGCGCGCACACGGTTGGTGGTTTACGCCCGCTCGGAGGAGTTGGCAATTCTGGCCTACGCCGTCGCCTTCGACCGCTCGACGGTGCTCGTGGACGCCCGCAGCGCCCGCATTATCGGCGTCGAACCCCAGTTCAGCAGCCCGGCCTGACGGCGAGGCACGCTTCAAGAACACCCGGTTCGCACTGCACCCCGAAAAGCCGTGCAAAGGCGCACGCCACCACCGGCTGCACCTGCTCCACGCTGACTTGCGGACACAGTTGAGCGAGTGAGCCCACCGGCCGTGTCAGGCCGCAGGGAACGATGCGGGCAAAAGCATCCAGATCCGGATCCACGTTGAGGGCGAAGCCGTGCATCGTCACCCAGCGCGAAACTTTGATGCCGAGGGCGGCGATTTTCTGGCCGCCCACCCACACTCCCGTCAAGCCCGGCTCTCGTGTGCCCTGCACCCCAAAGTCCGCCAGAGCTTCGATCAGCACCTGTTCAAGGGTTCGCAAATACCAGTGCAAGTCCCGGCGGTGGCCGCTCAGATCGAGAATCGGGTAGCCCACCAGTTGCCCGGGACCGTGGTAGGTGACCTCGCCGCCGCGCTCGGTACGGTACAGTTCGATGCTCGCCGGGTCCACGAGCACGTGTCTAGCATCGGCGCCCTGGCCGAGGGTGTAGACCGGCGGGTGTTCCAGCAGCATCAGCACGTCCGGCCGGTCGCGATGGGCGATGCGCGCCGCCACCAGTTGCCGCTGCCACTCCCAGGCGGTCGGATAAGCCACCAGCCCAGGCTCGATGAGCAGGCAACGCCCCATCAGCCCGGCACCAGGCGGCGAAAGTGCTTTTTGCCCACCTGCAATACCGCCCCCGCCAGTTCCTCCGCCCCGATAAATCCGCGGTTAGGGTCGGTGATCCGCTCCTGGTTGAGGCGCACGGCCCCGTTTTTGATCTGACGCATCCCTTCGGACACGCTCGGGCACAGCCCGGCTGCTTTGAGCAAGTTGGCAAGCCGTACCGGAAAGGCAATCTCGGCCAGCGAGAACTCCGGCACCGCCTCTAGATCCGCACCGGTCCCACCGGAGCCGGTGACCATGGCTGCCGCCGCCTCCTGGGCGCGCAGGGCCTGCTCGGGCGAGTGCAGCCAACCGGTAACGGCAAGGGCCAGGCGTTTTTGCCGCTCGCGGGGGTTGGTGGGCAGGGCAGAGACGCTCAAATCCGTCAGCAGCTCGAAGTATGTTTCCACCAGCGCGTCGGGGGTCTTCTCCAGCTTCGAGTACATCGTGAGCGGGTCTTCGGTGACGCCCACGTAATTGTCGAGGGATTTGGACATTTTCTTGACGCCGTCGAGGCCCACCAGCAAAGGCACCGTGAGGGCAAGCTGCGGTTTTTTGCCGGACAATTCTTGCAAGTTGCGGCCCATGAGCAAGTTGAAGCGCTGGTCGGTTCCGCCCAGCTCGACATCGGCGTCGAGGGCGACCGAATCGTAGCCCTGCATCAGTGGGTAGAGAAATTCGTGTAGATAGATAGCCGTGCCCGCTTCGTAGCGCTGGCCGAAGTCTTCTTTGGCGAGCATCTGGGCGACGCTGGTGGAGGCGAGCATCTGGATGATCGAGGCCAAATCCAGGCCCGAGAGCCACTCGGTGTTGTCGCGCACTTCGAGTTTGTTGAAATCGAGAATCAGCCGGGCCTGGTCGAGGTAGGTTTTAGCGTACTCGTCGACCTCGGCGGCCCTCAGGCGCGGGCGGGCCTCGGACTTGCCGGTCGGATCGCCTATCTGGGCAGTAAAGCCGCCGATGAGCAAGATGGCGGTGTGGCCCAGATCTTGAAATTCCCGCAATTTGCGCAGCACGACGGTGTGCCCGAGGTGCAGATCCGGCCGGGTGGGATCGATCCCCAGTTTGACGCGCAGGGGAGTTCGGGATCTTTCAGCTTCCGCGAGGCGCCGGGTGAGCGCCGCCGCCCCGCCCGGAAAAATTTCCGCGACTCCGTGCCCACTCAGGTGCTCCACTTGCCGCTCATCCATCGTCGTTTTGCAACGGTGCAATCACCTATTTAACGGGCTTGGCCGTCTCGCCGGCAATGCGGCGCGCCTCGGCGAGGGCCACTTCGTCCACTTTGATTGCAGGCTCCTGCTCCTCGGTCTGCCCGGCTTTGCGCTCGAGAGAACCCACGTAGAGGACGCGCGTCACCCCGGGCCGGGGGTGCACCACCGTGCGCGCCTGGATCAAAAAGGTTCCACCCCCTGCGAGGCTGCGGCCGGTGGAACGCAGATCCACCGCCGCCTGGCGCAGCGTGGTGGTGAGCACCTCTGGAGCGATGGTGGGAGCGACGACGATCACCGCCCGGTTTGCCCCCCGATCAAAGACAATGCTGAATTTTGCCGCCCCCGGTACCTTCGGACGGACGATCGAAGGCAGGATGGCGAGGGTCCAGACCCCTGAAGTGAGCACGACCAGAAACGCGGTGGTGCCGAAGGCGCGAAAGCGCCATTTCTGCTGGGTCAGCCAGGCCACCAGCGTCACTGCCGCCGCCAGGATGGTGACGATCCCGAGGATATTGCCCACCTGTGTAAAAAACTCGCCCACGCGCTTTGCCTGTCCCAAACGCCGTTTTCATGATCGTCCAAAAAACGGCGTTTGTTGGGATAACAATAAAAGGGCAGCTACAGGTCGGCTTCGATGTACCCAGAAGATGTGCGCGCCCTCATCCTCCAGGCCTTTCCCGAGGCCTCCGTCGAGGTGCAGGATTTCACCGGCACCGGCGATCATTTCCAGGCCATGGTCGTCTCGGAGCGCTTCGCGGGCCTCACGATGATCAAGCAGCACAAACTGGTCTACCAGAGCGTGCAAAATTACATCGACGACGGTCGTATCCACGCCCTGGCTCTGCGCACCTACACCCCCGAGCAGTGGCGGCGCACCTCGGTGCAGGTCGAGCTCTAGCCCCGCAGCCGGGCGAGATCGCCCACTGTACAATGCTTTTAGCGTTGCGAGGAGGCATGCCGCATCGTCGGTGGGTGTGGGGAGTGTGCGTGGTCTTGCTGGCGGCTCTGGTGCCCGCGGTGCTTGCGAGGGAGCCGCCCGCCCGGATGCAGGTTTCGGCGCGCAAGGTCAAAATCGTCAAGCGGGGCGGGGCGCGTTTGCTCGCCGCTGCTTTGCAGCCCCGGCGCTTTCAATTGCGCGACAACCGTGCGCGGCTCTATAAGCGGGTGTCGCGCTCGATCAGCCGCGGTGTCTCCCCGAGTACTGTGTTTGTGAATCCGGACACCGGCTTTGGTCTTGACAGGACCGTGCGCGGCGTCGGGGCCGGGGCGATGGGGGCGTTGCTCTGGCCTCTAGGACTAAGCCGCGGCCAGCTTGAGTACTTGAGTGATCGCACCATCGAGGCGGCCACCGGCCAAAACATCCGCCTCTACGAGGCGAAGTGGTGAGGCGAACCGGTTTTTAATTAATCGGGTTTGTTGTGTATAATTCAAATTTGTGTGCGCAACGGCAGCACAGGAGCAATTGACCGTGATAGCTAAGACATTTCTCCCCGCAGTTGACGAGATTGAGCGTCGCTGGCTGGTGGTAGATGCCGCCGGGCAGCACCTTGGGCGGCTGGCGAGTGTCGTCGCCAATCTCATTCGGGGCAAGCATCGCCCCACCTTCACGCCCCACCTCGACACCGGCGACTTTGTGATCGTCGTCAACGCCGAAAAAGTCGAAGTAACCGGCAAAAAGTCCAGCCAGAAGCTTTATCGCCGCAATTCCGGTCGCCCCGGCGGCATGAAGGTCGAGACCTTCAGCCATCTGCAGGCGCGCTTGCCCGAGCGCATCGTCGAGAAGGCCGTCTGGGGCATGCTTCCCCACACCCGCCTCGGCCGCCAGCAATATACCAAGTTAAAAGTCTACAAGGGGCCGGCCCATCCCCACGCCGCCCAAAAACCTGAAGTCTTCGACCTGAGCACGGTCCTCGGAGGTCACTCGTGAGTCAAAATGCAGCCGTCTATTGGGGCACCGGCCGCCGCAAGTGCGCCATCGCCCGCGTGCGCCTCGTGCCGGGAAGCGGCGAACTGGTGATCAACGGTCGGCCGGGCGATGAGTACCTGCACTTCCGTCAGCCGCTGGTGAGCCTGGCCAAGGCGCCCCTAGAGACGTTGGGCCTCGAAAATCAGTACAATATTATAGTGAACGCGTCCGGTGGCGGCGTGGCCGGCCAGGCCGGCGCCATTCGCCTGGGGATTGCCCGGGCGCTGTGCGAGTTGTCCCCGGACAACCGCCGGCCCCTCAAGGTCGAGGGTTACCTCAGCCGCGATCCCCGCGCCAAGGAGCGTCGCAAGTACGGCCTGAAAAAGGCCCGCAAAGCCCCTCAATTCTCCAAGCGCTAGCGGAGGACAAACCCCATGCCCAAGGCCGGTATTCATCCTCGCTACGAGGAGGCCCGCATCGTCTGTGGTTGCGGTGCCATTTACGAGACCCGTTCCACCAAACCCGGCGTCACCAACGTCGAGATTTGCGCCAACTGCCATCCCTTTTTCACCGGGCAGCAGAAAATCGTCGACGCTGAGGGCCGCGTCGATCGCTTCCTCAAGAAGTACGGCAATGTCCAGCCCCGCACCAAGCGCTAAAGCCGCCATGTACCGTTGTGCTCCTCTGCCGTTCCGTTAGCGTCGCTGCCTGTTGACCGACCGACAGCACACTTTGATTTGCGGAGGAGCACACCCATGGCCAGTCCCGATTTAATGGTTCAGAAGCTCAACGACATCGAGCGAACCTATAGCGATTTGACCACCCGCCTAGGCGACCCGAGCCTGGCAAACAACCCCCAGGAGATGCTGCGCATCGTGCGCATGCGCGCGGGCCTGGAGCGTACAGTCGAAGCCTACGACCAGTGGCAGCGGCTGTGCGCAGAACGCAACGCCGTTCGCCAGATGATTCGCGACGAGCAAGATCCCGAGTTGCGCGAACTGGCCGAAGAGGAGCACACCGGCCTCGAAGAGCGCATCGCCCGGCTCGAAGACGAGATTACGCTGCTGCTGTTGCCGCGCGATCCCAACGACGACAAGAACGTTATGCTCGAGATCCGAGCGGGGACAGGCGGTGACGAGGCGGCCATCTTCGCGGGTGACCTGATGCGCATGTACATCCGCTACGCGGAGGGCCAGGGCTGGTCGGTGAAGCTTGCCAGCGAATCGCCCGCCGAGATGGGTGGCTTCAAAGAAGTGATTCTCGAAATTCGCGGCGAGAGCGTGTATTCCAAGCTCAAATTCGAAGCGGGGGTCCACCGCGTCCAGCGCGTGCCGGTCACCGAGACCCAGGGGCGCGTGCATACTTCCACGGCCACGGTCGCGATCATGCCCGAGGTCGAAGAAGTGGACGTCGAGATCAATCCCAACGACATCGAGATCACCACGACCCGTTCGGGCGGGGCGGGCGGCCAGAACGTCAACAAGGTAGAAACGGCGGTGCATCTGGTCCACAAGCCCTCCGGCATCCATATCCACTGCCAGGAGGAGCGCTCGCAGTTGCAAAATAAAGCGCGCGCCCTGCAGATTCTGCGCGCCAAGCTCTACGACCTCAAACAGCGCGAGCAGCACGAGCAGGTCTCCGGGCTGCGCCGTTCCCAGGTCGGTACCGGCGATCGATCTGAAAAAATCCGCACCTACAACTACAAAGACAACCGGGTGACCGACCACCGCCTGAGCCAGAACTTCACCCTCAACACCGCCATCGAGGGCGAAATCGAAACGCTCATCCAGTCGGCCATCGCCGCCGCCCAACGCGAGCAACTCGCGGAACTGGCCCGCAGCAGCGGCTAAGCTTGCCAGGGTATATTGGTGTGGACAGTCACCACAAAGGGTGGCAATGACCGACCGCGAGCTTGAGTTGGGCCCATTCAAGTTTGAAGTGCAACAGCACCTGACTGAGCTAAGAATACCTCCCGTGGTGTCCGATAACCAAGCACTTTTCGCGGGCGGTCATTGATCATGTCCATTGCCCTTTGCACCTGCTC
>JAESGW010000340.1_pt1 | contig 61773 bp, 63 predicted proteins | sample 9269791 | NCBI WGS metagenome assembly JAESGW01 (sample SAMN16773120, study PRJNA677053) | algae metagenome | isolation source: Aphanocapsa lilacina HA4352-LM1 and co-occurring heterotrophs from near cave... | place: USA: Maniniholo cave, near Haena, Kauai, HI | collected 2009-07-28
GGGCACCATCAGGCCCGACTTGGCGCGCTTCTACAAGCAAAGCCCGTCAAAATCCGATATCCGCTGCTGCGCAGCCTGACGATAGCTATTCTTGCTCAGTCTCGAAGCGCAATCCGGGATTCTTGCCGCTGACTCAGCCCCCGGATTTCGCTTCGCTTCATCCGGGCTACGACGCCCTACTGCGTCACTTTCTTCCCCGCAGCGTCAAACTGCTTCAGGTACGCGACCAAATCGTTAACCTGCTGCGGATTTTTGATGCCGGCGAACACCATCTTGGTGCCGGGAATCTTTCCCCGCGGATCGATGATGTATTCGCGGAACGTCGCTTCGTCCCAGGTGATGTTCGCGTTCTTGTTGGCGTCGGTATAGCTGTATCCAGCGACCGCACCAGTCTTGCGTCCGAACATGCCGTTTAGCTGCGGACCGACCAGATTTCGCGCGGTCTCCCCGACCTGATGACAGGCGCGACATTGCGCAAAAACCCGTTCACCGGCCTCGGCGCTTTGCGCCAGCGCATGGCTCGTGCCGGCGGTCAACACACAAAGGGTTAGAAAAAGCATTCGCATCGATCTGTCTCCGGTTGGCATAAGAGTCTATGTTCGCGAAAACAGCACGACAAGACACGACAATATGAGGAAAGCCCATGACGCCGCTCGAACGAATTCGTAACTTTCCGCTTCCGTTCGCGGAACTGATGGGAATCACCTTCGTCGAGGCGGACAAGGACCGTGTGGTCGCTACACTCGCGGTGCGCGACGACCTCTGCACCGTCGGCCATTCGATCCATGGCGGCGCATTGATGGCGCTTGCCGACACGGTCGGCGCTGCCGCAACCGTCGTCAACCTGCCCGCCGACGCCAAGGGTACGACCACCATCGAAAGCAAGACCAATTTCCTGAGCGGCGCCTCCGCCGGCACGACCATCACCGCAACGGCGACGCCCGTGCATCGCGGCCGCCGCACGCAGGTCTGGCAGACGCGGATCGAGAGCGCCGACAAGAAGCTGATCGCGCTCGTGACACAGACACAAATGGTGCTCTGACGACGCGACGATGGTGCGGCTCGATCACCGGTATCGGCATGGAAATCAACGGCGGACGTCGCATTTAAGCTGTTCCGCCATGACCTCCGGCCGATTGACGGGTATCATCCAAAGGACGATGCTTTGCGGAAATCCGCAAAGCAGACCAGACAGGTGCGACGATGAATGATCCCCGGCCGATCGACCTCGCAAAGCGCGACCTCGCCTACATCGTGCATCCCTACACCAACTTCAAAACCAACGAGGCCAGCGGGCCGTTCATCATCGACCGCGGCGAAGGCGTCTATGTCTACGACAACGACGGCCGGCGCTATCTCGAAGGCATGGCCGGGCTGTGGTCGACCGCGCTCGGGTTCTCGGAGCCGCGGCTTGCGGAGGCCGCCGCAAAACAGTTCGCCCGCCTGCCCTACTCGCAGATTTTTAGCGGTCGCTCGCATGAGCCCGGCATTCGCCTCGCCGAAGAGCTGGTCAACATGACGCCCGACGGGCTCAACCACGTGCTGTTCGCCAACTCCGGATCGGAAGCGAACGACGCCGCCTGCAAGATCGTCTGGTACTACAACAACCAGATGGGGCGGAAAGCGAAGAAGAAGCTGGTCGGCCGCTACTTCGGCTATCACGGCATCACCGTCGCATCCGGCAGCCTGACCGGCCTTGCGCCGGTGCATGCGGACTTCGACCTGCCGCTCGACCGCATGGTCCACGCCGACGCGCCGAGCTACTACCACTTCGGCAAGGCCGACGAGACCGTCGAGCAGTTCGTCGACCGCCTCGCTGTCAATTTCGAGGAGCTGATTCAGCGTGAAGGACCGGACAACATCGGCGCGTTCATCGCCGAGCCGGTGATGGGCGCGGGCGGCGTCATCGTTCCCCCGCCGGGCTACTTCGAGCGCATCCAGGCGATCCTGAAAAAGTACGACATTCTTTTCATCGTCGACGAGGTGATCACAGGCTTCGCCCGCACCGGCGAAATGTTCGGCTCCAACACCTACAATCTGAAGCCCGACATGATGACCATGGCGAAGGCGCTGTCGTCATCATACTTGCCGATCTCGGCGCTGATGATGACCGACAAGATCTACCAGGCGGTCTCGGACGGCAGCGCCAAGAACGGCGCTTTCGCCCATGGCGTGACCTACGCCGCGCATCCGGTCTGCGCCGCAGTCGCGCTGGAGACGCTGGCGATCTACAAGGAACGCAACATCGTCGAGCACGTGAAGAAGGTCTCGCCGCGGCTCCAGAGCGGCCTCGGCGCGCTGCAGAACCATCCGCTGGTCGGCGAGACACGCGGCATTGGCCTGATCGGCGCCGTCGAGCTGACCCAGAGCAAGAAGGACAAGAAGGGCTTCGACGCCAAGCTCGGGCTTGGCGCCTATGTGCAGAACCGCGCAGCGCATCACGGCGTGATCCTGCGCAACATGCGCGACGCCATTGCCGTCTGCCCGCCGCTGATCATCACCGAGGACGAGATCGAGGAACTGCTGCAAGGCCTGCACCGCGCCCTCGACGACGGCCTCGACCACGCGCGCAAGCAAGGCTGGGTTTAGTTGCTCGCTGTCACATCGTATTCGCCGGCGCGAGCGGCCGCCAAAGGTCCTCGCGCCAGCGCACGGCGATCAGCAGCATGAACAGCAGCCCGACGCCCGCATAAAGCGTCGCCGTCGATGCAAATCCCATCCGCTCGATCAGAGGTCCTGCGATCAGCAGCCCGATCGGCAGGCTGTAGATCGCCATCATTCGCACGCCCATCACCCGGCCGCGAAAGCGCTCGCCGGCGGTGCGCAGCAGGATCACCGCCAGCGCGATCATGCTGAAGCTCTGGGCAAAACCGGCCATTGCCAGGCATGCAAGCGCGGCAGGCATCGATTGCGAATGCGCGAACACGATCAGGAGAACGTACCAGATGGCCGTCGCAAGCAGCATCACCCGCGCGAGCTTCACGCCGTGGATGTTGCTCAACACCATGGAAGCGGCGAGCGCCCCAAAGGCAAAGGTCGCCGACATGTAGCCGAGCCCGGTCTGGTCGGTGTGGTGCACATTGCGCGCGATGTAGGGCAGCAGGCTGCCGGTGAAGGGATACGCGGTCAGGTTGACCAGGAACGCGATCCACATCGCCGCCTGCAAGCGCGGCGTGTTCCAGATATAGGCGATCCCTTCCGACAGATCCCGCCAGGGTGACGCGCGCGCGATCTCAGCCTCAGTCGGGGTCTTCTTCTCGGACGCAGGCGGAATGCAGAGCGTCAAAGCGGTGCTGACGAGATAAAGGCAGGCAATCACCACGTAAGCGGGACCCATGCCGAGGGCGGCGAACATGCCGGCACCGGTGAGCGCGCCGGCGACGCGCGCGGAATCCATCGTTGTGCGCGACAGGCTCATGGCGCTGACGAGATACGCGTGCGGCATGGTGCTCGCCACCAGCGCACCGCGCACGCCGAGGTCGGACGGCCGAATGAGCCCCAAGATCGCCGACAGGATGAAGACATACACCGGCGTGATCAGCCCGGTGAATGCCAGCGTCAACATCGTCGTCGCCAGCAACGCATAGGTGGCGCGCATGCCGGCGAGCAGGTTGCGATGGCCGATACGGTCGCCGAACACGCCGAACATCGGCGCAACCAGCGTCCCGGTGAACATCAGCGAACCGAAAGCAGTGAGAGCAACGACCGATCCGGTTTCGACCAGGATGTACCAGCCGAGGATCAGGACCTCCATCTCAAAGGCCCAGGACGTCAGCGTGTCCGCCGGCCACTGGAAGCGATAGCTCCTGACGCGAAATGGAGCGAGCGCAGAGGATCGCCCAGGCATCGTCAATCGTCCAGGCCGCGATTCATCGCGCGCCAACCCTTCTTGTCGTTTCTTCCCGATTTACGGTTTAGCGCCCGACGCCCGCTTCAGCTACCCCTGTCCGCGCGTGGCGCCCCGCCGTCATTGCCGGGCTTGACCCGGCAATCCATCTGCTTCGCAAAAGGCCGCTCCTCGAGTGGTGATGGATGCGCGGGTCACAGGCGAGCGAAGCGACGCCGTTCTTCGAACGGCTATGCCCACACATAACAGCAAACGTCACTTCGCATCCGCGAGAATCAAGTCGCTCGCCTTCTCGGCGATCGCCACGATCGGCGCGTTGGTGTTGCCCGAGACCAAGTCAGGCATGATCGAGCCGTCGACCACGCGCAAGCCCTCGACCCCCTTCACGCGCAGTCGCTGGTCGACCACCGCCAGCGCATCGTTGCCCATGCGGCAGGTCGAGGTCGGGTGAAACACTGTGCTGGAGCGCTGCCGGGCGTAGGCCAGCAAATCCGCATCGCTTGTGATCTGCGGACCCGGCTCCTCTTCCGCGGCAATGAAGGGCTTCATCGCCGGTGCCGCCAGTATCTTGCGCAGGATCTTCAGGCCTTCGATGTTGGTGGTGCGGTCGGTCTCGGTCGACAGATAGTTGATGCGGATTTCCGGAGGCGCCGACGGGTCCGCGCTCTTGATCCTGACCGAGCCCCGGCTCTCGGGGCGCAACTGGCAGACGTGGGCAGTGAAGCCGGAGAAGTCATGCAGCTTCTCGCCCATCTTGTCGGTCGAGAATGGAATGAAGTGAACCTGGATATCCGGCGTCGCCAGCCGTGGATGCGTCTTGAAGAATGCTCCGGCGGAAGCCGCGGCAATCGACAGCGGTCCCTTGCGCAGGAAGGCGTAGCGCATCGCCATCATCGCCTTGCGGCGCAGGCTCATCACGTCGTCGTTGATGGTGAGTTTTTGCGAACAGCGCGAGACGATGCGGACCTGCAGGTGGTCCTGCAGGCTGCTGCCGACGCCCGGCGCATCCAGCACCACATCGATGCCGTGCTGGCGCAACAGCTCGCCCGGCCCGACACCGGAAAGCTGCAGCAACTGCGGCGAGTTGTAGGCGCCGCTCGAGATCAGCATCTCCTTGCGCGCCCTCGCCTGTTTCAGCGCCCCGTTCTGGCGGTACACGACACCGGTGGCGCGCTTGCCGTCGAACGTCAGCCGCTGCGCCAGCGCATTGGTCTCGATGCTCAGGTTGCGCCGCTCGCGCGCAGCGCGCAGGTAGGTCCGCGCGGTCGAGCCGCGGCGGCCGTTGCGGGTGGTCGTCTGGTAGTAGCCCGCCCCCTCCTGGTCGGCGCCATTGAAATCGTTGTTCGCCGGAATGCCGACCTGCGTCGCCGCCTGGATGAACGCATCGCTCAACGGATCGTTCTGGCGGTGGTTCGACACGTTCAGCGGTCCGCCGACACCGTGATAGTCGTTCTCGCCGCGCTGCTGGTTCTCAGCCTTGCGAAAGTAAGGAAGGATATCGTCGTAGCCCCAGCCGACATTGCCGAGCTGCCGCCAGCGATCGTAGTCCGCGTGCTGGCCGCGGATGTAGACCAGGCCGTTGATCGAGCTCGAACCGCCGAGTACCTTTCCGCGCGGTTGAAACACCTGCCGGCCGTCGAGCCCCGGCTCGGGCTCGGTCTGGTACATCCAGTTGACTTTTGGGTTCTTGAACAGCTTTGCGTAGCCGATCGGGATATGGATCCACATGTTGCGGTCGCGCGGGCCCGCTTCCAACAGCAGTACCGAATGCCTGCCGTCGGCGCTTAGGCGGTTGGCGAGCACGCACCCGGCCGAGCCTGCCCCGACGATGATGTAGTCGAATTCCCCCGCGTCGGCGGCTCCATTCACCCCGGACATTGCATTCCTCCCGGTCGTCTTCTTGCTTCACGTTCTTGCATGGCGTGCAATTTCCGCACGCGGCATTGCCAGTTCACGGGTTTGACCATGCCGCCGGATCGCGATTAAAGCAATCCAACAAGGTCAGGGGAGCCCGTCCGGAATGTCGTCCAACCCGTTGTTCCAGCCGTTCAAATACAAGTCGCTGTCGCTCGACAACCGCGTCGTGATGGCACCGATGACCCGCTCGCGCAGCCCCAACGGCAAACCCGGCGACGACGTCGCCGCCTACTACCGCCGGCGCACGGAAGGTGGCGTCGGCCTGATCGTCACCGAGGGCACGACGGTGGATCGCCCTGGATCATCGAACAATCCGAGCGTTCCGAATTTCTACGAGCCGGCCAGCCTCGAAGGCTGGAAGCGCGTGGCCAAGGAAGTGCATGCCGCCGGCGGCAAGGTCGCGCCGCAACTCTGGCACCAGGGCATGATGCGCAAGCCGGGCACCGGGCCGCACCCGGACGGCAAGTCCGACGGTCCGTCCGGCCTCGCCGCCAACGGCAAGCTGGTCGGCGAGCCCATGACCGAGGAAGACATCGCCGACACCGTCGAGGCGTTCGCCAAGGCTGCGGCGGCCGCAAAGGAGATCGGCTTCGACTGCGTCGAGCTGCATGGCGCCCACGGCTACCTGATCGACCAGTTCTTCTGGGACGGTGCAAACAAGCGCACCGACGTCTGGGGCGGCGATCTCGTCCGCCGCACCCGCTTCGCAGCGGAAATCGTCAAGGCCGTGCGCAAGCGCGTCGGGCCGGACTACGTCATCATCCAGCGCTTCTCGCAATGGAAGCAGCAGGACTACGCCGCAAGGCTCGCGCTGACGCCGAAGGAGCTGGAGCAGTTCCTGGCGCCGCTCACCGAGGCCGGCGTCGACATCTACCACGCCTCCACACGGCGGTTCTGGGAGCCGGAATTCGAAGGCTCCGATCTGAACCTCGCCGGCTGGACCAGGAAGGTCACCGGCCTGCCCTCGATCACTGTCGGCTCGGTCGGCCTGAAGGGTGTCGATTTCGTCCACTCGCTGCGCAACCCGGGCGATGTCTCGGAGGTCGGCGACTTCAGCGAGCTCGAGAAGCGGCTGGCACGCGGCGAGTTCGATCTGGTTGCAGTCGGCCGCGCGCTCATCAGCGACCCGAACTGGGCCGCGAAGGTGCGCGACGGACGCACCCACGAATTGCAGCCGTTCTCGCCTGACGCGATGAAGGAGTTTGCGTGAGGCGTCGCGCGCGAAAAGGGCCGCACTGATCTCTTTCACCATGAAGGGCGTCTGCCGGTAAGGACGCCCTTCTGCTCGAACGGCCCGGCGTTCAGAACCATGCCTGAGACCTTGCCCTCAGAATCCCTTTCGAAAGCGATCCGCGTTCTGTCGCCGCCTTCCACGTAGAATTCGCTGTCAGACGCTGCCGTCACCGCCAGCGGCTTTCCCTTCTCGAAGTCGAGAACAGGCCAGGCACCGGTCGCTTCGATCACGAGTTTTTCTCCGTCGAGCCGGACCTGCAGGACGACCGCACCAAAGATCGGCGCACGGGTGACGGTGATCTCGCCCGGCTGATCGTGTTCCTGGCGAGTGATGGTCAGCCGGACCTCAGAGTTCACCGGGCCGCGCAGCCTGGCGACTGCTCCGTCGACACCGAGGCCGAGAGCCGGCAGGTCGTCGATCCGCGTGACGACATCTCCGGATTTCAACCCGGCCGCGGCGGCGGCGCTGTTTTCGAGCGGGTCGAGCCGGACGCCAGAACTCGCCAGTTGAACGCGCGCGCCGATCCCGGCAAAGCTGCTGGCCGGTCCGATCCGATCGCGTGAGCTCGATGACAGTCCGAAGTCGTAGGTCCCGGCATAGGCTGCGAGCGTGCCGACACTCACCGCCACTGCGGGCAGCGTGATCGCGGGGGCCCGCTCGCGCAACGCGCCGTAGATGAGGTTACGCATGGCGGTGTGGTACACGCCTGCGTTTTGCGGCAAGACCTGGATCATCTGAACCGCGATCATCTGCTCCACCGGATCGACCCAGAATTTGGTCCCCCATAGACCGCTCCAGGTGTAGCTGCCAAACGAACCCGGAACGTTGCTGAATTCCGTTTGGGTGCGAATGGCGAAGCCCAGTCCGAAGCCTGCGCCTGCGTCCGGCCCGACGGCTTCGCCGACGAACTTGATGATGGGTGGCAGCGCATCGGTCGTCATCTGCTTCACGCTGTCTTCCGACAGGATGCGCGTGCCTTCGAGCTCACCGCCGCTGAGCAGCATCTGGCAGAAACGCAAATAGTCCTGCGCCGTCGAGGCGAGCCCGCCCCCGCCGGAGAGAAGCTTGCGTTGCCGGGTGACGTCGAAGTGGGGCGGGCGTGGCCCGGGCGCGTCGACAAGCCGGCCAAGCTTTTCTGCGGGCACATGGAAGCCGGTATCGATCATGCGCAGCGGCGCGAACAGGCGACTCTGCAGGAATTGGTCGAACGGGTGACCGGACGCAACTTCGACGACGCGTGCGAGCACGTCGACACTGAAGCTGTATTCCCAGACCTCGCCGGGGTGATGTGCGAGTGGCAAGGCGGCGAGGCTTGCAACGAATTCAGCGAGCGTGTTGCCGGCCGTGAACGCAGCCTGACGATAGAGCCTGTTGATGGGAGCATCTGCGTATTGCGGCGAGTAGACCAGACCCGAGGTATGGCGCAGCAGGTCGCGCACCGTCATCGAGCGCGTCGGCGCCTCGTACGTAACCTCAGTGCTGCCGTTTGCCGGGTCGGTCGTCGCGATGCCCCTGCGCATGTTTGCCAGCTCCGGCAGGTAGCGTCCGACAGGTGCGTCGAGTTCGAGGCTGCCGTCGTCGACCAGCATCATGGCGGCGACGCTGGTGACCGGCTTCGTCATCGACGCGATCCAGAAGATCGAGTCCGGCTTCATGGGAATAGTCTTCGCGCGGTCCTGAAAGCCGATGGCTTGCAGGTAGGCGAGCTTGCCACCCTTGGCGATGGCAACGACCGCGCCCGGCAAATCGTTCGCGTCCACGCGCGACTGGTACCAGGTGGAAATTCGCGCAAGCCGGGCGCGTGAGAAGCCGAGGCTGTCGGGATCGCCGGCCGTCGCGAGGTCGTCGGCAACCGCAGGCCCCAATAGACAAAGAGAGAGTGCTGCGGCGCATGACGACGCCACAAACGTCGTCGAGAGGCGATGAAAGATCGTCATGGCGACCCCTCAATTCAATGATCCACGAAGGCAATCTTCGTTCTGGATCAGCTCTTCGCAATCCTCCTGCAATGCTCCAGCGCCGCCGCGATCAGGTTATCACTCGCCTCGGGCGTGCGAAACGCCGAGTGCGCTGACAGCGTCACGTTGCCGATCGTCTTCAGTTCATGGCCATCCGGCAAGGGTTCAACCATGAACACGTCGAGACCTGCATGACGCAGCTGGCCTGATCTCAACGCGTCGATCATCGCCGCCTCGTCGACCAGTGCCGCTCGCGCGGTGTTGACCAGGATCGCCCCCTTCTTCATCGAAGCAATGCGCTCGCGCGACAGGAAGCCGCGCGTCTCGTCGTTCAGCAACAGGTGCATCGAGACGACGTGACTTTCCTTCAGTAGCGTGTCGATGTCGACGAACGTCACATTGGCCTGCGTCTTCGGCGTCCGGTTCCAGGCGATCACCCGCATGCCGATGCCCGCCGCCATCCGCGCCATTTCCGCGCCGATACCGCCGAACCCGATCAGGCCCAGTGTCTTGCCGGTCAATTGCACGCTTTCTGTGCGCAGCCAGGAACCTTGGCGCATCTCCCGGTCCATCCGCGCAATGCCGCGCGCCGACTCCCACATCAGCGCCATCGCGCATTCGGCCACCGCCGTGTCGCCATAGCCCTTGATGGTGTGCACGGCGATGCCAATTTCGCCGAGCTCTTCCGGGCTCATGTAGCTGCGCGCGCCGGTGCCGAGGAATACGACATGTTTCAGGCCGGCACAGCGCTTGGCGATATCGGTCGGCAGGTAGCTGTGGTCGACGATGGCGATCTCGGCGCCGCCGAGCACGTCCGGCAGCGTCTTCGGATCGACATCCGGGTCGAGGTGAATATGCACCGCCGGATCGCCCGCCTCTTTGAGACGCTCGAAAATCACGCCTGAATTTGCGTCACCATCGACAAACACTGCCCGCATTCCACTTAGCCTCCATTGATGCGCTGCACACGCTACAGCGCCGTCTAGCTCTTGGCGAGAGCACCTTAGTTATCCGATTGCCGAACGCGCGCGTTGACGGCAGACTATCCCCCAAAACACAAAGGGAGAGAGCCGCGTGGCCGAATACGAAACCATCATCTACCAGCAGCCTGCGCCAAATGTGGCGCGGATCGTGATGAACCGGCCCGATGCGCGCAATGCGCAGAACCTGCAGATGACCTACGACCTGAACGCCGCCTTCGACCGCGCGGTGCAGGACGACGCCGTCAAGGTCATCGTGCTCGCCGGCGCCGACCCGCACTTCTCGTCCGGCCATGACCTGCGCGCCACGGGCAAGAACAAGGCCGGCAAGGATTTTCCGCCGGTCAGCTGGTGGAGTGGCTTCGATGAGCCGAACGCGCATGGACGTTTCGCCCGCGAGCAGGAGATCTACCTGCAGATCACCCGCCGCTGGCGCAACCTCGCCAAGCCGACCATCGCCGAGGTTCAGGGCCGCTGCATCGCCGGCGGGCTGATGCTCGCCTGGGCCTGCGACCTGATCGTCGCCAGCGACGATGCCGAGTTCTGCGATCCGGTGGTGACCATGGGCGTCTGCGGCGTCGAATGGTTCGTGCACCCCTTCGAGCTCGGCCCGCGCAAGGCAAAAGAGTTCCTTTTCACAGCCGACCGCTGGACCGCGCAGGAGGCGCATCGGCTCGGCATGGTGAACCACGTGGTGCCGCGCTGGGACCTGCAGAGCTTCGTGCTCGATCTCGCATCCAGAATCGCATCAAAGCCAGCGTTCGCGCTGAAGATGACCAAGGAGGCGGTCAACCGCGCCATGGACGTCTCCGGCCAGCAGGCCACCATCGAGCACGCCTTCGCGCTGCACCAGCTTTGCCACGCGCACAATCTTCAGGAGTTCGGAATGGTCGTCGATCCCGCAGGCCTGCACCCCTCGGTGCGGAAACCCGCGGCGGCGGAGTAGTGCCAACGCATCGTGAGTAACTCGCTGCATTCGCAACGCAGATGGCGCGCCCCCTCTCCCCGCATAGGCGAGCGAAGCGACGCCGTTCTTCGAACGGCTATGGGGGAGAGGGTTGGGGTGAGGGGCACTATGCCTTCGAGAGTCGGTAACCCCTCACCCGCCCGCCTTCGCCCTTCGGGCAAAGTCGGGCGACCTCTCCCCATGGGAGAGGTGAAGCGCGCCAGGTCGTTGCCGCACGAGTGCACATTTGGTGGAGGGATCTAAATGGACCAACTCGTTGCCGACAAAACCTTCGTGGAGACCGTCCGCAGGCAGGCGCTCGAGCGCGCCGACGCGGTGGCCTTCCACTTCGACGGACGCGACACGACCTACGCCGAGTTCGACCGCAACACCAACAAGGTCGCCAATGCCCTGCTCGCCTCGGGCTTCAGGCACGGCGACCGCATCGCCTTCCTCGGCAAGAACAGCGACCACTTCTTCGAGATCATGTTCGGCGCCATGAAGGTCGGCATGGTGATGACGCCGGTGAACTGGCGCCTCGCTCCGCCAGAGATGATCTACATCATCAACAACGCCGAAGCCCCGGTGCTGTTCGTCGGCCCGGAATTCAACGCCGCCGTCAAAGGTTTTGCCTCCCAGCTTCCGGCGGTCCGCCTGACCATCGCCATGGAGGGCGGCGAAGTCCCCTGGCCGTCCTATGTCAAATGGCGCGACGCACAGCCGGACACGCCGCCGGCGCAGCGGATCGAGCCCGGTGACGTCGCCGTGCAGCTCTACACATCCGGCACCACCGGTCACCCGAAAGGCGCCATGCTGTCGCACAAGAACCTTCTCAACCTGACCAGCCCCAAGCAGGAGGTGCCGGACTGGAACCGCTGGAATTCGGACGACGTCACTCTGGTGACGATGCCGGTGTTTCACATCGCCGGCGCCGGCTGGGGCATCTTCGGTCTCTTCTACGGGGCGAAGAACGTCGTCATGCGCGATTTCGATCCGGGCGGCGTGCTGGACTTCATCCAGAATTATCGCATCAGCAAGTGCATCCTGGTGCCCGCGGCGCTGCAGTTCGTGGTCCGCCATCCCAAGGCCAAGCAGACCGACTTCTCCCGTCTGAAATACATCCTCTACGGCGCCTCGCCGATCCCGCTCGAGCTCCTGAAGGAATGCATGACCGTGTTCGGCTGCGGCTTCGTGCAGATGTACGGCATGACCGAGACCACCGGCGGCATCTGCATCCTGGGGCCTGAGGACCACACGCCGGAGGGTTCGGTACGCATGCGCTCGGCCGGCAAGGCCATGGAAGGCGTCGAGTTCGCCATTCTCGATGCGGAAGGCAACCGCCTGCCGGCGGGCCAGACCGGCGAGATCGCCACGCGCTCGCTCTCCAATATGGTCGGCTACTGGAAGATGGACGAGGCCACGCGCGCCACGATCAGCGACGACAACTGGCTGCGCACCGGTGACGCCGGTTACATCGACGAGGACGGCTACATCTACATCCAGGACCGCATCAAGGACATGATCATCTCCGGCGGCGAGAACATCTATCCGGCCGAAGTCGAGAATGCAATGTTCGGCCATCCGGCCGTCGCTGAAGTGGCCGTCATCGGTGTACCCGACGACAAGTGGGGCGAGAGCGTGCGCGCCGTCGTCGTCAAAAAGCCCGGCGCCGAGGTTTCGGCCGACGAGATCATCGCCTACGCGCGCGAACGCATCGCCGGCTACAAGACGCCGAAGTCCGTCGACTTCATCGACGTCCTCCCCCGCAACGCCTCTGGAAAGATCCTCCGGCGCCAGCTGCGCGAACCCTATTGGGAGGGCAAGTCGCGACGGGTGAACTGAGCGGGCGACGGTTCCAGCCGGCCTCTATTCGATCACGATCACCGCCCAATATGTGGCGAAATGACGAATCCGCTGCAATCCCAGACACCCCTGTCCGCCTCCTTCACGCTGACCGTCGACGGCAAGCCACTGGTGATCCAGACCGTCGGCTCGGCCCTTCGCTTCATCAGCGAGAATCAATGCGTGGAGTGGATGGAGCATTACGGCGCTTACAACTCCGCCAAGGCCGCGCTCGAGCAAGCCGCCGCGAACGCCATGATGGCGCGCGCCGCCACCGACGCGCTCCGCTTTCTGCTGTCGCAGTCGAAACTGCTGTAGTTACCGGTACCCTCTCAACTCCGTATAGCGATGGCGCTGATGCGGCGACAAGAGTTCGGCTGTCGTCAGGTGATACTTCAGATGTATGGCGCGAAGCGACCCCTGCGCTTCGCCGATCTCCGTCGTCAGCGCAATTAGTGTCTGCGGTGAGATCGTTCGTTCGGCAAAGGCCCGATCGAGCGCGGTTTCACGAGCGATCAAAGCCTCACCGGCCGGAACGGCTTCCGCCTTCATGGCGTCAAACAGCGCCCGCATCCGCTGACGCAGGTCGGCGCTGAGTCCGAGTTGGTCGGCAAGCTCAAGCACGTGCATCGGTCCGGGATAGCCATTGAGTTCCGCCGCAAGCGCGAGGCCCATTCCGCGCCCGGTACGCAACATCTGCTGTTCGCTCAGCGCCTTCACGGTCCGCTGGTGCAAGCCAGTGTACGGGGTACCGCCATGTTGATGCTGCGCGGTGGCCAGGCCGCCCAGGGCGACGACTGCTACTGCAGCAAGGGTCAGTCTCATCCGTATTCTCCCATCATGCCGTCGCAGATTAGATGCAGCCAACCGGCAGGCAAGGCGTCCCTTCGCCTCGACAGCCGCCCGTCACCTCGGTTCGGAACGCCCTCCACCGGCAAATACCTCTCCGGCGCCACGCGCGCGCTCTTTGCCCTCCGTCTCTAACTTATTGCAAATCGTCCAACCTGCTCCAAGCTGCTGATTTAATTATCATAATTTCTTCCCGCCGAATTGAACCTAACGCCTGGGTCACTGCCCAATGCACGGGACATTGGCGTGCAGCGCGTTGAACACCTTTCCTCTCGCGCACTGAATTCAGAAGGACCTACCAGATGTTGCAGGATCGCTACGGCAATGCCTTGTCCACTCATTCCCGCGCGGCCGTGGACAAGTACAACGCCGCCCTCGAGCTCATCCGTCTCTATCGCGGCGATCCCATTGCGGCGCTCGACGCAGCGATCGAGCACGACCCGAATTTCGCGATGGCTTGGGCCGCGCGCGCGGGCCTGCTCGTGCAGCAAACCGACAAGGCCTACCTCGAAGAGGTCGACCGTTCGCTGAAGGCCGCGCTGGCGTCCGGCGGCAATGACCGCGAGCGTGCACATATGGCGGCAGCGCTCGACTGGTCGCATGGCCGCATGGACGACGCGATTTCGAAGTATGCGCGGATCGCGCAGGACAATCCGACCGACCTGCTGGCGCTGCAGACGGCACATGTCGGCTGCTTCTTTCTCGGCCGGCAGCACGAGCTGCGCGACTGGCCGTTACAGGCGATGCGCGCGTTCAAGCGCAGCGACGACGGCTACCACGCGCTGCTCGGCATGGCCGCGTTCGGCCTCGAGGAGTGCGGCGACTATGCGCGCGCCGAGGCGTTCGGCACCGAGGCCGTCGCGCTCGATGGCCGCGATGCCTGGGCGGTGCATGCGGTGGCGCATGTGCACGAGATGCGCGGTGACGTCGACCGCGGCATGCCGTGGCTGCGCGACAGTGCACAGGACTGGTCGCCGGAGAACGGTTTTGCCTACCACAACTGGTGGCACCTGGCGCTGCTGCATCTCGACCGCGGCGACGGCAAGTCGGCGATCGCGATGTACGACACCAAGGTGCGTCCCAATGCGGACTCCGCGGTGCTCCTCGAATGCATCGACGCCTCCGCCCTGCTCTGGCGGCTGCACCTGGAAGGCATCAACACCGGTAACCGCTTCGCCAAGCTCGCGGCCTGCTGGGAGCGCACGCTCGATGACGGCCACTACGCCTTCAACGACCTGCACGCGATCATGGCGTTCCTCGGCGCCGGCCGGGCCAGGGATGCCGAGCGCATGCTGACGACCATGCGCCGTGCCGCGATGAAGACCGACGACAACGCCTACATGTCGCGTGCGGTCGGCATTCCACTCGGCGAAGCGTTCCTGGCCTTCGACGCCGGCCGCTACGGCGAGACGGTGGAGAAGATCGCCGCGGTCCGCGGCATCGCCCAGCGCTTCGGCGGCTCGCACGCCCAGCGCGACATCCTCTCGCTCACGGCCTTGCACGCAGCCCTTCGGGGCAACCTGAAGCAGACCGCGGAAGCCTTCGCCAGCGAGCGGGTCGCGCACAAGCCGGAAAGCCCCTGGGCCCGCAACCTCGCCCAGCGCGCGGCCAAGCTGAAGGCCGCGGCCTGATCGCCGAAGTCAACGCAGAACGTGCCCTCGCCTCTCCCACAAGGGGAGGTCGAGCGGCATCGCCTGCGCACCGCTGATTCAACCTGCCCTAACGAGTCGGCCGGACAAGGTCGACCACTTTCGCGCAACGAGGAGCTACGGGATGAACCCTCAGATCAAGTACGTCACCCTTCCGACCGGCGTCACCGTCGAATACATCGAAAGCGGAGCACTGGGAGGCGCGCCGCTGCTGCTGCTGCACGGCCTGTCGGACAGCTGGCACTCGTTCCTGCCGCTGCTGCCGCACCTGCCGCGTCAGGTGCGCACCCTTGCCTTCACCCAGCGCGGTCACGGCCAATCGAGCAAGCCGCGTGACGGTTACAGCCTCGCGGCCCTGGCCGAGGACGCGAAAACCTTCCTCGATGCCATGCATATCGATCGCGCAATCATCGTTGGCCATTCGATGGGGGCGGCGGTCGCGGCATTGCTCGCCGCCGCTCACCCGCAGCAGGTCGCGGGGCTTGCCTTGCTCGGCGCGTTTGCGGATTTCCGCGAGAATGGCGGCGTGATCGCGCTCTGGCAGGACGTCCGCGATTTCTCGGATCCGATCGAACCCGCATTTGCGCGCGCCTTCCAGGTCTCGACCATCGCCAGGATGGTCGACGACGATTTCATCGATCTCGTCGTCGCCGACAGCCAGGCGCTGCCGTCGTTCGCATGGCGCGGCCTGACCGACGCCTTCCTTGCCTCGAACCTTCCAGCCGCCTATCGCCGGATCGAGGTGCCGACGTCACTGATCTGGGGCGATAACGACAGCTTCGTGCCGCGCAGCGAGCAGGATGCGATGCTGTCGGCCATGCGGCACGCGACGCTGCACGCGCTCGACGACACCGGTCACGCCGTGCACTGGGACCGGCCGGGCGAGACCGCGGCCATCATCAACGCGCTGGTGAAGAACGTGGCCGCCCGTCTCGCGGCCTGACTAGGGCATGATCCCGAAAAGTGGGTACCGGTTTTCGGATAAGATCATGCCCAAAGAATAGAGCAATGCAGCTGCCGCGGCGTGGAGGGCCGCGGCAGCTGTCAAAAAGCCCTCACGGCCAGAAGGTCAAAAGCGATGCTGATCACCATCATCGTGCTGCAAAGTCTCGTGAACGTCCTGCGCGAACGCAGGCAGAATCGGCTGGCCCGCCGGAGCCTGCGTGAACTTGCCGACACCGGTTCGGCCGATGCCGAACGCCTGCACACGTCCGCCGCGCCGTTCTGGCGCGCTGTGCTCGTGCGCTGCCGCAAGGATACGTCGTTGTCCAGGCACAAGCGCGCGCGTTCGAGAAAGGCGATGCGTCGCCTCTCCCGCATCTCGGAACAGAAGCAGGCGCGGCAGCCCGCGCGCTAGTTCAGCGAATGAAATCGCGGATCGTCGCGAGGCCGCGTTCGCGCGCGTCCGGAACAATGCCGTGCCCGCAGTTGGCAAACCGTTCGAAGCGGACGAGATGCGCAGGGATCGCCGCGGCGATGTCGGCCTGCGCCTCGATCGGCGTCATCGGATCGTCCTCGCCGCCCATCACCAGTGTCGGACACTGGATGCGGCCAAGATCTTTCAGCAGGTCGAACCTGTTCCCCTCGCCGTCGGGGCGCGCGAACCACTGCAGCACGTCCGGGCGAACGATGGTGCGGCTGACGCCGTCGGGGTCGCGCGGGGTTCGCGTGTAATGCGGCATGGCCAATCGCCGCCAGGCCTCGACTGACGCCTGATCGACCAGGCCTCCGGTTTCCAGGAACCTGCGACGTGCAAGGGCGCCGACCTCCGGCCCTCCCAATCGCTCGAACAGTTCGACCCGTCTCGGGCGATGCGAGCCTCCGATCGCCTCAGTGGTAACAAGAATGAGTTTTGCGGGATGCGCCGGATGCCGGGTCGCGTAAGCCATCGCCACCATGCCGCCGAACGACACCCCGAGCACGATCGGATTGACGATGCCGAGCGCATCGCAGAAGCCGCGCACGTCGTCGCCCCACTGCGCCAGCGTCCAGGCGTCCTGCGGGCCGGCGTCGCTCCTGCCGTTGCCGCGATGGTCGAGGTAGATGACCTGAGCCACATCTGTCAGGGCCGAATAGGCCGGCTTGTAGCTGGAGTGGTCGAAACCGGGCCCGCCATGCAGCAGAATCAGTGTCGGCTTCTCCCGCATCGCCGGGCCGTCGGGAACCAGCTTGGCGCCCTCGACATCGAAGAAAAGGCGGACGCCGTTCACCAGGACATGCATGGTCGACCTCAGTTTGCCGCCGAAAAGGCCCGCCAACGCGAAAACCGATGGATTTTCCGGTCGTTAGCCTTGTTTTCCGATCCCCGGGATGCACCGGCCCGGGAACATGGTATAGGGGTTGGATGGCAAAGACAGCAAACAACCCCTTCAAGAAGACCCCCGAGCAGAAGAAAGCCGACGCCGAGCAAGGGCTCGCGGAGTATCGCGCGAAACAGGCGGCAGTCGACAAGAACACCGAGCGTCTGCGGGCGCTGAGGCTGGCCCACGAGGCCGCCAACCCGCCCGAGGCGAAGCCCGCGCCGAAGCGAGCGGCAAAGAAGAAAGCTGCCGCCTCCTAGGCCAGGATCATCATTGCAAAAAAGAGCGACGGCCGCCGCAACCGGCGGCCGTCGCTTTTGACCCTCATCCGGCAATGCGAACCGGAAGCGTCTCGTAGCCTTTGACGAAGTTGGAGAAGACCCGTTTCGGCTCGTCCATCACCTCGATGGTATCGAACCGCTTCAGGATTTCCTCCCAGATGATCTTCAGCTGCAGTTCGGCCAACCGCAAGCCGACGCAGCGGTGGATGCCGAAGCCGAACGACAGGTGCGTGCGCGGCCGCTTGCGGTCGATGATGAAGTCGTAGGGCTTCTCGATCACCTCGTCGTCGCGGTTGCCCGAGACGTACCACATCACCACCTTGTCGCCCTTCCTGATCTGCTTGCCCTTGAACTCGAAGTCGGCAAGCGCCGTGCGGCGCATATGCGCAAGCGGCGTCTGCCAGCGGATCACCTCGGGAACGAAGCTGTCGAGCAGAGCCGGATTGTCCTTGAGCTTCCTGAACTGGTCGGGGAACTTGCTGAGCACGTAGATGCTGCCCGACAGCGTGTTGCGGGTGGTGTCGTTGCCACCGACGATCAACAGGATCAGGTTGCCGAGGAAGTTGGAGAAATCCATGTTCCGCGTCGCGTCGCTGTGCGCCATCATCGACAAGAGGTCGCTCTTCGGCGGCTGCTTGATACGCTCGTCCCACAGCTTCTTGAAATACATGGCGGCCTCGATCAGTTCGGCCTGCCGCTCCTCTTCCGTCGCGACCAGGCCGTCCGGTCCGGGCAAGGTGGTCGCGATATCCGACCAGCGCGTCAGCTTGCGCCGGTCCTCCCACGGGAAGTCAAACAGCACCGCGAGCATCTGCGTGGTGAGTTCGATCGAGACCTTGTCCACCCAGTCGAAGGTCTCGTTGCGCGGCAGGCTGTCGAGGCACTCGGCGGAGCGCTTGCGGATGCTGGTCGCAAGCTCGTCGAGATGCGTCGGCGTGAACATCGGCGCCACCGTCTTGCGTTGCGCGGTGTGCTGCGGCTGATCCATCGCAATGAACATCGGACGCCGCAGTTCCACCGGCGCGTCGCGGATGGTGATGCCACCGAGCTTCGAATCGGACGAGAACACCGCGTGGTTGGTCTCGATCTCCATGATGTCGTTGTACTTGGTCACCGACCAGTACGGCCCGAACAAGGCGTCCTTTGAGTAATGAACCGGATCCTCTTTGCGAAGGCGGTCGAAATACGGCCAGAAGCTGTCGTTGCGGAAGAGCTCGGGATGGCCGACGTCGAGGTCATCAAGAGGCGTCGAGTAGGCGCGCTCGCGCGCTTCTTCCATGATCGGATTGATTGTGCCGTGCATTGGGTCGTCCTCCGCAAATTATATGATGAACTCAAGCCAAATTTCGGCCGTCATGCCCGCGAAAGCGGGCATCCAGTACTCCGCAGCGTTGGTGATCTAGCTCCAGCGCTCTGGGATACTGGGTCCCCGCCTTCGCGGGGACGACGGTGCGTCGCGGGGTGAGACATCCCTCTAGTCCAAGGTGATGTTTGCCTTCTCGATCACCTTTTTGAACTTCTCACTTTCGCTGATGTAGAAGTCCTTCAGCTTCTCAGGACCGAGGTGGCCGAGATTGCCGAAATCGTTGTCCTCGTAATATTTGAGCACTGTCGGATCGCGCGTCGCTTCGGCCATCGCTGCGGCCATCTTGTTCACGATCTCCGGCGGCGTGCCGGCCGGCATCGCGAGGGAGGCCCACGCGGTCAGCACGATGTCGAGACCGCGCTCCTTGAACGTCGGAACGTTCGGGAAAGTCTTGAGGCGATCCTCCCGCGAGATCGCCAGCGCTCTCAATTTTCCGGCGTCGACGTGTGGGCGCATCACCACGCTGAAATCGAAGATCACATCGATCGTTCCGGACAGGAGATCGGCATAGAGGTTGGTGGGCAACTTGTAGGGCACGTGCACCATGCTGGTGCCGGTCGCCATCTGCAGCATCTCCCCGAGCAGGTGCGTCGATGTGCCGGCGCCGGAGGATCCGAAGTTCACCTTGCCCGGGTTCTTTTTCAGATGGTCGATGAACTCTTCCACCGTCTTGTACGGCGCCGAGGCGTTGACGACCATCAGAAGCGATGAGTCACCCATCCCGTTGACCGGGACGAACGACTTCAGCGGGCTGAAGGAAAGCTTCTTGTACAGGTGCGGGAAGGTCGCCATCGTACTCTGCGAGGCGTAGAGCATGGTGTAGCCATCGGGCTTGGCCTGCGCGACCACTTCTGTGCCGACGATGCCGGCCGCGCCGGGCTTGTTGTCGATGACGACCGGTTGGCCGATCTTTTCGGACAGCACCTTGGCGACGAAACGGGCCGAGTTGTCGGTCACGCCACCAGCCCCGGCGGGTATCACCCAGGTGATCGGCCGGCTTGGATACGGCGCCTGCTGTGCTGTGGCGGTCGTCGCTGAGGCGAGCGCTGCAAGCAGCGCGCATGCGAGCCTTGTTGGCGTTTTCATTCTAACCCTCCCAGGTTGGATGCTTTTTGATCCTTGAATGCTTTTGAGCTGCACGGTGCGTCGCTCACCGTGGCTTTGGCGAGACGCACATCGGGCAGACATCATGCATTTTATGCTGGCTGGATACCCTGCCCGGCGCTATCGTGTTTTGCCTATTGGGGCAGCTATTTTGCATTCTGGGGCATCGAAACCGGACTAGTGCGGTGAATTTGAAATTCCTGCCAGCTTTGCGGCGAGTCCATCGCAGGAATTTCAAATTCATAAACCGCACTAGAATCATAAAGTTGCTAGTGCTCCTGATGTTTCCGAAGTTCGCATGAGAGGTTGCCGCAAAGTGATGCGAACTTCGGAAACGGAGCACTAGTCTTGTCCAAGCCGGCAAACCTCATCCGCGCAGGCACGCTCGCGAGCTATGTCCCGCTTGCGCGCTCCCTTCGGCTCGATGCACCGAGGTTGCTGCAAAGCGTCGGGCTCGACCGATTTGATCTTTCGGACGTCGATGCGCTCATTCCGGCACGGGCGGCCACCGAGTTGCTCGAGCGCTCGGCTGAGGCCGCCGGCATCGAGGATTTCGGACTGCGGCTGGCGACAATGCGCAACCTTGCCGATCTCGGACCGGTCGGACTGCTCGTGCGCGAAGAACCCACCGTTGGCCATGCCATACGCACTGCGGAGCAATATCTTCGCAGATACAGCGAGGCGATAGCCTTCCGGCTCGACCAGCATGAGACCATCGCGGTGCTTCGGGTCCAATACGTGTCGAGCACGCAGGGACGCATACGCCAGGGCACGGAGCTGCTCGTCGGGACGGTGTTCCGCGTCATCAACGCATTGACCGGCGGCGCCTGGGCTCCCGAGAGCGTCAGCTTCTCGCATCCTCCACCGTCAACGCCGACGATTCACGCGAGCTTCTTCCGGACGCGAACGCGGTTCGACGATGACTTCAACGGCTTCGTGTTGCGGCCGAGCGATCTGACGGCGCCGGTCCGCAACGCAGACATGGCGATGCCGCGCTACGTCAAACACTATGTTGAAGAGGTTTTCTCCCAGCCGATCGTCGAGACTGACGTGACGGTTCGCCAGCTCGTGTTTTCACTCCTGCCGTCGGGCCGTTGCACCAGCGAGGCGATTGCGCGTCATCTCGGCGTCGATCGCAAGACCGTCAGCCGGCGCCTGGCGCGGCGTGGCGAGACCTTTTCATCGATCGTCAACAAGGCCCGCATCGAGCTCGCGCGCCGCCATGTCAGGACCGAGCACCGCTCGCTGACGGAGACCGCGCGGTTGCTCGGCTTTTCAGGGTTGGCCACATTCTCGCGCTGGTTTCGCGCCGAGTTTGGAACGAGCGCCACCTCCTGGCGCAAGACCAGCCGCGGCCAGCGCGCTCGCGTGAGACGGCGCAAATCGGGCTGATATCCATCTCTGGCCGGCTGTGGACATCGAAATGAGCCCTGCCTATTTTGCCCCCGACCATTGATCGACCGGGGGACATTCTGTCGTGCCACGCATCCGCTGCCCGCTCTTCAACCTCGCAGGAATTACCGCGCTCTCGCTTGTTGCCGCAACCGCGCAGGCGCACGAGTTCATCGTCACGCCGAGCACCTTTTCCGCCAAGGCGGGCGAAACGGTCAGTGCGACCGTCTACTCGACGCATACTTTCATCAAGGGCGAGGAGCTCGAGGACGCCGGCATCACCAGGGCCTTCATCGTCCATGACGGTAAGCGAACGCCGATTGCGCTGCAGGGCGATACGGGCAAGCTCGTCTACGCCGGGACTGCTCCAGCGCCGACCGATAAGGCCTTCATCGTCTCCGGCCTCCGCACGCCGATCATGCTCGCAACCACGCCCGAAGGCACAAAGCGCGGAAACCGGAAGGATTTTCCGAACGCCCGCGTGGTGCGCGCCATCGAGAAGTTCTCCAAGGCCATCATCAACGCCAGCGGCAATGACGAGATCTGGAAGACGCCGATCGGCGACCGCCTGGAGATCATGCTCAAGACCAGCCCTGCCGCCATCAAGGTTGGCGACGAGGTGCCGGTCCAGGTGCTGTACGACGGCGAGCCGATCCTGACCAAGCTGTATGCGACCTATGACGGCTTCTCCCGCCGCGGCATGGCCTTCGCCTTCTATGCGGAGATGGAAGAAGCCGACACCGGCTACGTCAAGATCACCCATCCCGGCACCTGGATCATCCGTGCCGAGCATATCGACGATACCCGGACCGACGAGATCGATCGCTACATCGCTCGCGCCGTCCTCGTGCTGGATGTGAAATGACCGTTTGCGTGCGGGCGGGCGCAGCGCTCCTGCTCGGCTGGCTTGCCCTCGCAGCATTGTCGTCGCAGGCGGCGGCCCATACCGCGGGCGGGCGCATCTTGAACGGCAAGGCCGCCATCACCGAATTCCGTTTCTCGGACGGATCGCCGATGGCGTTCGCCGACGTCAAGGTGTTCGCGCCGTCATCGACGGAGCTCTGGCTGGCCGGCCGCGCCGACGGCTCCGGCCGCTTCGCCTTCATGCCGGACAAGGCGGGCGACTGGACCGTCGAAGCGCGCGAAGCCGAAGGCCATACTGCCCTCCTGACCGTGACCATCGCCGCCGGCGATCTCGCCACGGCTGCGCTCATCCCGCGCTATTGGGGTTTTGTCCTGCTGGGCAGCGTCGCGCTCAATCTTCTGCTGCTGTCCCTTATGTTCGGTAGCCAGAAGCCCTGGACATTTTACCGCCGCCACTGACCCGCTTGCTCAAGGCGGCAGGTTCGCCACTTCACTGTTGCACCGTCTTTGCCTAGGCTGAGGCCATGAAATCGATCGAACGCGGGGCGGCCGCCAAGGAGCCTCTTTCCACGCGAGACCGCATCCTCACCGTTGCGCTCGAATTGTTCGCTCAGCACGGATATGCCGGGGCCTCGGTGCGGGAGCTCGCGCGGCGGGTGGGCATCCGCGAGAGCAGTCTCTACAACCACTTCAGCAACAAGGCTGCGATCCTGGACGCGCTGATGAGCGAGTACGGGCCTGCGAGTTCGGCGAGCCGGCTCGAGGAGCCCCGGTACCGGGCCTTGGCAGCAGACCCTTCCGCCTTTTGCCGCCAGTACGCCCTGGACCTCGTCGCCCAGTGGTCGGATCCCCGCGAACACCAGTTTCAAAAGCTGCTCACCGCCGAGCGCAACCGCGTCCCGGGCCTGCGCGCGCGATTTGCCGACCAGCTCTACTCGCGCGAGCAGCGTCTGGTGACCGACTACTTTCGCAAGTTCGCATTCGCCCGGCTGATCTCGGCGTCGGACCCGAGTGAAACGGCCCGCGTCTTCATGGCGACGCTCACCTATATCCGTCTCGAGCACTACATGCTCGGCGCGCGGCCATCGCCGCGCGAACGCGTGCTCGAAGCGATCGAGCGCTTTCTCACATTCTTCCTGACGCTGATCGGGGCGACGCCGCAGAAGCAGAGCAGAACCGCCGGCGCGGCGAAGAAGAAGTCACGGCCCCGGCCCCGAAGCTGAAGTCCGCTGGCCGCGCCGGTCACCAGCGCGACTTTCCCCTCGACTCGCTTCATCGTCTTGCTCCCGGTCGCGTCGCGCTATTTCGTGGCGTCGGCGGTTTCCACCAGCCGCAGGCCTGGCCGCCGCCGCGCATAGACCGGCGTCGGCAGTCCTTCCAGGCGGGCCTTCAGCTGCAGCGCGAGATAGCGCGAGTAGTGACGCGACTGCGCGAGGTTGCCGCCGTGAAACCACAGGCCCTCCTGTGCGGTCGGCTTCCACATGTTGCGCAGTTCGCCTTCCCACGGGCCGGGATCCTTCGCGGTGCCGGAACCAAGCCCCCAGCACGGGCCAACCCTGACGGCGACGTCCTGCGAAATCAGTGCCGCCGCCCAGTTGCTCATCGAGCCGTAGCCGGTCGCGTAAACAATCAGGTCGGCGGCAAGCTCGTCACCGTTGCTCAGGATCGCGCTGTGCGCGGTGAGCTTTACGATCTCGACGCCGGTCTTGAGCGCGATCTGGCCATCTGCGATCAGGTCCGATGCGCCGACATCGATGTAATAGCCGGAGCCCCTGCGGGCATACATCGGCCCGATGCCGGAGTCGTCCTCACCGAACGTCAGCATGAAGCCCGCGGCGCGCAGGCGCTCGTAGAACGCCGCATCGTCACGCTTGACCTGCTGGGTCATCGCCTTGCCGAACGTGGGCTGCAGAGCGTAAGGCGTCGACGCCAGCGTGAGATCGGCCACATCCGTCGTGATGCCGGCGCTGACCGCCTCTTCGGAATAGAGCGTACGGCCGAGCCGGGCCAGCGTCTCGGACCGGATCACCATGGTTGGCGAGCGCTGCAGCATCGTCACTTCCGCGCCGTGTTCCCAGAGATCGGCGGCAATGTCGTGGGCGGAGTTGTTCGACCCGACGACGACGCAGCGTTTGCCCTTGAAGCCATCGCCGCCGCGATGCTCGCTCGAATGCCGCTGCACCCCGCGAAACGTCTCCGTGCCCTCGATCTGCGGCCTTTCCGGGAAGCCGGACATGCCGGTCGCAAGCACCAGGTGCCTTGGCCGCAGCGTCACGGGCTTGCCCTCGCGCTCGACCGTGACTTGCCATGCGCCGCTCGTCGCATCCCAGGTCGCACTCCGGCATGGCGACGACGTCCAATAGTTCAGCTCCATGATGGAGGAGTAAGCCTCGAGCCAGTCGCCCATCTTGTCCTTGGGCGTATAGACCGGCCAATGATCCGGGAACGGCAGATAAGGCAGATGGTCGTACCAGACGGGATCGTGCAGGCAGAGCGACTTGTAGCGGCTGCGCCAGGAGTCGCCGATCCGTGGATTCCTATCGACGACCAGCGCCGGCACATCGAGCCGCCTCAGCCGCGCGGCGAGCGCGATGCCACCCTGCCCGCCGCCGACGATCAGCACATAGGGCTGCCGTGAATAGCCAAGCTCGGCCGCCTCGTCGTTGCGGCGGTCGGTCCAGGTCCGGCGGCCACGCGTCGCGCCATGCTCGACGCCAAGTTCGCGCCGCGCGCCGCTCTTCTCGCCAAAGCCTTTGAGCGCCATCAGCGCCGTGAACAGCGTGTGGCAACGTCCGTCCTTCAGCTGAACTCGCCCGACCCCACGGCCGAGCTCGGTCTCGAACGAAAACCACCCCTCACGGGCGTCCACCTGAAAGCTTCTGGGCCGCACACCACCAAGCCGGCCCTGCAGCATCTCCGCAATCTCGGCGTGGCTCTCGAATGTCACGATGTTCCAGGTAAAGGCGATGAGATCGCGCCAATAGCACTCGTCCGCAAACATCTTGGCCGCGCCGGCCGCATCGCCGCGCGCCAGCGCCGCGCCAAAATCGCCCAGCCAGCTTTCGATCTCGCTCATCCTGCTCCCCGGCCATCTCGCGTTCATCGCCGCGCCTTGCCGCCGCAGGGCTAACGAACGAACGTTCGTTTATGCCTCGGGTCGCAGGCAGGCTGCAAGTAGCCGCCGCTCATCCCTGCCAAGCGCGGGCTGAAGATTAGCTCAGCCGTTGCGGAACGTATACGCGTAGCCGTTGATGGCGGGAGCGCCGCCGAGATGCGCGTAAAGCACCTTCGATCCTTCAGGGAAATAGCCCTTCTTCACGAGATCGATCATGCCCTGCATGGATTTGCCCTCATAGACCGGATCGGTGATCATCCCTTCGAGGCGCGCACACAGGCGGATCGCCTGCTTGGTCTCTTCCGAAGGAACGCCATAGATCGGATAGGCATAATCCTCGATCAGCACGATATCGTCCGCGGTGATGTCCTGACCAAGTTCGACCAGCGCGGCGGTACGCTGCGCGATATCCAGCACCTGCGCCTTGGTCTGGGCCGGGGTGAACGACGCATCGATGCCAATGACGTTGCGTGCGCGGCCGTCCTTGGCGAAACCAACCGTCATGCCGGCATGGGTCGAGCCCGTGACCGTGCAAACGACAATGTAGTCGAACTTGAAGCCAAGCTCCTTTTCCTGGGCACGGACCTCCTCGGCGAAGCCGACATAGCCGAGCCCGCCGTATTTGTGCACCGATGCGCCGGCGGGGATCGCATAAGGCTTGCCGCCCTTCGCCTTCACGTCCTCGATCGCATCTTCCCAGCTTTGGCGGATGCCGATGTCGAAACCTTCATCGACCATCTGCACATCCGCTCCCATGATGCGGCTCAGCAGGATGTTGCCGACGCGGTCGTAGACCGCATCCTCGTGCGGCACCCAGCTTTCCTGCACCAGGCGGCACTTGAAGCCGATCTTGGCGGCGACGGCGGCGATCATGCGCGTATGGTTGGACTGCACGCCGCCGATCGACACTAGCGTGTCGGCATTCGACGCGATCGCATCGGGAATGATGTATTCAAGCTTGCGCAGCTTGTTGCCACCGAAGGCGAGACCGGAATTGCAATCGTCCCGCTTGGCGTAAAGCTCGACCTTGCCGCCGAGATGCTTGGTCAGCCTGTCGAGCCGCTCGATATGGGTTGGTCCGAATGTGAGCGGATAACGCGCGAATTTCTCCAGCATGGGCGGCCCTTCGATCGGTTGTGTGACGATGCGAAGAATATTACCATTCTTGCGGTGAGAGGTGCTCCCGCACTTCGGGCCGATCTAACCACAAGATTTCTATGAATCCCAAGCTATGTTATTTATCTTCGGGCTCTTATGATCTTTTCGGACGATTCTTTCATGACCACTGAGCTCGATAAAATCGACCTGAAGATGCTGCGGCTGCTGCAAGCCAACGGGCGCCTCACCAATGCCGAGCTCGCCCAGTCGGTCGCCGTCAGCCCTGCCACCTGTCACCGCCGGACCCAGCGCCTGTTCGAGGAAGGCTACATCAGCCATGTCAGGGCAGCCGTCGCGCCGCAGAAGGTTGAGCGCGGCGCGCTGGTGATGGTCGGCGTGGTCCTCGACCGCTCGACGCCGGAAAGCTTCGGCGACTTCGAGAAGGCGATCGCCAAACTCAGCTTCATCCTCGACTGTCATCTCGTCGCCGGCGACTTCGACTACTTCCTCAAGATCAGGGTGAAGGACATGGCGGACTTCAACCGCATCCACGGCGAGCAACTGATCGCACTCCCCGGCGTGCGCCAGACGCGAACATTCTTCGTCATGAAGGAAGTCGTCGACAACGCGCCGCTGGATTTTTGAAGGCAGCTTCGCTGCACTCGCAGTGACCGAGCCCATGCCGTTCCGCAATCCAGAACACCGCGACGGCGAATTCGGTTGACAGTCCATGCGCTTGCCGCGAACCTTTCGGCTGAACAACGCGCGGACTTCAAAGCTCCGAAACAACCGCGCCAACCGCCGGATACGACGAAAACCGGCCGAATAATCGGCCAATCGACAGGCGGCAATGGTCACGGGAGGACCGAAGCGATGAAGTTCGGCATCTTCTACGAGCTGCAACTGCCCCGCCCCTGGACTGCAGACAGCGAATACCAGCTCTTCCAGGATGCGCTGAGCCAGTTCGAGCTCGCCGACCAGCTCGGCTACGACCACGCCTGGGTGGTCGAGCATCACTTCCTCGAGGAGTATTCCCACTCGTCTGCGCCGGAGGTGTTCCTCGGCGCGGCCAGCCAGCGCACCAAGAACATCCGCCTCGGCCACGGCGTCATCCAGATCACCACCAACCAGCCGCAGCGCGTCGCCGAAAAGGTCTCGACGCTCGACCTGCTCTCAGGCGGCCGCGTCGAGTTCGGCATGGGCGAAGCGACCGGCCCCGCCGAGCTGCATCCGTTCGGCACCCGCGTGCGCGACAAGCGCGATCGCTGGGAGGAAGCGGTGCGCGCGATCATGCCGATGTTCACCAAGGACGACTGGGAATTCCACGGCCAGTATCACGACTTCCCGGCGCGCAACGTCATCCCGAAGTCGCGCCAGAAGCCGCACCCGCCGCTGTGGGTCGCCTGCTCCAACATCCAGACCATCGCCAAGGCCGGCGAATGGGGCATGGGCGCGCTCGGCTTCTCGTTCGTGTCGCCGGAAGCAGCACGCGCGTGGGTGCATCGCTACTACAACAACTTCCTGCACAACCGGAACCGGCTGACCGAGTATCGGGACAACCCGAACATCGCCGTCGTCTCCGGCTTCATGTGCGCACCGACCGACGAGGAGGCCCGCGAGCTCGCCGCCGGCTGGACGTTCTTCATCTTCGCGCTCGGCTATTACGGCCGCGCCGGCGTCGATGCGCCCGGCAAGAGCGACCTGTGGGGCGCGTATCAGGAGTGGCGCAAGACCGACAAGGCACAAGCGGCGCTGGATTCGGCTCTCGTTGGTTCGCCGGCAACGTTGCGCAAAAAACTGCATCAGTTCGCCGAGTCGCGTGTGGACCAGGTGATCCTGCTCAACCAGGCCGGCAAGACCACGCACAAGGCGATCTGCGACTCACTCGAGCTGTTTGCGAAGGAGGTAATGCCGGAATTCCACGCGATGCGCCCGGCGCATCAGAAGTGGAAAGACGACGTGCTCGCCGGCCGCATCGTACTGGAGAACCTCGCGACCGACGGCTACGACATCTACGCCCACCAGAATCCGGGCGAGGAGCGGATCACGCCGGAAGCGCTGAAGAAGCGGATGGCGGAAAAAGAAATGGCGAAGGCCGCGGCGAAGTAGTGTGTGATGAATCCAATCCAATCTCAGCCGTCATCCCCGCGCATGCGGGGATCCAGTACTCCGCAGCGTCAGTGTTCGAATTCTGGCGCTCTGGAATACTGGGTCCCCGCCTTCGCGGGGACGACGCCGCGGATTGAGGTGAGATCCCAACCTAATCTGATGAAGTACTGAGGACACACATGCCCATCGTTCAAGCTGACCGTCTCACCCACATCGGCGCGGCCCTGCTCCGCGCTGCCGGTGCCTCGAAGGACGAAGCCGACGCAGTCGCGGTCGGCTGCATCAACGCCAATCTCGCCGGCCATGACTCGCACGGCATCATCGCCATCCCGACCTACATCGACCGCATCAAGGTCGGCCACATCGTGCCGGGCGAGAAGTGGACCATCATCCAGGAGAGCCCGGCGACCACCGTGATCGACGGTCACTGGGGCTTTGGCTTCTACATCAACGCCAAGGCGATGGAGCTGACCATCGAGAAGGCGAAGAAGACCAACGTCGCCGCCTGCACCGTCTTCCGTCAAAGCCACGTCGGCCGGCTTGCCGCCTATCCGTTGATGGCCGCACGCGCCGGCATGATCGGCATTGCGACTGCGGACTCCGGCCGCTCGACCAAGGTGGTCGCGCCGTTCGGCGGCCGCGAGGCGCGGCTCGGCACCAACCCCATTTCGATCGCCGTGCCGTCCGATCTCGACGGCCCGATCTACCTCGATATGGCAACGTCGGCGGTCGCTGCCGGCAAGGTCGCGCTGGCCGCTGCCCGCAACGAACAGATTCCGCAAGGTTGGGTCGTGGGCAAGGACGGCAAGCTGACGACCGATCCGAAGCAGTTGCGCCAGGGCGGCGCGCTGCTGCCGCTCGGCGGCACCGAAGGATATAAAGGCTCTGGCCTCGCCGCGATGGTCGAGATCCTGTGCGGCATCCTTACTGGCCTTGGTTTCGGCGTCGAGCCGACCGGCCGCCACAACGACGGCACCTTCATGGCCGTGTTCAATGTCGAAGCATTCCGCCCGCTGGGCGATTTCAAGAAAGAGGTCGCCGAGTTCGCGCGCTACCTCAATGCGACCCCGCCGTCCGAAGGCTCCAAGGGCGTGCTGTATCCCGGCGAGATCGAGAACCGCACCGAGACGCAGCGCCGTATCTCCGGCATCGATGTCGAGGACGCGACCTGGGACAAGCTCAAGCAACTCGCCACCGAATACAAGCTCGCCGCTGAACTCGACTTGAAATAACGCCTGCGGACAACGCGGCAACTGGAGGAACGCATGACACGGCAAATGGTGATGGTCGGCTTCCTGCAGGCGCAGAACTGCACGAATCTGCCCTCATCCTGGCGGCATCCGCTCTCGCGCGACGATTCGACGTCCGCCGACTACTACCAGGAGATCGCCCGCATCCTCGAGGCCGGCAAATTCCACATCGGCTTCTTCGACGATCGCCTGGCGATGCCCGATCGCCTGGGCAACGATCACGCGCACACGGTCGAATACGGCATCCGCTGCGTGAAGATGGATCCGATCGTCGTGCTCACCATGATGGCCGCGGTGACGACCAAGCTCGGCCTCGCCTCGACGGCATCAACCACCTACTTCGAACCGTTCGATGTGGCCCGGCGCTTCCAGACCCTCGACCTGATGAGCAACGGCCGCGCCGCATGGAACGTGGTGACGTCGGTCAACGACGGCGAAGCGCTCAACATGGGGCGCGACGCGCACATGGAGCATGACCTGCGCTACGACCGTGCCGACGAATTCATGGACGTGGTGATGGGCCACTGGGATGCATGGGATGACGGCGCGATCCTGAACGACAAGAAAAACGCCCGCTATGCCGATCCGACAAAGGTGAAGCGGCTCGACCACAAGGGCAAGTTCTTTCAGTCGCGCGGACCGTTCACGGTGCCACGTTCGCCGCAAGGCCATCCGGTCGTCATCCAGGCCGGCGCCAGCGGTCGCGGCCAGCGCTTTGCAGGACGCTGGGGCGAAGTGATCTTTGCCGCCGGACGCAACACTGACATGGCCAAGGAAGGCTATGACGCGGTGAAGGGCGAAGCCGCGCGGCTCGGCCGCAACCCGGACCACATCTTCATCTGCAACATGCTCCTGACGGTGGCAGGCGCGACCAAGACCGAGGCCGAAGACAAGATGGCGCTGATCTCGAAGCTGCCGACCGAGATGGATGCGCTGTCGCTTTTGGCCGAGGGCCTGAATTTCGACTTCGCGGCAAAGCCGCTCGACGAGCCGCTGACCACCGAAGAGCTCGCCGGCATGTCGGGCATCATCGGCATCCGCGACGGTGTCATCCGCAAGAGCGGCATCAAGAACCCGTCGGCGCGCGACTTCGTCGTCCATAGCGGCCGCGGCCAGGTCGAAGGCGCCATTGTCGGCGGCCCGAAAGAAATCGCCGACCACATGGAAGAGATGTTCGAGCGCAAGGCCTGCGATGGCTTTGTGGTCGCAGCGACCTACGTCCCCGGCGCCTACGCGGACTTCGTCGACCACGTGGTGCCGGAGGTGCAGAAGCGCGGCCTGTATCACAAGGACTATAAAGGCACGACGCTGCGCGAGAATTTGGGCCTGCCGGTGCCGCCGGTCGGCGCATGGAAGTTGCCGCCGCAAATGGCGGCCGAATAGGAGTTGAGAATGCGCTTTGCGAAGATCACAGCGAACGGAAAGACCGGTTGGGGACTGGTCGAGGGCGATCGCGTCACCGAGATTTCCGGCGAGCCGTTCGGCGAGTGGCAAAAGACATCGGCAAAGCACGATCTGAAGAACGTCAAGATCGAGTTGCCGCTGATGCCTCGCACTTTCTACTGCGCCGGCCTCAACTACGTAAAACACCTGAAGGAAGCCGCCGACCGCCGCGGCGAGGTGCCGAACATTCCCGACCGCGCCGAGATCGGCTATCGCGCGCAGAACGCGCTGATCGCGCACGACGAGGACGTGATCATTCCCGCTGATGCCACCGGCAAGATCCACTACGAAGGCGAGCTGGTCGTGGTGATCGGCAAGAAGGCCAAGTACCTCAACGAAGCCGAGGCGCTCGGCTGCGTGTTCGGCTACACCATCGGCAACGACATCTCCGAGCGCACCTGGCAGAAGATGGACCGCGGCCTGTGGCGCGCCAAGAACGCCGACACCTTCAAGCCCATGGGCCCCTGGATCGAAACCGACGTCGACCTCGACGCCATGGAAACCACCGTCCGCCTGAACGGCCAGAAGAGCAACCATTTCAAGACCAACGACATGGTGTTCAACATCCCGCAGTTCATCGCCGTGATGACCCGCTATTTCACGCTGTGGCCCGGCGACGTGATCTGGATGGGCACCGACGGCTCTTCCCCCGACATCAAGGCCGGCGACGTCGTCGAAGTCGACATCACCGGCATCGGCACCCTCCGCAACAAGTTCGTCGCGGAGCAGCCGCGATAGCTCCCTGTCATTGCGAGCGAAGCGAAGCAATCCAGCGCGCGCCGGCAGACGCGCTTGAGAACGCATCTTGCTGGCGCGCTATGCGCGCAGACTGGATTGCTTCGTCGCCTTCGGCTCCTCGCAATGACGGCTTGCGTCCATACCGCGGTCGCACGCGTGACACCGGAGTCTGACGTTGTCTCCGTCACACCCCCACCGCCCCATCGCCATCGCAGCCCTCTGCCTCGGCACGCTCGCCGTCCAGTTCGACTCCGCCGTCAACGTCGCCTTCCCCGACCTGGTGCGATCGTTCGCGCTGCCGATCCCCGACATCCAGTGGATCGTCATCGCCTACACGCTGACCTACGCCGCGCTGATGCTGGTGTTCGGCCGTGCCGGCGACATTTTTGGCCACCGCACCGTTTTCCTGAGCGGCGCTGCCATCAGCGCCGCAGCCTTCATCCTCTGCGCGATCTCCCCCACCTACGGCTGGCTGCTCGCCGCACGTGTCCTGCAGGGCATCGGCGCAGCACTCACGCTGAGCTGCGGCCCGGCACTGATCACCAGCCTCTACGGCGAGGAGCGCCGCGCCCAGGTACTCAGCCTCTACACGCTATTGATCGGCCTCGGCGGCGGGCTCGGCCCGATCATCGGCGGGTTTCTGGTCGAGCGCTACGGCTGGCCCGGCGTGTATGCGTTTCGCGCACCGATCGCGCTGGCCGCGCTCGCGGCCGGCTTCGCCCTGCCCGCCGGCACCACGCGCGCGGCACGCGAAGGCTTCGACGCCCTCGGCGCGTTGCTGCTCGTGCTCGCGATCGCCGCGATCGTGCTGGCGCTGAATCAATTGCAGGGCCACGACCAGCTGCTCACCAGCCTGGCGCTGTTCACCGCGTCCGCCGTGCTCGCTTTTGCCTTCGCGCGGCACGAGGCCCGCATCGCCCATCCGATCATCGACGTGCGATATTTCCGCGACGCGGATTTCGCCCTGCTCAACGTGGCGCATGTGCTGATCAGTCTGGCCGGTTTCGCGATCTTCCTGCTGGCGCCGTTCTACCTGCACACGGTCGGCAACCTCTCCGCACCGGTGGCCGGCCTCGTGCTGGCGGCCGCCCCCTTCGGCATGATCCTCGGCGCGCCGGCCGCAGCGCGCCTGGCTCGCGCGATCCATCCGCGCCGCATGGCCTTGCTGGGCGCCGTGATGTCCGCCGCGGGCCTGCTTGCGATCAGCCTTCTCGGCGATCGTCTCAACCTCGCAGTGCTGATCCTCGCCTCGTCCCTGCAAGGCTTCGGCATGGGCCTCTTTCAAGTGGCCTATTTCGACATCGCCACCGCCACCCTGCCGAAGGAAAATCGCGGCGTCGCCGGCTCACTGGTGCTGATGACCCGCACGGTCGGCATCGTCATGGGCGCCAGCGTGCTGACGCTGGCCTTCCGCGCCCTCAGCGACGCCGCAGGCGGCACCGGCCATGCCGCGTTGCTGGCCGGCTTCAGCGGCGCCTTCGCCATCGCCGGCAGCATCTCGCTGCTGGTGGTCGTGCTGGCACTGCTCCGCGGCTGGGCCAGGGCGCGGACGGGATAGAGCGTGCTGAATCCAGCTTGGCACAGTCGTATCCGCAACTTCAGCGTCATCCCCGCGAAGGCGGGGATCCAGTATCCCAGAGCGCGAATGATCTAGCCGCTGACGCTGCGGAGTACTGGATGCCCGCCTTCGCGGGCATGACGGCCGAGATTCGACTTGAAGTCATCATGCCTTAGCGGCCGGCTTCCGTATCCCTCCCGTCCCTGCTAAACGCCCGCCATGCCCCTCAAGGTTGCCGCCCTCTATCAGTTCCTGCCGCTGCCGGATTTCCGCGAGCTGCGCGAACCTTTGCGCGCGCTCTGCAACGCGCACGGCCTGAAGGGCACGCTGCTGCTCGCAGCCGAAGGGATCAACGGAACGGTCGCCGGCGAAGACAAGGCAATCGATGCCTTCATCACCGAATTGCGCGACGGCCAGCTTTTTGGCGGCCGGCTCGACAACCTCGAGCTGAAATTCTCCACCGCCGAGGTGATGCCGTTCCTACGAATGAAGGTACGGCTGAAGAAGGAGATCGTAACGCTCGGCGATGCGGCCGCCGACCCGGTGCAGCGCGTCGGCATCTATGTCGAGCCGCAGCACTGGAACGACCTGATCGCCGACCGCGAGACACTCGTCATCGACACCCGCAACGCCTTCGAAGTGGCGATGGGTACCTTCGACGGTGCGGTCGATCCGAAACTGTCGCGCTTCGGCGAGTTCAAGGATTTCGTCCGCCGCGAGCTCGATCCCGAAAAGCACCGGAAGATCGCCATGTTCTGCACCGGCGGCATCCGCTGCGAGAAGGCCAGCGCCTGGCTGCTCGCCAACGGCTTTGGCGAGGTCTACCACCTCAAAGGCGGCATCCTGAAATACCTGGAGCAGGTCCCGGAGGCCCAAAGCCGCTGGAAAGGCGCCTGCTTCGTGTTCGACGACCGCCTCGCACTCGGCCACGGCCTCGCCGAACGGCCCGCGGAAGCCCAAACCGGGCCGACTGAGGGGTAGACCCGGCGCCCCAGCGGCTTTATATGGTGCCCGGAACGGGTCCGATTTGCAGAATCGGGCCCGTCACGACGCCGATACGGGCTAAATCCGTCTCGGCCGTTGGGGAATGGTGTAACGGTAGCACAACAGACTCTGACTCTGTTTGTCTTGGTTCGAATCCAGGTTCCCCAGCCAGCCTTCTGCGTTAGATCCAGCCGCGCACCGCTCTGCTAGCCGGCTAAACCTCCGAATATGGCGTGCCGTCCTTGTGCACGAACCGGCCGTCGGCGTTGGTGCTCATCATGTCGATGTCAGAGCAGGTGGTAACGTCCGCGGGCGAGCGCGAGCCGACTTCGAGATAAACCGCCATCGCGCCCGATTTGTTGATCATGTGATGGCCGTTGCCAGAGCCTTTCGGAAAGGCCGCGCAATCGCCGGCGCGCAGCACTGTCTCGCCGCCATCTTCGATCAGCGTCACTTCGCCTTCGAGCACATAGACGAATTCGTCTTCGTCCGAATGCCAATGGCGCTGGCTCGACCAGTTGCCCGGCGGCAGGTGCATGAGGTTGACCCCGAAATCAGCGAGACCACCCGCATTGCCCAGCCGCTGCCGCACGCGCTCGGCGCAAGGTGCATCGAACGGCGGCGGATAGCCTGAGCCTTTGCGTTCCGGCACAGCGGCCATGTCGATCTTGGGCATCGCGGTCTTCCCAGCAATCAGCGACCGCGCTCATGCGCGGCCAGCGCACAGCCTAGCACAATTGCACATGCGTTCACGCTCTGACTCCATTTCGTTCGCAAAGAACGAATCGAGCGAGCGCAAATCAGCGTGGCGCAAAACTTAAGAAATTGTTCCGAAGCTGAATGCGCAGCGCTGAGGGGGGCGGACTATGTGGGGTATCTCACAGAAGTCCCCGGCAGCGCGCGCATACCCTGCATCATGTGTCTGCGCCCCGGATCATTTGATTACCTTCAAGCGATAGGTCTCGTGACGATCGGCGCCTCGCTGCTGTTGATCGCATACATACTTTGGTTCTTGTGAGATCCCCTGCCCGTCCGCGAAAAGCTAGCCGTCACTGGTTTGGATTGTAGTTGGTGCTCGGGACGCGGCGGCCATTGCTGAACGTCCCTGACCCGAAATACCCCGTTGACGCTCGCGAGTAGTAGAACCCGGGTTCGCCGTAGAACGGTACATGGGCGCCATACGATTGATAGGCGTAGTAATGGCGCACGGGCGAAAAGGCGTAATGCGGTTGATAGGCGTATGGACCGCCAACGACAAAATAGCCGCCGCGCGCCTCAGCCGACATCGGCGAAAGGACGACGATGCTGGCTGCGACCAATGCGCTCAAAACGATCTGCTTGATATCTGACATTGCCGCCTCCTCCCTCGCATACGTGCTCTAAATGGCAGCGCACGGACTGTCGGCAGTCTCTCCCCTGCGGGAAAAAGCGATATTGGACCAAAGGGCAGTATGGCCGGCGTACGGGCTGCGCCAATATCGCAGGCGCGTTCACGCTCTGACTCTATTTCGTTCGCAAGGAACGAATCGAGCCGCGCAAATCAGCATCGTGCAAAGCTTAAGAAATTCCTCCGAGCCTACCCTCCAGCCGTAAACAGCCACGTTGACGAAAGGCCAGTGCTGCTCACCTTCCGCGTCCAAGGTCTCGGCCAACCTATCCGCCTTGATAGGTCCAGTCCGTCAGGCTTTGTGCTAAAAGACGACCGCGCTCGACCAGCCTTCGAACCTTGAAGGGACAACCCATGCGCAAGATCATCGCCTCAGCCATCCTGTTGCTCGCGTTCACCGGCAGCGTGCATGCCGGATTGACCAAAGGGCCGCAGGCGCCTCGCCTGCTGAATAGTCAGACCCTCTCCGGCTTGTGCATCGACCTTCCCTTCCGCGACGAGAGCGCGCAGAAAACAGCGGACTACTACCAGGCCTACAACGACGGCATGTGCGTGATGTTCGTGACGTTCGGCATCGAGATCACGCGCGACGCCGGGAGCGTCGCGGCAAACTACTGCCTGCCGAGCGACGTCGGCTTCGTCACCATAGCGCACGACTTTGCCACGCTCCTGCGCCGCAGCAGGGAGGCGCGCCACACCGACCCGCTCGATGTGCTCATCAACATGATGGAAGTCAGATACCCCTGCGACGCAAAGTGATGCGAAAGGTATGTTCACGCTCTGACTCTATTTCGTTCGCGAAGAACGAATCGAGTGAGCGCAAATCACCGCGACACAAAGCTTAAGAAACTCTTGCGACGGCAGAGCTTCGTCTCGCCCGTTCGGCTCGATCCAAAGCGATCTAAGCCACGGTCTGAAGATAAAGGCTCGGAGCAAAATACTCCGACGCCGGTATCGGCTTTTGAACGTTCCCCTCCTCCGTGAAGAAGTCGCTCGCCTGCTGCAGCCATTTGACGACCGTGCCGTCCGCGTAAAGCCTTTTCCATTCGCGCGACGAGAACAGCTTTTGCGCTCTGAAAGACTCGGTGATGTCTCTGAGCGACACCTGCGGGTAATGGCCCTTCTGCAGCGCGGCCGCAGCGGCGGCACCGTTGCGCACCATGTAGTCGTTAGCGTCGACCCAGCCCCGGACGATGCTGGCAAGAACCTCCTTGTTGGCGTCATAGTAATCCGCGCGCGCGACCCAGCCGCCGAGAACTGCCGACTGCGGATAGTAGGCCGAGGCGTCGACCAGCATCACCGCGCCGGGCAACCTCTCGCGCACCTTGATGTTGAACGGCACCCAGAGTGCGACGGCCGGCGCTTCGCCGGTGATGAACTGCTCGACGCAGTCGCTCATGCGCATGCTGACGATCTCCACATCGGACGGCGTGAGATTGTTGGCGCGCAAGGCGCGGTCCAGGAAGATGTGGGCGGTCGTCCGCCGTGTCGTGACGATGCGCTTGCCTTTCAGGTCGGCAAAGCTCTTCACATCGAGGTCCGGCCGTACCCAGAGCTGCGCGGTCGCAATCTCGACGTCGTTGATCAGGAACAGGCGGCCGTGGCCGCGCGGCAGGTAATCGGCGATCACCCCGCCGGCCGACAGCACGTCGAGCTTGCCGGCCGCCATCGCCTCGAACACCTCCGGTCCCGTGTCGTAGGCAGTCGCCTCGAATTCGATCCCCTGCCGCTCGAACGAGCCGCGGTCGATGCCGGTCCAGATGTGCCCGTCAACGGCGACCACATGCAGATGCCCGAGCCGGATTCTCGTACGCACCTGCGCGATTGCCGGCGCGGCGAGCTTCGCGGCGGCGATCATCCCCGCCGACGAGATCAGCAATTGACGCCGGCTGGTGAGCAGGCCTCTCATGCGCTGGCCGCCTGCGGCAGATCGCGCGCCGCCTGCGACGCGTGATACCTGGCGACCGTGTCATCCGGGTACTTCTGCAGGAAGCTCGACAGCCGCGCGATCGCCGCAGGACCCCCGCTATGCACTGTGGCGTAGACGTCCTCCCACTCGCGCTCGAACGCCGTCTCCGGCTCGGATGTTGCATCCCGCGCACGGCGAAGCTCGTAGATCGTGAAGGCTTCCGCAAAACCCTTCGGCTTGATCCGGTCGACGCTGCGGAAGACAAATGCCGCCTCTGCGCGCCGTTTCAGCGCCTCGCTGACCAGGACGCGCGTGCCGTAGCTCTTGTTGAGGCCCTCGAGGCGCGCGGCGAGATTGATGCTCGCGCCCAGCACTGTGTAGTTCATGCGATCGGCCGAGCCGATGTTGCCAACGACCGCGTCGCCGGTATGCAGGCCGAACCGTGTCTGGTAGGACGGCCAGCCTTCCTCTTGGAACTGTGCGTTCAGCGCGGCAATCCTTCGCTCGCAATCGAGCACCGCGGCGCAGGCATTGACGACATGGTCGGGGTCGTCCACCGGCGCGTTCCAGATCGCCATCACCGCGTCGCCGATATATTTGTCGATCGTGCCCTGGTGCGCCATGATCGTCTCCGACATCGCCGCGAAATAGCGTGAGGTGAAGATCATCACGTCGCTCGGGTCGGCCTTCTCGGTCTTGGCGGTGAAGTCGGCGACGTCGGTGAACAGCACCGTCACCTCGCGCCGCGCACCCCCGAGCTCGATCGCCGTGCCGGACGAGACCAGCTGCTGCACCAGCCGTTTCGGCACGAAGCTGGAGAAGTTCTTCACCACCGTGCGCATCGTGAACACCGAGCGGCCGAGATCGTCGATCTCGCGAATCGCGGAATGGAGTTGCGGCCGGTCGGTCAGCTCGAAGCGCTGGATACTGTCGGTCTCGCGTGCAAGGCTGCGCAGCGAGCGCGCGAGGACCGCGCCGATCCACAGCACGAACGGAACGGTTGCCGCAACGAATACCATCGCGACCACGAACAGGCGTTGCCGCTCGGAGATGATCTCGGCGTAGAATTCATCGAGCGGCGCGACCACTGCCAGGCGGATGTTGGCATCACCCGCCGTCTGGATCTTCTCGAACGCTGCGAGATAGGTGCGCCCCTCGGGGTCATCGAAGAACTGTTGCGGGAGGCCGCCGTCACGCCAGGCGCGGATCGCCTGCGGCAGCCCGGGCAAGCCGATGCCGGAAACCTTCGGCAGCCCGGTGTCGCCCGGCGCCCGGGCGCTCATGAAGTCTGCCATCTGCGGGTGAGCGACGATCCGGTCGTCGTCGTTGAAAAGGAACGCGACGCCCGACTTGCCCAGGCGCTGCCGCAGCAGCATCGCTTCCGCTTCGTTGGTCAGGATATCGCCGGCGATGACGCCGCGGCGTCCCTCCTTGAGCGGCACGCGCAGGGTATATCCCGGCTGGCCGGTGGCGAAGAACACATAGGGCCCGGTCAGAAGGTTGCCGTCGTCCTTGAAGGCGTCCTTGTACCAGGGGCGCTGCCGCGGGTCGTAGCCGGCGGGCCCCGCCGTGTCGGCCAGCGGGATCAGATTGTCCGACAGGAAGGTAACGGACCGCGACTGGAAGGAGCCGTTGCGCGAGATCACGAACAGCCGGTAGGCCGTGTCCTCCGGTGCGTTGAGGTCCGTCCGGAAGTTCGCGCCGGCGCGATCGATGGCATCCATCTCCAGGAACGAGCCATCCTCATAGCCCACATACAGATTGAAGAGATGGGGATTGCTGCGCAGCATCGATGCCATCAGGCCGTTCAGCACCTGATTATCGCGCAATTCCGCCTCCTGGATGGCGGGAAGCCCGGACAGGATCTCCAGCGCGTCGCGTACCGTGCGGAAGCGCGAGTCGATGCGATCGGCGCCGAGCTGCGCGACCTTGGCGATGAAGGTGGTCGCCGCCGTCTGCGTCATAGCCGAGATACGCGCGAAGCTCAGATAGACAAGCGTCAGGCCGACGAACAGCACGATCGCCACGAACATCGTGATGATCGAGGTGCGGAAGCCGACCCGGAGAGGTCCGCGGTCTGCAGATCCTCCTTTGGACTCCGGACGGTTGCCGCTCAGGCGGACCACCGGTCTTCTTCCTTTCGTTCCTCGTCCTCGTTGAGCCGCTCGGCGATTTCGGTGGCGTCCTTTACCGAGTTGGTTGTCGCAACCGTATCGCCCTCCTTGTCCTTGATTTTCTTGCCATCGACCGTCAGCGGAAACTTTTCGGGCGGCAGCGGGTCTGTTTCCTTCGATTCATCCGGCTTCTTGTTCATGACCATTCATTCCCTCGCTTGATGTGGCGGGCTTCTCCCGCTTAGTTGACCTAGAACGGATTGACGTAGTTCGTAATGGCGATCTGCCGCAGCAAAACCCTTCTGATGATATGGGCGAGCTTAACATGCTCGGTAAAGATCGCTGCATCGCCCGCGCTGCCGGCGGGCAGAGATCTCGCAACGCCGTCGTCGTCGAGCTTCACGCGAACGGCGAAGGGGACGGACTGCACGGGCCTTGCGGTGACGGCCTGCCCCGAAACCTGTGTCTGTCCAGTCGCCAGCGCCTGCAGCACGCTCTCAACCTTGCCGGTATAAACCTTGCCGGGACGGAACTTGAACGTGAGTTCGACCGGTTGCCCGGGCTCGATGTAGCGCGCATTGATCTGCGCGATCTCCACGCCCACGATCGTCGCGGACGTGTCGATGAAGGCCATGACGGGCGCGAGTGGCAGATTGGCGACGCGCGCGCCCTTGCGAAGCGCCAGGTTGGTGACATAACCGTCGGCCGGTGCGCGGACGACCGTCTTCTCGAGATTCCATTTCGCGCCCTCGAGCTGCGCCTTGAGATGATCGACCTCGGACTGACGCTGCTCGACGTCGAACATGCGGCCGGCGTCGCGCTGCTGCAGCTGGCTCATCTGCGACAGGCGGAGGTCCTGGAACTTCAATTGAGCCTCGATGCCGTCGACCTGCGACCGAAACGGCACCGGGTCGATGCGGAACAGGATGTCACCGGCCTTGATCGGCGTGTTTGGCTGCACCGGCACATCGATCACCTCACCCGCCACGTCCGGAACGATGGCGACGGAGTTGCGGATGACGAGGGCCGATCCCTGTGGCGCCCCCCACCCCATCGGAATGAACAGCCCGAGGTTCAGCAGCAGCAGCACGATGATCGGCGAGACCTTCCAGAACAGGTTGAAAGGAACGATGTGCAGCCTGACCAGCACAAACAGGATGACGATATAGACGGCGAGCAGCGCGACGATCATCGAGGCTGCTCCGTCGCACGTGGGGCGGGCGCATCGACATAGGCCCAGATCAGGGCGACCGGCCACAGCGCGAAGCCGCAGATCAGCGTGACCCAGCCGGCCACGGTGACGGCCTGCGCCCACGGATGCCCGCGCGTCCTGGCGATATGCCCCGGCAGCCAGCCCAAGATGCAGAACACCGCGACGATGCAGGCGACCAGGATGATCAGCACGATCCACGCGAAGATGTCGAAGCCGCTCATCGCACGCTTTCCTTGGCTACGTCATTTGACGTCAATGTCGCCCGCTTCCACCTTCTTCCAGGTGTGATCCGGGCTGAACGCCGTCATGCGCGAGGCAGTGCGTGCCGTGCCCGGACCCAGATCCTTCTGGAACAGCGTGCCATCATGGCTGACGAGGAACGTCGTCACGCCGGAGTTGCCGTACTCGGCAGGCCAGCCGACCATGGCGAAGCCGCCCACCATCTTGCCGTTGATGACATAGTTCAGCGCGCCGCCCGGCGCGGTCGGACCTTGGGCGGTGAGGATCTTGTAGTAGTAGCCGTGATACGGCGTCGGCTGCTCGCCTGACGGCCGATAGCCCTGGATCGTCGCCAGCGCCATCGCCGCGCCGAGCGGACTGCGCGGTTCATTCGCGCTGCTCGGCCAGTACAAGCCGTCCTTGGTACCCGGCGTTGAGACAATGCGCTGCGCGTAGCTCACTACACGGCCGCCGGTCGGGTTCATGTCCGCATAGTCCTTCTCCGCGTCGACGAAGGCGAGCATGGTCTGGATGGCGTTGAGCTCGTTGCGGCCGATGCGCCGGAACAGGACCTCTTCGCGGCCTTTCGCAGCGTCAAACACCCAGGAGCCGTCGCGCTGCGCGAGCGGGATCGGCAGCCGCCAGCCGGACACGCCGACGATCAACTCGGCCGCGCCCTCGCCGCGCTTTTCGACCTGATGCTTCAGGTCGTAGGCGACGAGGAAGGCATCGCGGGCCTTCTTGTCGGCAACCGGGTCGCCCGAGAACAGAATCTCGAGGCTTTCGCGCCCGAGCACCGACATCATGTCGCGTGCGCTATCGGACCGGACCGCCGTGACGAGCGCATTCACCGCGTCGTCTGGCGACTTGAACTTCTGCTGCGCGTTCGCCGTTCCCGCCGGGGCGATGATTAGCGCGATCGCGATGGACGACGCGAACGCGAGACCACGCAATCTGTATTTACCTTGATCGATGGACATCATGACGCTCTCCGAAATTCTTGTCTGCATCTAACGCCGGCCGTGGAAGCCGCCACCGCCGCCGCCGCCCCGAAGGCCTCCGCCTCCGCCGCGCATTCCACCGCCTCCGGCAAACCCGCCTGCCCGCGGTCCCCCACCGCCGCCCAGGCTTGCATGGCCGCGCGCCGCGCCGGCATGCTCGAACGCGCCGCGATCGATGTGCGCGAGCGCTCCATCGTGGCCGCCGGGGCGCTGGACGTTGGGACGCTGGCCGCTTGGGCGCTGCGCGCTGGGGCGCTGTGCATTCGGACGCGGCCGATCGCCACCCTTCGCTGCAGTCTGCTTTCCGGCCCCGGCCTTTCCGGCCGCCTTTGCCCGCTCGCCGGCGCCCTTGGCGCCCGGACGGTCGCCATCGCGCCCCTTGGCGTCGGGACGATTGAGGCCGGCGCGGTCGCCGTCGGGCCGCAGCACCTGGTTGCCGTCATGGCCGCGGAAGTCCATGCGCCGGTCGCGGTTGGCGACCTCGCCGGGCGCAAACTTCTGTCGGACGTCGGCGTTGCCGTAGCGCACGCCGTGGCGGTGATCGGGATTGTGCACCCACGTGTTGCGATTGATGTTGTTCACATTGATGTCGGTGTTACGGACGTTGATGATGTTGTTGTGCCAGCCGATGCCGCCGCCCCACCAGCCATGGTTCGCGGCCCATGCGCCGATGGCGACGCCGGTGGCGAACGCCACGCCGGTCGCGATCGCAGCGCCTGCGATGTAGCCCGGGGGCGTGAAGTAGTAAGGCGGATAGGCCGGATAGCCCCACGCGCCATAGACCACCGCCGGATCGTAGTAAGGAACATACACCGTGTTCTCGACGGCGGGCTCGATGGCGATGTATTGCTTGCCAGCGTTCTGCGTGACGGTGACCTTCTGCTCTTTCGTGGTCTGCAGCTTGTTGTTGGCCTGCGCGCGCTGCCGCAGGCGCTGCACCGCATCCATGACGTCAGCCTGCTGGGCCAGCACCGTATCGCCGAGCTTCTGCGTCCAGTCGAGCTGGGTCGACATCATCGCCAGCACGTCGGGAACGGCAGTCAGCGACTTGATGCTCGCGTCCCATTGCTGCTTGTCGACGGCGTCGGTCAGAGCCTGTCCTTTCAGCGCCTTGTTCTTCTTCACCCAACGATCTGCCTCGACCACCTCCAGCGGATAGGTCGACGCCATCAGTACCTCCGACAGCAGGTCATCCGGATAGAGCGCGATCGGCGCGACCAGCGCCTCGACCTCCTCCGCCTTCAGCGGCGCCTGCGAGGGCGCGGCTGGGGCTGTCGCTGCAGGCGGCGCGCTCTGGGCCAACAACGGCCCGGAGGCCAGCCCCAGTGCGCTGACGGTCGTGAGCGCTGCGAGCGCAAGCCGCAGTGCGATGACCGAACAAGACGTTGCGGTATACGCGTTGGCAATGATGTTCCTGGGCATGTTGATCGCCTCTCATCTTGTTGCTGGTGGAAAAACCACTTTCCAGTCGCGCTTCATGTCGACGACGGTCCAGCCCTTCGCCGTTGCCTCGTCGAGCGCCTTGTCGAGCTTGCCGATCTTAGATTGCCGGTCGTAGGCGTATTCGCGCTCGGCGTCGGTGTGATGCACGAGGCCTGCGAAGCGTGCGCCGCCGCCTGCCTTGGTCCACTGCAGCATCTGCAGGTCGCCGTCCGAATTGCCGAAGGCGAAGATCGGCCGGCGGCCGATGAAGCGGTTGATGCCGACCGGCTTGCCCGGGCCGTCGTCGACGAACTCGATTTTCGGAAGCTTCATCAACTCCGGCTTGCCGTCCGCCGACGTCTGGAATTTGACGACGCCGGACGAGCCGACCACCTGCTCGGGCGGAATGCCGTAGGTTTTCTCCACCCACGGCCGCATGAACTCGACGCCGCCGCCGGAGACGATGAAGGTCTTGAAGCCGTTCGCGCGCAGCCAGGCCAAAAGCTCCAGCATCGGCTGATAGACCATCCCGGTATAAGGCCGGTCGAAGCGCGGATGCCGCGCCGTTGCGATCCAGTCGGTCACCGTCTTCGAAAACTCATCGGTCGTCACGCCGGTGTGCGCCGCCGCCACGATCTGCAGCAGGCCGCTCTCCCCAGCCGCCGCAAGCGTCTTCATGTCCTTCTCGAGCAGCGCCTTGAACGGCTGCCTCGTCTTCCATTCCGGACGCTTCGGCGCCAGCGCCTTGACCCGGTCGATCGCAAAGGCAACCTGCGTATAATACGGCTGCTCGCACCAAAGTGTGCCGTCGTTGTCGAAGGTCGCAATGCGCTGTTCGACGGGTACGAAATCCGGCCCGCCCTGCGTTGTCATGCGTGTGACGAAATCGACGATGGCACGCTTGACAGGGCCGTCGTTCCACGACGGCAGCGGATCGACCGCCGTTTGCGCCGCGGCGGCGAGGCATCCGGCTAGCCAGAACAACACGGCAAACGCAACACGCCTGCTAATCATCTCTCTCACCCGGATTCCGGTAGCGGCTCTTTTGCACGCTGCCGTTCGCGCACCTCACCGAGATCGCGCTCGAGGAAATAGTTGAGGAAGGTGCGGATCACCGCGATGGCGGCGATCCGGCCGACCGCCTCCCAGCTCGTCGTGATCGACGTCTCGATGATGTCCGCGGCAAGCTGGAACGTGAGCGCCGCAACTAGCCAGCGCGCATAGCGCAGCCAGACGTCGCGCCGCTCATGCCCCGATGGCGAACCGAGCATGGCCCGCAGACCGCCAATGAACGCTTCGATGGTGGCGATCACCACGAGCACGAGCGCCAGCCCGTCAATGACGACGATAGCGTTCTCGGTCGCGATGGTGAGCCATTCCTTCATGACGCGCCCCTGGATACGGAAGCCGACGCCCTGTGATCGTCGAACACCGTCTTCCAATCGCGTTTCATGCTGACGACCGTGATCCCGTAGTCGCCTGCCCTGTCGAGCGCCTCGGCAAGCGGGCTCAGGCGGAAGTCACGGTCATAGGCGAACTCGCGTTCGGCATCGTCGTGGTGCAGAAGCAGGGCCATCCGCGGGCCGGCGCCGGTCCGGCAATAGCGCAACATGGCGAGATCGCCGTCGGAATTGCCGAACGCAAGGATCGGCCGACGGCCAATGTGCAGGGCGATGTTCTGCGGCTTCACCTCACGGTCGTCGAAGCTGTTGATCTCCGCAAGCTTCAACAGCTCGCCGCGCCCCTCGGCAATCTCGAACCTGGTCTTGACGCTCGAGCCGACCACCTGCTCGCGCGGGATGCCGTATTGCTCCTCCGCGAAGGCGCGGATCAGATCCATGCCGCCGCCCGAAACGATGAACGTCTTGAAGCCGTTCGCACGCAGGAAGCCGAGAAGCTCCTTCTGCGGCCCGTAGGTCAGTGCAGTGAAAGGACGGCCGAGGCTCGGGTGCTTCGCCGTCGCGAGCCATTTGCGGGCATAGGCATCAAACTCGTCCTCGGTCATGCCGGCATGCGTCGCGGCCGCCACCTCGAAGAAGCCTTTCTTTCCGAGCTCGTGGATAGTCGTAGCGTCATGCTCGAGAAATGCCTTGAAGGGCTGCCGCTGCTTCAGCGCCGGGTCCTTTGCGGCCAATGCCTCGAGCCGGGCGCGGCCGAAGAAGAACTGCACCTGCAGCGGCTGCTCGCACCAGAGCGTGCCGTCGTTGTCGAACGTGGCGATGCGCTCAGCCGACGGCACGAAGTCTTTGCCGCTGGGATCGGTCACGCGCGCAACGAAATCGACGATGGAGGCCTTGGCCGATCCCTCGTTCCACGAAGTCATCACAGTGTCGGTGCCAGCCATCGAGAGCTTCCCCATGCCGGACTCCGGCGGGCGGCGCCACGACCGCCCGCCGGATCTTGCCCGGCGACCTATCCTGCAGCAGGCTCGCGCATTTTGGCCATCGCGTCGTCGACGGTGAATGTGTTCGGGCGTTGGACCGGCGGGAAGTCCTTGAACGTGTCCGTGAACTTGGCCGCCGCCGCCTGCGCCACGTAGATGAAGTAGGCGTTGTGGATCATCCAGTCCCAATAGCTGTTCGACGTCGTGTTCGCGAACTCGTAGGGATCCGTACGCAGGTTGAAGATCTTCGGCAGACGCAAGCGTACGAACGGCTCGGCCCACACGCCCATCGTGCCCTCAAGCCGCTGCTCCATGAACACGATCTTCCAGTTGTCGAATCGCAGGCCGAGCACGTCGCCGTCATCGCTGAAGTAGAAGAAGAAGTTGCGCGGACTCTCCTTGATTTCGCCCGTCAGGTACGGCAGCAGATTGAAGCCGTCGATGTGGTTCTTGTAGGTGCGGCCGTTCGCCTTGTACCCGGCCTTCAGCTTCTCGACGACGTCGGATGCGCCGGCCATCGCCAGGAACGTCGGCAACCAGTCGTGGTGCTGGACGATGCCGTTCGCGACCGATCCAGGCTTGATCTTGCCGGGCCAGCGCGCCAGCATCGGCACACGGAAGGCGCCCTCCCAGTTGGTGTTCTTCTCGCTGCGGAACGGCGTCATACCCGCGTCCGGCCAGGAGTTGCGGTGCGGCCCGTTGTCGGTGGAATACTGCACGAACGTGTCTTCGGCGATGCCGAGTTCGTCCAGCAGATCGAGCATCTGGCCGACATTCTTGTCGTGGTCGACCATCGTATCGTGATAGGGCGACTGCCAGCGGCCTGCCTGGCCGAGGCTGGACTCCTTGGTATGCGTGATGAAGTGCATATGGGTCGTGTTCAGCCACACGAACCAGGGCTTGCCGGCCGCATTCTGCCGCTTGATGAAGTCGGTCGCGGCGGCGATGAACTCGTCATCGCACGTTTCCATCCGCTTCGTATTGAGCGGGCCGGTGTCTTCGATCTTCTGCTTGCCGACCTGCCCCCAGCGCGGCATATCCGTCTTGTCGTCCTTGTCGGTCGCCCAGGAATGAATGACGCCGCGCGGGCCGAAGGTCTTGCGGAAGTTCGGAAAGTCTTTCTCCGAAGGATAGTTGTACATCTCAGGCTCTTCTTCGGCGTTGAGATGATAGAGGTTGCCGAAGAACTCATCGAAGCCGTGATTGGTCGGCAGCATGTGATTCATGTCGCCGAGATGGTTCTTGCCGAATTGCCCGGTCGCGTAACCCTGCTCTTTTAGCAGCGCGGCGATGGTGACGAGCTTATCCGACATGCCGACCGGCGCGGCAGGGATACCGACCTTCGACAGCCCGGTGCGATAAACGCTCTGCCCGGTGATGAACGACGAACGGCCCGCGGTGCATGACTGTTCACCGTAGCTGTCGGTGAACAGCATGCCTTCCTTGGCGATGCGATCGATGTAGGGCGTCTGGTAGCCCATCAGGCCATGGGTGTAACAACTCAGATTTGATTGGCCGATATCATCGCCCCAGATGACAAGGCTGTTTGGCTTTCCGTTCTTCGCCGATTGCGCCATGTACTCGCTCCTTTGTTGATTAAGGATTTATTCTGCCTGGCATCATCCGAATGGGCCGACCCGAAAAAGCATGCTGACGATTGCGGCAACGCCGATGAGCAGGAGCACGATCGCTGTTATCAGCGTCAGGGAGACCGGAAAGCTGCTCTCGGCGTGAATGAGCCCTTCCTCCTTCAGGACGTCGCGCGTGCTGCGGAGGCCGATCATGAACTGCACGTGATAGGCGATGCCGCCGATCAGCATCAGGATGCCGAGACCGACCAGCGTGACGCCGAAGTTCCGTCCGGAGCCGGCATGCGCGATCACGTTGTGGTCGCGCATCTTCTCGAACACCTGGAAAATGGTGAAACCAAAGGAGATCAGCGACAGCGAGGTGCGGATCACCGACATCAGTGTGCGGTCGGCACTCATGCGCGTGCGCTGGAACGACATGCCGGTGCGGCGCGAGGATAGCTCGACCGAAATCCGGTCCGGGTCGGATCTGGATGTAATTTCTGCCATCGGCTGCTCCGTCATGCTGCGCTACCGTTTTGGGCGAACCACCAGCGTGAGATGCGCTCAACGATCCAGCGGAAGATAAAATACGGAATGATCGCCAGCAGCAGTGCCATCACCACCGCTTCGGCCGGGTAGAACTGATCGAGCGCCTTGAGTTGGTAGATCACATCCATCCCGATCCCGAGCAGGATCACGCGCGCAATCGAGTTGAACCCTTCCCGCAAGCGGCCGGTGGGCGCGTCGTGATCCCACAGCGCCGACCAGAAGAACGATTTGTGCCCGGCGCGCGCGTCGCGCCATCCGTCCGGGATGGCCGCGATCAGCGCCATCACCGGCTGGAGGATGAAGCGGAACGTCATCGGTCCGTGGATACGGTCGGCGATGTCGGCCCAGAAGCGGCGATGTACGTCCAGCGACAGGCCATACCAGGACACCCCCAGCACAAGCAGCAGGACGACCAGAAGCAGCGCAAGCCAGGTCATGGCGACGGAGAGTGTCGAGGACGCACCGGCGCTCATGGCGGCGTTCCCCCGCGCAACACGCAGCGGAAGCCGAGATGGCTCGTCGACGTATCGACTGGCTCGGCATGGCGCGCGGCCGGGCGATAGCGGCGGCAATAGTTCGGCGCACACAGGTGCGACCCGCCCTTGATCACCTTGCGCGGAATCTGCACCTTCGGCTGGCAGGGGTCGTAGCTTCCGTTTTCAGGCCCGCCGCGCGGGTTTTCCGGAATGCAGCAAGCCTTCGCTGCGTCCGGCTCGTGGCGCGCCGACCACCAGTCGGATGTCCACTCCCAGACGTTGCCGATCATGTCGTGGACGCCGTAGCCGTTCGGCGGAAACGCCGTCACCGGCGAGGTTCGCTCGAAGCCGTCGGCGTCCAGGTTCTCCTGCGGGAATGTCCCCTGCCAGGTATTGGCCATGTGCCGGCCGCCAGGCGTCAGCTCGTCGCCCCAGGCGAACTCCGCGCCATCGAGGCCGCCGCGTCCCGCGAACTCCCACTCCGCCTCGGTCGGCAGGGACTTCCCGGCCCACTCGGCGTACGCAAGCGCATCGCGATAGGCGATATGAACCACCGGGTGGTCGTCCAGGCCGCTGATCGATGACCGTGGTCCATAGGGACGGCGCCAGTCGGCGCCGAACTTGAATTTCCACCAGTTGCTCCAGTCGTGCAGATCGACCGCCGCGTTCGGCGGCGCGAACACGAGCGAGCCGGCCTTGAGCATGTGCGGCAGCGCGCCGGGATAATCTGCCGGATCCGGCTTGATCTCGGCGAAGGTGACGTAGCCTGTCGCGTTCACGAATCTGCGGAAGTCGCGATTGGTGATCGGCGTTCGGTCGATCCAGAACCCATCGACCGTTACGCGATGTACTGGTGCTTCTTCTGGATAGTGCCTGTCCGACCCCATGCGGAACGTACCGCTCGGAATCCAGATCATGTCGGCATGGCGCTCTACATTTGCGCCCTTCGTACCCTCAAATGCAGACGCTGCTACGGTCATGACAAGCCTTTCCTCGGGCTCAATTCAAACTTGCAGCCCGCGAACGCGCCATTAGGGTTTGCCCTAGTTCGGGAGTGGTGAATCCCTATGTCATGATGATTGACGACGAAGCGACCGTTCTTCGGCCAGGCGGAGGGGTGATGCCGGCTGGCGCCTTCCCAACCTGAATCACCAGTCTGGAGCCGATCAGGGCTGCACCAAGTTGTTCCGGATCGCGTAACGAATGAGCCCTGCGGCCGAGGTCAGCTGGAGCTTCTTCATGGAAGATGCACGCTGAGCTTCGACCGTCTTGACGCTGACGTTTAGAATCGAGCCGATCTCGCGGTTGCTGTGCCCCTCCGCGATCAGCTGAATGACGACCCGTTCGCGCGGGCTGAGGAGCTTGCCGTTGCCGGCGGTGCGCTTGTCGAGAAAACTCCTCAACAGCGTTTCCGAGATTTGCGCCGTGAAGAATGGTTCATGGCGGGCGAGTGCTTCGATCGCGGACAGCAGGTGTGCGCGTGCGTCGGACTTGAGCAAGTAGGCTCGCGCTCCTGCTTCGAGCGCTTGCTGCATGATCGTTTCCTCCTCATGCATCGTAAACATGAGGACCTCCGTGTTCGGCGTGCGTGTTCTTATCTGCCGGGTGACTTCCGCCCCGTTGACGAGCGGCAGGGCATAATCGACGATGCAGACGTCGGGCATTGTGCCCATCGCCTTTGCGATCGCGTCCTTGCCGTCTGCCGCCTCGGCCACGACCGCCCAATCGGCCCGCGTCTCGACAATTGCGCGAAGGCCGGATCGGACCACCTCGTGATCGTCGGCTATGAGGATGCGCAACATACCGGCCCCGCCGCGACGCGCTGGCATTCCCGCTGGTTTGATCGTCGTCTGACGCGAAATCATAGGACAGCGCGTTCCGGCCGCTAGCCGCCGAATCCCTAAATCGGTGAGGGGAAAACCCTTAGAAGACGATCAGCACCGGATACCCGGCGTGAGTGGCGCCAGGACAACGCCGAGATTTCGCGTTAGCGGCACCTGCACGAGGATTTGGGTTCCCCGGCCTGGCCGCGATTTCAATCTGAACACGCCGCCAAGCTCCTCGATGCGCGCCTGCATGCTGAGGATGCCGATGCGGGTACCGGAACTCGGCGGCCTCGCCTTTCCCGTTCGGTCCAGACCGCGGCCGTTGTCCGAGACGCATAACTGGACCTGACCAGCACCGATTTTCAGCCGGACAAGGGCGCGCGAAGCGGCGGCATGCCGGCGGATATTCAGCAGCGCTTCCTGCACAACAAGCAGCAGCGTCCGCTGCTGGTCCTGATCGAGGTGCCCGCGTCCCGAAATCCGGAGTCTGACGTCCACCCCAGCAAAGCGGACAAAGCCCTGCACGAGGCGATCGAGCGCAGTCTCGAACCCCCCGTCACCAATCGCCGGCGGGTAAAGCAGGAAGCTGTTGACGCGCACCTCGCGCAGCGAGGATTCGAGCGACTGCTCGATGTCGTCGAGGACACGCACAGCGCGGCCCGACCGCTTGAGGCTTTGACGCAAGACTATGAGATTCAGACTCATGGCCGTCAGATGCTGCGAGGTCGTATCGTGCAGATCGCGCGCGATACGTTGTCGCTCCTGTTGCTTGACGTCGCTGAGGTGAAGCGAAAGGCGGTTGATGGCGCGGCGGGCACGGTGCATGTCGGTCACATCATCGAGTGCAACGATGATGCGCGATGTGGCGCCGCTGCCAGTACGTACCGCCCGAATGTGAAACCAGTGTTCGCGCTTCTTCGTCGCCAGGCGGTAGGTGCAGGAAAAGTCGGAAGCCAGACCCGCGACGATGTCGTTGAGGCCTGCGAAGAATCCTTCTGCGTCGGCGTCGTCCGGCCGCAGGATGTCCAGCGTCCTGAAATCTTTTCCAATTGCCGGCCTTGCGAAACGCTCTCGCCGGAGAAATCGGGTCCAGGCCTGGTTGGTGGACAGGATACGGCCGGTCGCGTCGAGGATCAGTAGTTTCCCCGATACGGCATCTAGCGCAGCGTTCAGAATGCTCGTGTTGTTCGCCAGACCCCCGCGCATGTCACCAACCTCCAGGCCGCCGAATGCTCGATGCCCGCGACGTGAAGTTGCCAAGAGTGGCTTCCGACGGCGGACAAAGCGCGATCGACACAGCAGGAAGAAGGAAAATCCTCGACGATGAGGCAAGGACGTCGAACAAGACGCGCGATCGCATGATACGCATGATCGCCCTCCGCAACTGGCAGGAGCGCCTCCGAGTTTTGTCTTCCCGGCAGCTAGTCCCTGCTCTTCTTGACACAAGTTGAGTTCCCCTCAACTTTCGCGCGTGAGCCTAGGGAGATACCCTAGGGCCAGCAATGCAATTTGTGCCAAAGCTCGGGCCGGTGCCGTAGCCGTGATTATCGCGACGGCAACCGAGCAGAGTTCGTAGCGGTTTGCTGGTCCCGCAAAAAAACTGCAGCAAAAGAAGTAGAAAAGGTCGAGCGTCAGCCCTCCCGTGAGAGCATCGCGATGGCGCGCACCGCGATGCTTCCGGTATTGACACGAGACTCGTGCCGAACGCGTCTCAGCTTGGGCGCCCGATCAGCCCCAGCGCGGCTGCTCGCCGAGATCGATGCCCAAAGCGGTCTTGGCCACGATCTCGTGGACGAGCATCGAGTTGGCGGGATGGAAGCGCCCGCAGCGCGCATCCCGGAACAGCCGCTCGAGTTCGCTCGACTTGAACATTCCGGCGCCGCCGGAGACCTCCATCGCCAGGTCGACGATCTTCCAGCAGGCTTCCACGGCATGATGCTTGGCGGAGACGATCCTTGAGGGCCACGTCGCGCCATGATCGACGCCGTCGCTCCACTCCTGTGCAACGTGGTCCAGATGCGGACCGATGGGGTCGAGCGCCAGCGCCATCTCAGCGATGGCATGCTGAACTTCAGGGTGGTAGGCCATGGTCCGGCTGACGGCCACTGACTTCTTCGTCTTGACCGCTTCAACGCCCAATTCGAGCGCGCGCTGAGCCACGCCGTAGTAGATGTTGGCGAACCCCATCAGCGCCCAGGCGAAGATGGCGACGATGAACTGGTCTGCCCCTCCGGCAGGCAAGAGCCGTGCGATATACTTGTCGGGGACGAACGCGCCCTCGAGCATGACATCGTCGCTGCGTGTGGCGCGCATGCCGAGCGTGTCCCACGTCTCGACGATGCGATAGCCCTTGCTGTCGCGCGGCATGAAGGCGTGCACGATCTTCGGCCCGCCGTCAGCATCTTCCCACAGGGCGTGCAGTCCATAGCGGGTCCAGACGGGCGCCAGGCTGCCGAACATCTTGTGGCCGGTGAACTTGAAGCCGCCATCGACGCGTTCTGCCTTCGCCGTCGAAAGCAGGACGGGAAGATCGTTGCCTCTCTCCGCATGGCCGGCTGCGAACACTTCGCCGGCCATCGCTTCACGCAGCATCCATTCGAGAGATTTGTCGCCGGCGCGCCAGAGATCCGCGGCAACGCCGACCCAGTACACGTGCATGTTGATGCCAAGCGCTGTTGCCGGCGCGTGGTAGGCCAGGAGCCGTTGCCGCTCGCAGGCCTCGGCTAGCGACAAGCCCTGCCCGCCCAATTCCTTGGGAACATTCATCGTCAGATAGCCGGACTTCTTCAGATCCTCGAAATCTTCCTTGAAGAACCGGTTCTCCCGATCGTAGGTGGCGACACGCTTCGCAAAACCTTGCAGCAAGTCGTCAGAGAGCGGATTGCGCTTGAGAATGGTGTCCATCGCTGCCTCCTGTCACCCCCAAAGATGATAGATGAGAGGTGAAGCTAGTCGGAGCAGCACGCCTGACCCATACCCAATCGTCCGCTTCTCTTGTCCGAACGACCATGTGATATCCGCGTGTCAAGCTAGTCGTCGCCCTGCCCCGAATGTCAGGACTCGGCATCATGAAGAGATGAAACGCCGGCCCATGCTTTCGCGCCGCAAGGCGCGCGAGACCGATCCGCTCGATGTCCTCATCAACATGATGGAAGTAAAATACCCTGCGAGGCGAAATGATAGCCACGCACCGCTGCGGGCGAGCACGCGCATCCCCCTCGACGATCGTACGGCCGCGTTGGCCTTCGTCAATTTGCAGCAGATTGAGGGGTCCAGAGCTGCCACGGCCGCTGCATCTTGAGATGTTGGCCTCTGGTCCAATTGTCCATGGCGTCCGTGCCTGAGAGATACCCTTTGGTTCCGTCTGCGAGTGCGACGGGATCAATTGTAACTCTAAATAGCAATCCGCAATCAATGCGGCAGGAGGACTGACATGAGTCGACGCGCGATTTCGCTGGCCCTGGCACTTCTTTTCTGCCCGGCACTGGCGCCGGGAGCGACAGCTCAAAGCGTTCCGCCGGTAGTCACCGAAGCGGAGGCTCACGCCATCGGCGTCGACGCCTACCTCTATTTCTACCCGCTGATCTCGATGGACATCACGCGCAAGCAATCCACGAATATCGAGCCGGGAAAAGAGTTTGGCAAAGGCCCCATGAACATGTTCGTGAACGTCCCATCATTTCCGCCTGCGGATATGAAGGTGGTCGTGAGGGTCAACTTCGACACGCTCTATTCAATTGCGTGGCTCGATCTCACCAAAGAGCCGCAGGTCGTGTCCGTGCCGGACACCGGCGGACGCTTCTATCTGATGCCGATGCTGGACATGTGGACCGATGTTTTTGCTGCGCCAGGCTGGCGCACGACAGGCACTCAGGCTGGCAATTTTCTGGTCGCTCCGGCGGGATGGAACGGTACCGTTCCCGCCGGGATTACGCGCATCAGCGCGCCAACTCCCTACGTCTGGATCATCGGCCGCACAAAGACGGACGGTCCGCCCGACTATGACGCGGTTCACAAGATTCAGGCCGGCTATAAAGTCACTGCATTGTCCGACTGGGGCAAGGCGCCAAGGACGGTCGAGTTCAAGCTTGATCCCGGTATCGATATGAAAACACCGCCCAAGGTGCAGGCCGACACCATGCCGGCAGGCAAATACTTCGCCTACGCGGCCGAGCTGCTGAAACTCCATCCCCCGCACCTTACCGATGAGCCGATAATCGCGCAGTTGAAGCGGATCGGTTTCGTTGCCGGGCAGAGTTTCGATCTCGAGAAGGCCGCACCAGCAATCAAGAAGGGGCTCGAAGGGGCGCCGGCTGCTGCACAGAAACTGATGGAGTGGAAAATCCCGACCTTGGCGCGCGTCGTCAGCCACTGGTCGATGAACACCGATACGATGGGCGTCTACGGCAACTACTATCTCAAACGCGCCATCGTCACGCAGGTCGGCTTGGGCGCGAACCTTCCCGAAGATGCAGTTTATCCGCTCAATCTCGGCGACGAAAACGGCAGGCCGCTCGACGGCGCGAACAAATACGTGCTGCACTTCGAGAAAGGCGCGACGCCGCCCGTCAACGCGTTCTGGTCGGTCACGCTCTACGATGAGGACGGCTTCCAGGTGGCAAATAGCCTCAACCGTTTCGCGGTCAGCAGCTGGATGCCGTTCAACTATAACCCGGATGGCTCGCTCGACCTGTATCTCCAGAACGCGAGCCCGGGCAAGGACAAGGAGGCCAATTGGCTGCCCGCGCCGAAGGGCCCCTTCAACCTCACCATGCGTCTCTACGGCCCAAAGTCAGAAGCACTCACCGGCAGATGGAATCCGCCGCCGGTCAAGCGGGTGCAAACTCTGCCAGGACTGGCCACCCAATGATGACCTGAGATTGCGGCGCCGACGCACAAGCGTCGGCGCCGTTCGCCGCGACGCCCTCAGCGCGTCCGCGCGCCACGCTCCTTGGTGTAACGTTCGCCCGCGGCCTCCACAGCCTTGGCATGCAGACCGGCGAGTTCCGGCCGTGCGGCACGGGCGCGCTCGGCGGCATCGAGAGTCGGCCGGGCGTGTCCCTGGAAGTGGGGCATGACGTGGCGGGCGATCAGCTCAAAACTCTTGGCGGTCGCCTGCTGGTTCGCCCAATTGTGGGCGAGCAGCAGATAGGAACCGAACCCGCCGTTTGACTGCTTGACGAGCCGGTCGATTTGCGCGGCGCACTCGTCCGGCGTTCCAATCACACCGAGCCCGGATTGATTGATGAAATCGATCATTTGCGCGGCGCTGTCGCCGAGCACGGCCATCTGGGGAAAGGCCGCAACCGCCTGAAAGTAGCGGAACCAATGCTCGATGCCGTACTGCACCTCGGCGATCGCCTGCTCCTTGGTTTCGGCGCAGTGCATCGGACCGACGAGGCGCCATTTCGAGCGGTCGACCGTCTTGCCATACACCCGCGCTTCCTCGCTCAGCACATCCCAATGCAGGGCCAGGGCGTCGAAGCCGGCCGCTGTGGTCGCACCGACCGAGAGCAGCCCGATGCCATGCCGTCCTGCGAGCTTCGCCCCCGTGGGCGACGCCACCGCCGCCACCCCGACGTCGAACAGCGGATTCGAATAGGGACGAAGATGCAACCGCGCGTCGCGCAGATCCCAACGCTGGTTCTTGAAAGTCACCGGCTCCTCTGTCGTCAGCAGCCTCATGATAACGTCGAGGCTCTGCTCAAGCAGTTCGCGCGTCTCGGTCTGCGAGACCCCGATCATGATGCCGTCCGTCGGCAGCGAACCCGGCCCGGCGCCGAACATCACGCGCCCGCGAGTCAGGTGATCGAGCAGCACGATGCGCTCCGCGACCCAAAGCGGATTGTGATAGGACAGGCTGACGACACCCGTACCGAGCTTGATGTGACGCGTGCGCTCGGCCGCGACCGCGATCATGATTTCGGGCGAAGCGCTGATCTCCGTCCCGGCGGAATGGTGCTCACCAAGCCACGCTTCATCGTAGCCGAGCTGGTCGAGCCAGGCGATCAGGTCCAGGTCGTTCTGCAGGGCGAGCGTCGGGTTGATGCCGGGCTTATGGAAGGGCGCAAGAAAGATGCCGAAACGCAGGCGGGATGTCATAGGCGTGTCCTCCATCGAATGTTCGCGGCGTCATCTCCCAAAAGGGAGCGCGACCGTCTCTTCAAAGTGACCAGCCCTGCCCGCGCACACCTTATGCGAGCACGGCGTCGTGGTCTATTGGCACGGTGCGCACGCCAGGCATCAGCATGATCCGAATTGCAACCTGCGCCGACATTCCAGAACTGGTGGAAATTCGCACAGAAGCCGGAACGCGCGCAGAGCGCTTCTATTTGCGAAATGGCTGGCTCGCCAAGGGACACACCGCGAGGGGCGAGGTCATTTTGACAAAGGAGCTTTGAGAGCCAGCCGCGCGGCGACTGCCGCTGCGATCCGCCGACGATGAAGCGGGGATGCCCTGGCCTCCCCGCTTCGTCGCTTTCAGTAGCAGGGCGGATACGGGTAGTAGCCGCACAGCGGACGCGCATACGGATGATAGTAGGGCGCAGCGTATGCAGCTCCCGCCGCCACGCCTGCCGCAGCGCCGGCGTACATCGCGCCGCGGAACGCGCTGCGGCGCGCGACACCTGCGAACGACATCGGCGTCAACGGCCGGCCGATGATGTCGATGAAGAGCGCAGCCGCGCCATCGCCACCGGCAAGATCGCCTTCGAGCACCTGGACGTTGAACGTCAGCTTGTCGCCCTCGAGCTTCGGAGTCTTGAGAACGACCACCGCGTCCTTCACCGAGCCGTCCTTGCTGAAGACAGACACCGTCGCGTTCGGCGGGTTCTTGACGAAGCTGTCGTCACCGGAGCCCCACTCGGCGATGATATCGGCGGTCGGCTGGTGGCCGGCGGACCTGACGGGGCGGTCGGCGAAGATGATGGAGCTCGGCGTCACGCCGGTCAAAGTCAGGGTATCGCCCTGCAGGGTCGCACCGCGCGAATTGAGCACGAACAGCGAGGGCACGATCTCGGGCTTCGCCGCCGCGGGCGCCCCAATCGTCTTCAGGTTATGCGGCGCCGGAGCCGTCTGGGCCAGGGCCGTTCCCGAGCCAAGCGCTGCTGTCAAAGCGAGCGCTCCGGCGATCCGAAGCAATCGTTGGCTCATATCCGCTTCTCCTTGCTTGCGACGCTGATCATGACCACCCCAAACGATACTCCAGGGCAGCCGCCGATGTGAATCGTATGAAATGCCTTGCACCGCCCGCTATGCAAAAACAGGCAAGCGCCGGAAAATCGGTGCGACGCCGACACGGCCAGGCTACGCCCTCACCTCGTGCAAGCCCGCAGTTCTTGAACGGTCCGCGATCCGCGCCGGCCTTTGCCCGCTTCCGGACGACCTCGACGCCAGCGCGCGCCGCAGCGTCACTGACGGACGCTCGCCGAACATCGCCCGGTATTCCACCGCAAAGCGGCCGAGTTCCAGAAAGCCGAAATCGATGGCGACCTGCGTGACCGTCACGCTCGGCGACGTCGGCGACGACAGGGCCTTCATGGCTTCGGCCATGCGAAGGCGCCGGATGTAGCGGTAGGGCGCGATTCCGTGCACGTGATGAAACGCTCGCCGAAGCATGCGCTGACTGACCATGACGGTGTCGCAGAGACTTTGAATATTAAGTGATTCACTTGGAAGCTTTTGCGCCAGTCCCGCGGCTCGCTCGACAATCTGGCGATACTGCTTGTTCTTCTTCTCTGACATCTCGGCTACCCCTGACAAAGCGAACATCAGGGATCGGAACGCCGATCCCGTGCGTCCATTTTTCCCCTGTCAGCGGATTGGCGATATTGCCCTTTGGGGTCATTGTATTTGAGCGCAACTCGCGGCCACAATGGCCGAAATTGCATGGACACCGAAGTCCGTATTCCAGCTAACTCCGATGATGGCGCTCTATGTGGTGAACAAGCTAGGATAGCGCCGTCAGCGGCCGATAACCTCGGGAGAGCACCAATGATGCGCCTCACCGTATGCTCGCTTGTTGTCCTGCTTTGCTGTGTCTCGCCGGCCGCCGCGGCCGACCTGACCGGCGCATGGACGACGGACGCCGCCTATTGCGGCAAGGTCTATGTGAAGAACGGCAGTAGGATCTCCTTCGCGAAGGATGCCACGCTTGAAGGCGGCGGATTCATCATTGAAGGAAAGGAAATTCGGGCACCGTCGGGCTCCTGCCGGATCAAGGCGATCAAGGACGACGGCCCGGTGACCCACATCCTCGCCAGCTGCGCGAGCGAGATCATGCTGTCCGACAACCATTTCAGCCTCAAAACCATCGACGCGAACACCATCTTGCGCCTCTATCCGGGCATGCCGGACCTCGAGACGCGCTACTATCGATGTCCGATATAGATCGGTGGCGGCCTGCCGCGGGCGATAGCCGTGATAGCGAATTTAAGTCCGTTTCCGGTCATCAAGCCGCCCGAGATTTCTGCAATCACGCTCTCCCAGGAGAGATCGCATGAAAGCAGCATTGTCGTTGGCGGAATTGAGGGAGATCGCACTCGCGAAGATCAGAGATCATCGCGGTTGTCGCGACGTGCAAGACTTGTCGGTGTGCCCGATCGAAAACTGCGGCTCCGATCCCAATTGGGCAATATCCTGTGGCGTTGGCGGCTCGGACCTGAGGGCAGCGAGCAAGGCAGCGCTTTATGTGCAGGAGGAGATGCGCAGGAGCTATGAACTGCTGATCGATGATTGAGTGGCGCGAATCATCCGATGAGCCATTGCCCCTTGTGAATATCGAATTTCACCAAACCTTCGTCGCGCATCTTCAAAAGGAGGGATTGGCAGACTTCCTGATTCGCGACATTGGCGCGTTTCATGACCTCGTAGACTTTGAGCGGCTTCTCGCGAAGTGCATTCAGGATTTTCTCCCGCTCGTTCAGCATGACTTACTCCCCAAACTGGAAATCTGACCTTACCCTCGAATGGGCTGTTTAGACCATTTCGAGCTTGATCTGGCCGTCTTCGAGGGCTCCCGCCGCAAGCGCGTCGCGGGCCATCTTTTCGATGATCGGCCAATTTGTGCGAAGGTACTTCTGCGCCTGCGCCTGCGTTGGCAGCGAGGTTTGCAGGACGCAGGTTTGCCGCGCGTTTCCATTCGCGATCTGAAACGATACCGCTTGCGGCCCCTCGTTGATCTCTTGTTCGGTGGGCTTCACGAGTTTCCGCATACGCTGTTCCCTTATGAAACTTTCGGCAAGCAACAAGCTGTCTGGATAGACATCGGCTGCGGCGGCTTCTGCCGCTCCGCACCCGTAGAATACGCTCGATGGCGACCCGCTAAGGCTGATCTTTCTTGGCCTTCGGCGGTTGTTCCTGCCTTTGGCCCGCGCCGTGTTGCGTGTTGCGGACGGCCTCGGCCATCATCTCACGCAGCTCAGTCTTCGTCTTGGGTGGTTGCCGCGTTTTGGATGCTTGCCATTGAGCCATAAGTCTTATGTGGGTATCCCCGAGGCAGAATTAAACCCCGCTGGGCGTATTATGTGTCGCTGTAGCGCCACCGAATCAACGCTCTGACACCACAACCGCAGCATGATCCGCATTGCCACCTTCGCCGATATTCCAGGACTGATGGAAATTCGTGGATCGGTTCGCGAGAACCGCCTCTCCGACCCGAGCAGAGTGACCCTCGCAGACTACAATTGGCATGTTGCTCATGCGCCGATCCATGTCTGGGACGATGACGGTGTCATCAAAGGCCTGTCGGCCGCTGACCCGCGGGACGGCAGCATCTGGGCCTTGTTTGTCGATCCGAGGTTCGAAGGCCGCGGTATCGGGCAGGCGCTCATACTGGCCGCCTGCAACTCGCTTGCGGCCGCGGGTCATCGCACAGCGACGCTGAGCACGGAAGCAGGAACGCGCGCAGAGCGTTTCTATTTGCGCAATGGCTGGATGGCCCAGGGACATACCGGGAGGGGCGAGGTCATTTTGACGAAGGGGCTTTAAGGGCAGGACAAAGCCCATGGCCTCGTCTGCGAACCCCAATCGATCTCCCGCCAATTGCCCTTTGTTTTCAAACGGTAACCCGAACCTTTGACAGGTTTTGAACAGGCTCTTTGATTTCTCTTTTGCCGAAATCAATTTCGGAATATTCTTCACCCGTCCCGCCCCGGTGAGAGGGTGAGTCTAGATCGCCACGGCTTGTGGGGCGGGATGCGATGGTTGCGTGCGCTGGTGAGGCCTGGACCGAGGGCGGGTGTGTGTCGATCCCGTGGCGGATGAGGCCGGCGAACCCGGTGCAGGCGATCGGGTCCAAGTGCATCCCCACGCGAACGGCTTCGCGTGGTTGCTTCGTCAACAAGGTGCCGGCGCTACGAGCCCACCAGAGGCGTGATGCAGCAAGCCCGAATAAACTCATCGCGTGCGGAACGCAGGCGTGGAGCTGCGTTCGTCAGGAGCTCGTGTGCGCTTTTTTTACCCCTTTTGCACACGGGGCCGCGGGTGCGGTGAAACGCCCAAGCGTTCCGCACGCCCTCTCGGGGGCTAGGGAAGGCAACAGAAGACCGGCAGCCCCAGGCCGGACAAGGAACGGGGCCGATGACGTGTGTCTGAGAGTCAGTGAGGCAATGCCATTCAACAAGCACAGGAGTCGTCCCTGCGAAGGCAGGGACCCATACGCCGTGTCGTTAGTGAGACGCGCAGCGCTAATTGCCTTTCAGGCAACAACCACTGCGATCAACCATCAGCACAGGGGCTATGGGTCCCTGCCTTCGAGCCTGTGAGGGAAATGCATTGAGCGTGCGGTAGCGCTGTGATTCACTTGTGTCGACGAGGATTATTCGATGACAAGTGACGCACGGTTTATTCGGGCTGATCGGACGCAGACGCAGTGGGACTT
>JAESGW010000341.1_pt1 | contig 61697 bp, 65 predicted proteins | sample 9269791 | NCBI WGS metagenome assembly JAESGW01 (sample SAMN16773120, study PRJNA677053) | algae metagenome | isolation source: Aphanocapsa lilacina HA4352-LM1 and co-occurring heterotrophs from near cave... | place: USA: Maniniholo cave, near Haena, Kauai, HI | collected 2009-07-28
AGCCGGCAGAAGACTAACCTGCTCGCGACTCTCGCCGCTCTTGTATGTCCGATTCGTCATAACCAGAATCGTACATCAACTCGCAGCCCAAGCTAATCTTGCCCAGTCTCGCAGCGAAATCCGGGGCCGACTCAGTGACAAGAACCCCGGATTTCGCTGCGCTCCATCCGGGCTACGCTCAGCGCCTTATCTCTTCCTCCCCCTCACCGCCTCCTCCAGACTAGCCTTCGCCGATCCCGGCTGCAGCGGCTTTTGCTGGCTTTCGTGCGGCGCCCAGCCTGACAACCAGACGATGTCGAACGTCGCGCGGATGCGTCCGTCGTTGTCGGCGAAACGCTCGGCGTAGACCTGCGCCATCCTGAGCAGCGTCGCACGGCGGAGCGGCGTGCGGCGGCGGTCGGCGAGCACGTTGGTCGCGCCCATGCGCCGCAGGTCCTGCATCAGGGCGAAGGCATCGGCATATCGGACGACGACGCGATCAACATCGGCGACGGGGAGCGCAAAGCCAGCCCGCTGCAGCAGCGCGCCGAGATCGCGCAAGTCCGCGAACGGCAGCACGCGCGGCGACAGCCCGCCCTCGATCGCGACCTCGGCAGCCGCAAACGCTTGCCGCAGCTCGGTCAACGTATCGCCGCCGAGGAGTGCAGCGAGAAACAGGCCGTCTGGTCGCAGTGCACGGCGGAGCTGCGCCATGACGCCGGGCAGATCGTTGGCAAAATGCAGGGCCAGCGCCGACAGCACGAGATCGAGCGATTGTGGCGCAAGCGGCAGCCGCTCGTCGTCGCTATCGAGCATGCCGATCCGTGCGATCGAGGCGTAGCGATCCGCCGGCATGTCGCGAAAGATATTGCCCGGCGTCCAGATGTCGGCGACGTCCTTGAACTCGCGCAGCACAGCATGCAACCGCTCCTGCATGTCCTCGGCGACGCGGTCGAGCAGAAACATCGCCGGCTCGCCACGGAGCGCACGCGCCTGCCGCGCGCGCAAAGCCGCGCGGTCGATCAGGCGGGGGACCGGACTGGCCTCTGTCATGCCCACGCTTCTGAAGCCTCCGGCTACGGACCGCAAGCGGTGACTTGAGCCAGCTTCGCCGGGGCTCCTTTTTGCGCATGATCTTGTCATGCGCTAGCCTTCGGTCATGGAAGCGACGGCGCCCGATGCTGCACCGCCTTTGAAGCTAGCCGGCCGCCTTCGCGGCGCGCTGGCCGCGTGCCGGTCGACGCTCAAAACTGCCTCACGGCTTGCGCTCGACGTGGCGCTGCCGACGCTGTGCGTGGCGTGCCGCGCACCCGTGTCTGGTGAAGGCGTCTGCGCCGCCTGCTGGGCCAAACTGTCGTTCATTGCACCGCCGTTTTGCGAACGGCTCGGCATTCCCTTTGTCTATGATCCCGGCCCCGGCATCCTGTCGATGGAAGCGATCGCCGATCCGCCGGCCTACAACCGCGCCCGCGCCGCGGTGCGCTATGACGACGTGGCGCGACGGCTGGTGCACGGCCTGAAGTATCAGGACCGCACGGACCTCGCGCCACCGCTCGGCCGCTGGATGGCTCGCGCGGGCACGGAAATCCTCGAACATGCCGACATGATCGTGCCGGTGCCGCTGCACTGGCGGCGCGGCTGGAGCCGCCGCTACAACCAGTCCGGCGCGCTCGCAAAGGTGATCGGCGGGATCGCCGGCGTTCCGGTCACCGGCACCCTTTTGAAGCGAACCCGCCCGACGCCACAGCAGATCGGCCTGTCGCGCAGCGAGCGCGCCCGCAATGTCCAGGGCGCATTTGCCGTCCCCACCGAGCGCAGGCCACAGCTGGACGGCCGGCGGGTGGTACTGGTGGATGACGTGCTCACCACCGGGGCGACCGTGGACGCCTGCGCACGTGCACTGCTGCGCGCGAAGGCCGCAAACGTCGACGTGCTGGTGTTTGCGCGTGTTGTGGAAGGCGCGCGGAATCCTATATGATCGGGTCATGAAGGACGCAGACGCGGCAAAAAACCTAGCGTCCATGGACCCTTAACGCATGACCGTCCAGGTAGAAATCTACACGACGCCCTATTGCGGCTATTGCCGCATGGCGAAGCAGCTGCTGGCCCGCAAGAACGTCACCTACACCGAGATCGACGTGTCCGGTGATGCAACGCTGCGGCAGGCTATGGTGAAGCGCGCCAGCGGCGGCACCACCGTGCCGCAGATCTTCATCGGCAGCACGCATGTCGGCGGCTGCGACGATCTCTATGAGCTCAACGACGCGGGCAATCTCGACAAGCTGCTCGCCGGACAGGCGGTGACCACGTGAGCGAGACCTTTACCGCGGCAATGGTGCAGACCCGGACGAAGCTCTCTCCGGATGAGAACCTGAAGGAGATCAGCGCGCTGGTCCGCGAGGCGGCGGGCAAGGGCGCCGACTATGTGCAGACGCCGGAGATGACCAACATCCTCGCGGCCAATCGCGATCAGCTGTTCAAGGTGATCGCCGACGAGGACAACGACAAGTCGCTTGCCGCGTACCGGGAGCTGGCGAAAGAACTGCGCATCTTCCTGCACATCGGCTCGCTCGCTGTGCGTGCGACGCCTGAGCGGGCGGCCAACCGCGGCATCCTGATCGACCCGAAAGGGCGGATCGTCGCGCGCTACGACAAGATCCACATGTTCGACGTCAACCTCGCCAATGGTGAGAGCTATCGCGAGTCGGCGACCTATCAGCCGGGCGAAGCGGTCGCCATCGCCGACCTGCCCTGGGGCCGCATCGGCCTGACGATCTGCTACGACATGCGCTTCCCCGCGCTCTATCGCGCGCTGTCCGAGAGCGGCGCATCGTTCCTCACCATGCCGTCGGCATTCACCAAACCGACCGGCGAGGCGCACTGGCATGTGCTGCTGCGATCGCGCGCGATCGAGAACGGCGCATTCGTGTTCGCGGCGGCGCAGGGCGGCACGCATGAAAGCAAGCGGCTGACCTATGGTCACTCGCTGATCGTCGATCCGTGGGGCGAGATCATCGCCGAAGGCGGCATCGATCCTGGCGTCATCATGGCCAGGATCGATCCGGCAAAGGTCGCTGATGCGCGCGGAAAGATTCCGTCGCTGCAGCACGGCCGCCGCTTCAGCATATCCGATGCGAATGCGCCCACCGGCCATCTGCATCTGGTGCGGGAACGTCCATGATCCGTTACGCGCTGCAGTGCGAACGCGGTCACGCGTTCGAAAGCTGGTTTCAGGATTCGTCGTCCTTCGACAAGCAGGCGAAGCGCGGACTTGTGAGCTGTCCTGTCTGCGACTCGGTGAAGGTCGAAAAGTCGATCATGGCGCCGCAGATTCCGCGCAAGGGCAGGACCACCGAGCAGCGCGTCGGCGAAGAGAAGACGATGCGGGCGACCGCGCGGCGCAAGAAGGCTGCCGCCGCCGAGGCGACAACCGTTCCGGCGACGACGCCGTCGCCCGAACCGCTGATGATGGCGCAGGAGGCGGAGCTGCGCGCGAAGCTGAAAGAGCTGCGCGATCACATCAAGGCCAACGCCGACAATGTCGGCGAGCAGTTCCCCGAACAGGCGCGCAAGATGCACTACGGCGAGATCGAGCACCGGCCAATCTATGGCGATGCGTCGCCCGACGAAGCGAAGGCGCTGATCGACGAAGGTGTCGAAGTGTTGCCGATGCCGGTGCTGCCGGAAGACCGGAACTAACCTGAAAACCCCGTCCCCTGTCCGGAGATGGACCTGCCGGCCAGACCTCCCGAAAAGTTAGGTTGACACGTTGACGCCGGTTGCGCAGACCGCACCCGGATACGCCCAATGACGGGGCGCGGCCGCATTGGTCCGCGATTGGGTGCTGGCGCTTGTTGCGATCGGGGATCGTTGGTCAGTGACGTGTAGAAGGACAGCCGGGGCGCCTGGCACACCGGCTCGTCCGGTCGGGAACGCGGCCCTGCCTCGCCGCACCGATCTCGACGGATTGCGCATCGTGCTCTGTGGCAGCATCATTCTTGCGCACGCCCTGCTGATTTTTGCCTACGAGCCGCACTACCACCTCAAGAGCCAGACGCCGTGGCCTGTTGCGTCGGCTCTCTACGAGTTCTTGCATGCCACGACGATGCCGGTGTTCTTCGTGCTCGCGGGCTGGTCGGCACTGACGTCCTTGCGCCGACGCACCACAGGCCGTTTCGTGCAGGAACGCGCGACTCGATTGCTGCCGCCGCTCATCCTCGGCATGGTGGTGATGGGATCCATCATCAAGTTCATCGAGCTCAGACATGGACGCGACATGGGTCTCCATGGATTGCGGATGGTCGAGCCTCTGCTTGTCGGGTTCTTTGATTTTTTCCCCCGGAGCCTGAAGCATGTGAAGCTGCAGACCTGGTCGCACCTTTGGTTCCTCGCCTATCTGTTTCTGATCTCGCTCTTGACGCTCCCCGTGCTGCTGCGGCTTGCGCGCAGCGCAACCCGCTTTGACGTGCCCACGATATTGGTGATCTATCTTCCCGCGCTCCCGCTCGCGGCGCTGCTTGCGGCAGGCGGCGGCTGGTGGCCGTTCGTGCCGAACGTCATCGGCGACTGGACCAATTTTTCCTACTTCGCGCTGTGTTTTCTGATCGGCGCGGGAATTGCGGCCTGGCCCGGCTTCGAGATCCGCCTGCGAAGCGAGGCACCACGCCTCCTGCTCCTCATGCTGCTGGCCTTCGTCGGTGTCGTTCTGTGCGGCGAAACCGCGGCTGGCCGGATGTTCGTCGGTCTGACAGCATGGGGCGCTATCGGCACCGGACTTGGGTTCGCTGCCCGGCTCAAGCCGAGCACGACGCCGGCACTCGTCTATTTGAGCGAAGCAACATTGCCGATCTATATCGTGCACCATCTGCCGTTGCTGTTGCTCGGCGTCGTTATCCTGCCGTTGGCAACGCCGGTGTGGTTCAAGATCGTGCTGATCTGGGCCGGTGCCAGCATTGTCTCGCTGGCGGCTTATCACTGGTTGATCAGGCCGTGGCCACCGATGCGCCGGCTGATGGGCATGGTCGCCGTCCCCAGGACTCCATCACTCGTTCCGCCAAAGCAGTTGTCGTCAGTTTGAGACAACAGGTTTAAGCAGCCTCACTGCACGGCGATCAGCGCCGCCACACCGACCACGATCAGAAAAATGCCGAGCGCCTCGCGCGCCGATATCTTCTGTTCCAGCGAGTAGTAGGCGATCGCCTGCGCGAACAGAACCTCGACCAGCGCCAGGGTCCGAACGTTGGCGACGCTGGTGATGGCGAAGGCGAGAAACCAGAACTGCGACGCGGCTGCGCCCATGAAGCCGGCCAGCATCGACGGCTTCCACAATCGAAACAGCGCGCCGAGCGTTTTCCGGTCGCGCAGCACCAGATAGGTCGTCAGCACCAGCGTCTGCAGCATCAGCCCGAGCACCAGCGTGAACGAGGCGGCGGTGACGAACGAAACGCCCGGCACATTCAGGATTGCGCCGCGATAGCCGACCGCGGACAGCGCGAAACCCGCAGCCGACGCCACCCCGAGGATGGTCGGCCGCAGGTCGCCAAAGCTTCTTTCACCGCCGGGACGAATAGCGGTGATGACGACGCCGGCCGTGGCGACGACAATCGCCAGCATCTTCCACAGCGTCAGGTGATCGGCGAGGAAGACGATGCCGAACACGGCTGCGAGGATCGGCTCGGTCTTGATGTAGGCGGTGGTGACGACGAAGGAGCGCTCGTTCATTGCCGCCAGCATCAGTCCGGTGGCAACGATCTGCGTCATCGTCCCGACCACCAGCCAGAGCCAGAAGGCATGCGATGGCCAGGTCACGCTCTCGCGGGTCGCCAGCATGACAACGGCAAAGAACACGATCGAGAACGGGAAGCCAAACAGGAAGCGCACATGCGTGGCACCGACGGTGCCGAGCGAGGCGGTCAGCTCGCGCTGCATCGCATTGCGCGCCACCTGGCCAAGCGAGGCCAGGATGACGAACGGAATCCAGAGATAGGCGATGCTGAGCATGTAATGGGGTTATGGTGGAGCGAGACCTGATCGCACTACCACCATTGCGACAGCAGCGGGTCAAGCTACCGAGTGCATATCAGCCCGGCACTACCTGTCATTCCGGGACGCGCCGTCAGGCGCGGGCCCGGAATCCATAGCCCCTGTGCTCATTTGCGTGCTGTGAAATAAGTGGCCGTAGTCTCGCTATTGCTGCGGCGTATGGATTCCGGGCTCGACGCTTCGCGTCGCCCCGGAATGACAGATCAAGCATACGCTTCCGCCGTCACCATGTAGTTCACGTCCATGTCGGACGACAGCGACCAGCGGTCGGCGAACGGTGTGTAGACGACGCCGGTCTGGTCGGCGATCTCCAGCCGGCTCTTGTGCAGGTGCTGTGCAAGCTCGGCCGGCGTCACGAACCTGTTCCACTGGTGCGTGCCGCGCGGCAGCCAGCGCAGCACATATTCGGCGCCGACGATCGCCAGCGCAAAGCTCTTCAGCGTGCGGTTGAGCGTCGAGACCACCATCATGCCCGACGGCTTCATCAGCGCCGCGCAACGCTCGAGGAACAGGCCGACGTCGGTGACGTGCTCGACCACTTCCATCGCCAGCACGATGTCAAAGCGCTCGAGGTGACCCATCTCCTCCACCGTGGTCGCGCGGTAGTCGATCAGGAGGTTCGACCGGACCGCGTGCACCTTCGCGGCGGCGATATTGGATTCGGAAGGGTCGACGCCGATCACCTGCGCCCCGAGCCGCGCCAGCGGCTCCGACAACAGACCGGCGCCGCAGCCGATATCGAGGATACGCAGGCCCGCCAGCGACGTGAGGCTGCGCGGGTTGCGGTTGAACTTGCGGCAGGCGGTGTCGCGGATCCAGCCGAGCCGCAACGGATTGATCTTGTGCAGCGGCGCCATCTTGCCGTTCGGATCCCACCACTCGTCCGACAGCTTCGAAAAGCGCGCGACCTCCGCCGGGTCGACGGTCGAGGGTGCGCCGGGATTGTTGGGCTGCGTGGGCATATCTTTTCGCAGGCCTATCGCGCCGTGATGTGGTTGCGGAATTGAAGCGGCGAGGCGATCATCTCGATGGCCTTGTCGCCCTCGCCGACGCCACGGATCGTGACGTCGCCATAGCCAAAGAGGCGCGCCGGGATCGACTGCCGGACGTCGACGCTCTCGACCTTGTCGAGGTTCATCTCGAACGTCTCGCGCTGGATAAAGCCCTCCTTGTGCACAACCCGGAGGTTGGTGACGTCGGTCTCATTGGTGAAGCGCTGGAACCAGGCCCGGAACGACCAGTAGAGGGCGATCAGCGCCGAGACGCCGGACAGCGCCAGCCAGAGCAGATTGGCGCCGTCAGTGACTGCGCCGCGCTGAAGCGCGAAGAAGAAAATCGCCGCGATCCAGGCGAGTATCGCCGGCAGGTAGACGATCCAGTGGATGGTTGTGGAATAAAGCACCTTCTCGTCGGGCTGCAGGATTTCCTCGATGTAGCGCCCCATCAGGCCTCGTTCCCTTGATTTCCTCCGCCGGCACGGGGCCGGACGACGCCGAAAGCGGACCGGAACCGGTTGCGGTCCCCACCCCTCATCGGTATGTATACGCGCCTTTTTGCACCCGTGCTCGGTTTTTGCACGGCGTGCCTGAAATCCAGCAAGTACGGGAGATCGCGGCGCACGTCATGAGCCGTCTCGTCATGAAATTCGGCGGCACATCCGTCGCCAACATCGAGCGCATCCGCAACGTTGCGCAACACGTGAAACGCGAAGTCGACGCGGGGCACGAGGTTGCCGTCGTGGTTTCCGCCATGTCCGGCAAGACCAATGAGCTCGTCGGCTGGGCCACGGAAGCCTCAGCCCTGCACGACGCGCGCGAATACGATGCCGTGGTCGCATCGGGCGAACAGGTGACGTCGGGCCTGCTCGCGATCGCGCTGCAGGCGGTCGGCATCCAGGCCCGTTCATGGCAGGGCTGGCAGATCCCGATCAAGACCAGCGACGCGCACGGTTCGGCGCGCATCCTCGACATCGACGGCAGCGAGATCGTCAAGCGGTTCAAGGAGCGCAGCGAGGTCGCGGTCGTCTCCGGCTTCCAGGGCATCAGCAAGGACACCGGCCGCATCACCACGCTCGGCCGCGGCGGCTCGGACACCTCGGCGGTGGCGATCGCCGCCGCGATCAAGGCCGACCGCTGCGACATCTACACCGACGTCGACGGCGTCTACACCACCGATCCCCGCGTGGTGCCGAAGGCGAAGCGGCTCGAGAAGGTCGCGTTCGAGGAAATGCTCGAGCTGGCCTCGCAGGGCGCCAAGGTCCTGCAGGTGCGCTCGGTCGAGCTCGGCATGGTGCACAATGTCCGGGTGTTTGTGCGCTCGAGCTTCGACAAGCCGGAAGACATCGACCCGCATTCGAATCACCCGCCGGGCACGCTGATCTGCAGCGAGGAGGAAATCGTGGAGCAACAAGTCGTCACCGGCATCGCCTTCTCCAAGGACGAGGCGCAGATTTCCGTGCGGCATGTGCAAGACAAGCCGGGCGTCGCCGCCGCCATCTTCGGCCCGCTGGCGGAAGCCAACATCAACGTCGACATGATCGTGCAGAACGTCTCGGAGGACGGCTCGTTCACCGACCTGACGTTCACGGTGCCGGCCTCCGACTATGTGCGCGCCAAGGAGACCATCACCAAGGCGAAGGACGCCATCGGATATTCGCGGCTCGACAGCGCGACCGATGTCGCCAAGGTTTCGGTGATCGGCATCGGCATGCGCAGCCACGCCGGTGTTGCGGCGCAAGCCTTCAAGGCGCTGTCGCAGCGGAACATCAACATCCGCGCCATCACCACGTCCGAGATCAAGTTCTCGCTTCTGATCGACGAGGCCTATACCGAGCTCGCGGTCCGCACCTTGCACACGCTCTACGGCCTCGACGCCTAGTCCGCGCAGCAGCATCTAGAGCAGCGTTCGGAAGTGGACACGGCCTGACCGGCGTCAGGTCCAAGAACAGGAAAAATGGCTAGCGTTTTGCTTGGCAAAGCGGGGCCAAATCCTTTACGCATGGTCTTGCGGCGTCGTTGAGCGGACGCCGGACGGTTAAAATTTATCATTCGTTTCCAGCGGCTTAGCGCTGCCGGACCGTACCCGAATTACGGAATCGGTCGTGCTAAGGTCTGCAGTCAGGGGCCAACTTCATGCGGAGCGCTTCGGGAGGACCACGCGTCTTGCTGCGACGTCTCCGCGAAGTCATGGCGGAGAAGGTCTCGGCACAGGTACGGCTCGACAAGATCGTCGTGCTGATCGCCGCCAACATGGTCGCCGAGGTGTGCTCCACCTACGTGCTGCGCCATGACGGCACGCTGGAACTGTACGCCACCGAAGGCTTGAACCGCGAAGCCGTGCACCAGACGGTGATGAGGGCCGACGAGGGCCTGGTCGGCCTGGTGGCGAGCGAAGCCAGCGCGCTCAACCTGTCCGACGCCCAGAGCCATCCGGCCTTCTCGTACCGGCCCGAGACCGGCGAAGAAATCTACCACTCGTTCCTCGGCGTGCCGATTCTGCGCGCGGGCAATACGCTCGGTGTGCTGGTGGTGCAGAACCGCGCGCACCGCACCTACGTCGAAGAGGAAGTCGAGGCGCTGCAGACCACCGCCATGGTGATGGCGGAGATGATCGCCTCGGGCGAGCTTTCGGCGCTGGCGAAGCCCGGCGCCGAACCCGCCGCCCGCCATTCGATCCACCTCGAAGGCTCGATTCTGTCCGACGGCATCGCGCTCGGCCATGTCGTGCTGCACGAGCCGCGCGTCGTCATCACCAACTACATCGCCGAGGACGTGCCGAAGGAGCTGAAGCGGCTCGACACAGCGCTGACGAAACTGCGCCACGACCTCGACCGCATGCTGGAGCGCGGCGACGTGGCCGAAGGCGGCGAGCATCGCGAGGTGCTCGAAGCCTACCGCATGTTCGCCAACGACCACGGCTGGTCGCGGCGGCTGTCGGACGCGGTGGCGACCGGCATCACCGCGGAAGCCGCTGTCGAGCGCGTGCAGTCCGACACCCGCGCCCGCATGCTGCGCTCGACCGATCCTTACCTGCGCGAGCGGCTGCATGACCTCGAGGATCTCGGCCACCGGCTGATGCGCCAGCTGATGGGCCACGACCACGCGCCGTCGCGCGAGCAACTGCCGGACAACGCGATCCTGATCGCGCGCGCGATGGGCCCGGCGGCGCTGCTCGACTACGACCGCAAGCGCCTGCGCGGCCTCGTGCTGGAAGAAGGCACCGCCAACTCGCATGTCGCCATCGTCGCCCGCGCGCTCGGCATCCCGGCCGTGGGCGAAGTGGAGAACGCCGTCGGCATCGCCGATCCAAACGATGCGATCATCGTCGACGGCACCTCAGGCTCGATCTACATCCGCCCCACGGCGGAAGTCGAATCCGCTTACGCCGAGCGCGTGCGCTTTCGCGCACGGCGCCAGGCCCAGTACCGCGAATTGCGCGACAAACCTTGCGTCAGCAAGGACGGGCAGCCGGTCGAACTCCTGCTCAATGCCGGCCTCGCGATCGACCTGCCGCATATCGAGGACACCGGCTGCAGCGGCATCGGCCTGTTCCGCACCGAGCTGCAGTTCATGGTCGGCCAGGCGCTGCCGCGCGCCAGCGAGCAGCTGTCGCTTTATCGCACGGTGCTGGACGCCGCCGGCGACAAGCCGGTGACCTTCCGCACCCTCGACATCGGTGGCGACAAGGCGCTGCCGTATATGGAAACGATCACCGAGGAAAATCCCGCGCTCGGCTGGCGCGCGATTCGCTTAGGCCTCGACCGGCCGGGCCTGCTGCGCAGCCAGATCCGCGCGCTGTTGCGCGCCGCCGGCGGCCGGGCGCTGAAGATCATGTTTCCGATGATCAGCGTCGTCGACGAGTTCGACCAGGCAAAGACCATGGTCGAACGTGAACTCACCTACCTGCGCCAGCATGGGCATAGCCTGCCCGAGCGCGTCGACGTCGGCACCATGGTGGAAGTGCCCGCCCTGCTCTACCAGCTGGACGAGCTTCTCGGTCGTGTCGACTTCCTGTCGGTCGGCTCCAACGACCTGTTCCAGTTCCTGTTCGCGGTCGACCGCGGCAACAGCCGGGTCTCCGAGAGGTTCGATTCGCACTCGGCACCGATCCTGCGCGTGCTGCGCGACATCGCCGTCAAGGCCGCGGCTGCCAAGGTGCCGGTATCGCTGTGCGGCGAGATGGCGTCGCAGCCGCTCGGCGCGCTGGCGCTGCTGGCGATGGGCTATCGCTCGCTGTCGCTGTCGGCGACCGCGCACGGACCGGTCAAGGCGATGATCCTCGACCTCGACATCAAGAAGGCCGCCGCGGCGATGAAGCCGCTGCTCGACGCGCCGTCAGGCAGCGTGTCCGTGCGCGAGAAGCTGAAGGCTTTCGCGGAAGCCGAAGGCCTTTCGCTTTGATCGTCACTATCTAGATTATTGCCATGCTCCCCGAGACCAAACTCGACATCCTGCTGGCGCGTCACGCGACGCTTGAGGCCGAATTGCTCAGACAGGTCAACGCCGAGACCTATGTGCGCGCGACCCGGGAGCTGTCGGAGCTCGGCCCGGTGGTCGACGCGGTCAAGGCCTATCGCTCGGCGCAAACCGAGATCAAGGACATCGATGCGCTGATCGCCGATCCTTCGACCGATGCCGAGATGCGCCAGCTTGCGGAAGTCGAGCGCCCGGCGCTGGAGGAAAAGCGTATCGCGCTGGAGCAGCAGATCCGCCTCGCGCTGTTGCCGAAGGACGCGATGGACGAGCGCAGCGTGGTGCTCGAAATCCGCGCCGGCACCGGCGGCGACGAGGCTTCGCTGTTCGCCGGCGACCTGTTTCGCATGTACGAGCGCTTTGCGGCGCTGCAGGGCTGGAAGGTCGAGGTGATCTCGGCAAGCGAAGGCACCATGGGCGGCTTCAAGGAAATCGTCGCCGAGATCGAGGGCCGCGGCGCCTACGCGAAGCTGAAGTTCGAATCCGGCGTGCACCGGGTGCAGCGCGTGCCGGACACCGAAGGCTCGGGGCGCATCCACACGTCGGCCGCAACCGTCGCGGTGCTGCCGGAAGTGGAGGATGTCGACGTCGAGATCAAGGACACGGAGCTGAGAATCGAGACCATGCGCTCGCAGGGCGCCGGCGGCCAGCACGTCAACAAGACCGAATCGGCGATCCGCATCACCCATCTGCCGACCGGCATTGTCGTCAGCATGCAGGACGACCGCTCGCAGCACCGCAACCGCGCCAAGGCGATGACGCTCTTGCGCGCGCGGCTCTACGACGCCGAAAAGCAGCGCATCGATTCGCAGCGCTCCGCCGAGCGGCGCGGCCAGGTCGGCTCCGGCGACCGTTCCGAGCGCATCCGCACCTACAACTTCCCGCAGGGACGCGTCACCGACCATCGCATCAACCTGACGCTCTATAAGCTGCCGCAGGTCATCGCCGGCGAGGCGCTGCACGAACTGACCGAAGCGCTGACGACCGAGCATCAGGCGGCGTTGCTGGCAACCGAAGGCGCCGCCGCGTGAGTGGGGCCGACCTTGCAAGCCTTTCGGTCGAGGCAGCGCGACGGGAGCTCGCGCAGCAATTCAAGGCCGCGCAATTCGACACGCCCGAGCTCGATGCGCGGCTGCTGGTTGGCGCGGCGACCGAGCTCGATCTCACCGGGCTGACGGTTGCCGCGCAGCGCCCATTACAGCACGACGAAGCAAGCCGTCTCGCCGCTTTCATGGCGCGGCGACTGCAGCACGAACCGGTCGCCCGCATTCTCGGCGAGAAGGAGTTTTGGGGTTTGCGGCTTTCGCTTTCCGCCGACACGCTGGTGCCGCGCGCCGACACCGAAACCGTGGTGGAGGCCGCGCTCGAGCTTGTGAGATCTGCGGGCGATCTGGTCGAACCCTTGCGCATCGCCGACATCGGCACCGGATCGGGCGCGATCCTTTTGGCGCTGCTGCACGAGCTGCCGGACGCAACCGGCATCGGCACCGACATCAGCCGCGGCGCGCTCACCACGGCCAAGGCCAACGCCGAGCAGCTCGGGCTTGGTGCGCGCGCCCGATTCGTCGAATGTGACTACTGCGAGAAGCTTGAAGCTCCATTTCATCTCATCGTCTCCAATCCGCCCTACATCGTGCGCAACGATATCGCCGCGCTTTCGCGCGAAGTGCGCGACCACGATCCGCGCCGCGCCCTCGACGGCGGCAGCGACGGACTTGTCGCCTATCGCGCCATGTCGCGCGACATTGCAGGCCTGCTCGATCCGGGCGGCGCCTTCGCGCTCGAAGTGGGACAAGGCCAGGCCGATGACGTCGCCGAGCTGATGCAGCTTGCGGGCCTGCACACGCTCAGACCGCATCGACATGATCTGGCCGGAATCCCGCGCGTTGTATGGGGCCGCAAACCGGTCAGTTGAGACCCCTGAAAAAACACGAAAATACCCCTTGGATTATCGCCCGAGAGCGACTAGCTTCCGCACAAATGATCGGTTCCGGGCCGCTGGCCCCGCAGACGCTGCGGGTGGAGATGCGGCAGAGTGAGCGGCTCTCATTCTACCCGTGCTCGATGGAGCAGGCCCGACGATCGAACGGCTACCGAACAGGTACTCGAGGGCGGCAGGTCACATTGGGCGCGATGGCTGAAAGTGCTGCGCGGCTTTTAGATGACCGGAACTGATGAAAGCCTGATATTGAGGCGAGAAATCACGACGACGCTTTGACGATCACGGACACCGGACCGGCGTGCGCATAAGCGTGCGCGGCAGGAGCAACGCGCCAATATGGCCGCGGAGAATCGATTGAAGGCTTGGTGACGTTGAGTATTCGGCGACGACGAGACTTAGTGCAGAAGACTTGGCGACAAGGCGGTACCCGTGCTCGTGCCGTTCTTTGAGCGTGATTGCAGGTTGAGAGCAACAATCCGGGGTTGATGAGAAAACACGACATGAGAAACGGCCAGAACAAGCGCATGCGGAACCGCAACAGCGGCGGCGGACACAGCCACAACAACAATAATAACAACCGGCGTGGCCAGAATCCGATGACCCGGGTTTACGAATCCAACGGTCCGGAGATCAAGATTCGCGGCACCGCATCCCACCTCGCCGAAAAATACGTGCAGCTCGCACGCGATGCGCAGGGCTCGGGCGACCCGGTCGCCGCCGAAAACTATTACCAGCACGCAGAACATTACTTCCGCATCATCGCCGCCGCACAGGAGCAGTTCCGGCAGAATCAGCCGCAGCAGTATCAGCAGCAGCAGCGCCCCGACGGCGAAATGCGCGACGATGCCGGTGAGGAAGGCGAAGGCGACTTTTCCGCCTTCGGCGCCGAGCCGGGTTTCGCGCCGCAGCCGCCGCAACAGCAGCAGCCATATCCGCCGCGCGAGCAGCCTTACCAGCGCGAGCCGCAGTTCCGTGAAAATCGTCCGCAGCCGCAGCCGCAACCGCAGATGCAGCCGAATGACGGCGACATCGACCGCCTGCCCTCGTTCATCACCGGTGGACAGCCGCAGCCGGCGAGCGGTGGCAACTTCGAGAACGGTGAGCGCGCAGAGCGCGGCGACCGCTTCCAGCATCGCCGTCGCCGCCGTCATCATGGCCCGCGCCCGGAAGGTGCCGGTGCACCGCCTGCGGGCGACTTCGGCCAGGGTCCGACCGGCGAATAGTTCTTTTTAGATTTCTCACGTGAAGAATCGAGCCGCAAGCGATCGCGCTTGCGGCTCAATTTTTGTCGCGCGGTGAGGTCGTCGGCACCAGCACCGGCTCCATCGCCGGAATGAGACGGCGGCGCTCGCGCCGTACCGCGATCGGGCGATAGACCTGCTTGGTCGCCTCGACGACGTGAACGCCGGCGAACGGCGACGAGATCGCGGTGCCGAATCGCTCCCACGCAGTGGCCGAACGCAGGAACCAGCCGAACTGAATCGGTGGCATGTGCAGCGCCTCGCTCCAGGTGGCCGGTGTGAACCACGTCTCCCGCAGCAATTGCGTCACCTGCGAGCGCGAATAAGGACGGCCGTGTCCGAACGGCGTGTTGTCGGCGCGCGCCCACGGACCGCGTCGATTGGGCAGCACGACAATCATGCGGCCGCTCGGCGTCAGCACGCGCCACATTTCGCGCAGGAGCTCGGCGGGATCGTCCGAGACCTCCAGCGCGTGCATCAGCAGGATCCGGTCGATCGACGCATCCGGCAGCGGCAGGTCGAACTCGTCCACCAGGGCGGCCAGTGTCGGCCGCGCGGTCGGCCATTTCATGACACCCTGTGCCGCTGGCATGAAGGCGAGGCAGCGCTCCGCGTCCTCGCGAAACAGCCCGAGATAGGGTGTGCAGTAGCCGACACCCAGCACACGCAGCCCCTGTGCATCAGGCCAGCGCGCGCGGATGCCGCGGTTGATCAGACGGCGCACAACGATACCCAGGCGCGTCGTATAGAAGTTGCGCAGATCGATGACGTCGATGGTCATGCGGCCATCCTAACATGTTCCGCGAATGTCATGCAGCTTGCCGCGGCGTGGCGTTAACGCCGCATTTCGCAGGGCCTGACGGCATGCTAACTTATGGTTTGCTCAGAAAAATGGAACGTCCGATGGCCGCAGAAATCCGTATCTTCCCCTGCCTCAACGACAATTACGGCTACCTCATTCACGATCCGGCAACGAAGGCGACCGCGTCGATCGACGCGCCGGAAGCCGGCCCCGTCATCAAGGCGCTGGAGAAGGAAGGCTGGACGCTGACCGATATCCTGGTGACGCATCACCACGGCGACCACGTCGGCGGCGTCGCCGAACTGAAGCAGAAATACAAGTGCCGCGTGGTCGCCCCGCACGACAAGGCAAAGGCCATCGCCGACGTCGACCTGCGGGTGAAGGAAGGCAACACCGTGAAGATCGGCTCGCTGTCCGCCCGCGTGTTCGAGACACCGGGACACACGCTGGACCACATCTCCTACATGTTCGACGCCGACAAGGCGCTGTTCGCCGCCGACACGCTGTTCTCGATCGGCTGCGGCCGCGTCTTCGAAGGCACCTACCCGATGATGTGGGACTCGCTGTTGAAGCTGCGGGCGCTGCCCGACGACACGCGCGTCTATTGCGGCCATGAGTACACGGCGGCGAATGTGAAGTTCGCGCTGACGATCGAGCCCGACAACGCCGCACTGAAGGCGCGCGCCGACGAGGTCGCAAAGCAGCGCGCGGCTGGCCAGCCGACAATCCCGACGCTGCTTGCGGAAGAGAAGAAGGCGAACGTGTTCCTGCGCGCCGATGTGCCGTCGGTTGCGGCGCATCTTGGCATGACCGGAAAAAGCGCCGCCGACGTGTTCGGCGAAATCCGCGAGCGCAAGAACAAGTCCTGATGCCTGCCTCGCCGATCGCGGCCGAGATTGTTGCAAAGCTCGGATTGAAGCCGCATCCGGAGGGCGGCCACTATCGCGAGACGTTTCGCGATAGCCGCACCGATGCGAATGGTCGCGCCGCGTCGACCGCCATTTTGTTCCTGCTCGCGCGCGGCGAGCGCTCGCACTGGCATCGCATCGATGCCGTCGAGGTTTGGCACTACTACGCCGGCAGCGCGCTGGCGCTTGAGATCGTCGACAACGGCGCGAAGCAATCGATCCGGCTCGGGCCCGACATCACGGCCGGCGAAACACCGCAGGCGATCGTCCCACCGCATGCATGGCAGGCCGCAACAAGCACCGGCGAGTGGACGCTGGTCGGCTGCACCGTCGCACCGGGATTCGATTTCGCGGGCTTCGAGCTGGCGGCACCGGATTGGTCGCCGCCAACGTAGCTCAAGACTTATCAGGAACCGGGTGGGTTGTGCCGCCTGCGCTCGCTACGTTTGCCTCACAGCAAATGGAGCCAGCAATGCACGTCGTCGTCGATAATTCTCCCAAGCCCTCACTGCCGACGCACATGGTCGCAGAGCCGGCGATTCTCTACTTCGGAACACCCGTCGTCCTGATCGGCACGACCAACGAAGACGGCTCCTACAATCTTGCGCCGATGTCGTCGGCGTGGTGGCTCGGCCATCGCTGCATGCTCGGCCTCGGTATGGGCTCGAAGACCACACAAAACATGCTGCGCACTGGCGAGTGCGTATTGAACCTGCCGTCCGCGGAGATAGTCGCAGCGGTCGACAAACTGGCGCGCACCACCGGCTCCGATCCGGTGCCGCCGAGCAAAGTCCGCCGCGGCTACCGGTTCGAGAAGGACAAGTTCGGCACCGCAGGCCTGACTCCGATCAAGGGTGACACCGTCGCGGCTCCACGTGTCGCGGAGTGCCCGGTGCACCTGGAGGCAAAGGTCGAGGGTTTGCATCCAATGATGCAGGGCGATGCGATGATGCGCGGGCATCTGGCGGCAATCGAGGTCAGCATTACACGCATTCATCTCGCCAGAAGCATCATGATGGAGGGCGAGGAAGACCGCGTCGATCCCGACAAGTGGCAGCCGCTGATCATGAGCTTTCAGCAGTTCTACGGCCTTGCGCCCGGCAAGCTGCACCGTTCCGAGCTCGCCGAGATTCCGGAATCGATGTACCGCCCGGCGAAGCGCGCCTAACTTCGCTTCATCAGCAGAATGTCGCGTGCCGCGATCAGGCCACCGCCCGCGATCAACAGCGCCGCAAGCGCGATGCTGGCGGTTGCCTCGGTGTATCCGACGAGGACGAGAAAGGCGGTCGACAACAGCGGCGTTGCGTAGGACGCAGCGCCGATGACGCGGATATCGCCGCGCTTCATGCCGACATCCCAGGCGTAGAAGGCCGCGCCCACCGGGCCGATGCCGAGCCCGAGCACGGCCAGCCACTGGCCGGAAGTTTCGGGCCACACCGTCGTCTCGAGCATCAGGTGGCAAACGGCGGCGAGCAGCGCGGTCGCCGCGCAAAAGCCCGCGACCGCATCGGTCGGCACATGCGCGAGCCGCCGCGAAGCCACCGAATAGATCGCCCACACGAAGGCTGCGATGAAGGCAGCCAGAAATCCCGGCGCATGTTGCCATTCGAAGCCCGACACGCCGCGTCCGACGAACAGCAGCACCGTGCCGACGAGCCCGAGCAGCGCGCCGAGGATGTGATGTGGCGCGAGGCGTTCGCCGGGAAGGAACGCGGAGAACAACACGATCAGCAGCGGCCAGAGGTAGTTGACCAGCCCCGCCTCCGCCGGCGGCGCATGTCGCAGCGACAGAAAATACAGCGCATGATAGCCGAACAGCCCGCCGACGCCGACCAGCCAGGCGATCGGCGGCTGCCGCAGTGCGCGAAAGCCCTCGCCGCGCACGATCCAGGTTAACGGACCAACGCAAGCGCCGATCGCAAACGTCATCGCCGCCAGCTGAAACGGCGGCACGCGCCCGCTGGCAACCGTGAGTGCCGCGAGCAACGACCACATCAGGATCGCGGTCAGACCGATCAGCGTTGCGCGCATGGGCGTCGTTACCTCAAAACAGCGAGGCAACGGCATAGCAGCGTGTCAGGTGCGGTGAAAGTCTCGCCGGATGCAGCGCCGGCGTTATGCTTTTTCTTTTTCCTTCTCGTCCTTGACCTTCGACTTGTCCTTGTCCTTCGCCTTGCGGTTGGTGAAGCGCGCGTTGCCGAGCCCGGTACCGATCGTCAGCACGCCCCAGCGCTTGAACTCCTGCATGAACGGCACCTCGCTCAGGCCCTGCGCGACGCCGTCATTGTGCATCAGCACCGTGGTGTCGTGGCCGCCGATCTCCGGGATCGCCTCGACCAGCGCAGAGGGCAGATTGAACTTGCTGCTCTCCCAGTTGCCGGGGAGGTTTTGCGCGCCCTTCTCGATGCTGCCATCGGCGTCGATCAAGCCCGGGCACGACACGCCGATGAACGGCGCCAGCTTGAATCCCTCCGCTTCAGCCTCCTTGATCAGGTCCTTCAGCATCCTGGCAAGCTTCTTCACCGCGCCCTCGCGTGTCGGCTCTTCATTGGCGTGCTTCCACAGCTGCGACTTCCAGACCCGCGCCTTCGACAGGTCGTCGGCCTTCTCCTGCCGCGGCTCGACCACGCCGCAGCGGATATTGGTGCCGCCGATGTCGACCGCGAGGATCGAGTCGTAGGCCTCGAAGATCCACGAGGGCGCGATGTGCAGGCAACCGATCAATCCCGCCTCGTCGGGGTGATGGCGGATAGGGACGAGGTCGACCTTCTCGCCTTCGGACTTCACGATCATGTCGGCGCGGGCGATGGCGATCTCGCCGATGCGGCTCATGCGGAAGCCGCCGCCGACGACGATCGCCTCGGTTCCCTTCCAGGCCTTGGTCTTCAGGAAGCGGCGCGTGACATGGGCAAGCTCCTGCGCGAACTCCTCCACCGCGCCGAGCACGACGGCCGCGGCCTCCACGTCGTCGCCGGCCAGGATCTGGTCCAACTCCTTCTTCGGGATCTCCTCGGACGACTTGTTGCCAAACGGGTCGTCGCCGGCCTTGCGCAACGGCTTCCGCCAGCCCTCGAGGATGGCACTGAAGGCGCTCTTGCTGGCGCGGTCGCCGACAAAGCCCTCGTCGTCCTTCAATTCGATGTTGTAACTGTCGATATCGACAGACGGCAGCCGCTCCGCGCCATGATTGCCGATACCGGCGGTTGAGGGTTCGTCGGCCATGATTGCCCTTCCCGATTGCAGTGAGCGGGAACAACGGCCGGGGAACCGGTTGGTTTCATTTGGCTTTGGGCGGGCGAGAATTCCGTCTCCGGGCCCGTCAAATTCCCCTAAATCTCTCATTTCAGGGGCATTTTGGGCCGGATTTTCTTGACTCCCGGCTTTCGGCGGCTATAAGTCCCGCAACCCGGCGCGGGATTTCTCGCGCCGTTTGTTTTGGCAGCGCCTGTCGATTAAGAATTGGGCCGCCTGAACACCAAACATAACCGACTGAAAAGAAGCCGCGCCGGGCTCGCCCGAGCGACGGAATATGAACACGAAGGACAACAACGATGTTCGCAGTCATCAAAACCGGCGGCCGGCAGTACCGCGTCGTTCCGGATGATGTGCTTGAAATTGGCAAGATCGCCGGCGATGTCGGCACGATCGTGCAGCTTGGCGAGGTGCTCGTGGTCGGCGGCGATACGCCGGTGCTCGGCGTACCGACGGTCTCGGGCGCGACGGTCGCAGCCGAGGTGCTGGACCACAAGCGCGGCCCGAAGGTCATCGCCTTCAAGAAGCGCCGCCGCAAGAATTCGCGCCGCAAGCGCGGCTACCGCGACGAGATCACGGTGATCCGCGTCACCGAAATCCTGACCGACGGCAAGGCCCCCTCGATCGGCCCGCGCCCAAAGCGGGAAAAGGCGCCGGTCGAGGCCAAGACGGCCGACGACGGCGACGAGACACCGAAGCCGAAGAAGAAGGCCGCCGCAAAAAAGCCGGCGAAGGACTGAGCCTTCGGCAAGAAATGCAATGATTCCGTCAAGGAATTAGGCTAACTAGAGTTACGAATTCGGAGACGAGCAATGGCTCACAAAAAAGCAGGCGGCTCATCGCGCAACGGGCGCGACTCAGCGGGCAAACGCCTCGGCATCAAGGCGTTCGGCGGCGAACACGTCGTTCCGGGCAACATCATTGCGCGTCAGCGCGGCACCACCTGGCATCCCGGCCAGAACGTCGGCATGGGCACGGACCACACGCTGTTCGCCAAGATCGAAGGCCATGTGAAGTTCCGTACGAAATCCGAAGGCCGCATCTACGTATCGGTACTTCCGATGACTGAGGCAGCGGCAGAGTAACACGGTGGAGACATTGCGTTCCGCCGGATCTCGTTGAACCGGCGGAGCCCATCAAGGCTCTCAAAGGGGGAGACGGGACACCGGCTCCCCCTTTTGATTTGGCGCACAGGGGAGCGCCGACTTGAAGGAGCCTTGAGATGTTGCTGGAAAAGCCAAGCGCTGAATTGCAGGAGAGCTGTCGCGTCGTCCTCGAGACCGAACGGCTTGTGTTGCGCAGGCCGACGCTCGCGGACGTAAAAGCAATGGCGCGCCTCGCCAACGATCGCCGCGTTGCCCAGAATACCTCGCGTCTGCCCCACCCCTACACGGTGAGCGACGCCGAGACCTTCATTCAATTCGTTCAGCAGCAGGCCCGCGACACCAACTTTGCGGTCACCCGCAAGGGCGATCTCGTCGGCACGATCGGCATCGACCTCGGCACACCTGATGTGCCGGAGATCGGCTACTGGCTCGGCGTGCCTTACTGGGGCCAGGGCTACGCCACCGAGGCGGCGCGCGCGGTCATCGACTATGCCTTCGAGGAATTCGGCAGCACCGAGCTGCGCGCCGGCGCACGCGTGGTCAATCCGGCCTCGCGGCGGGTGCTGGAGAAGTGCGGCTTCCAATGGACTGGCGTCGAATTGCGGCGCGTGCTCTCGCTCGGCTCCTCGGTGCCGGTCGATCGCTTCCGGCTCGACCGCGGCGTCTGGAGCTCGCTGAAGTCGTGGCGTGATGCGGTCAGGCATTAAGTTTGGGCATGATCTTGGCCGAAAACCGGTATCCACTTTTCGGGATCATGCCTAAGCCGGCTGCGGCGTCACCACCGGTTCGGCGCGGGCGAGTTTTCGCTCGCGCATGAAGATGTAGAGCCCGGACGCGACGATGATCGCGGCACCGACAATCGTCGTCAGCGGCGGGACGTCACCGAAGGCCAGATAGCCAAACAGCGCCGCGAACAGGATCGCCGTGAACTTGTACGGTGCCAGCACGCTTGCGGGCGCCAGCGACAGCGAGCGGTTGGCGCACAACATAGCGGTGACGCTGACGACGCCCGAGACCAGGAAGATGCCGACATGCGACCACTCCGGCGTGACGACCCACTGGAATGGCGCGACCACCGCGCCGAACAGCAGCGTGCCGCTGGTCTGGCTGAAGGCGAGGAACGTCTGCGAGGTGCCGCGCAGCTCCCGCGTGACGATCATCAGCACCGCCGAGCAGAACGCACCGGCGACCGCAATCAGTGCGCCGAACGAGATCGACGAGGTGGACGGCCGCATGGCGATGACGACACCGATGAAGCCGACCAGCACCGCCGACCAGCGCCGCCAGCCGACCTGCTCGCCGAGAAAGATCGCCGACAGCGCGACGACGATGATCGGCGCCGAGAGGTAGCAGGTGATGGTGTCGGCCAGAGGCAGGTAATAGATCGCCGTGAAGAACAGCATCACCTCGGTGATCGAAAGCGCCACACGCGCCGCCTGCAAGCCGGGGCGCGGCACGTTCTTCAAGGCCGCGAAGTTATTGCGGGCCACGAACGGCAGCAGCACGGCAATTGCCGTGGTGCTGCGGATCAGCAGGAATTGCGATGCGGCATAGAGCGCCACCGTCCATTTCGCCAGCGCATCGAGGCAGGAGTAGAGCGTGATGCTCGCCAGCATGAAGAGAATGCCGGCCGTGACCGTCGAGCGCGCGACAGCCGCCGCGGTCGGATGAGAAATGGAAGTCATGACGAGGTCATTGCCTTGGGCATGACCGGCTTGAATCACACCGGCTCTTTCAACCAACGCTAGGACCATTAGCTGCGTGCCGCAACCCGCAACTGCGCATACGAGAGTCAACAATCATTACGGACATGCGATGAACCTTTTCACCGACGATTTTGCGCTCCGCACCGCTCGCCTGCTGCTCCGCCCGCTCCGGCCGAGCGATGCCACGCCGCTGTTCGCGCTGTTCAACAACTGGAACGTGATCCGCTTCCTGTCGTCGCCGCCGTGGCCGTACACGCCGAACGACGCGGAATGGTTCGTCAGCAACGCCGTCGCTCGCTCGCCGGAATTGGACGAGGACGTGCTGGCGATCACGCGGGACGGCACCTTCATCGGTGTCATCGGCGTGCGCCTGCGTCCGGCGAACACATTGCAGCGCGGCGCCGGCCCCAACATCGGCTACTGGATCGGCGAGCCGTTCTGGGGCCAGGGGATCATGACCGAGGCCGTGCGTGCATTCGTCCGGCACATCTTCACGTCGCCGGCTGTGGACGCGATCTACTCCGGCGCCTTCACGGAGAACACCGCATCGCTGCGGGTGCAGGACAAGGCCGGTTTCGTCCGCGACGGCGACACGACGCTGTTTTCGAAACCGCGCGACGGCGACTTTCCGCACGTCAACACGATGCTGACGCGTGCGCGATTTGAAGCGTCGTGATCACGCCGGCGGCATGCTGGCCGGCGTCTCGGCGGACGCAAGATTGCGTTCGCGCACGAAGATGTAGAGACCGGCGGCGACGATCACCGCGCCGCCGAGGATGATGTTGGTCGAGGGCATGTCGCCGAACACGAGGTAGCCGAACAGTCCCGCCCAGACGATCATGGTGTACTGGTACGGCACCACGACGCTTGCGGCGGCGAGCTTGAGCGAGCGGTTGACGCAGAGCAGCGCCACCACCGAGATGCAGGCTCCGCAGACAAACAGTCCGAGATCGCGCGGCCCGGGCGACACCCAGGCGAACGGTGCCCACACCGCGCCGAGCAGCAAGGCCCCGGCAAACTGACTCGACGCCAGCACCATATCCGACGTGCCGCGCAGGAAGCGCGTCACCACCATCAGCACGGCGAAGGCAAGACTGCCGCCGAGCGCGAGCAGCGCCGGCCAGCTCACGGTCTGCGTCGACGGCTTCAGCGCAATCAGGACACCGCAGAAGCCGACAGCGACCGCGGTCCAGCGCCGCCAGCCGACGTGTTCGCCGAGCACGAGCGCCGACAGCGCGGTGACGAAGATGGGCGCCGCCATGTAGAAGGTGATCACGTCGGCCAGCGGCAGATAGATCGTCGCGAAGAAAAACGCCGCGACCTCGCCTGCCGACAGCACCACGCGCAGCAGCTGCAAACCGGGCCGCGGGATCGCCTTGAACTCGGCGCGGGCGCGCCAGATGAACGGCGACAGCAGCACCAGTGCCACGAAGGCCCGCAGCAACAGCAGTTGGCCGACCGAAAAGGTCGCGACCAGGTATTTGCCCAGCGCGTCGTTGAACGAGAACAGGCCGACACCGGCCAGCATCAGGCCAATGCCGGTGAGACGGATGGAGCGGTCATCGCCCGCTGCGGCGATCGGTGTCGCGGTCATTATGGTAAAGCCCGGCAAGACTGCGCTCGGGCGACCTTCAGGGTTGAAAAATCGTGCGCGCGACCAAAGCTTTAGGGTCAATTGGAAGGCCCGACAACCTGCTATTCGGTTGCGGCCCTCCGTCCCCTGCGCTAGGCCTGACCCATGAAATTCCTCGACGAGGCAAAAGTTTACATCCGCTCCGGTGACGGCGGGAACGGCTGCGTAGCGTTCCGCCGCGAAAAATTCATCGAATTCGGCGGACCGAGCGGCGGCAACGGCGGCAAGGGCGGCGACGTGATCATCGAATCCGTCGACGGCCTCAACACGCTGATCGACTACCGCTACCAGCAGCACTTCAAGGCGCCGAAGGGCACCCATGGCATGGGCAAGGACCGCCATGGCGCCAACGGCAAGGACATCAAGCTGAAGGTTCCGGTGGGCACGCAGGTGTTCGACGAAGACCGCGAGACCATGCTGTTCGACTTCACCGACCTCGGCCAGCAATTCGTCATCGCCGAGGGCGGCAATGGCGGCTTCGGCAATGCGCACTTCAAGTCGTCGACCAACCGCGCACCGCGTAACGCCAACCCCGGCCAGCCGGGCGAGGAGCGCTGGCTTTGGCTGCGGCTGAAGCTGATCGCCGATGCCGGCCTGGTCGGCCTGCCGAACGCCGGCAAGTCGACGTTCCTTGCCGCGAGCAGCGCGGCGAAGCCGAAGATCGCCGACTATCCTTTCACGACGCTGCACCCGCAGCTCGGCGTGGTGCTGATCGACGGCCGCGAGTTCGTGCTGGCGGACATTCCCGGCCTGATCGAGGGCGCGCATGACGGCGCAGGCCTCGGCGACCGGTTCCTCGGCCATGTGGAACGCTGCCGCGCACTGTTGCATCTGGTCGACGGAACCTGCGAGCACGCGGGCAAGGCCTACAAGACCGTGCGCACCGAGCTCGAAGCTTACGATCAGGGTCTCGCCGACAAGACCGAGATCGTCGCGCTGAACAAGTCCGATGCGATGTCGCCGGAGGACCTGAAGCAGCAGCTCGCGCGCCTGAAGCGCGCCGCGAAGAAGACGCCGATGGTGGTCTCCGCCGCGACCGGCCAGGGCGTCGAGGAGATCTTGCGGGCGCTGCTCGCGGTCGTCGGCGACGCGTCACGCACGCCGAAGGCCAAGAACGCCGCGGAGGCGGCACCCTGGTCGCCGTGATCTGATCCAATCAATTCAACGAAAATACGGGAGGCACCATGAACGTCCACGTCGCTGAAAGCGGATTGCAGCTCCGCTCCCTGATCACCAAGGATGGCCAGCTCGAACTGTCGCTGGCGAAGGTAAAGGTGCCCGAGCCTACCGACGACGAAGTGCTGGTGCGCGTCGAGGCGACGCCGCTCAATCCATCGGACCTCGGCCTGCTGCTCGGGCCGGCCGACATGACGACCGCGAAGGCGTCGGGCACAGCCGATAGCCCGGTCATCACCGCGAGCGTTCCGCAGCAGACGCTGAAAGGCCTCGCTGCCCGGCTCGATCAGTCGATGCCGGTTGGCAACGAAGGCGCAGGCGTCGTGGTCAAGGCAGGTGCGAACGCCAAGGCGCTGCTCGGCAAGACCGTGTCGATGATCGGCGGTGGCATGTACGCACAGTATCGCTGCCTCAAGGCCAGCGACTGCCAAATGCTTCCCGAGGGCACGACCGCGGCCGACGGCGCTTCGTGGTTCGTCAACCCGCTGACGGCGCTTGCCATGACCGAGACCATGCGGCGCGAAGGCCATACCGCGCTGGTGCACACGGCGGCGGCCTCCAATCTCGGGCAGATGCTGAACAAGATCTGCCTCAAGGACGGCATCAACCTGGTCAATATCGTCCGCAGCGCTGAGCAGGCGAAGATCCTGCGCGAGCTCGGCGCCAAGCACATCTGCGATTCGTCGTCGCCAAACTTCCTCGAGGATTTGACGAAAGCGCTGGCCGCGACCGGCGCGACCATCGCCTTCGATGCGATCGGCGGCGGCAAGCTGGCCGGGCAGATCCTCAGCTGCATGGAAGCGGCCGCGAACCTGAATGCGAAGAGCTACAGCCGCTACGGCTCGACCGTGCACAAGCAGGTCTACATCTACGGCCGTCTCGACACGGGACAGACCGAGCTCGGCCGCGACTTCGGCATGGCCTGGGGCGTCGGCGGCTTCCTGCTGACGCCGTTCCTGATCAAGATCGGCGCGGCCGAAGCGCAGAAGCTGCGCACGCGGGTTGCGAGCGAACTGAAGACGACGTTCTCAAGCCACTATGCGAAGGTGATCTCGCTGCAGGAAGCGCTGCAGCCGGCGATCATCGCCGCGTACAACAAGCGCGCGACGGGTGAGAAGTATCTGATCAATCCGAATAAGTAAGCGTCACACTTACCCTCTCCCCTTGTGGGAGAGGGTGGTGAGAATGAGCGAAGCGAATTCGAACCGGGTGAGGGTATCGACCTCGGCGCCCCCTCACCCGCCTTCGCAGCTTCGCTGCTCAGGCACCCTCTCCCACAAGGGGAGAGGGTAAGGTGGCGGACTCAATGAATCTCCGCGGACTTCGCCATCGCGGCTTTCAGCTTCTCGAGCGTAAAATCCTTCGACCTTGCGATCGTCAGGATCACTTCCTCGCGTCGGGTCAGCAGATCGCACGCGGCGGGGATTTTCTCTGCAGCTTCGACCGGAATGACGATCGCGCCGTGGCAGTCGGCGTGGATGAGATCGCCTGGACGGACGATCATGCCGGCGACGCTCACCGTTTCACCAAAGCCTTGAAGATGCACATGCGCGTGTGACGGGCCGATCGAGCCCGCGAGTGCCTGGAATCCGGGCGCCCATTGCGGGATGTCGCGGATCGAGCCATCAGTGACGACGCCGAGGCAACCCAGCGCCTTGTGAACGCTGCTCTGCACTTCGCCCCAGAAGGCGCCATAGCCCACATTGGCGCCATCGAGGTCCTGGATCACGGTGACGGTCGGCCCAGGACCGGTTCCGACATATTCGTAATACGCGGCGCGCTGGTCGCGTGCGGCTGCGCCCTGCAGGCTCGGCGTGGTCGCCGCGCGGATCGTGGCGGTGCGCGCGTAACCAACGATCGGCGGCAAATCCGGGAACGGACAGACCAGCGGTTTCACGGTGTATCCGGTGAGGCGGCGATCGGGAGCGACGATCTCCATGGCGTTGCAGATCGTCGGCGTGTCGAATTTCCTGAGCGCCTCGAGCACGGAATCGGGCAGCGGCGCTTTTGCCGGATGGGTCACGGTCGTTCCTCCTGATGGTCCACAAGCAGCGTGCCGGGCACACTGCCTTCTCTCGCTACCTGCGGCAAGGGCCCACTATCGCGGCGTGCAAACTGCATATTGATGCATCCGCGCCCATGCGATACGGCCATGACAGCTAACAGTTTCAAGAGGAAGCGCGATGGCAACGGCGGCGACGAACAAGAAGAAAGTGCTGGTGACCGAGACCTTTTCGGCAAGCGGCATGGCGGTGCTGAAGGAACGCAGCGACGTCGAAACGCTCACCTTCCCGAACGCCATCTCGGCAGCAGACTTCAACACGCTGCTGAAGCAGCACGCGCCGGTGCATGCGGTGGCGCTCGGCGGCACCGCTTTCGGCGAGAACGAACTGAATTCGTCCGGCGACATGCGTGTCGTCACCCGTATCGGCGTCGGCTTCGATGCGGTGGACATCCCTTCGCTGAACAAGCGCAAGATCCCGCTGATGACCACCGGCATCGCCAATTCGCCGTCGGTGGCGGAAGCGGCACTGTTCATGATGCTGGCGCTGGCCAAACGCGGCGCCGAGCTGGATGCGATGGTGAAGCAGAGCCGCTGGGCGGATCGCGTGAAGGCTATTCCGTTCGATGTGCTCGGCAAAACCGTGATCGTCGTCGGCTTCGGCCGCATCGGCACACGCACGGTGAGGCGCTGCCTGGCGATGGAGATGAACGTCGTGGTGTACGACCCATACAAGCCCGCCGCGGAGATTTCTGCCGCGGGTGCCGAAGCGGTCAGCGACCTCGATGCGGCGCTGCCGCGTGCCGACTTCGTCAGCATCCATTGCCCGAAGTCGCCGGAGACGGTCGGCATGTTCAACGCCGCGCGGCTGTCGAAGCTGAAGCCGAGCGCTTATCTCATCAACACCGCACGCGGCGGCATCGTCGATGAGGCCGCGCTGCATGCGGCGCTGACCACCGGCAAGCTCGCCGGCGCCGGCCTCGACGTGTTCGCCAGCGAACCGCCCAAGCCGGACAATCCGCTGTTCAAGCTCGACACCGTCATCACCGCGCCGCATCTCGCCGGCGTCACCCGCGAAGCGCAGGACCGCATGAGCCTGCAGACGGCGAAGAACATCCTCAGCGTGTTCGACGGCGACATCATCCGCGACAATGTGGTGAACAAGGAAGCGCTGGGGTAACCGTCATTGCTAGGAGCGAAGCGACGAAGCAATCCAGCGCGCGCGTCAGCGCGCCACGAAAGAGCGGCTGAGCCTGCCGCGCCTACCACGCTTCTTTGTTTGCGCGCTTGCGCGCGCAGCTGGATTGCTTCGCTTCGCTCGCAATGACGGCGGTGAGCGCATGGCGTGTCCGTTCGAAGAACGGCGTCGCTTCGCTCCCTTAATGCTTATGGGCGGGAGAGGAACTACGCCTGGGTCCAGACTTCCATGGGGCGCTCGATGCCGCGGACGGACTGGGCGGGTTGGCGGACGAGTTGGGCAAGGCCCGCCTCGGCCTCGCCGATCTCAACCCGTATCTGCTCGATCAGGGCGTCGCTGGCGACCAGGGCGCAGCCGAGCTGGCGGGTCAGCGCCTCGAGGCGGCTGGCTGCGTTGACCGTACTGCCGATCACCGCGAACTCCAGCCGATGCGCGCCGATGTCGCCCAGCACGACCGAACCATAGTGCAAGCCGAATCCGGCGCGGATCGGCGGCTGGCCGCGTTGCTCGCGCTCGCGATTGAACGCGGCAACGGTGACGATCATCGCCTGCGCACATTTGAGCGCATTCCACGCATCGCTGACGCCGCAGAACGGCGTGCCGAACGTCGCCATCAACCCGTCGCCGAGATACTTGTCGAGCGTGCCGGCGTGCTGGAACACCTGATGCTCCATCAGGCCATGAAACTCGCGCAGCGTGCTGATCACCTCCGCCGGGTCCTTGCCGTCGGCATAGGCGGTGAAGCCGACGATGTCGACGAACAGCACGGCTACGTTCTGCGTGCGCACCTGCTTCAGCGGCTCGTCGTTCTTCGACAGCTCCTGCACCACGGTCGGCGAGAAATAGCGCGCCAGATTGGTGCGCTCGCGCTCGAGCGAGGCATGGCTCAACAGAAGATCGTTCGAGCGCCGCGCCGCCAGCGCAAGCGTCACCGCAACGATCAGGAAGACCAGCATCTCCACAATTCGCATCGGAAGATTGAGCGAACTCGGATCGATGATGTTCAACAGACGCATGTCGCCGCCGATCGCGGTCTTGATGCGCTCCGTCATCGCCGGATCGGTGGCCTGGAACCACGCCCAGAGAATCGCCGCGGAGTAGAGGCCGGTGGTCCAGACGCCGAAAGCCACCATGGTGCGCCAGGAATAGGCCATGGTCGCGCCCGCCAGCAGCACGAAGAAGTAGATGAAGTTGCCGAGGTGGAACTGCGTCACCACCGGCCAATCGACCGCGCGCCAGGGATTGGGCACGACGATGATGAACGTCATCAGCGCCAGATCGCAGAAGATCAGGAACAGCTCGCGGCGCGAGCGGCCAAGCTCGCCGACCTTGAGCTGCGCCCAGCCGATCAGCGCGAACAGCCCCAGCGCGGCCTCGTAGTAGAGCATCTCCCATTCAGGGAAGAGAATCGCAGAAACCACACCGATCACCGCGAGTGCAACCCAGCGCGCGCGCACCGCAAGGAGAAGCCCCTCGCGCTTTGCGTTCGACAGCGCCGCCTGCGCGTAGGCCTGCGTTTCCAGTTCGCTTTGCCTGCGGTCGGGCCGGCTTGGCTTGCGGACGGCGTGGCTGATGGCTCTGGTGGGGAGGCCCATGGCGGCGTTTCCGTGAAGGCGTTTTCGAAGTCATATCATGCTGACGATACGTATATCCTGCCTGGCAGGCCGATTGCCAAAACAGCCCCCATGTGACAGGGGAGTGAACGCCGCAGCCCCCTGCACAAACGATCACCGCCAACCCGTATCGCCATGTCGCCCCCGGTTCTCACCGATTTCAAACGGATCGTGATCAAGGTCGGATCGTCGCTGCTGGTCGATTCGGCCGCGGGCCGCGTCAAGCGGTCGTGGCTGGTGGCGCTCGCCGAGGACATCGCCAAATTACATGGCGAGAAGCGCGACGTGCTGGTGGTCTCGTCCGGCGCCATCGCACTCGGTCGCGCCCGGCTGGATTTGCCGCGCGGCGCGCTGAAGCTGGAGGAAAGCCAGGGCGCGGCGGCGGTGGGCCAGATCGCGCTGGCTCGCATCTGGTCCGAGGTGCTCGGCCAGCACGGCATCGAGACCGGCCAGATCCTCTTGACGCTGCAGGACACGGAAGAACGCCGCCGCTATCTCAACGCGCGCTCGACCATTGCGCGGCTGCTCGACTGGCGCGCGGTGCCGGTGATCAACGAGAACGACACCATCGCCACCAACGAGATCCGCTACGGCGACAACGATCGCCTGGGCGCGCGCGTCGCCAGCATGACCAGCGCCGATCTGCTGATCCTGCTGTCGGACATCGACGGTCTCTACGATGCGCCGCCGAACCTGAATCCCAACGCCAAACTGATCCCGCGCGTCGACAAGATCACCGCGGAGATCGAGGCGATGGCGGGCGCGGCTGAGTCCGAGCTGTCGCGCGGCGGCATGCGCACCAAGATCGAGGCGGCGAAGATCGCCACCGCGGCCGGCGCGCACATGATCATCGCCTCGGGCAAGATCGAGCATCCGCTGCGCGCCATCATGAAGGGCGGACGCTGCACCTGGTTCATGACGGCGGCCAATCCGGTGACGTCGCGCAAGCGCTGGATTGCCGGCACGCTCGAGGCCAAGGGCACGCTCACCATCGACGCCGGCGCGGTCGCGGCGTTGCGCCGGGGCAAGAGCCTGTTGCCGGCGGGCGTGGTCCGCGTGGACGGCCAATTTGCGCGCGGTGACGCCGTCGTGGTGCTGGGGCCGGACAGCCAGGTGGTCGGCCGCGGCCTCGTCGCCTACGACGCGGACGACGCCGAGAAAATCAAGGGCCGCTCGTCGAGCGACATCCTGAGCATTCTGGGAATCAGCGGCCGCTCGGAGATGATCCATCGCGACGACCTCGTGATCGGGCCGAAGCCCGACAAATAGCGCCACGGATCGGCCATCGGCCGGAACCCGCTGGCCTGCTGGCCATTCCATTCGTGACCGTCACCACGCTGTCATATAACGCGGCGACAGGTCACGCCGAACCCAATCGAGACCCCCATGGATTTTTTCAGACGCTTCACGTTCCTGTTCTCGACGCCCAACTTCGACGCGGACGATCTCGAGGGCATCCGCTTCAATCAGATCATCACCGAAATCGAACGCTCCGGCTTCGAGGTCGTCAAGGCACGCAAGCTCGAGGACGCCGAGATCGCGGTGCGGACCGACGCCGCGATCGGCTGCATGGTGGTCGACTGGGGCAAGAAGGGCCTGGAAGGCAAGACCTCAGCGCTGATCAACCTGATGCGCCGGCGCGGCCTGGACTTTCCGATTGTCCTGCTGATCCGCCGCGAGCGGTTCGAGGACTTGCCTGTCGAGGTGCTCGACTTCATCGACGGCTACGTCTTCCTGTCGGAGGAGACGCCCGCCTTCATCGCCAAGAACCTCATCAGCCGTCTGAAGCAATATGCCGAGACGCTGAAGACACCATTCTTTGGCGCCCTGGTCGACTACGCCGAAGAAGGCAACCAGCTCTGGACCTGCCCGGGTCACAACGGCGGAATTTTCTACAGTCGCAGCCCGATCGGCCGCGTCTTCATGGAGCACCTTGGCGAGGCGGTGTTCCGCGACGACCTCGACAACTCGGTGCTCGACCTCGGCGACCTCTTGACCCATGAGGGACCGGCGCTGCAGGCCCAGAAAGAGGCCGCGAAGATCTTCGGGGCGGAGAAGACCTATTTCGTGCTCAACGGGACCTCGAGCTCCAACAAGGTGGCGCTGGGCGCGCTCGTCACCGACGGCGACCTGGTGCTGTTCGACCGCAACAACCACAAGGCCGCGCACCACGGCGCGTTGATGATCAACGGCGGCATTCCCGTCTATATTCCGACGGCCCGCAACGCCTGGGGACTGATCGGCCCGATGGGTTTTGACGCCCTCGACGAGGACGCGTTGCGCGAGCGCATCCGCAACCATCCACTGGTCAAGGACCCGGAGGCCTGGCGCAAGCCACGCCCGTTCCGCGTCGCCGTGATCGAGCAGTGCACCTATGACGGCACGATTCACAGCGCCGATATGATCCTCCAGCGCATCGGCCATCTGTGCGACTACATCCTGTTCGATGAAGCCTGGGCCGGCTTCATGAAATTCCATCCGCTCTATGCGGGGCGCTTCGCCATGGGGCTCGCCAACCTCGGTCCCGACGCGCCGGGCATCATCGCCACACAATCAACCCACAAGCAGCTGGCGAGCTTCTCGCAGGCCTCGCAGATCCACATGAAGGATCACCACATCCGCGGCCAGAAGCGCAGGGTCGAGCACCGGCGCTTCAACGAGAGCTTCATGCAGCACGCGTCGACCTCGCCATTCTATCCGCTGTTCGCATCGCTGGACGTCGGTGCGCAGATGATGAAGGGCCGCTCGGGCGAAGTGCTGTGGGACGACACGATCCGGCTCGGCATCGAGCTGCGCAAGAAGATCCGCACCATTCATCGCGAATTCGAGGAGAAAGAGACGCGCCCGGAACGCCGCTGGTTCTTCGACCCGTTCGTTCCCGAGCGGGTCGTCATCCCGGACGCCTCGCGCGAGGGCGCGGTGCATGACGTCGCCTGGGAGATGGTGAGCACGGACCAGCTCGCCGCCAATCCGTCCTACTGGCAGCTTGCGCCGGGTGACCGCTGGCACGGCTTCACCGGCATGACGGCGGGCTTCGCCATGACCGATCCCAACAAGCTGACGCTGCTCACGCCAGGGTTCGATCGCACCACCGGCGGCTACGCCGACCACGGCATTCCGGCGCCGATCGTCGCCCAGTATCTGCGCGAGAACCAGATCGTTGCGGAGAAGAACGACCTCAACTCGCTGCTGTTCCTGCTGACGCCCGGCGTCGAGGCCAGCAAGGCCGGCACATTGATCAGCGGTCTCGTCGCCTTCAAGAAATTCCACGACGACAATGCGCTGCTGGAAGACGTCATCCCTGAATTCTTCCGGCGACGGCCGGTGCGCTATGCGGACGTGCGCCTTCGCGATCTCTGCGCGGAGATGCACCGCTTCTTCCGCGAGGCCGATGTCAGCGCCCTGCAGGCGAAGCAGTTCTCGCCCGACCATCTGCCGGAGATCGCGCTGTCGCCGCGCGACGCGGCGCGCTGCCTCGTGCGCAACGATGTCGACTACCTGCCCATCGACGCGATCGCCGGCCGCATTGCCACGACGCCCTTCGTGGTCTACCCGCCCGGCATCGCCACGATCGTTCCGGGCGAGCGGCTCACCGGGCGGGCGCAGCCCATGATCGACTATCTCAAGATGTTCGAGACCAGCTTCAACACCTTCCCGGGCTTCGAGGTAGAGATCCAGGGCGTCTATCGCGAGCTGGACGCGGCCGGTCGCATCCGCCTTTACACCTACGTGGTCTCCGAATAGGAAAAATGCGGCGGGAGACCCAAGCAGCGCCGATGGACAGCACGCAACCGATCATCGTCCGGCCATCGCGCGACGCCGACGTCGAAGCGATGCTGGCGATCTACCGCCGCCACATCCGTCACGGGATTGAAGAAGGGGTCGAGGACAGCGGCGCGCCGCAGGGTGACGATCTGCGCGATCGGCGCAAGAACCTGCGCAACCGCCGTTTCCCGCACCTTGTCGCAACAAGCGGCGGCGAGATCATGGGCTATGCCTATGCGGTGCTGTTCCGCAAACGGCCGGCCTATCGCTACACCGCCAAGCACTCGATCTACGTCCACCACGATCACCTCGGCCGTGGTGTCGGGCGGCTGCTCATGCGCGAACTCATCGACGCCTGCGCGGCGGCCGGCTTTCGGCAGATGATCGGCTATATCGATGCCGACAACACGGCTTCGCTCGGTCTGCACGAGACGTTCGGCTTTGCCAGGGTCGCCCTGCTGAGCGGGGTCGCCTATCGCCATGGCCGCTGGGGTGACAGCGTCATGGTTCAGCGCTCGCTTGGCCCTGGCGCGACGACCGCGCCGGCGCCGATCGCGGAGCGATGAACGGCTGCGGCAGGGGTTTTCCCCCGGTTCGCATGCCCCATATGAACGGTCAGCCCGGCCAAGGGCCGACCCTGGGCCACCGAATGCCCCCTGGCCGATGGCAACTTAGAAATTATCGTGCTAAGACATGGCCTTAAGCAGGGTATCCAGCAATGACCGCGCCACTGAAAGCCATTGACGGGTCCGACGATCTCGCCGCGCTGATGCATGACATCGGACGCCGCGCGAAAGCCGCTGCACGGGTGCTGGCGCTAGCCTTGCCGGAGCAAAAGGACCGGGCGCTGACAGCGATCGCGAAGGCCATTCGCGCCGACGCCGGGGCGATCATCGCCGCCAACGCCGAAGACATGGCCGAGGCACGTGCGAACGGCACGGCAGCCTCCTTCCTCGACCGGCTGGAGCTGACGCCCAAGCGCGTCGAAGGCATCGCCGAGGCGATCGAAGAGATTCGCGCGATTACCGATCCCGTTGGCAAGGTGACCGAGAAGTGGACGCGGCCGAACGGCATGACCATCGAGCGCGTGCGCGTGCCGCTGGGCGTCGTCGGCGTGATCTTCGAGAGCCGTCCGAACGTGGCGGCGGATGCCGGCGCGCTGTGCCTGAAGGCCGGCAACGCGGTGATCCTGCGCGGCGGCTCCGACAGTTTTCGCTCCTGCCGCGCCATCCATGCGAGCATCGTCAAAGGTCTGCGTGAGGCGAAGCTGCCAGAGGATGCGATCCTGCTGGTGCCGACCCGCGACCGCGACGCCGTCGGCATGATGCTGGCCGGCCTCGACGGCGCCATCGACGTGATCGTGCCGCGCGGCGGCAAGAGCCTGGTCGCGCGCGTGCAGGCCGAGGCGCGCGTGCCGGTGTTCGCGCATCTCGAAGGCCTCTGCCATGTCTACATCGACGGCGCGGCCGATCTGGAGATGGCAAAGTCGATCGTCGTCAACGCCAAGATGCGGCGCACCGGTGTCTGCGGCGCAGCCGAAACGCTGCTTGTCGATCGTTCAGCGACCAGGACGCACCTGAAGCCCTTGATCGATGCACTGATCGCCGCCGGCTGCGAGGTGCGCGGCGATGCTGCTGTACAAGCCGCCGACGCGCGCGTGAAAGCCGCGACGGAGGACGACTGGACCACCGAATATCTCGACGCCATCATCGCCGCAAAAGTCGTCGACGGTGTCGACGAGGCGATCGCGCATATCGACCATTACGGTTCGAACCACACCGATTCGATCGTCACCGAAGACGCCGCGACCGCGCAACGTTTCCTCGACGAGGTCAACTCGGCGATCGTGCTGCACAATGCGTCGACGCAATTCGCCGATGGTGGTGAGTTCGGCTTCGGCGGCGAAATCGGCATTGCCACCGGCAAATTCCATGCGCGCGGGCCGGTCGGCGCGGAGCAGCTCACGAGCTTCAAATATCGCGTGCTGGGAAGCGGCCAGACGCGCCCGTGAGCTCGACCGAGCGCATCGCCTTTCCACCCGTCTCCGACGGCCTTCGTGTCGGATTGCTCGGCGGCTCGTTCAATCCGGCGCACGCGACCCATCGCGCACTCAGCCTGTTCGCGCTGAAGCGCCTGCAGCTCGACCGCGTGTGGTGGCTGGTCTCGCCCGGCAATCCGCTGAAAGACACGCGCGCCCTGCCCGCGCTCGACAAACGCCTCGCCGCCGCGCGCGCGCTCGCCGATCACCCGGCGATCCAGGTCACCGGCATCGAGGCGGCGCTCAACACCCGCTATACCGTCGACACCATCGCCGCTTTGCGCCGCCGGTGTCCGAATGTGCAGTTCGTCTGGCTGATGGGCGCAGATAACCTGTCCCAGTTCCACCGCTGGCGGGATTGGCAAGCGATCGCCCGCCAGGTGCCGTTCGCGGTGATCGACCGCCCGTCCGACAGTTTTCGCGCGCTGGCCTCGCCTGCGGCACAATCGCTGGCAAAATACCGTCAAAATGAAAGTGCCGCGGCGCTGCTGGCCGATTTCGAAGCCCCGGCCTGGGTGTTTTTGCACGGCCTGAAGTCGCCGCTGTCCTCGACGCAACTCAGAAGTCACACAACTGGGTCATAGTGGGCCGATCGCGCGTCCCAGACCCATTGGCGATCTGGCAGATTGAAACTCTTAACCCTACATGGGTAGGATGGAACAGGGCGACCATCGGATTCGTCGCCCCAGGATGAGGAAAGGAAAGGTCCCTGACAACATCACCTGTTGCTTCTTCAGCTTCGACCAAATCCGCAGTCGCACGGGCCGGCAAACTGCCCGCGTCCGTCACGGTCTCGAAATCCCGGCCTGATGCCGAAGAGACCCTGAAGATCGTCCTCAGCCGCCTCGACGATATGAAGGCGGAGGACACCGTCACCATCGACCTTCGCGGCAAATCCTCCATCGCAGACTACATGATCGTCACGACCGGCCGGGCCAACCGGCACGTCGGCGCGATCGCGGAGAATGTGGTGAAGGAACTCGGCGCAGCCGGCATGAAAGGCGTTCATGTCGAGGGGCTGCCGAACTGCGACTGGGTGCTGATCGACACCGGCGATATCATCGTCCATGTCTTCAGGCCCGAGGTTCGCAGCTTCTACAGCCTCGAGAAGATGTGGGCGCCGGTGCGGTCTGCGACCAAGGTAAGCTAAGTCGCGAGCTGGACGAGTTCCCTGTAGCGTGTAGAAGGCGGCATGCGCCTCCTTGTGATCGCGGTCGGCCGCCTGAAGAGCGGCCCGGAACGGGACCTGGTCGAACGCTACCGCGAGCGATTTTCCGACCTCGCGCGCAGGCTCGGCTTCCGCGCCCTGGAAATCCACGAAATCCCTGAAAGCCGCGCGCGCGATACGGCGACGCGCATGGCGGAAGAAGCCGCCGCGATCCTGGCGCTGATCCCCGAAGGGGCGATCACCGTCGCGCTGGATGAGCGCGGCAAGGCCGTCGACAGCGCAACCTTCGCCAAACAACTCGGCCGCTGGCGAGACGAATCGACTACGAACGTTGTATTCGTGATCGGCGGCGCGGACGGACTTTCGCCCGAATTGCGGCGCACGATCAAAACCGTGTTCGCGTTCGGCGCTGCGACCTGGCCTCACCAGCTGGTGCGGATCATGCTGATGGAGCAGATTTACCGGGCGGCGACGATTCTGGCCGGCCACCCCTATCATCGCGCGTAACGTGTTAAGGACGCAGCGAACCCAACATCGCATGACAGCGGCACCAGTGAACGAAATTCCAGCGCAGGCCCGCCGGGCAGATCGTCTTTGCGTGCTCGCCGCCTCCCTGGCGAGCTTCCTGGCCATCGACGCGACCCACATCGTCTTCGCGCAGGCACCCACCCCCGGGCCCGCTGCCTCAGTCGAGGCAAAGCCTGCAGATCCGACAGCTCCGGCGACCTCGTCGATCGAAGACGTCATCAAGAAGCACGAGCAGGACCTCGAGCAGGCGCGCAACAGACAGCGCGATGCGATCGAGGCCGAGAACAAGCTCAAGGCGGAAATCGCCGCGATCGGCCAGGACCGCAACGGCCTCAATCGCCAGCTGATCGACTTCGCGGCGCGGGTGCGCGGCGTCGAGGGACGCATCACCGACACCGAGGCCCGGCTGCGCACGCTCGACCAGCGCGAGACGCTGATCCGCAACTCGCTGGAGGCGCGGCGCGCCGAGACCACCGAAGTGCTGGCAGCACTGCAACGTGCAGGACGCCGCGCGCCACCCGCGCTGATGGTGCGCCCCGAGGATGCGCTGCAGTCGCTGCGCACGGCGATGCTGCTCGGCGCCGTGGTGCCGGAAATGCGCGCACGCGCCGAACGGTTGATCGGCGATCTCGGCAACCTCGTCAGCATCCGCAAGGAGACCGCAGAGCAAAAGGAGCGCCTGCTCGCCGACCGCGACAACCTGACGACCGATCAGCGCAGGCTCAGCGCGCTGATCGACGAGCGGCAGCGCAAGCAGAGCGACGCGGAGCGGGACATGGAGGCGGAACGCCGCCGCGCCATCGAGCTCGCCAAGCAGGCCGACAACCTGCGCGACCTGATCGCGAAGATGGAACAGGATTTGAAGACCGCGGCGAAGGCCGCAGCGGCAGCAGCAGCAGCGGCGAAAATTGCGGAAGCGAAGGCGGCCAATACCAAAAATACCGCTGCAAATTCCGCTGCGCTGAAGGACCCGGGGCGACTCAGTCCTGCGATCGCCTTCGCCTCGGCGAAAGGACTGCTGCCGATGCCCGTGAACGGGCCCAGATTGCGCAATTTCGGCAGTTCCGACGGCACGGGCGGCGTGGAAAGAGGCATTTCAGTGGCGGCGCGAGCGGGCGCGCAGGTCACAACTCCGTGCGATGGCTGGGTTGTGTATTCCGGACCCTTTCGAAGCTACGGACAACTCTTGATCCTCAATGCCGGTGGCGGGTATCATGTCCTGCTTGCCGGGATGGAGCGAATTTCGGTTAACATCGGCCAGTTCGTGCTAACGGGCGAACCGGTGGGGACCATGGGGAGTACTGCTCAGGTTGCCTCGGTTCTGGCAGCCGCTCCCAGTCAGCCGGTCCTCTATATCGAGTTTCGCAAGGACAACACTCCTATCGATCCAGGTCCATGGTGGACCGCAAGTGAAGGCGAAAAGGTTCGCGGATGATGCGCAAGACTTCCCTGGTTCTTCTCAGTGCGGCCGCCGGCGCCGCGGCAACGCTGCTCGTCACGCAGCCGCGGGTGACGCTGATCGGTTCGACGGCACGCGCCGCCGCCTCCGACACGTATCGCCAGTTGAACCTGTTCGGCGATGTATTCGAGCGCGTCCGCACCGACTACGTCGAGAAGCCGAACGACAGCAAGCTGGTCGAGTCGGCGATCAGCGGCATGCTGCAGGGCCTCGATCCGCATTCGAGCTACATGGACGCGAAGAGCTTCCGCGACATGACCGTGCAGACGCGCGGCGAGTTCGGCGGCCTCGGCATCGAAGTGACGATGGAAGACGGCCTGGTGAAGGTGGTCTCGCCGATCGACGACACGCCGGCGTCGAAGGCCGGCATTCTCGCCAACGACCTGATCGTTTCCCTCGACGACGAGAACGTGCAGGGCCTGACGCTCAATCAGGCCGTCGAGAAGATGCGCGGTCCGGTCAACACCAAGATCAAGCTCAAGGTGATCCGCAAGGGCCAGGACAAGCCGCTCGAGATCACGCTGACACGCGAAAACATTCGCGTCCGTCCGGTGCGCGCGCGCATCGAGCAGGACGACATCGCCTACATCCGCATCACCTCGTTCAACGAGCAGACGACCGAGGGCCTGAAGCGCGAGATCAACAACCTGCAGAACCAGCTTGGCGACAAGCTGAAGGGCTTCATCGTCGACATGCGCAACAACCCCGGCGGCCTGCTGGAGGAAGCTGTGACCGTGTCGGATGCGTTCCTTGATCGCGGCGAGATCGTCTCGACCCGCGGCCGCAACACCGAAGAGACGCAGCGCCGCAGCGCCAAGTCCGGCGACCTGACCAAGGGCAAGCCGATCATGGTGCTGATCAACGGCGGCTCCGCGTCGGCGTCGGAAATCGTCGCGGGCGCGTTGCAGGACCACAAGCGCGCGACGCTGATCGGCACGCGCTCGTTCGGCAAGGGCTCGGTGCAGACGATCATTCCGCTCGGCCAGGGCAATGGTGCGCTGCGCCTGACCACGGCGCGCTACTACACGCCGTCGGGCAAGTCGATCCAGGCCAAGGGCATCATCCCGGACATCGAGGTGCTGCAGGACGTGCCGGAGGAGCTGAAGGCGCGCACCGACACCAAGGGCGAAGCCTCGCTGCGCGGCCACCTGAAGGCCGACGGCGACGAGCAGACCGGCTCGCAGTCCTACATTCCGCCGGATCCGAAGGACGACAAGGCGCTGAAGATGGCCGCCGACCTGCTGCACGGCGTGAAGGTCAACGCCGCCACACCGGCGCCGACCGAGAAGGCCGCGAACTAAAGCGGGTTTCGGGTTCCAGATTGCGAAGGGCGGCCGAGAGGCCGCTCTTTTTGTTGGTGCATTGATTTCATTCGGAACGACGCACTTCGCGGCGGATCTCGGAATCCACCCTCCCCTTGAGGGGGAGGGTCGACCGCGCAGCGGTCGGGGTGGGGTGACAGCCTCTCGACGATAATCAACGTCGCGAACTTTGGCTGGCGCTGTCACCCCACCCCGCTTGCTTCGCAAGCGACCCTCCCCCTCAAGGGGAGGGTGAAGAACACGCCGGCGCAGGCTCCACCTGTCTCAAGCCGAATCGCCCCGCGTGCCCGGCCGCGGATGGCTCATGATATTGTGCCAGACGGCTGATTCGCGGGACTGGGACACCTTTTTGTCAACGGACGATCTGAGCACGCCTCTTGGACAGGGCACGGCGCGCAAGCGGCGTTTTCGGCTGTCTTTCAATGCCACTTATGCTCTGGCCGCGGTGCTGGCGGTGTTTCTGCTCGGCTTCCTGGGCTTCGCCATCTTCAACGACAACCCGCTCGGCGGCGAGCCGATGGCACGCCTGGCCCTCAATATGGGCAGCCCGGCCGAACCGATGGCCAAGGCACCGCCGCCGATGGCGAAGATGGCGCCGGCCGCCGACCAGCCCGTCATTGTCCGGCAGGCCCCCGCCCAGCCGAGCGAGCAGCGGACCGTAACCATCATCGACGGCTCGAGCGGTGCCCGGAAGGACTTCAAGGTGCCCGGCAGCGCGGCGGACCAGACGCCCGCTGCCCAGCCGGCATCGGCCATAGGCGAGCGAAGCGACGCCGTTCTTCGAACGGCTACGGGCGAGCGAAGCGACGCCGTTCTTCGAACGGCTACGACCGGCATCAATCCGCGGCTGCTCGAAGCCTCGCGCTACGGGCAGATCCCGGTCGCAGCCGACGGCCTGAAGCCGTCGTCGGTCTATGCCGGCGGCAATGAGATCATTCGCGCTCGCGCCTCGACCATGCCGGCGATCGCCATCGTCATCCATGGCCTCGGCGTCGGCGCCGCGAAGACCAACGACGCCATCATGAAGCTGCCGGGCGCGGTGACGCTGGCCTTCACGCCCTATGGCTCCGATCCCGCCAAGCTGGTGGAGCGGGCACGGACGCAGGGACACGAGGTGCTGCTGCAGGTTCCAATGGAGCCGTTCGACTACCCCGACAACGATCCCGGCCCGCAGACGCTGCTGACCAACGCCAACGCCGAGCAGAACATCGACCGGCTGCACTGGCACCTCAGCCGCTTCCAGGGCTATGCGGGCCTCGCCAACTTCATGGGCTCGCGGTTCGTCGCGACGGACGCGGCGATGCAGCCACTGATCCGCGAGGCGGCCAAGCGCGGGCTGGCCTATTTCGACGATGGAACTGTACCACGCAGCGTCGCCGGCCAGATCGCGCAAGGCCAGGCGGTGCCGTTCGCAAAAGCGGACCTGACCATCGACGTGGTGCCGACCGCGGTCGAGATCGACCGCGCGCTGGCGCAGCTGGAAACGGTCGCCCGCCAGCGCGGCACAGCCGTGGGCGTCGCCTCCGCGCTGCCGATCTCGATCGACCGTATCGCGTCCTGGACCAAGGTTCTCGAAGGCCGCGGCATCCTGCTTGTGCCGTTGACAACCGCGATGCAGAAATCAAAATCGAGCTAAAGACCGCGCCGCGGGCCCGGATGCCGGTGACACCGGGGCTAGTGCGGTGAATTTGAAATTCCTGCCAGTTTCGCGGCGAGTCCATCGCAGGAATTTCAAATTCATAAACCGCACTAGAATCATAAAGTTGCTAGTGCTCCTGATGTTTCCGAAGTTCGCATGAGAGGTTGCCGCAAAGTGATGCGAACTTCGGAAACGGAGCACTAGGAACAGGAAGGCCGCCGGGATGACGCGCTACGATGATCTGCCCTACCGCGCTTGCGTCGGCGTCATGCTGATCAACAAGGATGGGCTCGCGTTCATCGGCCGTCGCGCCGGCGGCGCCGAGCATGTCGACGACGCCCATGTCTGGCAGATGCCGCAAGGCGGCATCGATCCCGGTGAAGACACCTGGACGGCGGCGAAGCGCGAATTGATGGAAGAGACCAACGTGCGCTCGGTCGAGAAGCTCGCCGAGGTTCCCGACTGGCTCACCTACGACATCCCGCGCACTATTGCCGGCCGCGTCTGGAAGGGCCGTTATCGCGGCCAGAAGCAGAAATGGTTTGCGATGCGCTTCACCGGCAAGGAGGACGAGATCAACGTCGCCAGCCCCGCCGGCCACAAGCAGGAATTCGTCGCCTGGCGCTGGGAGCCGATCAAGAATCTCCCCGAGCTGATCGTGCCGTTCAAGCGGCCGGTGTATGAGCGCGTGGTGAAGGAATTCGCGAAATTTGGGTGATGGAGCACAACCATGGATGAAGACCGTTTCAACATGGCTATCCGAAAATTCCTGAAAGAGGTCGGCGTGACCTCGCAACGTGAGATCGAGCGCGTCGTGCGTGAGAGCGCAGCGAAGCAATCGCTACGCCTGCGCATGACGCTGACGTCAGAGGATGTACCCTCGTTTCAGCACGTTGTGGAAACGACGATCGATTTGAAGTGAGCGAACGCTCTTACCCTCTCCCCTTGTGGGAGAGGGTGGCGCGAATGAGCGAAGCGAATTCAAGCCGGGTGAGGGGTCGTTGTCGAAGCTGGACCGGCAACCGGACAAAAGACGTCTGCGCGAGTTCGCTAAAGCAATGCGCCGATCGTCACGTCTCACGCATAGCTAACCCCCTCACCCGCCTTCGCAGCTGCGCTGCTCAGGCACCCTCTCCCACAAGGGGAGAGGGAAGAGTCACTCCAGCGCAGCCCTTAAAATCCGTTCGCAATAGGCTCTGCGGATGTGGTGCTTGAACACGTGCTCACGCGCGGCGATCGCCATTCGCTTCAACCGATCCTTGTCGGCGAGCGCTGCGACGACGGCGCGTTCGAGGCCGCCTGGTTCGACATCGTAGTAGACGCCGTGCACGCCTTCGAGCAGCGGGGCGTGGCGGATGATGGTCGGATGGTTCATCACCGGTACGGACTGGGCGATACCGGCCTCGTAGTGGCGGTTGCAGTCCCAGCCCATGCCTTCCGGCGACCAGGCGAGCCACGAGCGCGACATGCGTTCGAGGAACGCGTCGTAGGGAAGCCGCTCGGAGGGCTGATCGATGCGGTAGCCCAGCGCCTTCAGCCGCTCCAGCTCAGGCAGGCCGGCGCTGCGCACGGTGGAATTGCCGCGGATGGCGCCGGAGAAGAAGATGTCGTGGGTCTTCTCCGGGAACGGCGCGCTGCGCCAGCTCTCGGCGTAGCGAAACTGCGGCAACGAGATCGGCTGCAGCGCATCCATGCGGCGCAGCCACTTCTCGCTGTGGCGATAGCGCAGCGTCGGCAGATGCGGATGCACGCCGCCATAGAGCACATGCCATTTGTCGACCGGCAGCTCGCGCTTGAAGAAGATCTTGGCCTTGTCGAGCAGGAACACCGATGAGCGGCCGATGCCGAACGCATCGTCCATGTCGATGGCGATCAGCGGCACCGGAATCTTCAGCCAGCGCAGAACGCTCACCCCGAACGGACGCGAGAGCGACGCCCACGGATGGCGCGGCGTATAGAACGGACCGCGCGACCAGTAGCGCGGATGCCATGGCGAATAGCGCAGCGTGTTGGCAACGATCATGTCGTACTTGCCGTCGCGCGCTGCTCTCAGCTCGCGCACGATCCGGTCCGGCGTCGAGAAGCCGTCGATCGGCTCGCCCTCCTGCGGCAGCCGCGGCATCGACCACAGCGACGTCGTCCGCTCCGGGTATTCCAATTTGAAGTAGCTGCCGCCGATCTCGAGAATGCGGGCACGGGAGATGTCGACGGGGCTGGCCATTCACGGGTTTCGATGCGGGAAAGGAAGCCACTTCCTAGCACTTCGACGGCCCGGAGCAAGCCCGCTCCGCCGTCATTGCCGGGCTTGACCCGGCAATCCATCCCCTTCGCAAAAAGGGCTACTTTCAAAGGACTTCTTTGAAGGGTGATGGGTGCGCGGGTCGAGCCCGCGCATGACAGAGCCTTGCAGAAAGCGCGGTTTCTTGTCATGCACCACCGCAGACAAGGCGCCCTTTTGGCGCCCCTGCAGGAAGCCAAATGCAGCCTTCAAACCGGATACTCGTAAGCGGCGGCGCCGGCTTCATCGGCTCGCACCTGTGCGACCTCTTGATCGCGGCCGGGCATGAAGTGCTGTGCGTGGACAACTACTTTACCGGCCGCCGCCGCAACATCGAGCACCTGTTGAATAAGCCGCGCTTCGAGGTGATGCGGCACGACGTGACGTTCCCGCTCTATGTCGAGGTCGACGACATCTACAACCTCGCCTGCCCGGCGTCGCCGGTCCACTATCAGTACGATCCGGTGCAGACGCTGAAGACCAGCGTGCACGGCGCGATCAACATGCTGGGACTGGCGAAGCGCACGCGTGCAAAGATCTTCCAGGCCTCGACCAGCGAGGTCTATGGCGACCCGACCGTGCATCCGCAGCCGGAGAGCTACTGGGGACATGTCAATCCGCTCGGCGTGCGCGCCTGCTACGACGAAGGCAAGCGCGCGGCCGAGACGCTGTTCTTCGACTATCACCGCCAGCACAAGGTGCGGATCAAGGTCGCGCGCATCTTCAACACCTACGGGCCGCGCATGCATCCGAACGACGGGCGCGTGGTCTCGAACTTCATCGTGCAGGCGCTGTCGAACAAGGACATCACGCTCTACGGCGACGGCAACCAGACGCGCTCGTTCTGCTACGTGTCCGACCTGCTGGACGGCATCGTGCGGCTGATGAACGGGCCGGATGATTTCATCGGCCCGGTCAACATCGGCAACCCGCGCGAATCCACCATCCGCGAACTTGCCGAGATGATCCTGTCGTTCACCGGCTCGAAATCCAAGCTGGTGTTCATGCCGCTGCCCGCGGACGATCCGCGCCAGCGGCAGCCCGACATCGCGCTCGCACGCAGCAAGCTCGGCTGGGAGCCGAAGGTGACCGTCGAGGACGGGCTGAAGGAAACCATCTCCTACTTCCGCCATCTGCTCGCAGACTGACGCTCGCCATGAGCGACAAGCCCTATCGCCCGAATGTCGGCATCGCGCTGTTCAATGCGAACGGTCGCGTGCTGATCGCGCGTCGCTTCAAGGACGACGGACCCGAGATCGTTCTCCCCGGGCTCGAATGGCAGATGCCGCAAGGCGGCATCGACGCGGCGGAAGACCCGCGCAAGGCGGCGTTCCGCGAATTGTGGGAAGAGACCGGCGTCACGCGAGCGGACTATCTCGCCGAGACCGACTGGTTGACCTATGAGTTTCCGCCTTACGACGGCCCGGCGCACCGGCTTTCGCTGTTTCGCGGCCAGCGGCAGAAATGGTTCGCGATGCGTTTTACCGGCGACGAGCGCGACGTCGATCCGCTGACCGAGCGCAACGGCATGCCCGCGGAATTCGACGCCTGGCGCTGGGAGCGGCTGGATCGCGTGGCCGATCTGGTGGTGCCGTTCCGGCGCGAGGTGTATCGGGCGGTGGCGCGGCAGTTTGAGCGGTTTTCGTCTCCGCCCTGAAGCCTAGTATTTTCCATACATAGCAATTGCAAACACCTCATTTTTCGTATATACATGAATTGCCGTGAGCATCGAATTTGACCGCGACAAGGATGCTCAAAACCTCGCGAAGCATGGCGTTTCGCTAGGCCGCGCTGCAGAGTTCGTGACCGCTGCAGTGGAAGTCGACGATCGCTTCGACTACGTCGAGACCCGCTATCGCGCCTATGGGCACATCGACGGCATCGCCCACTGCCTCGTCTATACCATTCGCGGTCAGAACATCCGTGCGATCAGTTTGCGACGCGCGCATGCGAAGGAGATGAAACGACATGCCCCGCAAAGTAATCTTTGACGACGAAAATCCGGAGTGGACCAAGGAAGACTTCGCTCGAGCGGTGAAGGTCCCGAAGGGAACATCCCTGCTCGAAGCCGCCGAAATGGCGCTCAAGCAGCGCGGCCGCCCGAAGCTCGACAAGCCGAAGAAGGTCATCAGCCTGCGCGTCGATGCGGACGTTCTTGATGCCTATCGAAAGCTAGGAACCGGCTGGCAAACGCGAATGAACGCCGACTTGCGAAAGGCGCGAAAGCTGAAGCAGGCTTGAGGCCGACGGCGGGCGAAATGGGCGGCACGATGCCGATCAAAGCGGTGTTCTTCGATCTTGGCGAGACGCTCATCGATGAGCGTCGGATGTGGCGCGAGTGGGCCGACTATCTCGGCGTAACCGAAACCGAGTTCCTTGCAGCGCTCGACGACGCGATCGCGCGCGGCGAACATCACCACCGCGCCTTCGAGATCATCCGGCAGGGTTTCGACCCTCGAGCAGCATGGCGCGCACGGATCGCTGATGGAACGAGCTATTCGTTTCGCCCGGACGACCTTTATCCCGATGCGGCCGAAAGTCTGAGCTCCTTGCGGAAGCGCGGGTACTTCATCGGCATCGCCGGCAACCAGTCCCGTGACCTGCTCGACAGCATGTTGACGCTGGGACTGGATGCAGACCTCGTCACGACCAGCGATCACCTCGGGTTCGACAAGCCGTCACCAAAATTCTTCGAGGCCCTGCTGTCGCAGACGGGCTTTCGCCCCGAAGACGCCGCCTATGTCGGCGACCGCGTCGACAACGACATCCTGCCGGCGCAAGTGGCCGGGATGACGGGTGTCTTCATCGAGCGCGGACCGTGGGGCAGAATTCACGCAACGAGAGGCGATGCCGCGCGCGCGGACATTCGTGTGCATGCGCTTTCGGAGTTGGCCGACGCACTCGCGCGGTAAATCTACGGCTTCTTGGTGAGTGACTTTCCGCTGCGCAGGCCGCCGCGCTTGTGCACTTTCGAGCGGGCCGTCAGAGCGTTCCGGTGGACGGCGCCGGCGAACTGGTTGAGCGCCGCGCTGGCGGCAAGACCGAAGAAGCTCGAGCGGGTCATGCCAAGCTCCGCCGCGCGACGGTCGACCCGGCCGATCAGACTTTTCGGCAGGTAGACGTTCACCCGCTCCGACGGGTCAGGCGGATCGACGCCGACGATGAAATAGGCAAGCAGGTCGCAGCCCTTGGGCAAGGCGATGCGATCGACGGGCGTCGGTTCGGGCAGCGACCTGCCTTGCTCGAACAGCTCATCGACCGCCTGCGCCAGGGTGTTTTCCGCCTTCTCGATGGTCTCCTCCTGCGACTTGCCGCCGGCGACGCAGCCGGGAAAATCGGGAAACCAGGCACCAAAGGTGTCTCTCGGACCACGCTCCAGGACCGCCGGGTAAAGCCGTCTTTTCATTTGGACTCCCGCCCGTTGGTGTGTTATTTGACACACTATCATGTGTTAAATCACACACGTTCTAGCACGCGACCATGCCAGGGGAAAGCATCCGGGGTGAAAGCGATGGACCGACAGAGCGAGCTCAACATCATCCGCACGGCCTATGCCAGGCAGATCCTGGCCGCCGCCGGCGTCGTCGACGATCGCGTTGGGGCCGCCTTCAGCGCGATCCAGCGCGAGGATTTTCTCGGCCCCGGCCCATGGCCGATCATGCGCTTTTTCCGCCGCTACGTCGTGACGCCCGATGCGGATCCCGTTTACCTCTACACCGACGACCTGGTCGGCATCTTGCCCGAGCGCCACGTCAACAACGGGCAGCCGTCGCTGCATGCGCATCTCATTCACGAGGCAGCGCCGGCCGCGGGCGATCACGTGGTGCATGTCGGGATACCGGCACCGGTTACTACACCGCGATCCTGGCTCACCTCGCAGGACCCACAGGCCGGGTGACCGGAATAGAATACGATTCCGAATTGGCCGCGCGAGCCAGGACAAATCTGGCGCCGTATCCGACCGTCGCAATCGTCGAGGGCGACGGCGCTCTGGTTTCGTTCGATGAGGCCGACGTCATCTACGTCAATGCGGGCTGCACGCGACCGGCCGAAAGCTGGCTCGACCGCCTTGCCGACGGCGGACGGCTGATCCTGCCGATGACGTCCGACCAGGGCTTTGGCGCTATATCACTGGCGGCGATGGCAAGCGCCGGCGCGGTGTTTCGCATCGAGCGGCGCGGCGACGATTATCTCGCGAGCTGGATTTCAGCGGTCGCGATCTTTCCCTGTGCCGGCGGCCGCGACGAGGTGTCCGAGCGCGCGCTGGCCGAGGCCTTCGCCAAGGAAGGCTGGCAGAACGTGACACGCCTCTATCGCCATCAGGACGTTCCCGAGGAGCGCTGCTGGCTTCGCGGAGCGGGATGGGCGCTCGCTTATCACTAGACCCGAGCTTTGTGCGGAGTGACATCCGAGGGTATCGTTGCGGAAGCGGCCCCACTCCGGGCCGCGGCGTGCGCCGGACCGGATGAGACCTATGGACAAATTTCGCGCGATCTTTTTCGACGTCGGCGAAACGCTGATCGATGAAACGCGGCTGATGCACATCTGGGCCGATACGCTCGGCGTCGACCGCAACGAATTCCTCGACGTGCTGGACGACGTGATCTTCCGGAACGAACCGATCCGGCAGGTGTTCGAGCGGCTGCGGCCCGGCTTCGATATCGCAGCAGCACGGGCCCAGCGCAGGCGCGACGGCACAGCCTTCTTCATCGAGGCACGCGACCTTTATGGCGACGCGAAACCATGTCTCTCAGCCCTCAGGCAACGTGGCCTGTTCGTCGGCATCGCCGGCAACCAACCGCCGACCGCGAAGGCAGCGCTGGAATCGTTCGGTCTCGATGCGGATCTCATCACCACGTCGGCCGAACTCGGTGTCGACAAGCCTTCGGCCGCATTCTTCCAGAAGATGCTCGACGTCGCGGGGCTTCGGTCGGAGGAGACCGCGTATGTGGGCGATCGCGTCGACAACGACGTGATCCCGGCAAAGGCCGCCGGCATGACAGCGATCTTCCTGGAGCGCGGCCCGTTCGGCCGGGTGCATGCCCGGCGCGGCGATGCGGCAGGCGCCGACATCCACGTCAAATCATTGTCGGAACTTGCCGACGTCCTGCGATGAACCGCTGCACTGTGCGGCAGGCGTGAGGCAACACGACATTCGGTCGCACGCGGCAGCATTGCGCTACGCGGCGCCAATGTCGATATCGACCGCATCAGCAAACAATCGGAGATGTGCAGACGATGTTCGACGCAAAGCGCCTGCTCGACCAGTTTCTCGGCAGCCAGGGTGATCCGAGGAACCAGCAATCAGGCTCCAATGCGTGGGGCGATGCTGCGCGCGGCGCGGGAGATGCGCTGAATCGAGGCCTTGGCGGGAACCTGGGCGGCATGCTCGGCGGCTTCGGCGGCGGCGCGCTTGCGGGTGGATTGGCGACGGTACTGCTTGGTTCCAAACAGGGACGCAAGCTTGCAGGCAACGCGCTGACGCTTGGCGGCGTGGCCGTGGTCGGCGCGCTGGCCTACCACGCCTACAGGAACTGGCAGACGGGCCAGGCACCACAATCGAGCCAGCAGCAGACATCCGTGCCGATGCTGCCGCCGCCCGGCCAGACGCCGTTCAATCCGGCGGCGGAAGCGGACCAGCAGTCGCTCAGCCGCAATCTCCTGCGCGCGATGATTTCGGCGGCCAAGGCGGACGGACATGTCGACGCGACCGAGCAGGCCAACATCTTCGCCCAGATGGACAAGATGCCGCTCGATGCCGAGGACAAGGCTTTCGTGATCGACGAGCTTCGCAAGCCGCTCGACGTCGACGGTGTCGCCAAGGCGGCGCGCAGTCCGGAGGAAGCGGCGGAGATCTACATCGCCTCGCTGCTGGCGATCGACGTCGACAACCCGTCGGAGCGCGCCTATCTCGACATGCTCGCCGCACGTCTGCAGCTCGATCCGAAGCTCGTCGCGCATCTGCACGCGACGGTGGAAGGGGCGACGGAAAAGGCGGCGTCAGCCTCGGCCGGCTGACGCATGCGGCCGCTATCTTGAAAGAGCGCCTGCAGCGCTGCGGCAGCGGTTGCCGCAGCCCTCAGCGCGCTGTCGACGGATCGGATCGCTCAGACGACCGTCAACTTGACGGGCATGCTGCCCTTGGTCGCCTTGGAATACGGGCACACCGTGTGAGCTTCCTCGATCAGCGCCTGGACCTTGTCCTTCTCCGCGCCCGGAACCGAAACCTTCAGTTCGGCTGAGAGCGTGAAGCCGCCCTCGGTGTTCAGCGTGACTTCGCAGGTGACCTTCGCGGTCTGCGCATCGATGCCGTGCTTCTTGCCGAGCACCAGCAGCGCCTGACCGAAGCAGGAGGAATAGCCGAGCGCGAAAAGCTGCTCGGGATTGTGGCCGTCGCCCGCGCCGCCGATTTCCTTCGGCAACGCCATCGCGAGCGCAAGGCCGCCTTCGTCGAGCATCGCCCGGCCGTTCCGGCCACCCTTCGTCGTCGCTTTTGTCACATAGGCCATGGTCTTGCTCCTTGCTGGCAGCCCCAGTGTTTCTTAGCACACCGGATCGGCTGCGGCACCGATGCGACTGACAATGGCAGAGAGGCCGCTGGCGCCGAACGGCCAAGCCAGGCGGCGCGCCGAGCGCCTGGCTAATGCAGTGCAGTGCCTTCGAGGTGCTGCAGGACCGTCTTGAAGTGGTCGAGCCGCGTGATCTCCTTGTCGAGCTCGGTGCCCTCCGCAAGGCGGGCGATCTCGGCCTCCATGTCGGCGACCCGTTTGGCGAAGGCCGCCTTGTCGAGCTCATCGACCGACGTCGCGACATCCGCCAGCACCGTCAACCCGGTGGGCGAGACTTCGGCGATGCCGCCCAGCACCACGATCTTCTCCTGCTGGCCGCCGGAGAAAACGGTCATGATGCCAGGACGGATGCTTGCGATCACCGGCGCATGACCGGCGAGCACGCCGAAATCACCTTCGGTGCCCGGAATATCGACCTGATCGACTTCGCCGGAAAAAACCATCCGCTCCGGAGAAACGAGATCGAACTGGAAAGTGGCCATAGCTGGAAATCCGATTAGCTTACGCGCCCTCGGCGAGCTTCTTGCCCTTGGCGACCGCGTCGTCGATCGTGCCGACGTTGTAGAACGCCTGCTCGGGCAGGTGATCGTACTCGCCGTCGACGATCGCCTTGAACGAGCGGATCGTGTCCTCGAGGCTGACGAAGATGCCGGGCAGGTTCGTGAAGGCTTCGGCGACGTGCAGCGGCTGGGCGAGGAAGCGCTGGATCTTGCGGGCGCGGGCCACCACCAGCTTGTCGTCTTCGGACAGCTCGTCCATGCCGAGAATGGCGATGATGTCCTTCAGCGCCTTGTACTGCTGCAGCACTTCCTGCACCCGGCGGGCGATCGTGTAGTGCTCCACACCGATCACGTTCGGATCCATGATGCGCGAGGTGCTGTCGAGCGGATCCACCGCCGGGAAGATCGCCAGTGCGGCGATGTCGCGCGAGAGCACGGTGGTGGCGTCAAGGTGAGCCATCGAGGTGGCGGGCGCCGGGTCGGTCATGTCGTCGGCCGGCACGTAAATCGCCTGTACCGAGGTGATCGAGCCCTTGTCGGTCGAGGTAATGCGCTCCTGAAGGTTGCCCATCTCGGTCGCGAGCGTCGGCTGATAACCCACCGCGCTCGGGATACGGCCGAGCAGAGCCGACACTTCCGAACCGGCCTGGGTGAAGCGGAAGATGTTGTCGATGAACAGCAGCACGTCCTTGCCTTCGACGTCGCGGAAGTACTCGGCCTGCGCAAGGCCGGTCAGTGCGACGCGGGCGCGCGCGCCCGGCGGCTCGTTCATCTGGCCGTAGACCAGCGTGCACTTCGATCCGACGGTCGACCCGTTGTTCTTCTTCGGATCGATGTTCACGTTCGACTCGATCATCTCGTGATAGAGGTCATTGCCTTCGCGCGTGCGCTCGCCGACGCCGGCCAGCACCGAGTAACCGCCGTAGGCCTTGGCGATGTTGTTGATCAATTCCTGCATCGTCACGGTCTTGCCGACGCCGGCGCCACCGAACAGGCCGATCTTGCCGCCCTTGGTGTAGGGGCAGAGCAGATCGATGACCTTGATGCCGGTGACAAGCACTTCGGCCGTTCCCGCCTGCTCGGCAAACGACGGCGCTTCGCGATGGATCGGCGAGGTGTGATCGAGCGCAATCGGGCCGGCCTCGTCGATCGGCTCGCCGATGACGTTCATGATGCGGCCGAGCGTCGCCGGGCCGACCGGCACGCGGATCGGTCCGCCGGTGTCGATCACCTCGGCGCCGCGCACGAGGCCTTCGGTCGCGTCCATGGCGATGGCGCGCACGGAGTTTTCGCCGAGATGCTGCGCGACCTCGAACACCAGACGCACCCTCGCGCCCGTCCTCGGGTCGATGTTGGTGGTCTCGAGCGCATTCAGGATCGCGGGCAACTCGCCGTCGAACGCGACGTCGACGACGGCGCCGATCACCTGGGTGAGGCGGCCCTTGTTGTTCTTCGTGGTCAATGCGGGTGCGGCCATGGTCGGTCTCTTTCTAAATAGCCAATTAGACGGCAGACGCGCCGGAGATGATCTCGATCAGCTCCTTGGTGATTTGCGCCTGGCGCGTGCGGTTCATCTGGATGGTGAGAGCCTTGATCAGATCGCCGGCGTTGCGCGTGGCGTTGTCCATCGCGGTCATCTGAGAGGCATAGAAGCCGGCTTGATTTTCCAGCAGCGCCGCCAGGATCTGGACGGCGATATTCTGCGGCAGCAGGGTTTCGAGGATCGTCGCCTCGTCCGGCTCATAATCATAGAACGCAGTGTTGTTCGCTGCATCCGCCTCGACGCTGGCGGGAATGAGCGGACGCGCCGTCGGCGTCTGCGTCACAACCGACTTGAAGCGGCTGGAGACCAGCGTGACGACATCGACCTCGTCCTTGGCGTACATGTCGATGATCTTCTGGGCGATCGGACGCGCCAGCGCCATGGTCGCCGCCTTCACGCCAAACTCGAAGTGATCGGCAAGCATCGCCCCGTGCGTGCGGCGCAGCTGGTCGCGGCCCTTGCGGCCGATGGTGATGATCTTGACGTTCTTGCCCTCGGCGACCAGGGCGCCGATCCGCTCGCGCGCAGCGCGCACCACGGCGGAATTGAAGCCGCCCGCGAGACCGCGGTCGGAGGTCGCGACCACGAACAGGTGGCGCTGGTCCTTGCCGTTGCCGGCGAGCAGCGGCGGTGCATCGGGACCGGTCAGGCCGGCCGCCAGGTTGGCGATCACTGCCGCCATCCTGGTCGCATAGGGGCGTGCGCTTTCAGCGTTCGACTGCGCGCGGCGCAGCTTCGCTGCGGCCACCATCTGCATCGCCTTCGTGATCTTCTGGGTGGATTTCACCGCAGCGATCCGAACGCGCATTTCCTTGACGGATGCCATAGCTGGCTACTCTTTCCTACCGTCTCAGGCTGCGAAGGTCTTGCCGAACTCGTCGAGCGCCCGCTTCAACGAATCTTCCAGATCTTTCGTCAGCTCCTTCTTGGTGCGGATGCCGTCGAGGATCTCCGGATGGCTCCCCTTCAGCTTGGAGAGCAGCGAGGTCTGGTAGTCGCCGATCTTGTTGACCGGTATCGTATCGAGATAGCCGCGGGTACCGGCATAGATCACCGCCACCTGCTCCTCGACCTGGAACGGCTTGTACTGCGGCTGCTTCAAGAGCTCGGTCAGACGTTCGCCGCGCGCGAGCATCTTCTGCGTCGAGGCGTCGAGGTCGGAGCCGAACTTCGCGAACGCGGCCATTTCGCGGTACTGGGCCAGCTCGGCCTTGATCGGGCCAGAGGCCGTCTTCATCGCCTTGATCTGCGCCGACGAGCCGACGCGGCTGACCGAGATGCCGACGTTCACCGCCGGACGAACGCCCTGATAGAACAGGTCGGTCTCGAGGAAGATCTGGCCGTCGGTGATGGAGATGACGTTGGTCGGGATGTAGGCCGAGACGTCGTTCGCCTGCGTCTCGATGATCGGCAGCGCGGTCAACGAGCCGCCGCCGTTGTCCTCGTTCAGCTTTGCGGCGCGCTCGAGCAGGCGGCTGTGCAGATAGAACACGTCGCCCGGATAGGCTTCGCGGCCCGGCGGGCGGCGCAGCAGCAGCGACATCTGGCGATAGGCGACGGCCTGCTTGGACAGATCGTCATAGATGATCAGCGCGTGCATGCCGTTGTCGCGGAAGTACTCGCCCATGGCGCAGCCGGAGAATGGTGCAAGGAACTGCAGCGGTGCAGGCTCCGACGCGGTCGCCGCAACGACGATGGTGTAGTCCATCGCGCCGGCGTCCTCGAGCGTCTTGACGAGCTGCGCCACCGTCGAGCGCTTCTGGCCGATGGCGACGTAGATGCAGTAAAGCTTCACCTTCTCGTCGGTGCCAGCGTTGATGGCCTTCTGGTTGATGATGGCGTCGACCGCCACCGCGGTCTTGCCGGTCTGGCGGTCGCCGATGATCAGCTCGCGCTGACCGCGGCCGATCGGAATGAGCGAGTCGATCGCCTTCAACCCGGTCTGCACCGGCTCATGCACCGACTTGCGCGGAATGATGCCAGGCGCCTTGACGTCGACGCGGCGGCGCTCGGCGACGTTGCTGATCGCCCCCTTGCCGTCGATCGGATTGCCGAGCGGGTCGACCACGCGGCCGAGCAGACCCTTGCCGACCGGAACGTCGACGATGGCGCCGGTACGCTTGACGTTGTCGCCTTCCTTGATGGTGGCGTCCGATCCGAAGATGACGACGCCGACATTGTCGCTCTCGAGATTCAGCGCCATGCCCTTGATGCCGCCCGGAAACTCGACCAGCTCGCCGGCCTGGACGTTGTCGAGGCCGTAGACGCGCGCAATGCCGTCACCGACGGACAGCACCTGGCCAACTTCGGTGACCTCGGCTTCCTGTCCGAAATTCTTGATCTGGTCCTTCAGGATCGCGGAAATTTCCGCGGCGCGGATGTCCATCAGCCTGCCTCTTTCATCGCGTGCTTGATCGAATTGAGTTTGGTGCGGAGCGAGGAATCGACCATGCGGCTGCCGAGCTTGACCACAAGCCCGCCGATGATCGCCGGATCGACCTTCACCTTCAGGTCGACATCCTTCCCTGTCACGGATTTCAGCGCACTCTTGAGCGCTTCGAGATTCTTGTCGCTGAGCTGCTCGGCGACAGTGACTTCTGCCGTCGCCTCGCCCTTGAAGTGGGCGACCAGCGCGCGGAAGGTGCGGATCACGTCGCGCACCAGAAAGAGGCGCCGATTGGCGGCCAGCAATTTCAGGAATTTTGCCGAGGTCCCGCCGATACCGGTCCGTTCCAGCAGCGCGGAGAGCGCCTTCACCTGGATCTCCGCGGTGAACACCGGGCTACGCACGAGGCGGGCGAGATCGGCGCTCTCGCCGATCATCTCATCGAACCTGTCCAGGTCTACCTTGACCGAATCGACGGATCGTTCGTCACGCGCCAGCTCGAACAATGCCGTCGCATAACGGCCGGCTACGCCCGAGACGTTCGGATTTTCATCTGCCACGAAAGCGCTCTTTGTCAGCTTGCCGAACTCGCAAGGAAAACGCCGCTGGGAGGCGCCGCCAAGCCCTTGGAGTTCTATAGGAACTTTGATTTCAAACGGCCAGCGTGAGCCGAGGCCCCAGAAAATCGCCGGTTTGCTAACATAGTGAAAGCGCAGGCGCAACATGACCAAATTGCGCACGTGCTTGCGCAAACAGCGCTTGAGGAATCGCACACGCGACGCAGCGCTCCGCACCAACGACGATCGCGCGACGGCAAGCGATGCTTGGCACATGAGCGCGCGCCGCGGAGACGGAAGCTTCGCGGACTTGGATGCCGACTGCCGCCGGCGCGCCTGCGGCTGCGAGACCGGTCTCGAGCGGGTACGGCTGCCGGTCGCCTGGAACAGCGATTTCGCAGCTCACGTTCACGGAACAGACAAAAGGTTCACGCCGAGCTGCCCGCTCAGCTCAAGCTGCCCAGCGCCTGACGCATGACTCGGACCCGGAACCCTATTCTTACGCGGGCGTGACAAAAACTTCGCACAACAGTATTCGAACGAATCTATGGGTTAATTACAGGTTAATTTCAAGAAATTATAAGTATAGAAAGTATAGTCACAATCATTGTCATAATCATGTAGATTTCCGACGCCGCCAGACCTGTCACTTTTACGCCCAATTCTGACGCGAACCCGCCCTCCGCTTCGGGCACGGGGCGCATCTATTCAATCGGGCTGACTGATATACATAACAAGGGACAGGTGGATGCACCGAACGACTACCCGCGCTCGCGCGCGCAAGCTTGCGATCCGCTCAATGCTCACCATGGCGGCCGCAACGGCCATCATCGCGTCGGGAGCGACCGCAGGCGAAGCCAAGGCTCGCAAGGGCTGGCGCAATGCCAATGCGGCGGTCACCAGCGGCACGATTTCCGGCAAGGCGTCCTACTACGGGTCGGAATCCGGCAGCCGGACGGCCTCCGGCGCCCGCTTCAACCCGATGGGGTTGACTGCGGCCCACCGCAGCCTGCCGTTCGGCACCAAGCTGAAGGTCACCCACGCCGGCCGCAGCGTCGTCGTGACGGTCAACGACCGTGGCCCGTTCATCCGCGGCCGCGTGCTCGACCTCTCCAAGGGCGCTGCCCACGCGATCGGCCTGACCGGCCGCGGCGTCGGCCATGTCGTGGCCGAAGTTCAGTAAGTAGCGTCTCGCGTTTCAGTCAAAAACCAAAAGACTGTGCGTAGCGGGCGAAAGCCCGGACCTGCCGTGCCGCTCACAAGCGGCACGGCTTTTTGTTTTCCATGATGAGGCTCACCGGGACGCCTTCTTCACCTCTCCCATGGGGAGAGGTCGGATCGCGCAGCGATCCGGGTGAGGGGGTACTGAGCTCGAGAGTCCCAGTGCCCCTCACCCCAGCCCTCTCCCCGCTGGGGAGAGGGGGCGCGCCTTCCGCACGGCTGGCGCGGCATGTCCCCGACGCCTCACACAAAGCTCTGCGGGTCGACGTCGACTTCGAGTTTCGGGTTCCCCTTGGTCTTTGGGCCCTGGGCGAGCCAGTCGCGCAGGTAGCTGGACAGGTCGTAGCCGCGGGCGGTTTTCACCAGCAGGCGGTAGCGGTAGCGGCCGCGCACGACGGCAAGCGGGGCCTCGGCGGGGCCCAGCACTTTCACCTGATCGTCCAGGGGCGCGGCTGCGGCCAGCTTTCGCGCAAAACCTTCCGCCGTCGCACGATCGCCGGCGGAGATGATCAGACTCGCCAGGCGTCCGAACGGCGGATAGCCGGTGCGCTCGCGCGCCTCGATCTCGCTCTTGTAGAACGCCTCGCGGTCGCAACTGACCAGCGCCCGCATCACCGGGTGCTGGGGCTGATGGGTCTGCAGGTAGCCGATGCCGCGCCCCGCCTCGCGGCCGGCGCGGCCGATCACCTGGTTGAGCAACTGGAAGGTCCGCTCGGCGGCGCGCGGATCGCCGTTGCCGAGGCCTAAGTCCGCGTCGATCACGCCGACCAGATTGAGCCGCGGGAAATGATGGCCCTTGGCCACCAGTTGCGTGCCGATGATGATGTCGACGCGGCCCTCGGCGATCTCGGTCAGCTCGCTGCGCATGGTTTCGATCGAGGTGATGAGATCGCTCGACAGCACCATGGTGCGCGCCTGGGGAAACAGCGAGGCGACCTCTTCCTGCAGGCGCTCGACACCGGGGCCGATGGCGGCAAGCGACTCCTCCGCATGGCACTGCGGGCAGGTGTTCGGCCGCGGGATCGAGAAGCCGCAATGGTGGCAGACGAGGCGCTTGCGAAAGCGGTGATCGACCAGCCAGGCGTCGCAGATGTTGCAGGCAAACCGGTGCCCGCAGGCGCGACACAGCGTCAGCGGCGCATAGCCGCGGCGATTGAGGAACAAGAGCGCCTGCTCGCGCCGCTCGACGGCGTTCAGCACGGCCTCGGCAAGGCGCGGCGCGATGAAGCGGCCGCGGTCGGGGCCTTCTGCGCGCAGATCAATCGGCTCGATGTGCGGCATGTGCTGGCCGCCGAAGCGCGACGGCAGTGCGATGCGCTTGTAGCGGCCGCGGCGGGCGTTGACCTCGGTTTCGACCGACGGCGTCGCCGACGACAGCACCACCGGGATCCTGGCGATGTGCCCGCGCACCACTGCCATGTCGCGTGCGTGGTAATGCGCGCCTTCGTCCTGCTTGTAGGCCTGGTCGTGCTCCTCATCGACGACGATGAGGCCGAGATTTGCGTAGGGCAGCATCAGTGCCGAGCGCGCGCCGATGACGACATGAGCTTCGCCGGTGGCGATCGCCGCCCAGTTGCGCGCACGCGTGCGCGGTGTCAGCTCGGAATGCCACTCATGTGGCCGGACGCCGAAGCGCGTCGTGAAGCGATCGAGAAACTGGCCGGTGAGCGCGATCTCCGGCATCAGGATCAGCGCCTGCCTGCCCTTGCGCAGGACTTCCGCGACCGCCTCGAAATAGACTTCGGTCTTGCCCGACCCCGTGACGCCGTCGAGCAGCGCCACGCCGAATTCATCGGCGGCGGCAAACGCACGCATGGCTTCGGCGGCCACCTGCTGCTCGGGCGAAAAATCCGGAACGGCGAATGCCGGGTCCGGCGCCGGCTGTGGCATCGCCTTCGGCAGCGGTAGCACTTCCAGCGTACCTTCGTCGACCAGGCCGTCGATCACGCCCGTGCTCACGCCTGCTTCGGTCGCAGCCTCAGCCTTGGGCCGCAGCATGCCGTCCGACAATAGCGCGATCACCCGCTGCCGTGCCGGGGTCATGCGCTGCGGTGGCGCGCCGGCGAGGCGCACAGCATAGCGCACGCGCTCCGGCCCGAGATCGCCCATGCGCAGCGTCATCCGCAGCACCATGCCGCGCGACGACAGCGTGTAATCGGCGATCCAGTCGACGAAGCTGCGCAGCTCCGCCTGCAACGGCGGCAGGTCGAGTTTTTCGTCGACGTCCTTCAGGCGGTTGTGCAGGCGGGGTTCCGGCTCGGCATTGTCGGCCCAGACCACCGCCGTCGTCGTCCGCGCGCCCAGCGGCACCGACACAATGTCGCCGGCCTTGAGATCGAGATTCTCAGGGATTCGATAGGAGTAGGTGCGATCGAGGGCAACCGGCGCAAGGACATCGACAAAGCGCGTGGGCATGGTCGCGGTTAGCCTGAAAAGTCTGAATTAAGCTAGGTGCAAGGAAAGGGGTGCGATATTCCGATTCATGTCAAGCAGGCGGCCATCACAACAAGCACCCGCGGCGAGTGAAGCCGCCGAACTTGTCTGTGTGGCCTCGGATCTCGCGGCCGAAATCAACCGCTGGCTGTCGCATCTGCGCAGCGAACGGCGGCTTTCGGCCAAGACGCTGGAGGCCTATGAGCGCGACCTGCGGCAATGCCTGGTGTTCCTGAGCGAGCATTGGGGAGCCCGCGTCACGCTCAAGCAATTCGCCAAGCTCGAGACGACGGATATCCGCGCCTTCATGGCGATGCGCCGCGCCGACGCTATCGCCAGCCGCTCGCTGATGCGGACGCTGGCAGGCTTGCGCTCGTTCGGAAAATTCCTCGAGCGTGAGGGCAAGGGCAAGCTGGGGGCGCTGGCTGCGATCCGTGCGCCGAAGGTCGGTAAGACGTTGCCAAAGCCGCTGACGGTGGTGAACGCCAAGCGCATGGCCGATGCGGACATACGCGCGGGCGAGGATCGCGAGCCCTGGGTGCTGGCACGCGACGCCGCCGTGATGGCGCTGCTGTACGGCTCGGGCCTGCGCATTTCCGAAGCGCTGGGCCTGAAACGGCGCGACGTGCCGCAGCCGGGCGCGGGCGACGTGCTGGTCGTTACCGGCAAGGGCAACAAGACGCGCATGGTGCCGGTGCTGCAGAACGTACTGACGCTGGTCGCCGAGTATGTGGCGATGTGCCCCTATGATCTTGCCGCCGACAAGCCGATCTTCGTCGGCGCACGTGGCGGGTCGTTAAGTCCGCGCATCATTCAACTGACGATGGCGCGCCTGCGCGGCGCACTCGGCCTGGCCGACAGCGCCACGCCGCACGCGCTGCGGCACTCGTTCGCCACCCACCTGCTCGGCCGCGGCGGCGACCTGCGCGCGATCCAAGAGCTGCTCGGCCACGCCTCGCTCTCGACCACGCAGATTTATACCGCCGTCGACACCGAGCGCCTGCTCGACGTCTACAAGACCGCCCACCCCCGCGCCTGAACCTTCTCGACCGCCCGCGCAAGGCCTTGCGCCAGGCGGCCCCTTCGGCCAAACGTCCTCTCCGGGACACGACGGGGAAGGGACACCATGGGCGCCCATGAAAGCATGGAGCATGCCGAACACGCCGAGCATGCATCCAGTTCGAACAAGCGCATTGCGCTGTTGATCGCGGTGATCGCGCTGTTTCTGGCGTTGTCGGAAACGCTCGGCAAGAGCGCACAGACCGACGCACTGAGCCAGAATATCGAGGCCTCCAACCTTTGGGCGTTCTTCCAGGCGAAGACGATCCGCATGACCACCGTGCGCGCGGCGGCCGAAGGCTTGCAGACGCAACTCGAGAAAGAGGCCGACGCGGCGTTCAAACCCATCGCCAGCAAGCGGATCGACTTCTGGCAGAAGACGGCGCAGCGCTATGACGACGAGCCGGACACGGGCGAAGGCCGCAAGCAGCTGGTCGTGCGCGCCAAGAAGGCCGAGGAGAGGCGCGACACGTCACTCGCGAAGTATCATCACTTCGAGATTGCCTCCGCCGCATTCCAGATCGGCATCGTGCTGGCGTCGGCAACCATCATCACTGGCATCGTGATGCTGTCATGGGGTGCGATGGCGCTGGCGGCGATCGGCATCGGTTTTACGGTCGTCGGCATTTTTGCCCCGCATGCGGTGCATTTGTTTTAGCCTTCAGGAACGAACAACAGGGGAGCGAAACCCATGATCATCGCGATCGACGCAGCCGGCACGGTGTCTTTGCAGGAAGCCTCCGACTTCAAGGGTTTCAAGGTGACGGCGCCGAATACGGACGGCGCGTTCCTGACGAAGGCGCTCAGCGCCGCCGGGCGCTACGACGGCTCGCATGCGTGGATTTCGCAGGCCTGGCTGATCGAGCAAGGCCAGGCGCACGGCGCCACCTGGCGCGAAGGTTTTGACAAGATGGCGGGATACGCACAGTCGAAAGGCTGGATCGAGAACGGTGCGATCCGGGCGCATGTGGAGGTGGTTTGATTTGTCGTCCTTGCACGACATCACCACAGACGATTGTCATTGCCGGGCTTGACCCACGGCTGTCCGGTTCGATTTTGATGGACAGGGTGCATGGCGTGGATTCTTCTGTGTCTTGACGTTTTGCCGACGATCGAGACACGGAAAGGAAACCGCGCCATGCGGCACCAGAATAGCGTATT
>JAESGW010000342.1_pt1 | contig 60425 bp, 63 predicted proteins | sample 9269791 | NCBI WGS metagenome assembly JAESGW01 (sample SAMN16773120, study PRJNA677053) | algae metagenome | isolation source: Aphanocapsa lilacina HA4352-LM1 and co-occurring heterotrophs from near cave... | place: USA: Maniniholo cave, near Haena, Kauai, HI | collected 2009-07-28
AATCTCGATCCGCTCTTCAAGGCTGAGCTGGCAGTAACATTGTCCCATCGCAACAACACCATAGCAGGTGTTGCACTTGTTCTGTGAACTCAGGGGATCCAGTATTCCAGAGGCAGCAGTGAGTGAACCGAGAAGCCGCGGCGTACTGGATCCCCCGCATTCGCGGGGGATGACAGTCTCTGGGTGGCGGGGAGCTCTGGATTGCCTCGCCTCGCGCGCAATGACAGGCTAAGAGCGCCTCATCCCAATTCCGAACCAAAAGCCCAAAAAGGAAACCCCATGCTCACGCTTCATCATCTCAACGACTCCCGCTCACAGCGGATCCTGTGGCTGCTGGAGGAACTCGGCACGCCCTACGAGATGAAGCGCTATCAGCGCAACGCCGAGACCCGGCTGGCGCCGCCGGAGCTGAAGAAAATCCATCCGCTCGGCAAGTCGCCGGTCATCACCGACGGCGACACCACGATCGCCGAATCCGCCGCCATCGTCGATTACATCATCCGCCGTTATGGCAAGGGAGCGATGATGCCGGCACAGGGGAGCGCGGACTATGAAGCCTATAACGAGTGGCTGCATTATTCCGAGGGCTCGGCGATGCTGCCGCTGATGCTGAACCTCTACGTCTCGCGGTTGAAGGAGGCGGGCGCGCCGCTGCACCCGCGCATCGACAGCGAACTGGCCAACCATCTCGGTTACGTCGACGGCGCGCTGAAGGGCCGCGACTTCTTTGTCGGCCAGTCGCTGACCGGCGCCGACATCCAGATGAGCTTTGTCGGCGAGATGGCAAAAGTCTTCGACAAGCTCGCCCCGTATCCGAACCTCGCCGGCTGGCTTTCGCGGATACACGCCCGGCCCGCGTTCAAGCGCTCGGTGGAGAAGGGCGGGGCATACCGGTTTGCCTGAGGGGAGGCTTTGGAGGGGGAGTCATTCCGGGGCGCCCCATAGTTCGATGCATCGCATCGCCCCGAAATGACGGCGGGTGGGGAGCACGTCCCGGCACTAGGCCGGGGCGACGGCGGAGGGTGGACCCCCCTTCCGCCCCACCATATCTTGCATAAATATCAGCCCGATACCGCAAGCGCTTGGCCAATTCCGGCCAATGTGGTATCCCGCAGGCACTTCTTTCGACCGCCACACCAAACCCGCCCGCCTTGCCCCTAAGGGCTTGCGGCGGTGGAGATATTTCGCCCCATGACCTCATCCTCCAGCGCCAAAACCGCCTCCGCGCCCGAGTCGTTCTTCACGGCGACCCTTGCCGAGGCCGATCCGGAGATCGCCGCCGCGATCAAGGGCGAACTTGGCCGTCAGCGCCATGAAGTCGAGCTGATCGCGTCGGAAAACATCGTCAGCCGTGCCGTGCTGGAAGCGCAGGGTTCGGTGATGACGAACAAGTACGCGGAAGGTTATCCGGGCAATCGCTATTACGGCGGCTGCGAGTGGGTCGACGTCGCCGAGACGCTGGCGATCGACCGTGCCAAGAAGCTGTTCGGCGCGCAGTTTGCCAACGTGCAGCCGAACTCCGGCAGCCAGATGAACCAGGCAACCTTCCTGGCGCTGCTGCAGCCCGGCGATACCTTCATGGGCCTCGACCTCGCCGCCGGCGGTCATCTCACCCACGGCTCTCCCGTCAACATGTCCGGCAAGTGGTTCAAGGCGTCGCACTACACCGTGCGCCGCGAGGACCAGATCATCGACATGGACGAGGTGGCGAAGCAGGCCGAGCAGGTGCGCCCGAAACTCATCATCGCCGGCGGATCGGCCTATTCGCGCGCGTGGGACTTCAAGCGCTTCCGCGAGATCGCCGACTCTGTCGGCGCCTATCTCCTGGTCGACATGGCGCATTTCGCCGGTCTCGTCGCCGGCGGCGTCCATGCCTCGCCGGTGCCGCATGCCCACGTCACCACCACCACCACGCATAAATCGCTGCGCGGCCCGCGCGGCGGCCTGATCCTCTGCAACGACGAGGCGATCGCCAAGAAGCTGAACTCGGCGATCTTCCCGGGCCTGCAGGGTGGTCCGCTGATGCACGTGATCGCGGCCAAGGCGGTCGCCTTCGGCGAGGCGCTGCGCCCGGATTTCAAGATCTACGCGAAGAACGTGGTCGAGAATGCCAAGGCGCTGGCGGAAACGCTGCGCGGCCACGGCTTCGACATCGTCTCGGGTGGTACCGACAACCATTTGATGCTGGTTGACCTCAGGCCCAAGGGCCTGAAGGGCAACGTCTCCGAAAAGGCATTGGTGCGCGCCGCCATCACCTGCAACAAGAACGGCATTCCCTTCGATCCGGAAAAGCCGTTCGTCACCTCCGGGCTTCGCCTCGGTACGCCGGCGGCGACCACGCGCGGCTTTGGCGTGGCCGAGTTCCAGCAGGTCGGCGGCATGATCGCCGAAGTGCTGAACGCGCTGGCGCAGTCGGCCGACGGCAAGGCGCCGCTGGTCGAAGCCGCCATCAAGGAACGCGTGAAGGCACTCACCGACCGCTTCCCGATCTATCAGTAAAGGTACCGTTGGATGCGTTGTCCCAGCTGCAATAGTCTCGATACGCAGGTGAAGGACTCGCGTCCGACCGAGGATTCGGCCGTGATCCGGCGGCGGCGGGTGTGCATCGCCTGCAACTTTCGCTTCACGACCTTCGAGCGGGTGCAGCTGCGCGAACTCACCGTGATCAAGCGCAACGGCCGCCGGGTACCGTTCGATCGCGACAAGCTGGTCCGCTCGCTACAGATCAGCCTGCGCAAGCGGCCGGTCGACCCTGAAAGGGTCGAGAAGATGGTTTCCGCGATCGTGCGCGAGCTCGAGAGCGGCGGCGAGGCCGAGGTTTCCTCGGAGGCGATCGGCGAGATCGTGATGGAGCATCTGCGCCAGCTCGACGACGTCGCTTATGTCCGCTTCGCCTCCGTCTACCGCAATTTCCGCGAGGCCAAGGACTTCGAGGCCGTGCTGGGCGAACTCTCCGCAGAAGACGCCGCGCGGGTCGCCACGTTGCGCAAATGATCTTCCGTATTCTGGAAGACCAGTACGGGCAGAAACTGAAGGAGGCCAAGCTGGCCGGCGCGGCCGACCAGCGCTTCATGCAGCTTGCGCTTGCGCTTGGCCGCCGTGGCCTGGGCCGTACCTGGCCTAACCCCGCCGTCGGCGCCGTCGTCGTCAAGGATGGCGTCATCGTCGGCCGCGGCTGGACCCAGCCCGGGGGGCGGCCGCATGCCGAGCCCGAGGCGCTGCGGCGGGCCGGCGAGGCCGCGCGCGGCGCCACGCTTTACGTGACGCTAGAGCCCTGTTCGCATTTCGGCAAATCGCCGCCCTGCGTCGATGCCGTGATTGCGTCGGGCATTTCGCGCGTGGTGTCGGCGATCGAGGATCCCAATCCCGAAGTAGCCGGGCAGGGGCATGCAAAACTTCGGGCCGCCGGTATCGCGGTCGATGTCGGTCTCGGCGCCGAAGAAGCCGCCCGCGACCACGCCGGCCACTTCCGCCGCATCCGCGACAAGCGCCCGCACGTGATCCTCAAGCTGGCGGTATCCGCCGACGAGAAGATCGGCGCACCCGGCGGCAAGCCGGTCGCGATCACGGGGGAGACGGCGCGGACGCGGGTGCACCTGCTGCGCGCGCAATGCGACGCCATCCTGGTCGGCATCGGCACCGTGCTGGCGGACGATCCGCTGCTGACCTGCCGCCTCCCGGGCATGGAGCCGCGCTCGCCGGTGCGGGTGGTGCTGGATCGCGCCCTTCGAATGCCGGGCACCAGCAAGCTGCTCCAGTCCGCGCGCCAGACGCCATTATGGGTGATGACATCGGATTTCGCCGAGGCGCCGGCGGCCATGAAGCTCGGCGCGGCCGGGGCGCAGGTGATGCGCGTCGCTGCCACGGCCAACCCGGGGCTGGACCTGCCCGTGGTGCTGCGCGCGCTGTCGGACAAGGGCATCACGCGACTGATGGTGGAAGGCGGCTCGCGGGTGGCGTCGTCCTTCGTCGCGAGCGGCCTGGTCGATGAAGTCTGGCTGCTGCGCGGGCCTGATGTCATCGGGCCGGAAGGCGTTCCCGCACTGGACGCATTGCCGCTGTCGGCTCTCACCGGGTCGCCCGCGTTCAAGACACGTGCTAGCGAAAGTATCGGCGAAGATTCCCTCACTGTTTACGAGCGCGTTTAATGTTCACTGGAATTGTCACCGACATCGGCGAGATCGTCGCCCTGACGCCAACGGCGCAGGGACAGTTGCACCGTATTCGCATCGCCTGCCGATATGATCAGAAGACCATCGCGGACGGCGCCTCGATCGCCTGCAACGGCGTCTGCCTGACCGTAGTCGCCTCCGGCGTCGACGGCGGCAGGACCTGGTTCGACGTCGACGCCGCGGCCGAAACGCTCGGCATGACCACGGCCAAGCACTGGATCAAGGGAACCAGGCTCAATCTCGAGCGCGCGCTCAAGATCGGCGACGAACTCGGCGGGCACATCGTGGCTGGCCATGCCGACGGCATCGCCACCATCGTCAAGCGCGACGATCTCCCTGATATGGCGCGGTTCGAGCTGCGCACGACGCGGGAGCTCGCACGCTTCATCGCCACCAAGGGCTCGATCACGCTGGACGGCGTGTCGCTGACGGTCAATGCGGTTGAAGATGTCGTATTTTCAGTGCTGATCATCCCGCATACGCTCAGCGTGACGACGCTGAGTGGCTGGGGCGCCGGCAGCGAGGTCAACATCGAAGTCGATCTGATGGCCCGCTACGCGGCGCGGCTGTCAGAAATGAAGTGACGGCGCTGCCGTCATTCCGGGGCGCGAAGCGAACCCGGAATCTCGAGATTCCGGGTTCGATGCTAAAGCATCGGCCCGGAATGACGATGGATCGAGTTCGCGCTTGGCTTAGCCACCCACGGCGACTACATAACGCGTCGGTAGAGTGAAACGGATTGACCAATGGCAGACCCACGGCGCGCACCGCTGAAGGACGAGACCGACATCGCCGGCGCGCGCGCGCTGATCGTCGAGGCGCGGTTCTATGACGACATCCAGGACGCGCTGATGGAAGGCGCCGTCGCCGAGCTCAAGGCGGCCGGCGTGACGCATGACGTCATCACCGTGCCCGGCGCGTTGGAAATTCCGGCCGCGATTGCGATCGCGCTCGATGCCGCGCAGAAGAATGGCAAGCCCTATGACGCGGCGATCGCGCTCGGCTGCGTGGTGCGCGGCGACACCATCCATTTCGAAATCGTCTCGATCGAATCTTCGCGGGCGCTGATGGACCTGGCGGTCGCCAGAGGCTTTCCGCTCGGCAACGGCATCATCACCGTCAACACCGAGGCGCAGGCCTGGGCGAGGGCGCGCGCCAGCGAACTCAACAAGGGCGGCGACGCCGCACGCGCGGCGTTGGCGATGCTGCGGATCAAACGCCGGCTGACAAAGGCCTGATGATGGCAGACAGCAAGAAGCCCGCGAAGGGTCCCGACCGGAAAGCCAACCGGCGGGGTGCGGCGCGGCTTGCCGCGGTGCAGGCGCTGTATCAGATGGACATCGCGGGCGCCGGGATCAACGATATTTTCGCCGAGTTTGAAAGCCACTGGCTCGGCAACGAGGTCGAGGGCGAAAAATACCTGCCGGCGGAAGCCGCGTTTTTCAAGGACGTCGTCGCCGGCGTCGTGCGCGACCAGGCGAAACTCGATCCCCTGATCGACGATGCGCTCCAGAAGGGCTGGCCGCTGAAGCGGATCGACGCGATTCTGCGTGCGGTGCTGCGGGCCGGATCCTACGAACTGGAGCACCGCAGGGATGTGCCGGGGCGCGTGGTGGTGTCGGAATATGTCGACGTCGCGCACGCCTTCGTCGAAAAGGACGAAACAGGCATGGTGAATGCCGTGCTCGACCAGATCGCGCGCCAGTTCCGCGCCGACGAGTTCGCGCGTGGCTAGCGCCAAACCCGCGTCCGGCGAGGACGCGCTGATCGCGCGCTATTTCCGGCCGCTTGCGACCGACCCGGGCGCCTTCGGCCTCGACGACGACGCCGCGGCGCTGAAGCCAAATGGCGACGATATCGTGGTGACGACGGACGCCATCGTCGAAGGCGTCCATTTCCTGCCCGACGATCCGCCCGATACCGTCGCGCGCAAGGCGCTGCGGGTGAACCTCAGCGATCTCGCGGCGAAGGGTGCCGTGGCCGCCGGTTTCGTGCTGACGCTGGCGCTGCGCAAGGCCGAGGAGACCTGGCTGAAGCCGTTCGCGGCGGCGTTGGGCGAGGATGCCGCTCAATATGGATGCCCGCTGTTGGGCGGGGATACCGTCTCGACGCCGGGTCCTCTGATGGTCTCGGTCACCGCATTCGGCCGCGTGCCGCCGGGCAAGATGGTTCACCGCAGCGGGGCGAAACCCGGCGACCGCTTGATGGTCACCGGCACGATCGGTGATGCGGCGCTGGGGCTTGCCATTCTCAAGGGCGGCAAGGTCCACGCCGCGACGGCAGACACGGCCGCGCGCGAAACGCTGGTCGGGCGTTATCGCGTTCCGCAGCCGCGCGTGGCCATGGCGGAGATCGTTCGGGCCCATGCCAGCGCGGCGATGGATGTGTCGGACGGCCTTGCCGGTGATCTGACCAAGCTCTGCGGCGTGTCTGACGTTTCCGCCGCGATCTATCTGGCTTCGATCCCGCTGTCCGATGCGGCGAAGGATCTGGTATCGCGCGGCATTGTCGGACCGGAAATGTTGATTGCAGGCGGCGACGATTACGAGATCCTGTGCACGATCGCGGAGGATCGCGTCGAGGCGTTCGTGCAAGCCGCCAAGCGCGCCGGAGTACCGGTGAGTTCCATCGGGACGGTGGTCGCGGGAAGCGCATCGCCGAAGTTCATCGACGGGCAGGGCAGGGAAATCGCGCTGGCGCGGCGCTCCTACAGCCATTTTTGAAGCAGACCCGTTAACGCCGCCGCGTTTATTTGGCGCCAGCCATTGCAATTCTGTGGAAAACCTATAGGTGTAGGACCATTCGATTACCGCCGTGCCTTTTTGAACGCGCCCCGAGGGGCTTCTTTCCAGAGACATCGTCGAGAACGGATTTGAATCCGCGCGATCGCCGCGCGGAATGAAAGCCTATGTGCTTTGGAGAAGATAAAATGGCTACGGGAACGGTGAAGTGGTTCAACGGTCAAAAGGGTTTCGGTTTCATTGAGCCGAGCGATGGCAGCAAGGATGTGTTCGTTCACATCTCCGCCGTCGAGCGCGCCGGCCTCAGCGGTCTGGCCGAAGGTCAGAAGGTTCAGTTCGAACTCAAGACCGACAAGATGCGGGGCAAGGTGAGCGCGGAAAATCTGTCGCTCGCCTAAAGGCCTCGAAACGGTCGTTTCACGGATGTACTGGAATGGCTCGTGAGCCCGCTCGATCCCGATGGGATTGGGCGGGCTTTTGTATTTCTGACCAAGAGCGAACCCCGGCGACGATTCGCCCGGCGCTTTGGCCTGTGATTCCTTTCGAAAATCGACCGATTCTGGCTCCCGCAGCGTTGCGCCGGGGGGGCGATTTTGGCATGGTCCGGCCGATTTGAGGCCGCCCTTTGGGCAGGGAAGGCCTCCTTTTTATGCGTCCTCCGCGTTCGCGGTGAAGGCGCGGGGTGGAACAATAAAGGTCTGAGGCAAAATCAATGACAGCATTGTGGGTGATTGTGCTCTGCGGAGCGCTTTCGATCGTTTACGCCGCCTGGGCGACGTCGTCCGTACTCAAGGCGGACGCGGGCAACGCGCGCATGCAGGAGATCGCGGCTGCGGTTGCCGAGGGCGCGCAGGCCTATCTCAAGCGCCAGTACATGACGATCGGCATGGTCGGTATCGTGATCTTCGCGCTGCTGGCCTATTTCCTCGGCATGCTGGTTGCGATCGGCTTCCTGATCGGCGCCGTGCTGTCGGGTGCCGCCGGCTTCATCGGCATGAACGTCTCGGTTCGCGCCAACGTCCGCACCGCCCAGGCCGCCACGACCTCGCTGGCCGGCGGTCTCGAACTGGCCTTCAAGGCCGGCGCCATCACCGGCATGCTGGTCGCGGGTCTCGCGTTGCTCGGCGTCACCATCTACTTCGCCTACCTGACCCAGGTCCTGGGCCTCAAGGCCAATGACCGCGTCGTCATCGACGCGCTGGTGGCGCTCGGCTTCGGCGCATCGCTGATCTCGATTTTCGCCCGTCTCGGCGGCGGTATCTTCACCAAGGGCGCCGACGTCGGCGGCGACCTCGTCGGCAAGGTCGAAGCCGGTATCCCCGAGGACGATCCGCGCAACCCGGCGACCATCGCCGACAACGTCGGTGACAACGTCGGCGACTGCGCCGGCATGGCGGCCGACCTGTTCGAGACCTACGCGGTGACCGCGGTCGCCACCATGGTGCTGGCCGCGATCTTCTTCGCGACGTCGCCGCTGCTGGTGAACATGATGACCCTGCCGCTCGCCATTGGCGGCGTCTGCATCATCACCTCGATCATCGGCACCTTCTTCGTCAAGCTCGGTTCCAACCAGTCCATCATGGGCGCGCTCTACAAGGGCCTGATCGCAACCGGCGTGCTGTCGCTGGTCGGCGTTGCGCTCGCGATCCACTGGCTGGTCGGTTTCGGTCCGCTGGCGGGCGTGAAATACACCGGCATGGCGCTGTTCCAATGCGGCGTCGTCGGCCTCGTGGTTACCGGCCTGATCATCTGGATCACCGAATACTACACCGGCACCGACTATCGCCCTGTGAAGTCGATCGCCGCTTCTTCGGTCACCGGCCACGGCACCAACGTGATCCAGGGTCTGGCGATCTCGATGGAATCGACCGCGATGCCCGCGATCGTCATCATCGCCGGTATCCTCGTCACCTACAGCCTTGCCGGCCTGTTCGGCATCGCGATCGCCACCACGACGATGCTGGCGCTGGCCGGCATGATCGTGGCGCTCGACGCCTTCGGTCCGGTCACCGACAATGCCGGCGGCATTGCCGAAATGGCCGGCCTGCCGAAGGAAGTGCGCAAGTCGACCGACGCGCTCGACGCGGTCGGCAACACCACCAAGGCGGTTACCAAAGGTTATGCGATCGGCTCCGCCGGTCTCGGCGCACTGGTGCTGTTTGCGGCCTACAATGAAGACCTCAAGTTCTTCATCGCCAACTCTGCCAAGCATCCGTACTTCCAGGGCGTCGCTCCGGACTTCTCGCTCAACAATCCTTACGTCGTGGTCGGCCTGTTGTTCGGCGGCCTGCTGCCGTATCTGTTCGGCGCGATGGGCATGACCGCGGTCGGCCGTGCGGCCGGCGCGATCGTCGAGGAAGTGCGGCGTCAGTTCCGCGAGAAGCCCGGCATCATGCAGGGCACCGACAAGCCGGACTACGGCAAGGCCGTCGACTTGCTGACCAAGGCGGCGATCAAGGAAATGATCATTCCGTCGCTGTTGCCGGTGCTGTCGCCGATCTTCGTCTACTTCGTGATCTACGCGATCGCGGGCGGCGGCGCGGCCGGGAAGTCGGCGGCGTTCTCGGCCGTCGGCGCGATGCTGCTCGGCGTGATCGTGACCGGTCTGTTCGTCGCGATCTCGATGACCTCGGGCGGCGGCGCCTGGGACAATGCCAAGAAGTACATCGAGGACGGCCACTACGGCGGCAAGGGCTCCGACGCCCACAAGGCGGCCGTGACCGGCGACACCGTCGGCGATCCCTACAAGGATACGGCGGGCCCCGCCGTCAACCCGATGATCAAGATCACCAACATCGTGGCGCTGCTGCTGCTGGCGGTCCTCGCGCACTGAGCGGCGAGAAGCTCAACGAAAAGAAGAACCCCGCGGTGCGAGCCGCGGGGTTTTTGATTCTGTGCAGGTTGAAGCTAAGCCACCATCACGTTCAACGAATCCGCAGAGACCGGCGGACAACATGGAGACTGATCGATGTCGCTGTCATCCGCCCGAAACTATGCCCTCCGCGCCTCCAAGTCGCAGGATCAGAAGGAGGCCGTCGAACTGCTGTCGAAGGCGATCCTGGAATTGGCGACGTCGATTGAAGCCACCGATGCCAAAATCAAGAAGATCAACAAATCATCCTGACCGGAAGCACGGGAGTTCCCTCAGCCCGCGTCCATCTGCAGGCCTTCGCGCTTGATGATCTCACCGAACTTGGTGGTTTCCGCCTGCACGAAGTCGGAGAATTGCTTCGGCGTACCCCAGTCGGCAGTCGCGCCCATCTTGCCGATGGTGGTCTTGATGTCGTCGCGCGCGAGCATCGCCTTGATCTGCTGATTGAGCGCCTCGACAGCAGGAGCTGGCGTTGCCTTCGGCTGGAAGATGCCGAACCAGGAGGAGACGTCGAACTTCGCAAGCTCGGGCCCGCTCTCGCGCATGGTCGGGACGGTCGGCGCCAATGCACTGCGTTCGGTCGTCGTGACGCAAAGTGCATTCAGCTTGCCGTCCTGAGTCTGCGGCAGCGACGGATAGAGATTGTCGAACAGGATCTGGATATCGCCGGCAAGCGCTGCCTGCAGCGCCGGCCCGGCACCGCGGAACGGCACGTGTACCATCTTCAGGTTCGTGAGCTGCAGGAACCAGGCGCCGGTGAGGTGAGGGCTCTGCCCGACACCGGAGGAGCCGTAGGTCAGTTTGTCCGGATTGGCCTTGATGTAGGCGATCAGCTCCGGGATCGACTTGATGCCGGTCGACGGATGCGCCGACACGATGTTCGGAATCCGGATCATGTTGCTGACCGGCTGCAACTGGTCGGCCTTGTAGGTCATGTTGCGGAAGATGCTGTAGGCAATCGCGTTCGGACCGGGATTGCCAACCAGGATGAGGTGGCCGTCCGATTTGCCGCGCACCACTTCGGCGGCGCCGATGGTGCCGCCGCCGCCGGAGCGGTTTTCAACGACCGCCGACTGGCCCCAGGCAGTCTGCAGATGCGCCGCCAGCAACCGCCCCATGACGTCGGTGGCGCCGCCGGCTGCGGCCGGCACGATGAGGCGAACGGTTTCGGTCGGCTTCCAGTCGGAGCCATAGCTGGACCGCGGCAGAATTGCTGCGGCGGAAACGGCGGCGGCCCCGGTCAGAACGCGGCGTCGCGAAAAGGTTCTTCTAGTCACAAATTCACTCCCTGTTGGAATCGTATGTTCCTGCAGCAAGCGTAGGCAGCGCGAGCGCGAAGGGCAAGCGGGCGACTTGGCGCAGGATTTCCGTGCCGTGGAACAGGGCTAAGGGCTAGTTAAAACTGAGCAGTTTGAACAGCGGCGTCAGGTAGCTGAGTTCCTGGCCTGACGTTGGCGTGGTGCGGCTGATGAAGTCGAATATCTTGCCATCCTGCAACCCATAGTTGGCGAGCCGCTGCACCTGGCGGTTCTTGTCGAAATATATCGCGATCACCCGCTGGTCGACCACCTGCTGATTCATGAACGCGACTTTGCGTTCCGAGCGCTGCGAAATGTAATAGAACACCTCGCCGTTCAGGGTTGCGACCGTGGAGGGCGTTCCCATCACGATCAGCACCTGATCCTGGCTGGCGCCGATCGGGATCTGTTCCAGCGCGTTGGGCGGGAGGATATAGCCCTTCTGGAACTGCTCGCCGGTGCAGCCCCCCAGCGCGGCGCAAACCAGTGCCGTGGCGGCAATGGAACGCCAGCGTGCAGCAAGGCGGCGCGGCGAGGGCATGCGGTCGCTCAAATGGCTCGTCTCGGTCATTGCAGGAATTTGCTCGTCCTCTTGCATCGCGCGGTGCGTTGACGTACCGGGCAGCACGCAGGATTGCAACATGCGCGGGCCGGGGACCAAACTTCCGGGGCTCGCTTGCGGAACCCACAATGCTTTGGCCGTTCAATCACTTCAGGAAATCCCGGTCGCCCTTGCGCGGCACCATCGAGGCCATCTATGGCATGATCGTGACGCAGGCGCGAGAACCGTTGTTTTACCGGGCGCTTGCGGTGCCGGACACGGTTAACGGCCGTTTTGACCTGCTTCTGCTGCATTTGTGGCTGGTACTGCGGCGGCTGAAGTCCGCCGAGGGTGGCGCAGCCCTGTCGCAGGCGCTGTTCGACCATTTTTGCAACGATATGGACGATAATCTGCGCGAAATGGGTGTCGGCGACCTCACGGTGCCGAAGCGGATGCAGGCCTTCGGCGAGGCCTTCTATGGCCGCACGGCAGCCTACGATCTGGCGCTCACTGACGGCCGCGAGGCGTTGGCGCAGGCGCTTTGCAAGAATATCCTGAACGGCGAGAATATCGAAAAGGCGCGCTTGCTGGCAGCCTATGTAGAGGCCGCGTCGGCCGCCCTTGACGGCATGGACGAGGCGGCACTGATGAGTGGCCTGGGAAGGTTTCCCGTGCCCGACCATGCAGGCGCGCAGCAATGAGCAAGAGTGGCGGAATCGAGAAGCCGGACCCGTGGCGCGTCCCCGTTGCGGTCGCGCAGATCCCGGAGACCGGCCTGCATCGCGACATCGCTGCCGACCAGGCGACATGCCACGCGATCGCCGACGTCGGCGGTCTGCGCGAAGTACTGTCGGCGCAGGCCTCGTTCGACGTGACGCCAAAAAGCGGTGGACGCTTTCACGTGTCGGGGCAGGTGCGGGCGCGGGTCGGTCAAACCTGCGTGGTGACGCTGGACCCGATGGAGAGCGAGATCGACGAGCCGATCGATCTGATCTTTGCGCCGCCGGAGCAGATTCCGCAAATGGCGGCGCTGGTCGACGAGGCCGAGCACTCTGACGGCGAGACGCCGGATCCGCCGGAGCCGATCGAGAACGGAATCATCGATCTCGGCAGGCTTGCGACCGACGCGCTGTATCTCGCCGTCGATCCCTATCCGCGCAAACCCGACGCCGTGTTTGAACCCCTGGTTGAAGCCGCCAACCCCGAGGACCATCCGTTTGCTGCGCTCAAGGCGCTGAAGGTCAAACCGAAAAAGCGCAGCGCAAAGAAGCCCAAGGGCAAGTAGCCTCCGGTTTAAGTGGATAGCGGGGCCACATTCGGTGGAGATCGCTGGGGTTCGTCACCAAGAAATCTCGGTAAGCAATTGAGTTGAATAGCTATATTGTGCATTCTCGATTCCGGGCCGGATTGCCTTCGAATGCCAAAAGACCGTGGTCAAGTAGTTGTGTCGGGACGGGGACACGCTATTGTCCCGGCCCGGCGGAGGCGCGGGGATGCGTTTTGCCAAGCGCCGCTTCGGCGGTCCCTTTTTCAGTGTGCGGCCGGCTCTGCGAGGGCCGCAAGAAATCAGGCTTCCGGGACGTTCATGCCTCAAAAGGTTCGAATCGCGCTTGACGCCATGGGTGGCGATGTCGGCGCATCGGTCGTCGTTCCCGGCGCCGCAATTTCATTAACCCGGCATCCCGACAGCGAATTTCTGCTCTATGGCGACAGCAAGCTGATTGACGAGCAACTCGCCAGCTTTCCGGCCCTGAAGGCAGTCTCGCGTGTGGTCCATACCGATGTGACCGTCAGCATGCACGAAAAGCCGAGCCAGGCGCTCCGCCGTGGCCGCAAGACGTCATCGATGTGGCTTGCCATCGACGCCGTGAAAAAGGGCGAGGCTGATGTTGCGGTTTCCGCCGGCAATACCGGCGCCCTGATGGCGATGGCGCGCTTTCATCTGCACACCCTGCCGGGCGTCGATCGCCCGGCGATTGCCGCGATATGGCCGACGGCGCGCGGTGATTCGGTCGTGCTGGATCTCGGGGCCACCATCGGCGGTGACGCGCGCCACCTGGTAGCATTGGCGGTGATGGGCAGCGCGATGGCCAGCGTGCACTTCAACATCGAGCGGCCGACCGTCGGCCTCCTCAATATCGGCGTTGAGGAAATCAAGGGCCATGAGGAAATCCGCGAGGCCGGCGAAATACTGAGGGCCATGAACTTGCCCCAGCTCAATTATATCGGTTTCGTCGAGGGGGACGGCATCGGTGCGGGCGCGGCCGACGTTATCGTCTCTGAAGGCTACAGCGGCAACATCGCTCTCAAGGCGTCCGAGGGCACGGCGCGGCAGATGGCCGAGTTCCTGCGCAGCGAGATGTCGTCGAGCTTGCTCTCGCAGATCGGCTATCTGTTCGCTCGCAAGGCGTTCAAGGCGCTGCGGCACAAGCTGGACCCCAACAAATCCAACGGTGGTGTGCTGCTCGGCCTGAAGGGCGTGGTTGTGAAAAGCCATGGCGGAATCAGCGCCGAAGGCTTTGCCTATGCGGTCGATGTTGGCTATGAGATGGTCCGTCGCGATCTCCTCACCAAGATCAATCAGATGCTTAATCGCGACGGCGGTGCGCTTTCCCAGGCGCAGACCGTGCAGGAGGTTGTCTCGTGACTGCGAAACGTTCGGTCGTGCTGGGCTGCGGCTCCTATCTGCCGCAGAACGTGCTGACCAATGCGGAACTGGCGGCCCGTATCGATACCTCGGACGAGTGGATCGTTCAGCGCACCGGCATCCGGCAGCGCCATATCGCCGCCGAGGGCGAGTTCACCTCGCACCTTGCGATCAACGCCGCGCGCGCCGCGCTCGAACACGCCGGCATCGATGCGCAGGCGATCGACCTGATCGTGCTGGCGACGTCGACGCCGGACAACACCTTTCCCGCGACCGCGGTCGCGGTGCAGAACGGGCTCGGCATCCATCACGGCGCCGCCTTCGATCTGCAGGCGGTATGCTCCGGCTTCGTCTTCGCGCTCGCTACCGCCGATAATTTTCTGCGCTCCGGCGCCTACAAGCGCGCGCTGGTGATTGGCGCGGAAACGTTCTCGCGCATTCTCGACTGGAACGACCGCGGCACCTGCGTGCTGTTCGGCGACGGCGCCGGCGCGATCATACTCGAGGCGCAGGATCAGCCGGGCGCGCCTTCCGATCGCGGCGTGCTGACGACGCATTTGCGCTCGGACGGCCGGCACAAGTCGAAGCTCTTTGTCGACGGCGGCCCGTCGACGACACAGACCGTCGGTCATCTCCGGATGGAAGGCCGCGAAGTGTTCAAGCATGCGGTCGGCATGATCACCGACGTGATCGTCGACGCATTCGATGCGACCGGCGCGACGGCCGAATCGATCGACTGGTTCATTCCGCATCAGGCCAACAAGCGAATCATCGATGCGTCGGCGCACAAGCTTCATATTGCACCGCAGAAGGTGGTGTTGACCGTCGATCTCCACGGCAACACGTCGGCGGCATCGATTCCGCTGGCGCTGGGTGTCGCCGTGAAGGACGGACGGGTGAAGAAAGGCGATCTGGTGCTGTTCGAGGCCATGGGCGGTGGCTTCACCTGGGGTTCCGCACTCGTGCGCTGGTAGGCGCAGCGCAACAATACCGATTAAAATTGTAGACTTGTTCCATGCGTCTGCATGATGCTCGCTGTTGACCATTGCGTGCTAACCTCATAATTTCAGAGAATAAATTGTTCGCCGAGAGTGTGGGGCAGGCGATGACCGGGACCGGAAAAACAGTCACACGCGTCGATCTATGCGAGGCGGTCTACCAGAAGGTGGGCCTGTCGCGAACGGAATCGTCTGCGTTTGTCGAGCTCGTTCTGAAAGAAATCACCGACTGCCTGGAGAAGGGCGAGACGGTAAAGTTGTCGTCGTTCGGTTCGTTCATGGTGCGCAAGAAGGGTCAGCGTATCGGACGTAACCCGAAGACCGGTACTGAAGTGCCAATTTCGCCGCGACGGGTGATGGTGTTCAAGCCTTCTGCTATCCTGAAGCAGCGGATCAACGGCCATGCGCCCACCAACGGCGAAGGCAAAGTCGACGAGCAGGCCCTGTAGCGAGACGGCGTTTCGTTTATCGTCTTCACAAACCCGGTGAGTTGAAGGAGCGAGCATTTGGACAAGGCGCCGGATGCGTTCCGTACCATCAGCGAAGTCGCTGAAGAACTCGACATTCCGCAGCACGTGCTGCGGTTCTGGGAGACGCGATTCGCCCAGATCAAGCCGATGAAGCGAAGCGGCGGGCGGCGGTACTACCGTCCCGACGATGTCGATCTGCTCAAGGGCATCCGCCGTCTGCTGTACGGCGAGGGCTACACCATCCGCGGTGTGCAGCGGATCCTGAAGGAGCACGGCATCAAGTCGGTGCAGGGGCTTGCCGACCAGGCCTCGGCCGTCAGCTTTGGCGCGGTCGAGGAGGCGATCGGTCTCAGCCTGCAGGAGCCCGAGGAGAGCGAGACCCCGACCGTCGATGCCGACGACGAGGATTACGAGACCGAAGACGCCGACAGCGAGATCGACTACCGCTTCGTCGATACCGACGAGGACGGCATCGTGGTGCCGCCGGCCAAGGCCAAGCCCGGTCCGGCGGCCGGCGCCGATCGCGAACGCCTCGAGCGGGTGCTGCAGGAACTGGTCGCCTGCCGGCAATTGCTCGATAGCGCGATGAAGGACAATTGAGGGGCCGAGGAACCGGCCTGCTACTGCCCGCAATGAGGCCGATCGCGCCTTGCGCCGGACCCTGATCGCAGCTAATGGAACGGCATCGGAGCGTGGCGCAGCCCGGTTAGCGCACTAGTCTGGGAGACTAGGGGTCGGAGGTTCAAATCCTCTCGCTCCGACCAAAATTACCTCAGCAATACAAGGGGTTTCTCGATTTCGAGCGCGTGAACCGCGATCGCAAAACGAGACTACACCGGCTATGATTTGCAGGAGCCGGGGCAGAAGTCCCGAAATATTCCCGAAGTCCGTTCTAGGAATCTTCGCTGTTGGATCGGAGGTGCGCGATGCGCCGACTGCCTGATCCAGAGATGCGAAGCCCCATCACTCGGCAAAGTGCGCAGGTCAGGGCTCAGCGTTGAGGCACAGCGCCAATCGGTCACTGAGTTCATGAACGGCGACGAGAGGGCCAGATGTGGAGCCTCAAGAGGTTGTCGTGGATCATCCCAAGCCCGCTGTAGGGAAGGGATCGGGTCCTTGGGCATTCCGGCTGGCGCGGGTAGGGCCTATCAACCTGAACGCCTCTGCTCTCGTGTCTTTATCTGCCAAAGCCGGGCGATGGCTATCGCAGATACCCCAGCAGCGGCGATTAGGTCCACAGCCGTGCGCGCCCAAGGCGCACTCGCATTCCATGCATCGACTTCGTGCAGAGAAATGAAGCGGATGATTGCGAAACCCAGGGTCAGGCCCGTAAAGCCGATCGCGAGGCGATAGCGCTTGATATGATGCCAGGCCCACAGCAGGCCCCAAGCGATCAAGGCGATGGCTACGACAGCGATGACGATGCTTGCCGCAACCTGCAAGCTTCGGCGGTCTTCGTACCAACCCCTTTGCTTGAAGATGTCACGCAAGTATCCTCCAAATCCATGCAGCAAGCCGAGGCCACGCGCTGACTTCACCAGGAACAACAAGAAAAACGCGCTCGACAATCCCGCCCAGATAAAAGCGTCAGAGCCTGGCAGTCCGCGGAGCTGGGCTCGTCGGCAAGCAACCGCAGTCCATAGGCCGAACAGGCAGGGTATCGTCAGTGCCAGGACACGCAATAAATCGTCGCTCATGGAGCAGTCATATTTCGCTGGAATGACGAAGGCAATTGGAGTCAATGACCGGGACTAGCGAGACAAAGTCCGCGTTGGCGCGCGCAGTCATGATGCTCGGCTACATCCTTGTTCGCCGTTTCCCTGAACCAGGTTGACGCGCTCTTGCTGAGAACGACGCTCGGGCCGCGCTGGGGCAGAATTCCCGAATTGGCGGGATGTACGATCATATTGTTTTCAAGCCTGTCCAGACGAGTTTAGAGCAAGGCCGCTTGATTTGAATCAAGCCCGGCGCCGAAGGACGGTGGATACGCTCGCCCGACAGACACAAGGGAGCGGCCGCCTTGCGAACGATCCGTCAACTGCTTGCAGGCGAAGACGAGATCCAGCTCGCCGTTCGCCTCGCTCTGCTGGCGTTTCTTGTCTACTGGTCCCTCATCGTGATCCGGCCGTTCATTCCGATCCTCGCCTGGAGCGTGGTGCTGGCCGTCGCGCTCTATCCGGTTTTCGGCTGGCTCTCCCGGCTGCTCGGCGACCGCCCAAGGCTGGCCGCGGCCATTCTGACCATCGTCAATCTCGGCATCGTCATTGGCCCGGCAGCCTGGCTTGGCCTTGGCGCGGTGGAAGAGATCCGCGAAGTCGCCGCGGAGCTCAGCGCCGGCACGCTGGCAATTCCGTCGCCCCCCGCAGGGGTCAAGAATTGGCCCATTATCGGCAGTCAGCTCGCCGCATTTTGGGAACAGGCATCGACCAACCTTCGCGCGTTGCTGGGTGAAGTCGCGCCGCATCTGAAGCCGCTGGCCGGAGTGATGTTGAGCTTTGCCGGGACGGCCGGCGTTGGAACCATCAAATTCCTGATCGCTGTCGCGCTGACGGGCTTTCTGTTTAGGGCGGGGCCAAAATTGGTGGCGGCCTGCCGGCGCTTCCTGTCCCGGGTGGTCGCCGAACGAAGCGAGGACTTTTTGGCACTGGCGGGCGCGACCATTCGCTCGGTATCGCAGGGCGTCATCGGCATTGCGGTCGCGCAGGCGCTGGTCATCGGCATCATCTTCAAGCTGGCCGATGTTCCCCGGGCAGGGCTGCTCGCCTTTGCCGTGATGGTGCTTAACATTGTGCAGATCGGCTCGGCCGTCATCGTCATTCCCGTCCTGATCTGGCTCTGGGTAACACAATCGTTCGCTGTCGCGCTGCTGTTCACGCTGCTGCTGCTGCCGGCATCGCTCGCCGACAACGTGCTGAAACCGCTCGTGATGGGGCGCGGGCTGACCACGCCCTCGCTCGTGATCTTCGTCGGCGTGGTCGGAGGCACGCTGGCGCACGGCATCGTCGGCCTATTCATCGGGCCGATCATCCTGGCCGTTGCCTGGGAATTGTTGACGGCATGGGTACGCGAGGACGACGCGAAGCAGGCATCGTCCGATGCCAAAGCGCAGCCAACGGCCAGTGCAGTGGGGGATTGAGCTTGCCCGCAGGCCGCGGCGGTGCGCGACCTGCGTTCAGAGCTCCAGCACCAGATGCACGACCTGCGGGTCCGGTCCGCGGCGGGCCTGGAAGCCGAATTTGCTGAACACCTTCCGCATCGCCGTGTTCTCCGGCAGAACCTCGGCAACTAGCTCCCTGAGTCCCGCCTTGCGGGCGATGAGCGCGAGGTGACGCATCAGCAATGAGCCGAGGCCCTGTCCCTGGTAGTCGTCTATCACGAGAAAGGCGATCTCGGCCTTGCCCGGTTCGGTGATGATGCAGCGTCCGCCGCCGATGATGACCTTGCGTCCATCCTCTTCGGCAAGTGCGACCAGGGCACCATGACTGGTAAAATCGATCTTCGTGAAGAAGTCGATCTCCTTGTCCGAGAAGCTGCGCTTCGTCACGAAGAAGCGGCGTCGCAACGACTGTGCGCCGGTGCGGCCGACGGCCGCCAGCAGATCGTCTTTGTCGTCGGGCCGCAGCGCGCGGATTTCGACTTCGCGGCCGTCGCGCAGGCGTTCGGTAGCCGAGTAGGTGCCAGGGCCAGACATCGAGGTTCCTTCCGCGCCCAACAGCACGACGGTTCATCATGATGGGTTGATTTGAATCAAGCCCACCCAGGCGGTCCCCCGAGCTGGCTGCCGAAAGTCAGTGCAACTGACGCTTCGCAGATGCGCGCTTGATTGACCTAAATCAACATTCGCCGGACTCCGACATCCTTCATTCGATCTTGCTGGGAGAAGGATCGACGCGATGTCCCTGGATAAACCACTTATCGGCGATGCAATGTCAGGAATGGTTGCCAACGCGGTGGAATACATGGTCGACGCAGGTCAGCGCAGCGTGCTGTTCCTCGACATCATGCGCCAGCGCGGCGACCAGTATCGGGATCATGTGGCCCAGACCGCCCCGCACGTTCTGAGTTACGCGGCGGAACTGATCATCGACGGCCGCAAGCTGGAGCAGCCGGTCAATTATGCGCTCGTGCGGATCATCCCGCCGAAAGGCGTCGAAATCGACCTCAAGCGCCGGCCGTTCATCGTGGTCGATCCGCGTGCCGGTCACGGCCCTGGGATCGGCGGCTTCAAGGCCGACAGCGAGATCGGCGTGGCGATGAAGGCAGGTCATCCCTGCTATTTCATCGGCTTTCTCCCCGAGCCGATGCCGGGTCAGACGATCGAGCTTATTGCGCGCGCCGAAGCGATCTTCATCGAGAAGGTCATCGAGCGCCATCCCGAGGCCGACGGCAAGCCCTGCGTGATCGGCAATTGCCAGGCCGGTTGGGCGATCATGATCCTCGCGTCGCTGCGACCCGAACTATTCGGTCCTGTCATCGTTGCCGGCGCGCCGCTCGCCTATTGGGCGGGCGTGCACGGCAAATACCCGATGCGCTACTCCGGCGGTCTGCTCGGCGGCAGCTGGCTCACCGCATTGTCCAGCGATCTCGGTGCCGGCAAGTTCGACGGCGCCTGGCTGGTTCAGAATTTCGAGAACCAGAACCCCTCCAATACGCTGTGGACCAAGCAGTACAACGTCTTCTCCAAGGTCGATACCGAGGCCGATCGCTATCTCGAATTCGAGCGCTGGTGGGGCGGGCATGTCAACCTGAATGCCGAGGAGATCCAGTTCATCGTGGATGAACTGTTCATCGGCAACAACCTTGCCGCCGGCAATATCAAGATGTCCGACGGTACCGCGGTGGACCTACGCAACATCCGCTCCCCGATCGTGGTGTTCTGCTCCAAGGGCGACAACGTCACCCCGCCGCAGCAGGCGCTGGACTGGATTCTGGACCTCTATGCCGATGTCGAAGAGATCAGGGCCTACGGGCAGACGATCGTCTACACCGTGCATGAAAGCATTGGCCATCTCGGCATCTTCGTATCCGGTGGCGTGGCCAAGAAGGAGCATGCCGAGTTCTCCAGCAACATCGACCTGATCGACGTGCTGCCGCCTGGTCTTTACGAAGCGACCTTCGAGGCGAGGGGGCCCGACACGACCAATGATGAGCTTGCAGTCGGGCAGTGGGTGATGCGTTGCGAGGCGCGGACGCTCGACGACATCAGGGCCATGGGCGGCAATTCTCCGGAGGACGAGCGGCGCTTCGAGACCGCCAAGCGCGTCTCGGAGCGAAACCTCGAGGCCTACCGGAAATTCGTGCAGCCGTGGGTCAAGACGATGGTGACGCCTCAAATGGCGGAGTTGATGCGCAAATGGCACCCGTTGCGAGTGCAGTATGACGCTTTCAACAGCCGGAACCCTTTCATGAAGGCGATTGAGAACATGGCCGACAAGGCGCGCGAAGAGCGCAAGCCCGTGGATCCGGACAATCCGTTTCTCGCATTCCAGGAGCGGCTGTCGAAGCAGATCGTCAGTTCGCTCGATCAATGGCGCGATACGCAGGAGTCGCTCAGCGAGGCAATGTTCCTTGCAATCTATGGATCGCCGGCATTGCAGGCCGCGGTCGGCGTCGACCCGCAGTCCGAGATATCGCGCCGGCGCGAGATGGATCCCAAACACCGCGAGCTCCTGCAGGTTCGCATAGCGGAGCTGAAATCCAAGATCGGTTCCGGCGGACTGCGGGAAGCCGGCATTCGTGCGCTGCTCTACGTCGGCTCGGCCCGCGGCATGGTGGACGAACGCAGCCTCGAAGCCTTGCGTCGCGTTCGCCAAGCCGACGATTCGTCGCGGCTCTCGCTGGCGGAGTTCAAGATGCTGGTGCGCGAGCAGTTCTTCATGCTGTTGATCGACCGTGAAGCGGCGCTTGCAGCCATCCCCAAACTTCTGCCCGACAACAAGGGCGAGCGCCGCAGGATATTCGCGGCCATTCAGGAAGTGCTGTCGGCAAGCGCGGAGATATCAGGCGAGGTCGCATCGCGCCTGAAACAGGTGGCCAAACTGTTCGGCCTCGATGATCAGGGCAACACGGTCGCCTTCGATTCGAAGGCGAAGGCGTCATAGGTCGCAGTGCAGGTATTGGGAGCGAAGCCATGAATGTTGCGACAGCCGGAGCCGCCGGGTCGAAGTATGATCGCCTGATCGCCGCCGCGCAGAAAGTGCCGGCGGTGCCGACCCTTGTCGTGCATCCCTGCGACGAGAGCTCGCTGCGCGGCGCGGTGGACGCCGCGGAAGCCGGCATCATCAAGCCGATCCTTGTGGGTCCCGCGGCCAAGATCAGGGACACTGCGGCAAAGTTCGGGTTGAACATCGCAGCCTACGAGATCGTCGACGCGCCGCACAGCGAGGCCGCCGCTGCAAAGGCGGTTCAGATGATCCATGAGGGGAAGGGCGAAGCCCTGATGAAGGGCAGCCTGCACACCGACGAATTGATGCGCAGTGTGACGGCGAAGGTCGGCGGACTTCGCACCGAGCGGCGTATCAGCCACGTCTTCATCATGGACGTGCCGGCCTATGCCGACACACTGTTCATCACCGACGCCGCCATCAACATCGCCCCCGACCTGGACGGCAAGCGGGACATCATCCAGAACGTCGTCGACCTCTATAACCTGGCCGGCTTCGGCACGACGCCGCGGGTAGCAATCCTGTCGGCGGTCGAGACCGTCACCACCAAGATTCCCTCCACCATCGAGGCGGCTGCGCTGTGCAAGATGGCCGACCGCGGCCAGATCACCGGCGCCGTGCTGGACGGACCTCTGGCGTTTGACAATGCCATCGATGTGGAAGCGGCAAAGATCAAGGGGATCAAATCGGAAGTCGCCGGCCGGGCTCAGATCCTCGTCGTACCGGATCTGGAGTCGGGAAACATGCTGGCGAAAAACCTGGCATATTTCGCTCATGCCGACGGCGCCGGCATCGTGCTTGGTGCGCGCGTGCCGATCGTGCTGACGTCGCGCGCGGATACGCCGCGGGCGCGGATGGCTTCGGCCGCAGTCGCCGTACTTTACGCCAACGCGCGACGGCGCGTCGCGCCGATCGCTGCAGGGTGATCTCCATGGATACCATCCTCGTCGTCAATGCCGGCTCCTCCAGCGTCAAGTTCCAGGTCTTTGCGGTGGAGGGCACGACAGGACTGCAGCGGCAGATCAAGGGCCAGATGGACGGGATCGGCAGCCGTCCGCGGTTGCGCGCCAGCGGCCCGAACGGCGATCCGCTGGCTGACCGCGCCTATCCGGTCGAAGCGGTGGCGGATGTGCCGGCCGCGATGTCGATCGCTGGCGCCTGGCTGCGCGAACTCAACGTCAATCCGATCGCCGTCGGTCACCGTGTCGTTCACGGCGGGCCGGATCATGCGCGCCCGGTGCTGATCGATCATGCCGTCGTAGCGCGGCTGGAACGCTACGTTTCGCTGGCTCCGCTGCATCAGCCGTACAACCTTGCACCGATCAGAACCCTGCTGGGAAATTTTCCTTCTCTGCCGCAGGTCGCCTGCTTCGATACGGCGTTCCATCGCGACCATGATGCGCTCGCGGACCATTACGCGATTCCGTACCAGCTCCACACCGAAGGCATCCGGCGCTACGGCTTCCACGGCCTATCCTACGAGTACATTTCCAAACGCCTCCCGCGGGTTGCGCCTGACATCGCCAGTGGGCGCGTGATCGTCGCCCATCTCGGCAGCGGTGCCTCGATGTGCGCCATGAAGGGCGGAAGGAGCGTCGAGAGCACGATGGGCTTCACGGCTCTCGACGGGCTCGCCATGGGAACGCGGCCGGGACAACTCGATCCCGGCGTTGTGCTCTACCTCCTCACGGAAAAGGGCATGTCCGCATCGAACGTGCAGAATTTTCTTTACCGCGACTGCGGCCTGAAGGGCCTGTCCGGCGTCAGCAATGACATGCGCGAACTCGAAGCCAGTGCAGACCCGCGCGCGGCATTCGCGATCGACTACTTCGTCTACCGGGTGGGCCTCAACGCCGGGATGCTGGCGGCGGCGCTGCAGGGTCTCGATGCCTTCGTGTTCACGGCGGGGATCGGGGAGAACTCTGCGTCCATCCGCGCCCGCATTGCCGAGAAATTGGCATGGCTCGGTGTCGCGCTCGATCCGGCCGAGAACGCCCGGCATGCCGGCAAGATATCGCGGCCCGACAGCCGCATTCCCGTCTACGTCGTCCCCACCGACGAGGAATTGATGATTGCGCAGCACACCCTGGCGCTGCTCACGAACCGGCCGTCGCCGAACCAGAAACGCGAGAGGGTGTCATGAATATCCCGGTTTATCCCGAGACCAAGGTCGCGCTGAAAGGCAAGAAGGGGCTCGTTGTCGGCATCGCCAACGATCAGTCCATCGCTTGGGGCTGCGCCAAGGCATTTCGTGCGCTGGGCGCCGACCTTGCCGTCACATACCTGAACGAAAAGGCAAGAAAGCACGTCGAGCCGCTGGCCAAGGCGCTGGAGGCGTCGATCTTCATGCCGCTGGATGTCATGGTCGAAGGCGAGACCGAAAAGGTTTTCGAGCACATCGGGAAGGAATGGGGCCAGCTCGATTTCCTGCTTCATTCGATCGCCTTCTCGCCCAAGGGGGCGCTGCATGGCCGCGTTGTCGATGTCGACCGCGAGGGGTTCCAGAAGACCATGGACGTGTCCTGCTGGTCGTTCATGCGCATGGCGCATCTCGCCGAACCATTGATGAAGAACGGCGGCACCATATTCACCATGACCTATTATGGCAGCCAGATGGTGGTGAAGAACTACAACGTCATGGGCGTCGCGAAGGCGGCACTCGAGGCGGCGGTGCGCTATATCGCGGCTGAACTCGGCCCCAAGGGCATCCGCGTCCATGCCATTTCACCGGGACCGCTGGCGACGCGTGCAGCATCTGGCATTCCAGAGTTCGACGAACTGATGGACAAGGCGCAGTCGCAGGCGCCGGCACGCAGCCTGGTCAGCATCGACGATGTCGGCAAGGCGACCGCGTTTCTGGCGCTGGATGGCGCCAAGCTCATCACCGGCAGCGTGCTCTACGTCGACGGCGGCTATCACATCATCGATTGACGGGTCGCGCTTCACAGCGGCAACGCAAGCGGGGCTATCCAGCCGCTGACGGCGACTAAGCGGCTTTCAAAGTTTCATTTCCGGCACCTTGTCCGGGATCGCGAGGTCGGCTTCCGTTATAGCCATCACCTCGGCGACCGATATGCCCGGCGCGGTCTCCCGAAGCGTCGCCTTGCCGCCGGGAAAGGCGATGACGGCGATTTCGGTTACGACGAGGTCGACCGGACGCACCGAGGTCAAAGGCAGGTTGCACTTGACGACAATCTTGGATTTCCCCTTGGCGGCATGTTGCATGGCGATGATGACGCGCCTGGCGCCGCTCACCAGATCCATCGCGCCGCCCATGCCGGGCACCATCTTGCCGGGGACGGTCCAGTTGGCGAGAAGGCCGTTGGCGTCGACCTGCAGGCCGCCGAGCACGGTGATGTCGACATGGCCACCGCGGATCAGGCCGAACGACATCGCGCTGTCGAAAGTAGCTGCGCCCGGCAGCGCGCTGATCGGCCGGCCGCCGGCATCGGTCAGCAACGGGTGCGCCATGCCCTGCTCGGGGATCGGCCCGGTGCCGATCAATCCATTCTCGGACTGGAAGAACACGTTGAGTCCGGCGGGGACGTAATTGGCGACCAGTGTCGGAATGCCGATGCCGAGGTTGACGAGATTGCCGGGGCGAAGCTCCTGCGCAACGCGGCGGGCGATGATTGTCTGTGCGTCCATGGCTCACCCGTTCGTGACGAGATAGTCGACCAACGGCCCCGGCGTCACGACATGATCGGGCGCGATGACGCCGACCGGAACGATATTTTCGGCGGTGACGATGACCGTGTCGGCAGCCATCGCCATGACCGGATTGAAATTGCGGGCGGTGAGGGCGTAGGCGAGGTTGCCGAGGTAATCGGCGAGAAAGGCGTGGATCAGCGCAAAATCGGCGCGCAGCGCGGTTTCCAGCAGGAACGGCTTGCCGTTCACTTCGATCCTCTGTTTGCCTTCCTCGACGGTGGTGCCGACCCCGGTCGGTGTCAGCACGCCGCCGAGGCCGCAGCCGCCGGCGCGGATCCGCTCGACGAAAGTGCCCTGCGGGATCAGGTCGATGCCGGTCTGCTTCGCAAGCATCTGCTGCTGGGCTTTCGGGTTCAGCCCGATATGGGTACCGATCATGCGCGACACCTGTTCAGCGTCGAACAGCTTGCCGACGCCCTTGGCGGGTACCGCCGCGTCATTGCAGATGAGGGAAAGGCCGGACTTCTTCTGGCGCACCAGTTCGTCGAGCAGGCGTTCCGGCGTGCCGACGCCCATGAAGCCGCCGACCATGATGCTTGCACCGTTGGGGATCAACGCGACGGCTTCTTCGACGGAAACGGATTTCATGATCGCGCTCCGGTAGTCGATCGAAGACTGAACGACGCGAAATGTTGCCGCGTTGTCCACTCATATCCTTGATCTGGGTCAAGTCCCGGTCACGCGGCTCGACGAGGGTGGCCGGCATGGCATCGAGCCGGATCAAATTTTTCCCGCCGGCGGACTGGCTCGCCGGTTACCGTACTTCCTGGCTATCGTCCGACGTGATCGGCGGCGTGACGCTTGCGGCCTATGCCATTCCGGTGTCGCTCGCCTATGCGGCGCTCGCGGGCCTGCCGCCGCAGGTCGGCATCTATGGCTACATGCTGGGTGGCATCGGCTATGCGCTGCTGGGCTCGTCGCGTCAGCTTGCGGTCGGTCCGACCTCGGCGATCTCGCTGATGATCGCGGGCACGGTCGGGGCGCTCGCGGCAGGCGATCCGGTCCGATATGCGCAGATTGCCAGCATTGCGGCCCTCGCCGTTGCTCTCCTGTGCCTGATCGCCTGGATCTTCCGGCTCAGCATGCTGGTGCGTCTGATCAGCGACAGCATTTTGGTCGGCTTCAAGGCCGGGGCCGGGCTCACCATCATCATGACGCAGTTGCCGGGCCTGTTCGGCGTGGCCGGCGGTGGGCACAATTTCTTCGATCGGCTGATCAGGCTGCTCGGCCAGCTTGGCGACATTCATTGGATCGTTCTGGCGATCGGGCTCGTGGCGATCGCGCTGCTTCTGCTCGGCGAGCGCTTTCTGCCCGGCAAGCCCGTCGGGCTCACCGTCGTCGCGCTGGCGATCCTCATTGCCACCTTGCTCAGTCTACCGGCGCGAGGCATCCCCGTAACGGGCAACATCCCGAGCGGGCTGCCGAGCTTTGCCATGCCGACCTTCGGGCTGCTGGAATTCGACGAGCTGTTTCCGCTCGCAGCCGGCATTCTCTTGCTCGCCTATATCGAAGGCGTCTCCGCGGCGCGAAGCTTCGCCGCCAAGCATGGCTATGCCCTCGACGTGCGGCAGGAATTCCTGGGGCTGGGCGCCGCGAACCTCGCGGTATCGCTTGGCCACGGCTATCCCGTCGCGGGTGGGCTGTCGCAATCGGCGGTCAACGACCAGGCCGGCGCGAAAACGCCGCTGGCGCTCGTAATCTGCTCGGTCACGCTAGCGATCTGCCTGCTGTTTCTCACGGGCTTGCTGACCAACCTTCCGAAGGCGGTGCTGGCGGCGATCGTTTTCACCGCGGTCTACAAGCTTGTCGATGTCGGCGCGCTGGTGCGGATGTGGCGCATCAGCCGGATCGATTTTTATGCGGCTGCGGTCGCGCTGGTCTCCGTGCTGTTGCTCGGGATCCTGAAGGGTATCCTGTTGGCGGCAATCGCCTCGATCCTCCTGCTGCTGGCGCGCGCCTCGCATCCGAACGTGGCGTTCCTCGGTCGGCTCCCGGGGACGGGACGCTATGCGGACAGTGCGCGCAATCCGGACGTCGAGCCGCTGCCAGGCGTCATCGCGTTCCGCCCGGAGGCGTCGCTGCTCTACATCAATGCCGAAACGGTGCTGGAAACGGTGCTGGAGCAGGTTCAGGCAAATCCGGGTATCAAGCTCGTCGTTTGCGGTCTGTCGTCTTCGCCTTTCATAGATCTAGCGGGTGCAAAGATGCTGCACGATCTGCATGGCGAGCTTTCCTCCCACGGCATCGCCTTTCAGATCGTCGGCGCCCGCGGATCGGTTCGCGATGTGCTGCAGGCAGACGGCTTGGCTAACAAGACCGACAGCGCCAACTGGACCCGGAGGATGGACAGCGTGCTCGGCGATTTGAACGCGGACTGATCCCGCCGCGACACCGCGCGGTGGCCGGCGGTCTAGTACCGCTCCTCGACGAATTTCATCCGGCGCAGGCTGGCCTGATCGTTGTATTCGCCCTTGAGCGAGCGTTTCGGCAGCTTGACCTTCTCGCGCGCGACCTTCTTGTACGGGATCGTATCGAGAATATGCGAGATGATGTTCAACCGCGCGCGCCGCTTGTCGTCGGAGCGGATCAGCCGCCACGGTGCGGACTTCGTGTCGGTCGCCTCGAACATCATGTCACGCGCCCGCGAGTAGTCGTACCAGCGGCCGAACGACTCGGTGTCCATTGGGCTGAGCTTCCACTGCCGCAGCGGGTCCTCGATCCGCGCCTCGAAGCGGCGCTGCTGCTCCTCCATGCCGACCTCGAGCCACAGCTTGATCAGCATAATGCCGCCCTCGACGGCGAATTTCTCGACCTGGGGACACAACTCCAGAAACCGCTTGTGTTGTTCCGGCGTGCAGAACCCCATGACGTGTTCGACGCCGGCGCGGTTGTACCAGCTGCGGTCGAAGATCACGATTTCGCCGCCTGCCGGGAAATGCGCGATGTAGCGCTGCAGGAAAAGCTGTGTCTTCTCACGGTCGGACGGCGCGGGCAGGGCGGCGATGCGGAACACCCGCGGGCTCACCTTTTCGGTGAGCGCCTTGATGGTGCCACCCTTGCCGGCGGCGTCGCGGCCCTCGAACAGGATGATAATTCGCCGCTTTTCGGCCTTGACCCATTCCTGCAAGTGGCAGAGCTGCACCTGTAGCTTGAGCAGCTCCTTCTCATAGTCCTTCCGCTTCATCTTCTCTGGAGGTTCATCCTTGGCCATGAAAAATCATCCCCCTCAGGCGCTAACGGTTGTACAAAATCTAGCTGTCCCAGCTGATGGTGATGCTGATGTCGCCGGGCACACCGCCTGGAAAATCGACGATCTGGTAGCGGATGCGATAGCCGCGCGGCTGCAGGTAATCGCTCCAGAGCTGAAAGATCTCCTTCGGGATCCCAGTCAGCGTCTTTTCCCAGCCCTTCTCCATCTGGTTGATGGCGCGGCCATGGTCCGCACACAGCGAGTTCGGGAAGCGGTAGACCTGCACCTCGGATAGCCCGTTTCGGACCGCGCGCTGGATCACGTTCGAGGCCAGTTCGACCTTCTCGTCCTCGGTCAAGCCCGATGGCTTGCTGAGCCGGTCGATCAGGGCGTGTTTCTCGGCTTCGGCGGCGGCAAGACGCTTGGCGTGCTCGTCGGCCCTTTGCGCCTCCTTCAAGGCTGCCTGCTTCTGGATTTCTTTCGCGCTGGGGATCAGGTCGTCGATCTTGGCCATGGGAAGCTCCGGGATGTTCGCCTTTGTGCCCCAAGGTTAGGGCCGCGTCCGCGATCGGCTCCTTGATTCAGATCAAGCCTTCCAAGTACCATTGTCCGCAATCAGGGGCCTGACTGAGAACCCTAGTTTTGACCGGGAGAACGGGATTTGACCGAACAGCTGCATCCGCTGGCGCCCCACCACATGCCTTTCTTCATCACTGCGCCGAGCGAGACGGATGTCCTGTTATGGACAACGGGTATCTTCCTCATCGGGGCCGTGCTCTGGGTTGGCACGCTCTACTGGCGCCTGCACAGCCTGCCGGAGCGCATGGCGCATGGCTCGCAGAAGCTGCAGTTCGAGGTCGTCGCCGTCCTCGGCTTGATATCGTTGTTCACCCACAACCACCTGTTCTGGATCGCGGGGCTGCTGCTCGCGCTGATCGACATTCCCGACTTCGGCACGCCCTTGCGCAGTATCGCCGGGTCGGTCGAGCGGATCGCCGACAGTGCGCCGAACGCTCCCGATACCGAAGTCGAGCCGCTGATTGAAGCGGCCGCGGGCGGCAATTCGGGAGCAACAGGCCCAGGTGCCTCAAAGGAAGAGGTGCGCGCCCATGCTTGAGCTCCTTATCTGCTCGCTGCTGACGATTGTTCCCGACTATCTCTACCGCCGCTATGTGCAGGGCAAGCGGCTCGGTAGGGAGATCACTTTCTACTCCGTCTGGTTCGAACTCCGGTGGGGCATCACCGCCTGCCTGATGCTCACCATTTCGTTGATCACGACGGTGTTCTTTTTCCATCCCACGAGCACCAATGCGGCGCTGTTTTTCAGGACAATTCCGATTCTGCCCGAAGCGGCGGGGCGTGTCGCTGAAGTCCATGTCGGCTACAGCGCGGCGGTGAAGCGGGGCGATGTGCTGTTCAGGCTTGACAGCTCGAAGCAGGAAGCCGCCGTCGCAACGGCGAAGCTCAAGGTCGCCGAAGTTGATGCCTCGATCGTCAGCGCGAGGGCCGACATTGTGAAGGCCGAGGCACAGACCGAGGAAGCGAAGGCCAGCTACCAGCAGGCAAAGGACGAACTGGACACCAAGAGCGAACTGCAGCGCCGCAACCCGGGCATCGTGCCACAGCGTGATATCGATAAGCTGAAAGTTCTGACTGACCAGCGGCAGGCCGGTATCGATGCTGCTTTAGCGGTGAGGGAATCGGCAAATCTGCGGGTATCGACGCTGCTTCCGGCAGAAAAGGCCAGCGCAATTGCCGCTCTGGCCGAGGCCCAGGTAGACCTCGATAAAACCTTTATTCGGGCTGGCGTCGATGGGCGGGTGGAGCAGTTCTTCCTCCGCGTCGGCGACGTCGTCAACCAGATGATGCGGCCGGCCGGCGTCTTGATACCGGCCGGCGCTGGACAACAGAAGCTGCAGGCTGGATTTGGCCAGATCGAAGCCGGTGTGATGAAAACAGGGATGCTGGCCGAGGCGACCTGCGTCTCGAGGCCGTGGACGATCATCCCAATGATCGTCACCGACGTTCAGGACTACATCGCCGCTGGCCAGTTCCGGGGCGGCGAGCAGCTCCTCGAATTGCAGTCCGCCGTGAAGCCGGGGACGATCCTGGTGTTCCTCGAGCCGCTCTACAAGAACGGGCTCGATGGCGTAACCGCCGGCGGCGTCTGCACGGTGAATGCCTACACCAGCAATCACGAGAAGATCGCGGACAAGAACACCAGCGCCGGCCGTCGCTTCGTTCTTCACGCGATCGACGCGGTTGGCGTGGTGCATGCCCTGCTCCTGCGGATTCAGGCGGTACTGCTGCCTTTCAAGACCCTGGTGCTGGGCGGTCATTGATGAAACCGGACTCGACGTGGCGTTGCAAAACTGAGGGGGATCGCATGAAGGTTGGTGGCACTTGCGCGGTGGCCGCGGCGACGGCCGCGGCATGGATTCTGGCGGCCGGTCCCGCCCTCGCTCTCGATCTCAACGGCGCGTGGGCGACGGACGCGGACAATTGCGCCAAGGTGTTCGTGCACAAGGGCGCGCAGGTCTCCTTTACCGACATGTCCGACGTATATGGCGGTGGCTTCATCATCGAGGGCGACCAGATCATCGGCAAGTTCGCGCGATGCCGCATCAAGGCCAAGAAGGATGATGGGAAGACGATCAACCTGGTCGCGGCCTGCGCTTCCGACATCATGCTGTCGAGCGTGCAGTTCAGCCTCAAGGAAGTGGATGCCAATGCCGTGATCCGCCAGTTCCCGGGCATGGACGGCATGGAGATCAGATACGCGCGCTGCCGGGCGCCGTAACGGAACCCGGCCGCCGCGGCCCGCGCCGAGCGGCGGTCGCATGATCCTGCCACTTCAGCTAACCAGGATACCGCAGATCACCACCCACGCCACGAACATCACCGCCAGACCATACCAGTAATGGTCCGGGCGGTACTTGTTCATGACAGGAATAGGCTGGCCACTTGATAGAGCGCAAATGCCAGCTGACCCAGCATGACGGCAAGTGCAATCGCGAATAGATAGAAGCCGTAATACATTGCGATTGACCTCAAATATTCCCCGCAAGGCTTACGCAGTACTGCGCAAGACCGGAAAACAAACTCGGTACTAGCAATGATTTGCCGTCTTGATTCGTCACGATGAGTCAGGACGGAATCGGCGTCAACAGGGATTTTGGTCTGTTTTTGCTTGAGCGAAGGCGTTGAGTCTCTTTTGCCACGCTCGAGTGAAACAGCTCACAAAATTCGGAGGCCCGCCGGCTCACGGCCAGCAAATAAGAGTGAGCCCCAGCCGATCGGTGTTGGCTCAGGCAGCCATGATCTTGAACCCCCACAACACAACAGCAAGGGCAGCGATGATGCAGGCAGCCGTCAGGGCGCGCTCCAGGACATGGATCTTCATTGTTTCCATCCCGTTTTCGTCACTACCCCGCGCGGACGCTATGTGATTCCACGATCCGGCAGCAACCCTGGGGGTGGGGACATTCACAGGTTGGTCAAACGAGCGGCAACGAATCGCCAAAGCGAATTGCGTCGCGCCAAGGCGTCACCGCCGCTGATGTCACCGAGGCGGTCCCATCGCGCGGCGGTCGCGACCGGCTGGCCGGTCGGGTAGCGGCGTTCTGATGCAACAGCGCGTGCGGGCCACGCTGCCTTAGCCGATAGTCTATCCGTGGTCGTCCGGAATTGAGATCCGACATTCGGCGTGATCGGTTATTGCTTCCCCGGCGGAGCGTTGCCGTCTTGCGGATTTGTTTTGCGTTTCGGAAGGCGGGGGTCTGGTCGTGCGGCGGCTGGACCCCTTTTCTAGGCTCAACCGGTGGCGCCGGGCACACTCAGCAGTTGGCGATTCATCGAGGCTGCTGAAAAGCCGCGGTCTTCGTGCGCGCAGATTGAACGCCGGATCGCCACCGCCGCGCCACCAATTCGCCCAACGACTCAACGACGTCTGTTGCACCGGGCCGGGGCGATGCGCATGGGTGCAGCAATGATGCGCTTTGGGTCCAATCTACATCCAACTGCGGCTCTGCGTGGGCTCGCGCTGCGTTTTCCCGGCGTCGTTCCAGCTGTTGGATCGGCCGGGAAAGGTGGCGGAGTCACCCTGGATATTCGCGGCGCGAGAAACCTGCACCAAGGGAGAAGCTGATGGATACCCCAACGCCTGCCGCACCCGACGAAAAAACACCTCCACAGGAGGAGACCTTGGCGACACAATCCAGCAAAGAAAAATCTGCTTCCTCCAGTCCGCTGGAGGTCAGCGCCGAACGGTTCAACACGTCCGTTGCCCGCTTGACGGTGAATTCGATAGACGAACTGCACAAACTGGTTTCCGAACTCCAGAAGATGCAGGAGTTCCTGAAGTCCGAAGTCGACAGCGTGCAGCGCCAGATCGACAGCGCGGTAGCCGGGATCAATATCATCGTCGAAACGATCGGTCCGTGGAAGAGCATCACGGTCCCGAACACGCTGCCATCCGGAAACCGCAACGTCCGCGCGGGAGGGCCGGCGGCCGCTATCGAGCAACGCATGCGCGTCGGGTAGCGAAGCGGGCGAGGTCGGCTAGTGCTGTCTGCCGGTTCGGGCCGGCGAGCGACCAAACACGGCATGAAAGCAGCCGGAAGAGCCTTCCGGCTGCTTCTGAAACAATTGGACCCACCCTGGTAAACCGGCCTTAACCTCATCCGATCCTTGTTCCAAGGGTCAACTTTCTCGACACACCCTGCGTGCTATCGCGTGTCCGGGCACAACCTGTGCACGGTGTTGTTATGTACCTTTTGAAGCGTGCGGCCTTTGTCGTGGGCGGCATTTTCCTCGGCATCAATTTGATCAACTATTTCGTCCTGGGCCACACCGGCGATTACCTGCCGGGCGGTGAACGAATGGGCGAATGGAAAGCGGCCAAGATACGCGAGGCCTGCTGTCCCGCCCTCGAGCACGTCGAGCGGGACGGACAACTCCCGAAGCTTTCGACCGACCGGCACCGCGTCGCCTGGCTGGATCTCACCCGCACGCAAGAGATGACCGCGGCGCTGAACTGCTATCTCGTCACGCATCCGAACGCGGTTTGCGAAAAGAACAACCGCGCCTACATCGTCGATTACATCAATCGCTATTTTGCGAGGTTCGATGAAATGCTTGACATCGCGAAGCGATATGGCGACGCGGAAATATCGACCGTCAAGAGTCTCTGGGACAGTCCGCGCAACCGCGCGATCAATGCGGCCCTGATACGGGACGCCAGCAGCGGGCGACTGATCAAGGCCGATTTCGGCTGGACCATGCCGACGGCGATGAAACCCATGCTCGATCAACACAAGGGCACGTCCGACAACTGCCCCAAAGCATAGCACTAGGCATAGCACCAGGACATTGAAAATCGATGGGTGAAGTTCTCAGCCTGATTCGCGCACCTGCCATCGCCTTCTTCGGCGGCTTTCTCGTCGTAGGCGGCTGGATCTGGGCACCGCAGATTTCGAGTTACCTGCCGGGCTTTTCTTCCAGCGTTTCTTCCGCAGGCTCTGGTGGTTCGTGGTTCGCCGACAGCAACCGCCTCGGCCGGCCGGAGACGGCGCCCGTCGTGCGGACCTGCATATTCCGCGTGATCGATTTCGGTCCGGAAGCGCGGAAGATTGAACCAAGCGCCGGCTACTTCATCCTGAAGGCCGGCAGCCTGTCGGCAACGGTGACCAGCCAGATTGGCAAGCCAAATGCGAGAGCCGAAAACCAGTCAGCCTTCATGGCCGGCAAATGGGGAGAGTTAGCCAGTTGCATTTACGCGCAGGACGATCGCGAACTCTGCGATCCCGACAGCCGCGCGGCAATGGTCGAGGCCACCACGAAATTCTTTGCTTTCGTAAGGCAGGCGCAAGCTTCCAACCCGCCGATCTCGGCCGGCGAGGCACGCGCCCTCGAGAACATCGGCGACAGGTTGCAAAACGCGCTCAAGAACCATCGACGCTATGGCACGCTCGTTGCGTCCGACTTCGGCGCCTTCGCGCCATCCGAGATCACGAAGGTCATGCGCGAGGAAACCCAGACCCGCGATATCTGCAAGCGCTGACGTTCCGGTAGCTGGACGACGATAACTGCGAGAGCCCGCCCGGCCTGTATTGAGGGCTTCCTACTTCAGCTTTGCGATATAGGCTGCGATGTCGGCTGCCTCAGACCGGCCAAGCGTCATGTTCGGCATCTTTGGATGCGGGTCCCGAAGGAAAAATTCGATCTTCGCCGGATCGAAGTTGGGGCGTCGCGCGATGGAGGAAAACGGCGGCGCATCGGTGGTCGCCGCCTTTTGATCGGCCGCGACAAGGTGGCAACCCGTGCACCAGCGCCTGGCGAGGATTTCGCCCTGCTCGGCATCGGCCGCAGAGCAGGAAGTTGCCGCGAGGCCTGCGGCGAGGATCAGATGACAAAAGCCGATCCGATGCAGATATTTACGCATGTTACTTCGCCTCACCGATCCCCTGACCCAATGACCGCCGCTGTCGGGCGAACCGGCCGGTCGCAGGGGCATTTGCGTTACCATCGGCTACCTGCGCCGGTACGGCGTTGCGCCAGATCAAGCTGTAACCGCCAGCCGGGAATGAGCGGTTGTCCGGGCGTTTCCGGTACCCTGCCGTGTCAATTCGGCGACTGGAAAGCCATCCCTACATCCCATAGGCTTGCCGCGACTGGCGGATAGCGCCGGCAAAGCGGGGACACACCCGCTGTCCATGGATGGAAACGCGAGGGAAGAGCCATGAAAGTGCGCCCCACCGGCGTGATACCCCCGATGACGACGCCATTCCGGAAAGATGGCGAGATCGATTTCAAACAGGTCGCACCGCAGGTCGACTGGCTGATCGGCGCTGGCAGCCACGGCATGGCGGCCGGCGGTTCGACCGGCGAGGGGCACACGCTCGATCACGAGGAGTATCGCGACCTGGTGGCGGCGACGGTGGAAGCCGCCAGGGAGCGTGCTCCTGTTATCGCCGGCATCATCGTCGACTCCACACGCGATGCGATCCGCCGCGGCAGATTGGTGCGCGACATGGATGTCGCAGCACTCCAGGTGACGCCGGTGCACTACCTGTTCAAGCCGGACGAGCAGGCGATGGTCGATCACTTCCGCCGCATGGCGGATGAAACCGGCATGCCGATCATCATCTACAACGTGGTGCCGTGGTCCTATCTCTCGCCGGCGTTGCTGACCCGCATCATGAACGAGGTGCCGCTGGTCGTCGGCGTCAAGCAGAGCGCCGGTGATCTCAAGCTGTTCGCCGACCTCATGATGATGGCGCCGGACAAATTGATCTACAGCGCGGTCGACGCGCTGATGTATCCATCCTATGTGCTCGGGGCACATGGTTCGATCGCGGCGATCCTGAGCGCCGCGCCGCATGCTTCTGTCGAACTGTGGAATGCCGTCAAGGCCGGCGATCACGCCCGCGCGCTGGAGCTGCACAAGAAACTGCTGACGCTGTGGAACGCCATCGTCTCCGACAATCTGCCGGCGTGCACGCGCTACTCGCAGTCGCTGCAGGGATTGCCGACGACATTCTCGCGCGCGCCAATGCCGGAAGCCTCGCCGGCGCAACAGGACGCGATTAGGAAGGCGCTGGAGGGGCTCGGCGCCTTGGGCGGCCGGCGCGTCGAGGCGGCGGAATAATTCCGTCGCGCGAAAACGTCTTCAGTACAAGCGGGCGAGCCGCCTGACGGGCGGCTTTACCTGAAGTCGCGAGCTGTTACTGTCCGGCTTCGCAAGAGCTCCATCCGATGAGAGCCCCAATCCAAAAACTGAAAGCCGAGGAAAGCGTACCCATGAAGGATTTCGCCGGAAAGTTTGCCGTGATCACCGGAGGCGGCACGGGCATGGGTCGCGAACTCGCGCGCCAGCTCGTCGCCGAGGGCTGCAATGTCGCGATGTGCGACGTTTCCGCCGAGGCGATGGCCGAGACCAAGAAACTGTGCGAGGCGGAAAAGCTGCCGCAGGGGCTGCGCGTCACCACCCACATCGCCGACGTCTCGATCGAAGACCATCTCAAGCGCTTCCGCGACGAACTGATCGAGCAGCAGGCGACCGACAAGATCCATCTGCTGTTCAACAATGCCGGCATCGGCGGCGGCGGCAGCCTGTTCACCAGCACGCGCGAGCAATGGGAGCGCACTTTCAACATCTGCTGGGGCGGCGTCTATCTCGGCGTGCGCACCTTCCTGCCGCTGATGATGAAGGCGGACGAGGCCCATATCGTCAACACCTCGAGCGTCAACGGCTTCTGGGCAACCGTCGGCATGGGTGTACCGCACACCGCCTACAGCGCCGCGAAATTCGCGGTGAAGGGATTTACCGAAGCCCTGATGACCGATCTCAGGCTCAACGCGCCGCATATCAAATGCTCTGTCGTGATGCCCGGCCATATCGGCACGTCCATCGTTTCAAATTCGCGCAAGATCCAGAGCGGAGCGGAATCCGACCAACTGAGCCCGAACGAGATCCTGGCGACGCGGCAGCGCCTGGACGGCATGGGCATCGACACCAAGCCGATGTCGGACGAAGACATCCAGAAGATCGCGCTAGACCGTGCGCGGTCGTTCCAAGACGATGCGCCGACGACGGCTGCGGCGGCTGCAAAAATCATCCTCGATGGCGTCAAGGCCGAGCGCTGGCGCATCCTTGTGGGCGACGACGCCCACAAGCTCGATGAAAGGGTACGAAAAACGCCAGAGAAAGCCTATACGCCGGAGTTCTTCCGCAGCTTTGCCGAAGAGGTCGGCTGGCGGCTGGGCTAAAAACTGGAGCCCCAGAACGGGGCTCCAGATTCTTGTTTTGACGCGTTTTCTTAACGCGAACCGGTTCCGACTTCGCTCGAAAACGCTCTATCCACGCACGACGCGCTGGCGCGAGCCGGGACGGTAGGCAAGGCGGGTGTGCCCCGAGCAATAGGGCATGCCCTCGATCGGCGTGTTGCCGCAGAAGCAAAAGTCCTCGGCGCCGGGCGTTCCGATCGGCCAGCGGCATCGTTCGCTGCCGAGTTCGAACAGCGAGCAGCGGCGTTCGCTGGCGATCGGCTCCTCGGCCGGCGGCTGTTCGTTCTCGAAGACGTCCTGCAGCATCCGGTATTGCAGGCGGGGGATGGATTTGCGCGAGCGCTCTCGCGCGGTCTTGTCCGTGCGCGGCTTGGCCCGTGCGGGTCCGCGGGTCAATTCAAGGCGCGCGAGCTTGCCGATCACGGCGTTGCGGGTGACGCCGATGGCGGCGGCAATCTCGCGGCAGGAGAGGCCTGCGTCGAAGTGGCCCTTGAGCAGTTCGACGCGTTCGGTGGTCCAGGTCGGTCTATTAGCAAACATATTGGCGGCCCCATTTTCTATGGATCCGCCGCGCCTCGTAAATTCCCGTCAGGACGGCTTTCCGTTGTCGCGGATCGCAAGCAGCCCATCCTTGATGGCGAGCCGAATGCCTTCCTCGATCAGGGTCCGTGCAACGCCGGGAACGCTTGTGCCGTGGGTGCCCTGTCTCACCAATCGCTCAAGATAATTGATGGTCGAAAGCGCCAACGTAACGGGAACGCGGTCGGTTTCGGCTTTTTCTGTAGCCATGGGAAAACGCTACTGTGCAAAAGGTGTACTGAAAAGTATCTATTTAGACTCTATTTAGTTTTGCACAATGCAGTCAACTGTCTTGTGGATAGCCTCGTATTGTATTGAAAAATATAACGAAAATAGATCGTTGGGGCTGTGGACGGGATCGGCGGCCTCTGAACGGCCCCGGAGTCCGGCTCCGGGGCAGTGCGATGGCGCGGCGAAACGAACCAGTTTCGGAGGTGATTTCTGATTGCTTCGCGGCGCGCGCAACGACGATGATATCGGCGGAAGGTGGCACCGTGGGCGCAATGAAACTGACGAACGGGCTCTACAGCATTCAGATCGAAATGACCGATGGCGGGCACGGCCGAGCCCACGGCGTCATCATGCTGTTTGATGGCAAGATCGCCGGCGGGGACTCGTACTTCTACTACACCGGCTCCTACACCGCCGATCGCGGCAAATGGCGCGGCGAACTGGTTACCAACGAGCATACCAAATCGGCCGGCGTGCGACCGCTGTTCGGCGGCCGCGAGGTGACCTGCGGCTTTACCGGCACATATTCCGCTGATGCCGCCGACGTTCACGGAACGGCGCTGGTCGGAAAAACCAGCGTCGCGTTTCACGCCAGGCTCGCGCTGCGCTCGGGCCTGTAAACCGCGCTATCCGTGCACGACCGTCTTGGCGATCATGCAGTGAATGCCCTTGGAACCGTTGACGGTCTGGGTCACGCGCAGATCGGCGGCGAGGCTGCAAAGCGTGTAGGCGTCCTCGCGCGACAGATTGCGCTTTTCGCCGAGCAGCACGATCATGTCGCGCAGCGCGCGCACTACGCACTGGTCGAGGTCGGGATCCATCGCCATCGTCATGTAATGCGTCGCCGTCTCGGCGCGCGGATAGTCCAGCCGCAAATCCTTGCGCAGCGTCAGGCGGAAACGCCCCTGCAGTGCGGTCTCGATCGCGGTGACGCAGACTTCGCCGTCGCCCTGCACGCCGTGCCCGTCTCCGCATGAGAACAGTGCGCCCGGCACGAACACCGGCAGGAACAGTTTGGCGCCGGCGCCGAGTTCCTTGTTGTCGAGGTTGCCGCCCATCGCGCGCGGGATCAGCGAAGTGATGCGACCCCACGCCGGCGGCGGCGCCACGCCCATCACGCCGAAGAACGGCTTAAGCGGCAGGTCCAGGCCCCACGGCAATCGGCCGACCATCCGCCCACGGTCGAGCGGGATGTTCAGCAGCCGCGGCTCGTGGAAATCGTCTGGCAGGGTGCCGGCCAGCGGCCGGATCAGGTTGTAGCCCCAATCCTGCCGGAGCTGGACGTCGAGGATGTCGACCTCCAGCACGTCGCCGGGTTCGGCCCCGGTAACGGCGATCGGGCCCGTGAGGATGTGGCCAGGTACCATACGCTCGTTCTTGGCGTGAATGGCCGCAAGTTCCGCGGGCACGTGAAACTTGCTCCGGTCGGGCACCACTTCAGGGCCGCCGGTCACGGTGTCGATGGTGACTTCATCGCCGCTGGCGATGGTCATGACCGGTTTCAACCTGGCTTCAAAAAAGCCCCAGTGGCAGGTTTCAGGACTGGAATGCAGGTGATGATGGGACATGGGAAGCTTTCTGGCCGGCGTTGTTGTCGTCTGTTTGGCATCATGGCCGGGCTTCATCTGGCAATCCATCGATTTTCGAGCGAGACGTTTTTCGAAGATGGATGGATACACGGGGCAAGCCCGCGTATGACGGGGGCGGTCAATTCCGGGGCTACCCTTGTTTTTTACCCTGTCCAAGACGGTCGGCTTCCTGCTGTTGCCGACGAATTTTTTGATCGGTGTTGGCTTCATCGGCGCCGTTCTGATGTTCACGCGCTTTGCATCGCTTGGCCGAAAGCTGGTGATTGCGGCGGTCCTGTTGCTCGTGATTTGCGGGCTGTCGCCGCTGGGTTCAGCCTTGCTCTATCCGTTGGAGCAGCGCTTTCCGCCATGGGATGCCGGACGCGGCGCGCCTGACGGCATCATCGTGCTCGGTGCATCGATCGATGCGGATATTTCGGCCGCGCGCGGCACGCCGGTGGTTCGGGGCGCGCCGGACCGGATCATTGCGGCCGCGGCGCTGGCGAAGCGATATCCGAATGCGCGCGTGGTGTTTTCCGGCGGCAGTCCGAACCTCGTCTCCAACGACGCCAGGGAAGCCGATTTCGCCGGCGAGATATTTGAAAGCCTCGGCGTCGACAAATCGCGGCTGACGATGGAACGGCAATCGCGCAATACCCAGGAGAACGCCGAATTCTCCAAGGCGCTGGTCGCGCCAAAGGACGGCGAGCGCTGGTTGCTGGTGACGTCGGCCTTCCACATGCCGCGATCGGTCGGGCTGTTTCGGAAGGCGGGATTTGCGGTCGAGCCCTATCCGGTGGATTGGCGTGTCGGTGGGCGCGCCGATCTGAAGACGTTCTCCAATGTCGCCGTCGAAGGATTGGGACGAACCGACGTCGCGATCCGCGAATGGATCGGGCTCATTGCGTACCGGGCCACCGGCAGGACCGACGAGTTGCTGCCGGGGCCGGCGGCGAAGTAGCAGCGGATCGATAGCCGCGCTACAAGTGAGGCAACAGGCGCGGTTCAGCGCGCCGATTGGGAGGTTACACCATGCAACAGCAGACGCCGCCGGAAGCATTCGATCTGACCGGCATGGTCGCGGACCTCAACACCCTGCTTCGGCTGAGGACGACGGTGATCGGCATCAAGATGTTCGCCCGCGTCGAGGAGATGACGGCGATCCCGAAAATCCGGCGTCCGTCCGCGGTGCATACCACCGACCAGATCGTCAGCATGGCCTCGCGGCTCGGCTGGACTGTCGGCATCACAGGCGAGGACCTGGTCGGCGCGCAATGCCGCGCGGTGATCGGGCTGGCGCCGCAGGACGAGAAGTGGCTCGCCGGTGAAAACTATGTCGGCGTCTGGCACGGCACGGCGGAGGATGCGCGCAAGCGCCAGGAAGCGCTCGACGTGGTGCCTTTCGGGCGCTACCAGGCGATGGCGGTGAGCCCGCTCACCAGCGGCCGGCTCAATCCGCCTGACATCTGCCTCGTCTACGCGACGCCGGGCCAGATGATCATCCTGATCAACGGCCTGCAGTACACCGGCTACAAGAAGTTCGAATGGGGCGTCGTCGGCGAAACCGCATGCGCCGATTCCTGGGGGCGGGCGCTCAAGACCGGCGAGCCGAGCCTGTCGCTGCCGTGCTTTGCCGAGCGGCGTTACGGCGGTGTTCCTGACGAGGAGATGCTGATGGCGCTGCAGCCGGCGCATCTCGCCAAGGCCATCGTCGGCATGAAGCAACTGGCGAAGAACGGCCTGCGCTATCCCATCGCGCCCTACGGCATTCAGGCCGACGTCCGCGCCGGGATGGGTGTTTCCTACGCGAAGAAATAGGCTTGCGAAATGAGGCTGAAGCCGTCATTGCGAGCCACCGGCTCGCAATGACGAGTCCTGAAGGAAATCGAATATGTCTTCGTCGAAGTTCGACATCGTCGTCTATGGCGCCACCGGTTTTACCGGCCAGCTCGTCGCCGAATATCTTGCCGCGCATTATAAGGGCGATACCAATCTGAAGTGGGCGATGGCCGGGCGCAGCAAGGACAAGCTCGCTTCCGTCCGCGATGCGATCGGCGCACCAGCGGATACGCCGCTGATCGTCGCCGACGCCGGCGATCCAGCCTCGCTGAAGGCCATGGTGGCGCAGGCGACGTCGGTGATAACGACCGTCGGCCCGTATCAGTTTTACGGCAACGACCTGATTGCGGAGTGCGCGGCGTCAGGCGTCGACTATTTCGATCTCTGCGGCGAGCCGCTGTGGATGCGACAGGTGATCGACAAGCATGAGGCGACGGCGAAAGCGAGCGGCGCGCGGATCGTGTTTTCGTGCGGGTTCGACTCGGTGCCGTTCGAGCTCGGCGCGTTCTATGTGCAGGAGGAAGCCAAACGGGTGTTTGGCGCGCCGGTTTCGCGCGTCAAGGGACGTGTGCGCGACATGCGCGGCACGCTTTCGGGTGGAACGGCGGCGAGCGCCAAGGCGACCTTCGAGGCGGTTGCCAAGGACCTCAGCCTCGTTGCGATGCTCAAGGATCCATTTGCGCTGACCCCTGGATTTAAAGGGCCAAAGCAGCCGCCGGGCAGCAAGCCGGCCTATGAGGAGGACCTGCAGTCCTGGAGCGCGCCCTTCATGATGGCGCTGATCAATACCCGCAACGTCCACCGCTCGAACATGCTGATGGGCTTTCCGTACTGCCAGGACTTCGTCTACGACGAGATGGTCCTGACCGGCGCCGGCGAGAAAGGCGAGGCCAACGCCAGGCTCGTGATGGCCGCCAACACCGAAAAGACCGGTCCCAATGCTCCCAAGCCGGGAGAGGGGCCGTCGAAGGAAGAGCGTGAGAACGGGGGCTATGATCTGCTCTACGTCGCCATCGCTCCAGACGGCCGCCAGGTCCGTGCATCGGTGAAAGGCGACCGCGATCCCGGCTATGGCTCGACCTCGAAGATGATCTCGGAATGCGCGATCTGTCTTCTGCGCGATGCGCCGGATGTGCCGGCAGGAATCTGGACGCCGGGGGCGGTGATGCAGCACAAGCTGATCAAGCGATTGGTCGATCACGCCGGCCTGACGTTCGCGGTAGAGAAGTAAGCGCCGGTTTTGTAGGGTTGGCAAGGCGCAGCGTGCCCACCATCTCAAGCACGGTGCTCGTGATGGTGGGCACGTCGCTTACGCGCCTCTGCCCACCAGACCGCGCGCGTTCGCCTTCTTCCAGCGTTCCGCGGCGACGAACATGCCCCACATCACGCCCAGCATCAGCCAGAAGTGGCGCCAGTGGTCGGTGTCGATGATGAAGCCTTCACCCACGGTGCCGAGAAACGCCGAGAAGATCGCCAGATAAGTCCACTGCCACGGCACGCGGACAAACACATAACGGAATCCCGTCAGGACAGTGACGAAGACCAGCGCGGGATAGCAGACGCCGGACAGCCAGCCGCCCGACATGAACGCGTTCAGGAACGAGTTGTGGGTGTCCTCCGGAAAGAAGCGGTTGAACTGCAGCGGCCCGATGCCGAACGGCAGACCGAGCGCCATCTCGGCGCCGAGGATGTGCCGGCCGAAGCGGCCGAAACGGCCCTCGTCATAGCTTTGGTCGAAACTGGCGCGCTGCTTGAACAGTTGCGAGACGGTATCGAACGACAGCAGCACTGCGACCAACGCTGCTGCCAGCACCAGGGTAACGAGCGCGATCACGATGATGCGCGAGCGCTGCGACTGCGAGCGGCTCGTCAGCACCATCAGCGCCAGCATCGCGCCGGAGGTGAGGATCAGCATGCCCCACGCGGCGCGCGAGAACGCCAGCAGAATGGCCAGCGAGATGATGCCGAACACGATGGCGCTGCGGAATGCCTTGCCAATCTTGTCCGAGACGACGCTTTGCAGCGCAAACAGCGCCGGGAGGACCAGGAACGCGGCGTACACGTTCGGATCCTTGTAGGTGCCGCGCGCGCGGTCGTACAGCGTCAGCAGGTCTCGTCCGCCGGGAATGAGATTGAAATAGCCGGCGACTCCCGCGATCGACGCGATCAGGGCGCCAACGATGAGGCCGCGACGGAGCATGTCGAGCCGCGCCACGGTGTCCTCCGAGATCACCATCGCGAAGAAGATGACGGTGACCGCCATGTACCAGGAAGTCGCGATCCAGTTCGGGACACCGGGCCGGTCGAACACCGCGATCGAACTGATGCTGTAGCCGAGATTGACCAGGAACAGCAGCAACAGAAGCGGCATGAAAACCAGCCGCATCCTTATGCCGGTTGCGAAAAAGATCAGCGTGGCCGCAAGGGTGACCAGTTCATAGGGGCTGGGCTCGATGAAGACGATGGCGATGGATGCGCCGGCCAGCCACACCATCGCGCGCTGTAATGCCAGCACGCCGGGCGCAGCCGTCGTCGGCACGAGGGAGTTTCCGGCTGTCGCCGCATACGCCATTACTTACTCACGCAACTCAACAGGACGACGTAGCCGCTATTCGCTCAACTCAGTAAGCGTTCTCGTTCTTGGTCATCAGCGCCAGCGGTGTCTTGAGCAGGATGTAGAGGTCGAACAGCACCGACCAGTTCTCGATGTAATAGAGATCGAATTCGACGCGCTTCTGGATTTTCTCGTCGGTGTCGACTTCGCCGCGCCAGCCGTTGATCTGCGCCCAGCCGGTGATACCCGGCTTGACGCGGTGGCGTGCGAAGTAGCCATCGACGGCCTCGTCGAACAGCCGGCTCTGCAGCTTGCCCTGCACGGCATGCGGACGGGGACCCACCAGAGAGAGGTTACTCTTGAACACGACGTTGAAGAGCTGAGGTAATTCGTCGAGGCTGGTCTTGCGGATGAAGCGGCCGACGCGGGTGACGCGGGGATCGCCCTTGGTCACGACCTTGGTCGCCAGTGGGTCGGCATGCTCGTGGTACATCGAACGGAACTTGAAGACGTCGATACGCTCGTTGTTGAAGCCGAAACGCTTCTGCCGGAACAGCACCGGGCCGGGGCTGTCGAGCTTGACCGCGAGCGCGACCAAACCCATCACCGGTAGCGCCAGCAGCAGGATCACAAAGCCGACGACGTGGTCGAACAGCCACTTCATCACCAGATCCCAGTCGGTGATCGGCGCCTCGAACACGTCGAGCGTCGGTACCTTTCCGAGATAGGAATAGGAGCGGGGACGGAAGCGCAGCTTGTTGGTATGGGCGGAAAGCCGGATATCCACCGGCAGCACCCACAGTTTTTTCAGCATATCGAGAATGCGCGTCTCGGCCGAGATCGGCAGCGCGAACAGCACGAGGTCGACGCGGGTGCGGCGGGCGAATTCGACGATGTCGTCGACCTTGCCGAGTTTCGGGCTGCCTGCGCAGGTATCCATGGCGCGGTCGTCGTTGCGGTCGTCGAATACGCCGAGGATTTCTATGTCTGAATCGTCCTGGGTCTTGAGCGCCTGGACGAGCTGTTCGCCGCTTTCGTCCGCGCCGACCACGATGGTGCGGCGATCCAGCCGGCCCTGGCGCGCCCAGCGGCGGACAAGCGATCGAAGGAACACGCGCTCGGCCAGCAGCGCCGCAAGCCCCGTGAAGAAGAATGCCGTAAGCCAGAGCCGCGAAATATCGCCGCCGCGCTTGACGACGAAGGATGCGCCGATGAACAGCAGGAACACGAAGGCCCACGACGAAACCATCCGCGACATCTGGCGAAGCTGGCCGCGGAATACCTGGACGTCGTAGATGTCGGCAGCCTGGAAGCAGAGCACGGCTGACGCCGTCATGGCGAAGATCGCCGCGATATACTCCCAGCTGAAGCCGCCGAGGCGGACGACATAGGCGAAATAGAGCGAGATGCCGATGGCGCTCAACATCACGAAGTCGGCGACGCGAACCGCGCCCGTGATCACGATCGGCGAATAGGCGCGTCCGACCTTGCGGCTGGCGACGGCAAGCGCCGCCAGCGACAGCCTGCGCCGCCGCTCAGCCGGCGGCCGGTCGACAGTGGCGTCGACCGCGGCCGTTGCCGCGGCACTGATCATCGAGCGAGCGCTAATCTGTTCCACTTGTCGAAGTCCGTTTGTCCAGGTCCGTTCTTGAGCAAGCACATGGGCGTGCGGCTGCAGGTGCGGAATTCCCCACATCAAGGGCTTACGGGACAAATCGGAAGAAACAGTTACGTTGGTAAAGAACGGTTAACGGTTGGCAAATGCGTCGCGGTAGCCGGCCAGCACGCCTTCGACCATCGCTTTCTGGGAGAAGTGCATGAAGATTCGCTCGCGCAGCGACTTGGCTCGTTCCTGCGTCGCGGCGGGGGCGTCCATCGCGCGGGCGATCGCGTCGGCCATGGCGGCGGGATTGCCGGGAGCGAACAGGGCGTCGGTATAGGGGCCGAAAATCTCGGGGATGCCGCCGACATTGGCGGCGACCATCGGAATGCCGGCGGCGCCGGCCTCGATCACGACATAGGGCATCGAATCGCCACGGGAGGGAACAACCAGCAGCGAACCTTTCGAGAAGCCGTGACGTGCCTTGACGTGGCCGATGAAGCGCACGGCCTCGCCGAGTCCGAGACGCTCGACCTGGGCCTTGATGCCAGTGGTTTCCTCGCCATCGCCCGCGAGCGTCACCTTCACCGGCCGGCCGTCGGCGCGCAGCCGCGCCACCGCGTCGACCAGCAGGTCGGCGCCCTTGATGTGGCGGAACTCGCCGACATACATCAGTTCGGTGGCGTCATCAGCCTTCACGACCGGGTCGAATTCGCCGGCGGTGACGCCGTTGAACACGCAGCGCACCAGTCCCTTCGGCGTGCCGATCATGCGCTGATAGGTGTCGCGCGCGAACGCGCTTTCGAACAGGAACAGGTCCGTATCGTTCATCAGCGCGCGCTCGATGCGGGCATAGACGTTGCCCTTGAGCGTGGTCAGCGGGTAGTGCAGCGAGCCGCCGTGCGGCGTGTAGACCCTGATCTTGTCTTTGGAGCCGGTCTTGAGGCGCATGAAGGCGCCGGCCTTGGCGCCATGGCCGTGCAGCACGTCGGGCTCCAATTGCCGGATGAAGCGCTGAAAGTGCGCCCATACCTGAAAATCCATCGGGTGGGGCTCACGGCGAATGGCGAGGCGATGAACGCCGAGCTTGAGACGCGGCGCAATTTCCGCCAGCGCCTGCTCGGCGCGTTCGCCGCCGGTCAGGCTGTCGGCGATGATGCCGACATGGTGGCCGCGGTCGGCCTGGCCGTTGGCCAGATCAAGGATGTGGCGGAAGATGCCGCCCACGGGCGCGCGCGTCGCGTGCAGGATACGAAGCGGCTGGCTATCGACGACGGACATGATCAGAACCGGCGGCCGCGACAGTCATCCATGCCGCCTGGGATCGCAGGTGCGACAACCACGGGTAGGTATGGATCGGTCAAGCGTCGCATCGATGGAATCCTGCAAAATCAGTCGCCCGATTAAGGGCTTTCATGGTTAACAAAAAATGATCGCGCTGTCGCGGGCGCCATGCCGGCTGCGGCAAACCGCGCGAATTAACCCGGCGGCAACCATAATGAAGTGTAATCGAGCGCAGTGGCGTGGGTGCGTCCGCGGGAGTGAGCGATGCGTTTGGCGTTCTGGCGTGCAGACAACGACGAGACGGTGGTGCAAGCGGTCGCGACGCCCGCGCCCTCCGTCTTGATGCCGTCGGCGGCATCGGCGACTGGCGATCTGGACCTGCATGCGCTCGGACAGGCGCTGCTGCGCAAGCGCGGCTGGATCATTCTTCCAACCCTGTTGGCCCTTGTGCTGTCGCTCGTCGCGGTCAACATGGTCACCCCCCGGTTCAAGTCGGAAGCGCGCATCCTGATCGACGGTCGCGAAAGCGTGTTTCTGCGGCCGAACGGTGAGCGCAACGAGGAGCGCAGCCCGCTCGATGCCGAAGCCGTCACGAGCCAGGTGCAGCTGCTGCAGTCGCGCGATCTGGCGCGCGAGATCATCAAGAAGAACAGGCTTGCCGAACTCCCGGAGTTCGATCCGGTGCTGCGAGGGTTCTCTCCGTTGAAATCGCTGCTGGCGCTATTCGGCATCGGTCGCGATCCGTTTTCGCTGACGCCGGAAGAGCGCGTGCTGGAGGCCTATTACGAGCGCTTCACGGCCTACGCGGTCGACAAGTCCCGCGTCATCGTCGTCGAATTCCAGTCGCGTGATCCCGAACTTGCCGCGCGCGTCGCCAATTCGATCGCGGAAGGCTATCTGGTGCTGCAGCAGGACGCGCGGCAGCAGCAGGCGAAATCCGCAAGCCAGTGGCTGGCCGGCGAAATCGAGAGCCTGCGCAAGAAGGTTGCCGAAGCCGAATCGCGCGTCGAGGATTTTCGCTCGAGGTCGAGCCTGTTCGTCGGCACCAACAACACCACGCTGTCGAACCAGCAGATGGGCGAGATCAACACACAGCTGAACAACGCCCGCGCGCTGAAGTCGGATGCGGAATCGAAGGCGCGGCTGATCAAGGAGATGCTGCAGAGCGGCAAGCCGATCGAGGCCTCCGAAGTGCTCAATTCAGAATTGGTTCGCCGGCTCTCCGAGCAGCGGGTCACGCTGCGCGCCCAACTTGCCGAACAGTCTTCGACGCTGCTCGATGGCCATCCCCGCATCAAGGAATTGAAGGCGCAGCTCGCCGATCTCGATCGCCAGTTGCGCGAAGAAGCGGGGAAGGTGTCCCGCTCGCTGGAGAATGACGCGCGCATCGCCGCCGGAAGGCTTGAAGGCCTTATCGCCAGCCTTGATCAGTTGAAGAAGCAGGCATCCTCGACCAACGGCCAGGACGTGCAACTGCGCGCGTTCGAGCGCGAAGCGAAGGCGCAGCGCGACCTGCTGGAATCCTATCTTGCCAAATACCGCGAGGCCAATACCCGCGAGAGCATCGAGGCGGCGCCGGCCGATGGCCGCATCATCTCACGTGCGACCGTTTCCAACACGCCGGCCTATCCGAAGAAGCTGCCGATCGTGCTGATCGCGACGCTCGCTAGCTTGCTGCTCACCAGCGGCGCCATCGCGACGGGTGAACTGCTGCGCATGACCGCGCCGCGGGATTCGACTGCCTTTGCGGCTCCGATGGAGGTCGTCACGCGTGCTCCTCCTGAATTCGACCGCGCGCCGGGGATTGTGCCGGAGCTTCCAGTTGGTCCCGTCGTTCAGGCCGAAGACGCTCCCGAGACGGCCTTACGTGAACCGCTTGCAGATGTTTCCGCGACGGAGATTGTGCCAGAGGCCGATGATGTCGAGCAATTGGCAGATGATCTCGTCGGCGCCGGCGCCGCGGCGCGCAAGGTGACCGTGCTCGGTACCGCATCGGGCGAGAGCATGGCGCGGACCGCGCTGACGCTGGCGCGCCTGATGGCACGGCAGGCGAAAGTCGTCATGGTCGATCTCTCGGCGGCCTCGCCCATGATAACGGCGGCGTCAGTCGACCCGGTCGCGCCGGGGCTTGCCGAACTGATGCAGGGCGAAGCGTCGTTTGCGCAGATCATCACCAGGGATCGGCTGTCGCGTGCCCATCTCGTCAGTGCCGGACGGCCGGGCTTTGACCGCGCCAGATTGCAATCGCCACGGCTGGTGCTCGCAATCGACGCGCTGCTGCAGGTCTATGACCATGTGTTGCTGGATGCCGGTTCGGCTTCCGATCTGCCGGCGGACCTTCTGATGTCGCAGGCGCGTGCGGTGCTGGTGCCTGACGTGTCGATGTCGCCTGAGGCCCGCGCGTTGATGTACGAACAGCTCACGGAGGTCGGCTTCTCGGAGGTGACCATCCTGGAGAGGCCGTGCCAGGCATCCGATGCGATCGAGCCAGGCCCGCGCGTCGTGGCGGCGTGAAGAGTTGTAGGGTAGGCAAAGCGAAGCGTGCCCACCGCCCTTAACGAGCGCGCAGTGGTGGGCACGGCGCTGTCGCGCCTTTGCCCACCCTACATCTTTCTTAGCTGAACGCGCTGCGCAGTTTCTGCGCCATCTCCAGCAGCGCCGGATTGTGCTTTACCAGCCGCTTGGTGCGGTTGAGGCCGGACATGACGCTGGCGGCGAACTTGCCGCGCTGGCTGAGCGCAATGAAGCTGTCGAAGATCGGCTCGTCGCCCTTGCAGAACAGCCGCTTGTAATCGTCCGATCCGATGCCGAGGTCGAGTGCGCGATAGTTCTGCGCGGCGTAGTGATCGATGATGTCGCGCATCAGGATCAGGCCGGGGCTGTATTTCGAATTCGGCGACATCGTGTAGGTGTTGAACATCATCGAGAAGCGATAGCCGTCGGCTACGCCGGCAAAGATCGCGATGACTTCCTCGTCGCATTCCAGCGCGTGAATATCGATGGCGTGCCTGCCGTCGGCGAGCTTCGTGGTGCATGCGTTGCGGATGAAATCCTCGATGCCGGGATCGGCAAACACATTGGGCAGCTTCTGTTCAGCCATTCGCAGCGGCTTGACCCGGAAGAACCAGTCGAGCAAACGCGTGACGTCGGTCTCGGTCGAGGCAATGTGAGAACGATAGCCGGGCAGGGATTGCAGCTTGCGTTCCTTGCCCTTGAGGCGGCGGCGGAACGAGTTGCTGATCAGCGTGGTGGGCGCGGCGCCAGGCTCTATCGTCAGCAGCGGGCAATCGTTGGCTGAAGGCTGATGCGGCAGCAGCGCGAGCGGGTTAGGCAGGTCGCGCCAGCGAACCGGTTGCTGGTGCAACGCGAGCACGTCGGCTTCGCAGCGCTGCGATATCGCCGCTATCAGGCCGTCGAGATCGGCTGGCGTCACGCTTGCGGCGAAATCATGGTCCCACAGCGCCATATTGAAGGTCGAGTGCTTGCCGCCCATGAAGCCTGCGCAGCGCGCGCCGTAGGCGTGCCTGAGGGCGAGTGGCAACAGGAGCAGGGGACGGCGATCGGAGTCGAAGGCAATCACGATGAAGGGAGCGAGACCTTCATGCGCGCCGACGTTAGCCTGCCACGATTTGAGAAAGTCAAAGCGCTGATACGGTGTGTACGATGTCTGCGGGCGTTCCAGGCTGCGCCAGACAGCCTCGGCAGCTGCGAGGTCGCGCACGATATCGATGCTATCGATGCGGCTCGCCGTCGACCACGCGTTTGCATCCGCTGTGCGGTCTTCAATCGCGGCAGCCATGGTCATTGCAGAGCCCGTGTTATATGAATTGTTTACTATTGCTTTCGCCGACCTTCGCAGGGAAACGTCAACAAAGAGTAAGGGTGGCCGGCCGCGTTGGAGCCGCGCGGCCGCAGTTGGGGGCGAAATCTTGGCGTCGGAAATCGGGATCCTGCAGCGGGCGCGGATGGAGCTCGCTTATTTCAGCGGTTACTTCAGGCTGAAGCAGCGGCAGACCGGTGGCGCCGGAATCATCCTGCGGTTCGAGCGCGTGCGGTCACGCCGTGCCGAGCGGTTCCAGCCGAATCGTTGGCGTGAAATCACCCCACAGTTTCTCGACCGGGCGATCCGTGCGCTGAAGCGCTGGAAATTCGATCTGGTCTCGATGGACGAGGTATGCCGCCGCGCGGTCACGCTGCCCCAGCCCAATCGATTTGCCTGCCTGACCTTCGACGGCGGCTGCAAGGATGTCATCGCATCGGCGTATCCTGTGCTGTCGAAGCACGGCGTGCCATTCACGGTCTACCTGCCGACCGCATTTCCGGATGGACTCGGGGAAGCCTGGTGGCTGGCACTGGAAGACCTGATCGCGCAGGAAAGCCGCATCAGCCTGGTGATCGATCGCAAGGAGCGGCGATTCGGCACGGGCACGACGTCGGAGAAATATCAGACCTACGATTATCTGATGAGCTGGATGCGCGCGCTGCCACCGCAGGATCTCACCTTCGCGATCAACGATCTCTGCACGCGCTATTCCATCGATCTCGCAGCGGTGTCGCGTTGGCCCTGGATGAACTGGGAGGATGTCGCAAGACTCGCCGCAGATCCGTTGGTGACAATCGGCAGTGCGACGGTGAATTATCCTGTTCTGTCGAACCTGCGCGCCGTCGATGCGCAGCGCGAGATCGCGATGGGCAAGGCCGTCATGCAGGCGGCCTTGCACCGCGACGTCAGACATTTCGCCTATCCGTTCGGCGACCGGGATTCCTGGCGGCGCGAGCACGTTGTGATGGCGCAGGAAGCCGGGTTCGCGAGCGCCGTCTCGGCTATCCCGGGCATCGTCGAAACGAGGGGCTACACCGATCTGCACGCGTTGCCACGGGTCGCCTGGGACGGACGGCAGCGCTCGCTGCGGATGATGCGCGTGACGCTGTCGGGTGCGATGTTTGCGCCGGTGGAGCCGGCAAAAGGCGTGAGGTCCTAGACCGGGCGGTCCGGCCGCGACATCCAGCTGACGATCGGCATCGCCGGCAGCACCCAGCCGAGGCCCGCCACGACGTAGAAAATTGCCTGCAGCAGGCCGGAACTGGCAAGCCACGGCGTCTGCGCGATCGTCATTCCCATCAGCGACCACACCACGACCAGCACCAGAAGTGCGATGGTTCCGAAGAATTTACGGGTGCGTATCGTCATGGCGGATATATGGGTCTCTTGGCGGGTTGCGCGCGGGGAGGGGCGGACTATAAGGGGCGCGCCAATTCAATCAAGCACGCCCTCCGGGCAGCTTCGAGACCGGTGAATGACCGCCAGTTCCGCCCGAGAGACCCCGCTACCTGCGCCCGTCAAATGGTGGCTGATCGCGGTCGCCGCCCTGATCGCGCTCATGGTGCTGGTCGGCGGCGCCACGCGGTTGACCGAGTCCGGATTGTCGATTGTGGAGTGGAAGCCGGTCACCGGCACGCTGCCGCCGCTCAACGAGGCGCAATGGGCGCAGGCCTTCGAGGGCTACAAGACCATCCCGCAATATCGCGAACTCAACGCCGGCATGAGCCTCTCCGAGTTCAAGACCATCTTCTGGTGGGAATGGAGCCACCGGCTGCTCGGGCGCGTGATCGGCGCGGTCTACCTGCTGCCGTTCCTGTATTTCCTGTGGCGCGGCGTGCTGAGCAGCGAATTGAAGCGGCGGCTGTGGCTGATCTTCGGCCTCGGCGCACTGCAGGGGGCGGTCGGCTGGTGGATGGTCGCGTCCGGCCTGTCGCAGCGGACCGAGGTGTCGCAGTATCGGCTGGCGGCGCACCTGATGCTGGCGCTGGTGATCTTTGCCGCCATCGTCTGGACGCTGCGGCGGCTGACCGCGCACCCGCACGCCGCCGCGCTGCCGCGGTTGAAGATAACCGGCGTCGTGCTGCTCGGGGTGACCTTCCTGCAGATCTATTTCGGCGCGCTGGTTGCCGGCCTGCGCGCGGGCAGGGTCTACAACACCTGGCCGGAGATCGACGGCGCCTTCATTCCATCGGCTGAGCGCCTGTTCTTCGAGGAGCCGTGGTGGCGCAATCTGTTCGATAACACGCTTACGGTTCAGTTCGAGCATCGCATGACCGCTTACGTGCTGCTGGCGCTGGCGCTGCTGCATGCGATTGACACGGTGCGGGCGCGGGCCGGGGCCGCCGTGATCGGCGGCGCATGGTGGCTGGTGGCCGCGATTATCTTGCAGGCGGTGCTCGGCATCCTGACACTGCTGCAACAGGTGCCGATCGATCTCGCACTGATGCATCAGGCAGTCGCGATCGTGGTGCTGACGCTGGCGGTCTTGCAGACCGAACGCCTGGTCGCGCGCCGTGTCGAGGCCAACCGGCAGAAGCTGGTCGAACCGGTCGGGCAACCCGGCTGAAATTGAACAATTCTAATCTGCGGACACTGCCGGAAGTGCCCGATTTGCAGGGCTTTCTCGCTTCTCGCGCGCTTTGACGCGTTTGTGTGGCGCAAGCCCGCTTTACTTGAATCGTTTGGGCGATAAAACGGGCAAAAACAGGTCCCCGTTCCATGTCATCAGCATTCGTTCAGGCCGCCGTCATCCTGCTCCGCGAGGGGCTCGAAGCCATGCTGGTGATCGCAGCGCTGGCGGGCTATCTCACAAAGGTTGGTGCCGGCCATCGCATCAAGGCACTTTATGGCGGTGCGCTCGTCGCCGTTGCCGCCAGCTTCGTCGCGGCCTGGTTGTTTGCGGTTTTGAACTCGGGCGACCACAGTGACGTCCTCGAAGGCTTCATCATCCTCTTCGCCGCGGCCCTGATGCTCTACGTCAGCGGCTGGCTGATGGTGAAACAGGATCCGCGAGGATGGCAGGATTTCCTCGCGCACAAGGCCGATCAGGCGCTGTCGCAGGATACGGTATGGGCGGTCGGTGCGCTGGCCTTCTTTGCGGTCTTCCGCGAGGGCGCGGAGACTGTGCTGTTCATCAATGCGCTCGCCAAGACCGAAGGCGGCTGGAGCGGCGGCCTGTTCGCCGGCCTAGCCGCAGCAGCGGTCGGCCTTGCCGTGCTGTTCTATTTCATCAACCTGATTGCCCGGAAGCTGCCGTTGCGGCCGCTGTTCATCATCACCTCCGCATTCCTGTTCGCGATGGCGATCAAGTTCATCGGCGAGGCCGTGCAGGAGTTCCAGGAACAGGCGATCATTACGGTCACCGACATCTATGGGTCATCGTTCCTCACTGCGATCGGGCTCAATCCGACGCTCGAGGCGCTGTCGATCCAGTTCCTGGTCATCCTGTTTTCGCTTGCGAGCTATTCGGTGGTTCAGCGCAATAACCGGCTGATGCGCGAGGAAAGAAACACCGTGGTTCGCCCGGCCGAGTAATCCCTCACGCTCCGCTCAAGTCTCCGCTGAACGGAACTCGAGATAATCAAGCCCGATATCCAGCGCGGCGGAGCTGTGCGTCAGCCAGCCGGCCGAAATCAGGTCGACGCCGGTGGCGGCGATGGCTCTGGCCGTCTCCGCCGTAATTCGGCCGGAGGCCTCCGTGATCGCGCGGCTTGCCGTCATCGTCACGGCTTCCGAGAGCTGCGCGACTGTCATGTTGTCGAGCAGCACGGCATCCACACCGATCGTGAGGGCCTGCTCCAACTGGGCCAGCGTGTCGACCTCGACCTCGATCTTGACGAGGTGGCCGGCATGGGCCTTTGCGCGCTCGATGGCGGTGTGGATGTCGCCGGCCAGCGCGATGTGGTTGTCCTTGATCAGAACGGCATCGTCGAGGCCGAAGCGATGATTGCTGCCGCCGCCGGCACGCACCGCGTATTTCTCCAGCGCGCGCAATCCGGGCGTCGTCTTGCGGGTGCAGACGATGCGCGCCTTTGTCCCTTGCGCGGCTGCTACCAGCGATGCCGTCGCGGTCGCGACGCCGCTCAGATGGCAGAGGAAATTCAGAGCTGTCCGCTCGCCGGTCAACAGCGCGCGCGCCGGTCCCTCGATCGTTGCGATCACGTCACCCGGTGCCACCGCGCTGCCGTCGGGTAGCTTGGCGTCGAGCCGGATGGCGGAGTTGACAAGTTGAAAGGCGCCGCGCGCGATGTCGAGTCCGGCCACGACGCCGGGCTGGCGCGCGCGCAAGACGAGCGAGGCGCGCCTGTCGGCCGAAACGATCGCATCGGCGGTGATGTCGCCCGCGCGCCCGAGGTCTTCGAGCAGGGCGGTTCGAACCAGCGGCTCGTACATGAGCGGCAGCAGCGGCGTAAGCGTCACGGCAGGGCACTCCCGACAGACAGGGATTCGGTTTCGACGATCTCGCGGGCGGTATTGAACGCATCGACAAGGGAGATGGATGACGACGCTGCTAGGGGCAGGGCATCCGGGAAGTCGCTGCGATAGTGTCCGCCGCGGCTTTCCTCGCGCTGCCAGGCGGCAACCGCGATCATCAATCCTACCAGCGCGGGATCGGCCGTCGCGCCTTGACCGGTTGCGACCGGATAGAGGCTGCGGATCGCGCGTTTGATGCCGTGCCTGTCGCGGAGCACGCCGAGGCTTTGCGAAAGTATTGGCCGTACGGCCGAAGGGTCGGAAGCAGACGGCGTCGAATGGGCGACGCGCGATTTCAGCAGGCCACGGCTCGCGCTCCGGACGCTCTCTGCAACCCATCGCGCACAGACGATCGCTTCCATGAGCGAATTGCTGGCGAGCCGGTTGGCGCCATGCAGGCCGGTGCGGCTGACTTCGCCGCAGGCCCACAGGCCGTCCACACTGCTGCGGCCCTCGATATCCACGCAGATCCCGCCCATGTGGTAGTGCACCGCCGGCCGGACGGGGATCGGATCGGTCGCGGGATCAATCCCGGCCATCTTGCAGAACGCGGAGATGACGGGATAGCGCACAGCAAATTCCGTTCCCGGATGTTTCCGCGCATCGAGGAACACGCGATGTCCTTCCGCGCGCCGACGCCAGACAGCGCGCGCGACGATGTCGCGCGGTGCAAGCTCGGCCCCTGGCTGGTCGGCCATGAAGCGTTGCCCGGTGTCGTCGATCAGGATGGCGCCGTCGCCGCGCACGGCCTCGGTGACCAGCGGCATCGGGCGCTGCGGCCCATCGAAGGCGGTCGGGTGAAACTGGATGAATTCGAGATCGCAAAGCCGCGCGCCCGCGCGCGCCGCCAGCGCCAGCCCCTGACCAAAACAGCCGGCAGGATTGGTGCTGTCCAGAAAAAGTCCGCCGATCCCGCCGGTAGCAAGTACGACGCTGCCAGTGTCGATCACGATCGGGCCGCGCGCGTTCACCGCGAGCACGCCCTTGATCGCATTATCTTCCACGACCAGGCTCCGCGCTTCGACGCCTTCGAGCAGCTTGATCGACGGACAGCGGCGCACCGCTGCGATCAGCGCGCGCATGATCTCGCGGCCGGTGCCGTCGCCGGTCGCATGCACGATCCGATTGCGGCCGTGGGCGGCTTCGAGGCCGAGCCGCCAGCCGCCGTCCGGTCGCCGGTCGAAGGCGACGCCAAGGCTCGCAAGATGTTCGACGGCTGCAGGTGCCGCGTGAACGATGCGGCTCGCGACGGATTCATCGCAAAGTCCCGCGCCGGCTGCTAGCGTATCGGCCAGATGATGTGCAGGGGCGTCATCCCCGCCCATCGCAGCAGCAAGTCCGCCCTGCGCCCACAGGCTCGACGCTTCCGCTCCGAGCGGCGCCTTCGACACCAGCAGCACCGGTTCCGGCGCCATCAGCAGCGCGGTCATCAGTCCGGCGGCGCCACCGCCGATGATGACGGGATGGTTGTTCAGTGCTGAGATTTCAGTGCTCATATAGCCAGCATCCTTTCGACGGCACGCCGGGCTGGTGCTGCGATCGCCGGATCGATCATGACCTCGTGCCGGCCGGTTTCCAGCGCGTGGCGAATGTTCTTCAGCGTGATCCGCTTCATGTGCGGGCAGAGATTGCAGGGCCGGACGAACTCCACGTCGGGGTGGAGTACCGCAACGTTGTCGCTCATCGAGCATTCCGTCAGCAGCACGACGCGGGGCGGGCGTTGTTTGCCGACGAAGTCCGACATGGCTGCGGTCGAGCCGGAAAAATCGGCTTCCGCCACCACTTCGGGCGGGCACTCCGGATGCGCGAGGATGGTCACGTCAGGATGATTTTCGCGCAGTTGCCGGACGTCGGATGCCGTGAAGAGCTCATGCACCTCGCAATGGCCCTTCCACGCGATGATCTTGACGCTCGTCTGCGCAGCGATGTTCTGCGCCAGATACTCGTCCGGCAGCATGATGACGCGCTCGACGCCAAGCGATTCCACCACCTTGAGTGCGTTGCCCGAGGTGCAGCAGATGTCGGATTCAGCCTTCACCGCGGCCGACGTATTCACGTAGGTGACGACGGGCACGCCGGGATAGCGCTGGCGCATCAGCCGCACGTCGTCGGCGGTGATGGAGTCAGCGAGCGAACAGCCGGCCGCAAGGTCCGGAATCAGCACGGTCTTTTCCGGATTCAGCAGCTTTGCCGTTTCGGCCATGAAGTGCACGCCCGCGAGCACGATGACGTCGGCATCGACCTTGGTCGCTTCGCGCGCGAGCAGCAGGCTGTCGCCTACGATGTCGGCGACGCCGTGGAAGATTTCAGGCGTCTGATAGTTGTGCGCCAGGATGACCGCGTTGCGCCTTCGCTTCAGCTCGAGGACTGCGTCGACATCCGCGGCGAAGGTGGCCCATTCGGGCGGCGGGATGACGCGCTTGACCCGGTCATAAAGCTCTGCGGAACGGGCGGATGGGGCGGAGCTGAGATCGGCCATTTATACTCTCCATGAGCATATTATGGCTTATACTTATCCTGAGCATAATCGAAGTCAAGTGCGCGAAAGCGGAAGCTTGGTGCCGGCAACGGCCCGTTCGGCCAGCACGGCGTGGCGGAAACGGAACAGTTTTGCCGGCCGCCCGACGGTGTCGGCGGCGATTGCGCCAGTTTCCTCAACGAGTTGCTGCTGCTCCATGAGGCGGCGGAAGTTCTGCTTGTGGACCAGCCGGCCTGCAAGCGCCTCAACGCTGCGTTGCAGTTGCAGCAGGGTGAATTCCGCGGGCATCAGTTCGAACACGACGGGGCGGTACTTGATCTTGGCGCGCAGCCTGGCAATTCCGGTAGCCAGGATGCGGCGATGGTCGCCGCTCATCGGCCGGCCGGGAATGACGGCGGTGGCATCCGCCCCGTCACGCACCGCTTCCGGGATCAGTCCGGCTTCGTAGAGCAGCTCGTAGCGCTGCAGCACCAGTTCCTCGTTCCATTCGCGCCCGTCGAGGCCGAAGGTGATGGCCGCGCGCTGCCAGCGTTCGCGCTGCAGGGCGGCGGTGGATGCGGCTTTCGACCATGCCCGCAGCCGCGCAGCCAACATCTTTGCCAGCGAAGCCGGCAGGCCGGCCCGTTGGTCCTCCCACGGGAAATACTCGTACCAGCCGGACCAGTGGGCCTCGAAGCCCTGACCCACCTGGTCTTCGCGGGTAAGGCCGAGATAGCTGATCGAAATCGAATGCGGCGACTTGGCATCGCCGGTCCTGCCGCGATCGGCAAACGTATAGAGCTGCTCGACATAGCCCAGCGGATGCCCGGTCTGCGCCTCAACCCACGCCCGCAGCGCTGTTTGCAGCGAGCGGTGTGCAAATTCGAACGGACCGCTCGGCAACGCGCCGGCGTTGGCGATGGTCATGATCTTCGGCTCGCCGTCGGTGACGGCGACGAGCACGGCGACGAGGTCAGCCGTGATCGCGTTGGCGGAGGTCTTGTCGTTGGTCCTTCGCGGTGCCCCTGCCACGTCGATAATCCGTTCCTAGCAATATCCGTACACACCGCAAGCGTAGGGCAGGCGGTCCCAGTATGGCGTGTATGGGCCTCCGTAATAGGGCCCGTCATAGCTGTAGGAATGGGTCGTACCATAGTAGCCGGGCAGCGTCGCCGAGCCCGGCAGCAGCGGTGTGCCAAAGAGGCGTGGCGCGTAGGGAGCCGGGTTCAGCGGCGAGAACTGCATGTCGACCACTTCCTCCACCACCACCGCGCGGCCGCGCCGGACGTAGAGCGGGGCGGCGGGGGCAACCGTGGTCCGGTATTTGTAGTGGGCGCGGGGCAGGCCCGGCGGCAACTGGCCGGCTGCAACGACCGTTGCGCGCCTGGGAGCGGCGGGGTTGCCGGCGCGCTTCGGGGTGGCGGGGCTGTTGGCCGACTTGGCGGCGGCCGGGCTCTCCGCGGGTTTTGCCGTTGCGGGGCTGTCAGCGGGCTTGGCGGTCGCCGGGCTGTCGGCAGGTTTGGCTGCCGCGGGGCCATCCTGGGATTTGGTGGCGTCCGGACTCTGGGCGGCAGCGGTTCCGATCGCGCAAATCGCGACAAGGAGTGGCGTCATCCAGCGCAGCATCGTTGGCTCCGAATCATCCGAGACTGGTTCAGAGCTACCTTATGCCGGAATGAGCGTTAACGAGAGGCTTGTGATTTGAGGTGGTTAAGCCGTAGACCACCGTCATTCCGGGTCTGGTGCTAACGCACCATCCCGGAATGACGGACGTGGTGAAGCCCTTACGCCGTCAGCGCCTGCTCCAGATCCGCGATCAGATCTTCCTTGTCCTCGATGCCAATCGACAGCCGCACCACGTCGGGCGCGGCGCCCGATTTCACCTTGGCGGCGTCGTCGAGCTGGCTATGGGTGGTCGATGCCGGGTGGATCACCAGCGAACGGGTGTCGCCGACATTGGCGAGATGCGAGAACAGCTTCAGGTTCGACACCAGGCTGACGCCGGCGTCGTAGCCGCCTTTGAGGCTGAAGGTGAACACGGCGCCGGCGCCCTTCGGTGCGTATTTGCGCGCGAGCTTGTTGTACTTGTCGGTCTCAAGACCGGCGTAATTCACCGATGCGACGGCGGGATGGCTGGACAGAAATTCCGCGACCGCTTTTGCATTCTCGCAATGTTTCCGCATGCGCAACGGCAGCGTCTCGATGCCGGTCAGGATCATGAAGGCGTTGAAGGGCGAAAGCGCAGGGCCGAGGTCGCGCAGTCCGAGTACGCGGCAGGCGATCGCGAACGCGAAATTGCCGAACGTCTCCTGGATCCTGATGCCGTGATATTCGGGGCGCGGTTCGCTCAGCATCGGGTACTTGTTGTCCTTCGACCAGTCGAAGGTGCCGGCATCGACGATGATGCCGCCGATCGAGTTGCCGT